>PJTY01000425.1_pt1 | contig 22092 bp, 15 predicted proteins | sample 1512121 | NCBI WGS metagenome assembly PJTY01 (sample SAMN08177680, study PRJNA422409) | Soil metagenome, whole genome shotgun sequencing project. | isolation source: Soil enriched (2) on filter paper: alkali lignin treatment | place: USA: Madison | collected 2015-01-15 | reverse complement strand
GCGCAGCGCGCCGCGCGATCTTCGGCGGTGACAGGCAGTTTCCGCAAGCGGGCATCGATATCGGGCAGCGCCTCGGCCTTTATCCCGGTGAACATCGATGCCTTCCGCAGCGAGAGGATCGCCGCAAAGGTCGGCGGCGTGGTGCCCACGAAGCGAGGCGGTCCCTTGTCCAGCGCCCGGCCGGTCGCGGTCTCGACGATGCCCTTGGCCGCGGGGCTCAGGAGAATGTCGATCAGCGGCGAGTCCACCGAAAAGGGCGCGTCTCGCAGGGGGCAATCGGTTACGGGCTTCGCCGAGGCCGGCATGCCTGCCAGCGCCCCGATCGCCAGAGAAAGCGCCGCGATCAGCGGTCCACGCAGCTTGCGCATCAGATCACTCCTTGCTTGAGAAACTGTACGGCGTAATCGGCGGCGCGGGCGGAAAGCGCCATGTAGGTCAGTGAAGGGTTCTGGCAGCCGGACGACGCCATGGCCGCGCCGTCCGTGCAGAACAGGTTGGGCACCTCGTGCGCCTGATTGTACTGGTTGAGCACGGAAGTCTTGGGGTCCTTGCCCATGCGTGCCGTTCCCATCTCATGGATGCCGAGCCCCGGCACGCCGGGATCGGTGGCCTGGGACATGACCATGCCGCCCGAAGCCTCGATCATTTCCTTGCCGTCCGCCAGGATCTGCCGGGTCATGGCCTTTTCGTTCGGACCCAGCTCGCATTCGATATGCGGGATCGCCATGCCCCACTTGTCCTTGCGGGTCCTATTGAGCGTCACCCGATTGTCGGGATTGGGCAGCATTTCCCCAAAGCCCGAAATGAAGGCGATCCAGGGTCCGATCTTGCGCGCGGCCGCTTTCAGGTCCGTGCCGATCAGGCCGGGTTGCATCCCGAGGGACCGTCCACCCAGCCGCGATACGCCGCCCTGGAACCCATAGCCGCGAAGGTAGCCGTCCGCCTCTTCGGTGACGTTGCGGTAGCGCGGAATGTAGAGGCCGGTGGGCCGCCTTCCTTTGTAATAGCTGTCCTTGGGGCCGGGAAAGAGTCCGGCCGTCGACAGCGCATAGACATGGTCCATGAGGTTCCGCCCGATCTGGTCCGAACCGTTGGCGAGGCCCCGAGGATTGGCCTCGTTTGCCGAATTGAGCAGAATCACGGCCGAGGCGATGGCCGAAGCATTGAGGAACACGATCTTCGCCTCATACGTCGTGCCCGCCTTGGTGTTCCGGTCGATCACCCGCACGCCGGTGGCCTTGCCGGTCTTGGGATCCTGCACGATCGAATGGACGATCGCATCGGTGACGAGCGTCAGATTGCCGGTCCGCTCGGCAGCGGGAAGGGACGAGGTCAGCGTGGAATGCATCGCGCCGAAACTGCATCCCCGGTCGCAGATCGAGCGGTTCTGGCAAGGGTTTCGCCCGAGCTCCTCGTGCCAGGGCTGGGCCACCGACAAGTTGGCATTACGCCCGATGATGACCTTGCGGCCTTCGAACTTCGCCTCGATCGCCGCCTTGAACTGCTTCTCGGCATCGTTCATTTCCCAGCCGGGAAGAAACTCCCCATCGGGAAGCTGCGGCAGTCCTTCCTTGGTGCCAGCAACACCGATGAACTTCTCGACATGATCGTACCACGGCTTGAGATCGTCGTAGCGGATCGGCCAGTCGCAGCCGTGCCCGTCCTTGGCGTTCGCGCCGAAATCGATGTCCGACATGCGGTAGGACTGCCGCCCCCACATGATCGACCGCCCGCCCACGTGATAGCCGCGTATCCAGCTGAACGGCTTGCCCTCCGGCGTCGAGTAAGGGTGCTCGCTGTCCTTGACCCAGAACTTCTTCGTTGCCTCGCTGAAAGCGTAGCACTGGCTCTGGATGGCATAGTCGCTTCGGGCTTCTTCCTCCGGCACCATGTTGTTGTTGGGGAATTCCCATGGCATCAGACTGTCGGTGTAGTCCGTGCCCGGGTCCACATTGTTCCCTCGTTCGAGCATCAGGACCTTGAGTCCGCGTTCGCAGAGTTCCTTGGCGGCAATGCCGCCGCTCATGCCCGAACCGATGACGATTGCATCAAACATGTCTCGATCTCCGTTCAGATCAGGCCCGGGCTAGCAAACGGGCGGGTTTCCGGCGTAATTTTCAGCGAGGGCACCCAGGCTCCCGGCACCTGCTCGTAGACGAGTTCCTGTGTCAGGCCGACTTCGGAACCGTAGTAGAGCGAGACGATCAGCTCCTTCAACTTTGCGTAATCGGGATCGGCGACGGCTGGCAGCGCCTTCATCGCAGCAAGGCCAGTGAGTTTCTCAGTCCGTGGTACGGGCTTGAGAGCGGCAAGATCATGTGCCTTCAGAAAGGCCTTGCGACTTTCGGGAGAGAGCGCGGCAAAGGACTTGCCCTCGGCCTGCTTTGCTCCGGCGTCGATAGCCTCAAGCGCGCCGATCAACGACTGCCGGCTCTGCGCCGATGCCCAGTCGCGCAGCAATCCATCGAACTTCTCGGCGACGCCGGCCAGCACGGCCCCCGGGGTGTCGGTAGCCGGAACGAACGTGTCACTGACGGCTTCCAACAGGGTGAAACTTGCCGCTGGCAGCGCGTGCTTGTCTGTTTTGACCACGCTACTCAGCACATCTGCAGGAAGGACACTCACGCCGAGAAGCACCGCGATGCTTCCCAGCAGCATGCGGCGATCCCTGGAAAATGTTTCGCTCATTGTGCTTCCTCCCAACTCTGCCGGATAAGATCGTAGCCGTCCGAGTAGACCTCCTCGGGGCTTGAAAAGAAATCGCGCCACACCCGCGTTGCGGCAGCCAGCTCGGGGAGAGAGCGTCCGAAGGCCCCGATGGTCAACCAACCCCGATATCCGATTGCCCTGAGGCACCCTATCGTCTCGCGAAGCGGCAGGTGCGCGTGGTCCAGGATACGGCATTGGCAAGCAGGCGAACATATTCCTTCTGGCGAAACGCTTCAGGCCGATGCCCCAGCGCCGAATAGAGAGCGCGGCCTTTCCCCACGCAATGCCACCAGATCACCGGATGATCGTTGCCCATGCGCAGATCTTTCCCGAACATGCCTTCGGGGTTGTAGGTGCGCTCATCGACCGTCATCAGGACATGGTATCCCTTTAGTCGAGGCGATGCGGCAAAGGCGTACCATTCCTCGTTATGCTTCCAACTTGGCGGCAAGCTGGCCAGAACCGGACTGGTTCGATCGTCAAGATTGACAGTCGCGGTCTGGAACTGGGGAGACATGGTGTGCATCGTGAACCTGGCCCCGATCAGATTGTCAGCGTACCAGGGCCAGGCTTCATGCGAATTGTCCCCTGCCGCATGAATCCCGAGAAAGCCGCCACCGTTTTTGACGAAGGTCTCAAACGCCAAACGCTGATCCGGGGTAAAGACATCCCCGCTTACGTTGTTGAAGACCACTGTATCGAAGTGAGAGAGAATGTCGGGTCGGAACGACGCTCCGTTCTCGGTCTGGAAATAACCCCACCCCTTGTCGTGCGCGATCTGCCTGAACAAGGAGTTCGCCGCCGGAATGGCATCTGCATGCCGAAAGGCATTCGTCTTCGAAAAGACCAGGATCGCTGGCCTCGGTAAATTGGCCGGCAGCCGCGGTGCCTGCGTTTCGTAGACCTTCACTCCGCCCAGAAACACACGCTGGATCGTGTCACGGTAGCGGAATGCCTGGATTGCAAGAACTGCCAAGAGCAGTCCAACGACGATGAGAATAACGCGTAGGATTCTGCGGGCCATGTGCCGTTCCCTGGTATATAAATCTATCAGCGTGCTCAGTGGGATCGGTGTGGGAGATCCCGCTGGCGTGCAGGCCCGGGCCGACTGGAATTCAAGCGCCGGCTGACGGGCGCGACCCAAGTGCTCCCCACCTTCCGCGGATGGCCTGTCGATCCTCGCCGAAACACGACGACCACTTTTCCTGTAGCGAACTGATCCATGCCATCTCCCATCGGCGCTCTTACGGCGCCCATCGCCTTGCTCGAGATTTATTCGAACCAAGAAGTTCGATTAAGCCAATTCGCAGAGGCGTGGTCAACGCCGTGTTGCAACGGCGCAAAGACAATCGCCTTTCTCGCGACCGGCACCTCCCGGTTTCCGCCATGTTTGGAACAAGAATGCAGAAGTGGCGGGCGGAATCATCGCCGGAGCGAAGTGAGCCACGAGATTGAACGAACGGCAGCATAGCGCTGCGATCCGGTGCAAGGGGCACCTCGTTCTGCGCTCCCAAAGTGTCTGGGCGACACCGAGGGCAAAGCTAAGCAGAACCCAGAGCGCGATCTTGATGTGCGAGGTCATTGCCACGGTCGCGCCAGACCCGCCGAAATGAGATAGTTGCCCGCATCCTGCCCGTTGACTGAGAGGCGCACCCGCTCACCGCCGCAGAGGCGGACGGTGTCTCCGTCGTGGACGGAAGCAATGCAGGCGACGGGAACATGCGAGCGGAGTGTTTAGCGGCCAACTGCTCCAGGACGTGAACGGGTTTCTTCGCTCTTGGCGGGGGCACTGGGAAGAATCATGTGTCAGGCCAACCCTCAAGGGGTCATCTTCAAAACAGGTATCAGGGCCACCAGTTTGTGGTCCGTACGTTCTGCAGCGCTGAAGGTATGCTGGGCAAAGCTGAGCGGGCCATCCAACGGATGAACGAACGTCCTGATACCGCCTTCCCGTGCCGACACGCTTTGGGCATCCCATTCGTGGGCGAACAGATCTGACTTCTCACGCAGATCGCTGGCGAGGGCGTCAAGGGAGGGATCATTCATCAGCCGTGCGCAATCGGCCCGAAACTCAGCTAGCACTCGGCGTGCGCGCTGCTCCCAGTCCGGCAGAAGAATCCGGGCCGACGGCGAAAGAAATGTATAGCGCAGCAGGTTGCGCTCTCCCTTGGGGCCAAGCCAGCCCGCGAATAGATTCTCGGCTGCCGGGTTCCAGCAACTCGCATTCCAGAGCCTATCAAGTCCATAGGCAGGAACCGACAGCGTCATGACAAGCGCGGCCACGGAGGCGGGAGCCGAGTCAATTGGCGAGACGGGGGGGCCTGCGGGATCGCGGCGACCGCCCAGTTCGAAAAGATACGCACGCTCCGCTGGCGTAAGCGATAGCGCCTTTGCAATGCGAGCGAGTGTCTCAGCGGAGACACCGACATCGCGACCTTGCTCGATCCAAGCGCACCAAGTCACACCGATCCCGGCACGCGTCGCCAGTTCCTCGCGGCGCAGCCCCGGCGTCCGCCGACGGCGGACCTCTACATCGGGCTTTATCCGCTCACGATGCGATCGGATGAAGCTTCCGAGAAGTTTGCGTTGTTCCTCGCTGTTCATGGGAGTCCTTATAACAGGATAAACGGTTATCTTGTACCAGGCTAAAAGAGTGGCACGAGGCGGGTCAAGGAGGAAACGATATGATCCGTTCTCATGATGCCGTCGTAGAAACGCAGTTTGGCAGTCAGGCCGCGGCCTATGTCTCGAGCAGCGTCCACTCTTCCGGAGAGGATCTCGACGCGTTGGCTCAAATCTGCGCGCGTGTGCGCCCCGATCGGGCGCTGGATATTGGTACAGGAGGTGGGCATGTTGCCTATCGGCTCGCGCAGCATGCGCGTTCCGTCGTCGCCGTCGATTTATCCTCGGCCATGCTCGAGGTCGTTGCAAAGACGGCACGCGAACGGGGCCTGTCAAACATCGAGACGATGAACGCGTCCGTTGAGCGCTTGCCCTTCGATGATGCATCTTTCGAGCTGGCAGCCTGCCGCTATTCGGCGCATCACTGGCGCGATTGGGAAGCAGGCCTGCGGGAAGCCCGGCGTGTACTCAAGCCGGGTAGTCCGGCGATCTTCGTCGATGTCGTTTCACCGGCCGTTCCGGCATTCGACACGCATCTGCAGGCGGTCGAACTCCTTCGCGACCCGTCGCATGTTCGGAATTATAGCGAGGCCGAGTGGGCTGCTGCGTTGTCCCGCGCAGGTTTTCGGGTGCATCGTTGCGAGAAGCGTCGCATCCGGATGGACTATGAATCTTGGGTTGGCCGAATGCAGACCTTGGAGGCACATCGGACGGCCATTCGATCACTCCAACAGCTGGCCGCAGCACAAACGGCCACCTATTTTGGGATCGAAGCTGATGGCTCCTTCTCAATAGACACCCTGCAGATTGAAGCATCGGCTTGCCGAGCGCACGAGCTTTGAAATCTGTAGCTACGATCGAGGCATGCCCAAAGGGGCGAAACGCAGACGGCCGCTTACATCAAAAGGTGGCGTTCGCTCCTGCGGGCCTGCACGATCAGCTGGTCAATCAGGTGCAGGCCGTCCACGGTCAGCGCGATGGTCCGCGTCCCGGGGAGCACATTTCGGCGGTTGAGCGTCGGGAATGGGTCGGGGGAGCTGTCGAGGCGAGCCTATTAGCTCTCGGCCTAATATGACCCGTGTTTGGTTTTGAGGCGGCTATTGCGGTCGAGCAGAGACCGTATCTCGGTCATCAACCTGGCGTTGCGAGAGCCCGACCGCAGAGGTCGGGCTCTCGCACGGTTCAGAGGGCGAACCGGAGCGTGCCGAGAACTGTGCGCGGTGCTCCCGGGAGGTTGAGCAAGGGCGATGTGCCATGCCCGGAGACGATGTAGTTCTTGTCGAACAGGTTGTAGACGTTGATCTGCAACCGGGCTGGCCCCACTCGCGTCCAGGCCATGGCGTCTGCCGTGAAGTAGTGTTCCAGCACAGTGGTGTTGGCCGGGTCGGCCCAGCGATTGCCGACGTAGTTGGCGCCGGCGCCGATGCCGAACTTCTCGCCGAAGCTCTTGGTGATGAAGGCATTGGCGGCGTTCTTCGGGGTCAGCGTGGCGCCCTTGTCCACGAAGGCCGGATTGGCGGATTCCGTCACACGTGCGTCAAGGTAGGCATAGCCCACGATAGCGCGGAAGCCTGAAGGCAGATCGAGCGCGCCCGAGACTTCGATGCCGCGGGTGCGCTGGGTGCCGATCGGTACGACGACTTGCGGATTTGCCGGATCGCTGCCCTTGATTCCGGTACGGCGCAGAATGAACGCGGAGAGCTGGATGTTCAGACGGTTGTCCAGCAAAGTATACTTGGCGCCGATTTCCTTGTTGGTAGTCTTCTCCGGCGCAATGTCCGTGTTGTTGGCCGCCAGAGCGAAAGTCTCGGCGGAAGGCTGGAAGCTGGTGCTCCATGAAGCGTAGTATGACTGGAAGTCGTCCGGCTGGAACACCAGGCCAGCACGCGGGCTCCATTTCTTGTCGGTGCGTTGCAGCGGTTCTGGGCGCACGTCCGTTCGTTGCTTGAACCAGTCGTACCGAACACCGACCAGAGCCTTGAACCCGGCCCCCAGTTCGACGAAATCCTGCACATAGAGGCCACGTGTATCGAAAGTGGAGACGGATTGTGCGCTTAGCTGCAAGTCGGCATTGGAAAGTGTAGGGAGTACCGGCGCCAGGCTCTTTCTGCCGCCGACCCATTCCGGTCGTTCTGAGCTGTGCGGGTCAACCTTCGTTCTTGCCAGAATCGGTCGATCTGGCTGTTTGAAGCGGAGAATCTTCAAAGTATCTCATTATGCCACTGAATGGTTCAGTAAAGGACCTGGAGAGCACGGCTTTTCTTGGGCAATAATAAGCTAAAAACCGTATAAGCGGATCGATGGATTAAGAGCGTTCCACCATGGGCCTGGGCGATCTGGCGGACGAGACTGAGGCCGATACCCGTACCGTCAGGTTTCGTTGTGTGGAAAGGGCGAAATACTATGGTTTCGAGTTCGGCAGGAATCCCATTGCCGTTGTCGCGGACCTCGAAGGCCAACCCCTGATCGAGTTGGCGAACAGCAATTTCAACTCGCGCGCCTGCCCCTCGGTCGGCGGTTGCTGCTTCCGCTGCATTCTGGACCAGCGCACCTAAGGCCTGGCTGATCTGATCGCGGTCCATCGGCCAGGAAGAATTTCCATCGACGTCTACCGAAATTGCAACTTGCGGCCAACGGCTGGCAAAAAGTCGCGTAAGATCCTCGATAAGTTGCGCCACGGGGATGAGACGTAATTGGGGGGCAGGAAGGCGCGCGAGAACGCGATAGGCCTCCACGAAACGTTGCAGGCCTTCCGCCTGCCGGGTCAATGTCCCGAGTATTTCTCGTAGTAGCGGGGTGTCGGGCATCGGTTTGTCGATCGCGGCAAGGCCACTGTCCGCCAAGGAGACGATCGGGGCCAGCCCGTTCAGCAGTTCATGACCGAGAATCTGGATCATTTCGGCCGTCGCGCGCGCTTCCGCCGCACGCTCTTCCTGCTCGATGTCGATCAGCGTGACCACGGTGCAGCTTTCGGAAGCCAGCACGACCCGATCGATGCGCCAACTACGTCGTGACGGAAATGGCTGGTGTCGCGATCGCCCAGCGCGGGCGGCATGGGCAGCACTTTGTCATCGGTCGCAAAGAGCCGCCGCGCTCGCTCACCCGTCACAAGCTTTACGCCGCGCTGAATGTCGGCGGGCTGGCGGTGGGGATCGCGGTGTTCCTCGTCCTCGGCCTCTATGCCCGGTTCGAGACCAGCTACGAGAAATGGCTGCCTCGCCATGACGGGATCTATCTGGTCCAGAACGTTTTCAATATGCCCGACAATCCCTTCAACGGCGCCCATTCCTACACGATGGGCGGACTGCTGGAGCAGATGCGAGAGGATTTTCCCGGTCTCGCCGGCACCCGCATTCTCGGTGGGGAAAAAGGCGGCACGATCTTCAGGGGCGGCGTGGCGAATACCGTCGATCTCGCGCTAGTCGACTCTTCCTTCTTCGATGTGTTCGACCTGCCGATGCTACGCGGCAGTGGAAAGGCTCTAGTGCAGCCCGGCCACATCCTGATCAGCGAGACCCTGGCACGCCGCTATTTCGGAGAGAGCGATCCCCTGGGCCAGACCTTGACGGTCGGCATCGACAAGACCGAGAACTACCGTGTCGCCGGTGTCTTCCGCGATCTGCCGAAGAATACCGACATGGACTTTACGGCGCTTGTGCCGATGCGGAAAGGAGCGCTGAACAACAACTGGTATAACTGGGGCGGTAGTTCCGTCAAAACCTATCTGCGTTTCAGGACGCCCGCCGAAGCCCGCGCCTTCGCGCAGAAACTGCCCGCCTTCGTGAACCGCCGCGCTCTTGCCGACATGGGCAAGGATGCCTGGAAGGTCATAAGGCTTTCGCTGCTGCCGATCGCCCAGGCCCATCTGGAGCCCGAAGGCCAGGCCAGCGCCTCTCGGAAGATCACGGTGGTGACGCTCGCTGTCGTCGGCTTGCTGACCCTCCTGGTCGCGATCGTCAACTATGTGAATCTTGCCACGGCCCGCGCGGGCCTGCGCGCGCGCGAAGTCGCCATGCGCAAGGTTCTCGGCGCCGAACGCGGCATTCTCATTCGGCAGTTCCTTTGCGAGGCCATTCTGACCGTGGGCGTGGCGGCGCTGTTCGGCCTGATCCTCGCGGAACTCGGCCTGCCGCTGGTCAATGCCGCCGGCGGTCTCTCTCTCACCATCCCTTATGGCGAGGTCGTTCCGCTGCTCGTCCTGCTGATCGGGGGCGTGGGTCTGCTCGCCGGGTTCTATCCCGCCATCCTGCTGTCCCGCTTCCCCGCCGCTGCGGTGCTGGCCTCGGCGCGAAGCCCGGGTGGCGGACGCTCTGGAGCCCGGCTGCGCGAAGCCCTTGTAATCCTCCGGTTCGGACTTGCGATCGCCTTCATGATCGGCACCGGCGTTCTCGTCGCCCAGACCCGCCATCTCCGCCAGTCGGACCTTGGTTTCCGGCGCGAGGGACTGCTGGTGGTGCGCTCGCTCGCCAGCGAGCTTATCGACCGCGCGCAGCGCCGCGCGGTCATGGCCGCGATCCGCGCCTTGCCCGGCGTCAAGAGCGCAGCCATCGCGAATGGCGCCGTCGGCGGCAGCGGCGAGAACAATGCCGTGAATGTACCCCTGCCCGGCGTTTCCGGTTCGGGTCCTTCGCTGCGCTGGATCGCGGCCGGCCCCGATTTCTTCGAAGTCCACGGTGCGAGGCTTGTGGCCGGGCGTCTGTTCGACGAGGACCACCGCAACGACGATACCCGTTCGCACAGCCCGGGCGAGGCAGACAACATCGTCATCAACCGCCGCGCCATCTCCACGCTAGGCTTCCGTTCCGCGCAGGAGGCCGTGGGCAAGACAGTGGGCGGCGGCAGCCCACGCACGATCATCGGCGTCGTCGAGGACATGCGCTTCCTGTCTCCCCGCGAACCGAACGATCCGACCTATTACTATTACTATCGCGACCCTACTGAACTCGACACGCCGATGATTGCGGTGCGGTTCGAGGGCGATCCACGCGAAACGCTCGAACGACTTCGCAAGCTGTGGCAGCGGATGGTCCCGCAAACGGCCTTCGACGGCGCGACTGCCGACAAGCAACTCGAAACGTTCTACGAAGCCGACGAACACGCGACACGGTTCTTCGGCATCGGTGCGGGCCTTGCCGTGCTGATCGGCTGCGTCGGGCTCTGGGGATTGGCCTCGTACAATACCCAGATGCGGATCAAGGAAATCGGCATCCGCAAGACCCTGGGTGCGTTCTCAGCCGATATTGCCCGGCTGCTGGTCGGCCAGTTCCTGCGCCCGGTGCTGCTGGCCAACCTGCTCGCTTGGCCATTGGCCTTCGTAGCGATGCGGACTTGGTTGGCCGGGTTCGACGACCGCATTGCGCTTTCGCCGCTGTTCTTCATCGGCGGCGGCCTGTTGGCGACAGTGATCGCAGTGCTGACGGTGCTCGGACAATCTCTTCGCGCCAGCCGCGCGGCTCCTGCCTGGGCGCTTCGTCATGAATAGAGGCGGCGCATGTTGGTGGGCGGCCCTGCTTTTCGCCTCTCCCGCTTCCGCAGAAACCCTCGGCGATGCGATTGCGACGGCTTACGAGACCAACCCGCAACTTGCCGCTGTCCGTGCCCGACAAGAGGCTCTCGCCGAAACGCCCGAGCAGGAACGCGCACTGGCGCGGCCCACACTGTCGGTCGACGGCACCGGCGGTTACGACCGGCAAGGTTACGGCAAGGCGGCATCACTGACCGCCAATGTCGCCCTACCGATCTGGACTGGCGGCCGTGTTTCGTCAGCGGTGCGCGCAGCAAACGGCGATGTCGCCGCTGGAGAGGAAGGGCTGCGCGACACCGAAGCCGCGATCCTGCAAGGCGTCGTCGCCGCCTATGCGGCGCTGCTCTACAACCAGCAGGCGGTGGAAGTGGCCCGCGTCGGCATCGAACGGCTCGACACGCAAGTGGCCGAAACCCGCGCCCGCTATGATCTCGGGCAAGCGACCCGCACCGACGTGGCGCAGCTCGAAGCACAGCGCGCCACCGTCGTCGCTAACTTGGCCGACGCCGAAGGCGCGCTCGCTACGGCAGCGGCGACCTACCGGGCAGCGGGAGGGCGCGACGCGGGTATGCTTACAACCGATGTCCCACCGCCCGCCATGCTTCCGGCCAACATCGAGGAGGCCCGCCGCGCGGCGGAAGCGGCTAATCCGCTGCTGCTCCAGCAACGCCTTGTTGCCGAAGCCTCCAGCGCGCGAATTGGCCGGGCACGGGCAGAAGGTGCGCCATCGGTCGATCTGGGCGGCGCTTACGGACGCGGTGAAAGGATTTCGGGTGGTAACCTGCGCGATTTCGAAGGCGCAGGCTCGATCGGGATGACGCTGCGGGTGCCCTTGCTGACCGGAGGCCTTGTCTCCTCGCGCATCAGGCAGGCCGAAGCCAACAACCGGGCGGAACGGCTCCTGGCCGATGCGGCCGAGCGCGAAGCCTTGCGCGGCGCCGATGCCGCATGGGCCTCGTTGAATGCGGCCAGGAACAGGCTGCGCGCCAATATCGACGGACTCGCTGCTGCCGATCTCGCGCTCAAGGGCGTGCGGGCGGAGTATGGGTTCGGCCTGCGCTCGACGGTCGACATTCTTGTTGCCGACCAGAGCTTCCGCGCCGCGCAGCTTGCCGTCGCCATGGCCAGAGCGGACGTGCTGGTCGCAGAGGCCGCCCTGCTCCGCGCGACTGGCAGGCTAGACAGAGAAGCATATCGGTGAAACGACGATCCCGATAATCAGCGAATTCCAAATGAAATGCTTCTCCTCCCAATCAAGACTGCGAATGGCTGCATTGACCTAGACCCTCCGTTGCGATGACTACTCGCGGACGGCGGGTTTGTCCCACGATACGGCATTCCGCTTCCGGCAACGTTCGACCAGAGTAAGTCGCGTGCCTCTCTCGCATTTACGCCTGGGTCATACAAAAGCGTGCTCCATCGGGGTCTGGTTGCCGAGGGAGCTGTGCGGACGAACCTCGTTGTAATCGACCCGCCAAGCCTCACATTGTACCCGAGCATCGTCCAGGCTCAAGAACCAAAAGGCGTTGAGGCATTCGGCCCGGACGCGGCCGTTGAAGGACTTGGCAAACACGTTGTCCGTCGGCTTGCCGGGGCGACTGAAGTCGAGGACGACACCGTGCGTCCAAGCCCAAAGATCCAAATCCTTCGAGATAAATTCCGGCCCATTGTCCAGACGAATACGCTGCGCTCGCCCATGCGTAGCCGCAGCCCGTTCAAGGGTTTGAACGACATCGGCACCGCGGTAACTCATCCTGACATCGAGTGCCGGCAATACCCGGCTGATGTTGTCGATGATCGATAGCACACGGATTTTACGACTGTCGAAGAGCTGGTCCGACAGGAAGTCCATCGACCAGCATTCGTTAGGCGCCGACGCTGGTGCGCTTATGGCCGTCAGGGGCACAGAAGATGTGCTATGGGATTATCAGAGTTTGGTCCCGCCGCTCGCGAGCAGGTGTCGTGGAACGCCGGGCGTAAAGTTGGGGCAAAGCGAGCGTTAAAGCCCCGTCAGATATGGGTAATCCGCTTTTTTCTCGACCAGCATGGGAGGGTGCGCGACCGGACCCTCTTTGACCTCGCCATCAGCAGCAAGCTTCGCGGATGCGATCTGGTGAAGATCAGGATTGGCGATATCTTTGCAATCGGAAAATTCGAGCACGGGCCAGGTCGTACAGCAAAAGATCGGCAGACCGGTTCAATTTGAACTGATGGCCGACGCTCGCACCAGCCGCAGCCAAAGCCGGCCCAATGAAATCCTCATTGCATTCCGCTTGTCGGTCGAAAATCAGGTCTTTCGGCCACGCGGTACTCGCCTCAGATCACGGGCCCGAAGGTCAGCCCAGGGCAAGTTCACCGTTGCAGCGAGAACTCGATGTTCCAGGCTCATCGGACGATTAGAGGCCGCCTTGACTTAGGCACGGCGACATCCTTGTCTCCCTGATTGGTAAAGGGGGAATAGGGCGGTCACCTGATGCGAAAATTGCATCTGCGCCGAGACGTGTAAGCATGGGATTGCGAAAGCACAGGTTGTAGCGCGGCCGGTCTGCCGGATCAAAACCCGCTTCGGGCGCCGCTGCGGCGAGACTGATTTCCGCAGCGGCGATCGCAGCATCGCCGAATACCCAGTTCTGATCGGATAAATGGCTGATCAGGCATTCCGGAGAGCCTTGGACGGGAAAGAGTGCAGGATCTTTTCCAGCGATGATGGCCGCCGCGTCGATCCAGTCCGATACGCGGTCGCGATCTTCGCCTTCCGGTGCCGCATGCGCACACGCTTGCGCAGCAACCCAGCGTGCGGGCAGCCCACGACGCATGGCCTCCGCAAGCCCGAGAATGTGATGCGCGCCCGTTCCCGCGACGCGAAGTTCGGGGGCGGTATTTCCATCTGCTTGCCAATGTAGCACCAGGGCCTTGGCCCAGTCGTGCCAGAGAATTGCGCCCACGACGCTGTCGCGGTCGATCTGCGCGCGTTCCGAGCGATAGGCGCGGATAAGCGCGGTGCCGCTCGCGAGATTCGTGGCGATATGCTCGGCAAGCCCACCAGGCCAGCTATGATGCGATCCGCTGTTTCCGCCCGGTGCGGTGAGAACCGGCGTCGCCAGACGGGGACACGCCTCACTATCGTCGAGCAGCGGCGGAAACAGCATCTTGCGGGCCTCTTCCATACCTGCCGCTGTCTGATGACGATCGTCGAGGAAACCTTGGGCCACCAATGCTTCGACGATTTTCCGCTGCTTTTCGGAATCGAGGCCGACGCGATGCTGCACACAGTCGTCCGGGGCAAGCAGCGCCGCGCGTGTCAGTCGGCGGGCTTCGGCATCACTCAGACTGTCGATGGCCTTGATGACGGTCCGCCGCGCTTGCTGGAACAGGGGTGACCTTTCCGCCACTTGTGACATCGCGGCATCGGGCGAAGTCTGGCCTTGCGCCCCGGTCGGTAACAGCAGCAGCGCCGCAAGGAAGAGGAAGCGACGCATTTCAGAAACTCCTGTCGATCCGCAGGCCTATCACCCGCCCGGTTGCGATCCGCTGCCCGACTGGGCCGGCATGGCGCCCCACCGTGCTGCGATAGGCGTCGGCCGTCAGCAGATTGCGGACAAAGAACCGGATCGTGCCGATTGCCGCGGCATCATAGCCGAGATTGATATCGATCTGGCTGGAGGGCTGCACCCAGATGTCGAGCGCCGAGCCATCCAGCACCGAATTGCCGGACTCCGATAGTCCGAAGAGACCGTATTGCTGGAGATAGCGGCCGGTCCATCGCCCGGTCACTGCGCCCGACCACCCGCTGCCGCGATAGCCCAGCTCGACCGAAAGGTTGCGCTCCGGCGCATATTGCATGTGCTCGACCGGATCGAGGCGCGGGTTCTTCAGGTGCACCCGGGCATGGAGCAAGGTCGTCTGCGCGGAGATCCGCCAGCCGTCGAAGGCACTGTGCAGCCGTCCCAACGGCAGGTTTCCGCTGAACTCGATACCCATCAGGCGTGCCGTGCCGCCGTTGGTCGGCTCGATCACGATCACGCCGGTTTCGCTGCTGCCTGCTGCATTGGCGTAGTCGCCTCCGGCATCGTAAAGATAATGCGCCAGGCGCTTGGCAAAGAACGCCACGCTGAAGCGCGCATCGTCAGGGGCGCGCCATTCGAACGACCAGTCGAAATTGAGCGCCCGGACCGCGCGAAGATCGGGATTGCCCCGGATCAGTTCGAGCGCCCCGGTCGCGGAATTCTCCACCGTGGCGCTTCCCGCAAGCTGGCTGGGGGAGGGCCTGACATAGCTGGTCCAGAGCGTCGCCCGCATCGCGCGCCGGGCGTCCGGGTTCCAGCGCAGGCCGATGCTGGGCAGCAGCGCACCGAACTGCGCGCGGCTGCGGTTCCAGCCATAATCGATACCGCCCGTGTCGACACCGTCATTGCCGGTCACCCAGTAGCGGGCGTCGATCCAGGCCTGTTCCGCGCGCAGTCCGGGCGTGAGAATGAAGGGACCCGCAGCGATCCGCGCCCGCGCGTAGAGCGCCGCGACGGTTTCGGAAACGGCGAAGCTCTGGCCGTTGCGTTCGTCGGGCGAGAGGTCGGGCTCGGAGGCCGAACGGATACGTTCAAGAAGCCGCTCGCGATCCACCAGCGGCAGCGCAAAATCGTAAGTTCCCGGCAGGATCGCGGCGATGGACCCCGTCGTCAGTCCGCTACTGCCCAGCGTCGTGCCCGGCGCGAAGACATCTTCGTAGGTGATATCCGTCACCTGACCCAGCCGCCGGGATCGGGTTACCGCAATGCCGGTTTCGATCAATCGCAAGGCGCCGGTTTCGGAGCGACGGCTGGCCGCCAGCTCGCCGCCGAAGCGCCGATCACTGCTGCGCTGGCTGCGCACCTCGCCCTGGAGGCGGACCGGGAAGCGCGAAAGATCCTGCGCCAGACGGGCATCTGCGGCGGTCAGCAGCGGCACCGGATAGCCGCCTTGCATGCCGATCGAAACGCCGTTTTCCAGCCCGGTGGACACCGGGTCCCAGAACGATACTTCGACATGATCGGGACGGCGCGTCACCCCGCTTCCGGCGTGGAGGCGCAGGCGCAGGTCGGTTCGGCCCAGCGCCGCATTCAGGCCCGTCTGGCCGAGCAGCATGGTGCTGCGCTCTGGATTCGTCTGGTACCAGTAGCGGATCGCGCCGTTCGTGCTGGCCTGCTCGTAGAGACCATTGCCTATCGGCGTGCGGGTAATGTCGCCAGCACTGCTGCCGCTCTGGAAGCCCAACTGGTAGATGTCCTGTTCCGTCCGGCTTCCGGCAAAGGTCAGCCGCGCGAACAGGCGCAGGTCGGACGAGGGCTGATAGTCGAATGCGGCCATCGCGCTTGCGCTATGCGTGACGCCGCGCGTGAACTGGGCGTTGACGCTGGTGGGCAGCAGGTTGCGGGCCGGGTCGATCCCGGCTGGAGTGCGCCCCTCGGCATCCACGATGCGGAATTCGACCGTGCCCTGCTGGTATGTCTGCTGGCTGTTGGCGAAAGCGCGGCGACCGGCTTGCGCGATAAGCGCGACCCCCAATCGGTCGCCCGCGCCGAAGCGGCGGACATAGCGCAGGCCGAGCTGTCTGTTGGCGGCACCCTGGCCATAGACGAGGGCATTGGTGTCGATCCCGCCGGCGGCAACCAGTTTCAGCCCCTGCGGCGAGCCGTCGAAAGCGGAAGGCGCCCGAATATCGATGACGGCGCCGGTGACGTCTCCCGACCGTTCCGGCCCCGGTGTCTTCACCAGTTCCAGCGCCGCGAACCCGAAGGCGGGGAGCATGCCGAGTTGAACCTCGCGTCCGTAAGGCAGGCTCTGCGGCATGGCGACGCCGTCGATCGTCGCAAGACTGTAGGCTCCGCCCAAGCCGCGTATCGCGGCAAACTGTCCTTCGGCGCGCGCCGCGCGGTCGTTTCCGCCGAGATCCCCCTGGAGATTGGTGGTCAGCGTCAGCACGCCCGGCATGCGCGCCACGGCCTCGGCGAGGTTGCGATCGGTTGCGGGCGGCTGGTCGCCGAGCAAAGTGTCGCTTGCAGGCGCAGGTTCGGCGGAACCGATGAGATCGACGGGCGTGCCGCGAAGGCCTTGGACGAAGATCGTGTCTCCCGCGCGCGCGGGAAGCGGGGCGGCGACAGCGGGACGGACGGGCTTGCGCCGGATTGCCCCAGCGGCGCGGGCATTGCGGATGATCGATACCCCCGCGCCCTGACGTCCGATCCGTACCGAGAGGCTCCGCGTCATCTGCCGCAGCGCCGTATCGAAGTCATCCGCGCTGACGGTGCCGGAGACCATTCCGGCGATGCTTTCCGGCGCGAAGACGATATTGCGCCCGCTCTGGCGCGCCAGTTCCATCAGGGCGCGGTCGAGCGGCCTTGGCGAGATCGCGAAACGCCGCTGCGCCAGCGCCGGTGGCGAGGCGAGCGCCGCCGCCAGGGCGAGACCGGAGAGCAGGCCCCGACCCAAGGCCGCGTTTCGACGGAGCAGCATGTCTTGCGCCTTGCGTCCGTGTCGTCAGATCATCGCGACTCGATCTCGTATCCCTGGCCGGTGTGTTTCCAGCGTACCGGGTGGATGGAGGACAGGCCGGCAAGGAAGGATTCGAGATCGGCCACCGCGTATGCTCCGCTCACATGGAGCCTCGCCAGCGCCGGATCGTCGAGGGTGACGCGGGGCGCGCCCTGATCGGCAAAGGCGGAAAGCGCCTCTCCCAGCGTGCAGTCGGAAAACACCAGACGGCCTTCGCGCCAGGCGATCGCAGCTTCCGCATCGACCTCGTCGACCCGCGCCTGCGCTCCGGTGACCTCCACCCGTTGGCCGGGGCGAGGCTCGGCCAGCATCGCGCCGCCTTGCCGGACCTCCAGCGCACCGCGGGCCAGGATGACCGCGACCGGGCGATCCTGTCGATTGCGCACTGTGAACAGGGTGCCCTTGTCGACCACCGAGACGTCGCGGGCATCGACCGTGAAGCCGCGCCATTGATGAACGACGTCGAACACCGCCTCGCCGCTTTCCAGCTCCACGTGCCGCCCGAGCGGTCCGATCCGCGCCTCGATGCGGCTGTGGGGTGCAAGCCAGACGCGGGTGCCGTCGGCCAGCGCCACCTCGCGCCGGTCCTGCCCGGTCGCAAAACCGGATTGGCTTGGTTGCACCATCCAGAACGCCAGCGCGGCGGCGGCCATGCCGCCCAGCGCCAGACCGCCACGCACGACATGCCGCGGCGTCATTGCTGGCTTGCGGCGAACCGGGGCAATGGGGGCAGCGGGGGATGACGAAGCCCTGAAGCCGCCAGCTTCGAAACCGCCGTGCCGGGCAGCCTCCGGTGCGGCATCCCAGGCCCGCGAGACGAGATCGGCAGCGGCCGCATGTTCGGGACGTTCGCGCAGCCAGTCCAGGAACGCGGCGCGATCGGCATCGTCCATGCCCTCCCGGGCGCGGGTCAGCCAGATCGCCGCCTGCTCCAGCACGGCATCGTCGGCAGCGGGTTTCATGCCAGGGGACTTCATGACAGCGGCTCCGCGAGCATGGCCGCCAGCCGCGCAAGGCTGCGTTCCACATGGCGCGATACCGCCTTGGTCTCGATTCCCAACCTAGCGGCGGCGTCCTTGTGGCTGAATCCTTCGACCCGCACCAACAGGAACGCCTCCCGCGCGGCGGGGGAGAGGATCTTCATCGCTTCCGAAAGGGCGTGCAATTCACCGCGTCCAATCAATATGCGTTCGGGATCGTCGGTTCCTTCGTCCTGCAAGTCGTTTTCGATGGCGACATGGCTGCCTTCCATCCGCGTTTCGCTCCGCCGGTATTTGTCTATCAGCAGGTTAGACGCAGCGCGGAGCAGAAATCCCCGCCAACTGGCGATCTTTTGCGGATCGGGGCTTGCCGAGATGACCCGCAGGTAGACGTCCTGCACGAAATCCTCGGCATCCTCGCCCGGTCGGACGCGGCGGCGGAAATAGCTTCTCAGCGTCGAGCGATGGTCTTCCAGCACTTCGACGACACCCGGTGAAGCCCGCCTGTGCTGGTCGCCCCTGCACTCGTCTTCAGTGTCCGGCTGTGCACCGGCACCGATGGGCTTGCTCATTCGCGACACTCCGAGAGACACTTTCGGCGGCCCTTAAATGCGGGTGGTTGCACCTCTGTGACCACGGGCGCGGCACCCGTCCGGGTGCTGCTCCCTGTCTGGCGCGAAGGCATGAAACGGCGCCCATAGCCGCATCTCGATGACAGGTTCGTGACGCTAAAAAAATAGAATCCGCGGAGGGGAATTCGCGAAATCGCTGCGTCTCGGCTGGCGTGGGGGGCGAACGGAACACGCCTCGCCAGGGAAGGAAAACCATGCTTTCTTTGAATGCGAAATCCATTCTGCTCGCGGGCTCCGCGATGCTTGTACTCGCGCTGCCGGGCACGGCTTCGGCGCAGGACGCCCAGGGAGCCACCGCAGCCGATACGGGCAGCAACGGCGGTGAACTCGTCGTGGTCGCCCGCCGCAGCCAGACGGCCGACGTGCAGCTCAACTCCAGCAAGCCGATCTCGGTCCTTTCGGAAGAAGACCTGCAACACACCGCCGTCCACAACGTCGCCGAAGCGCTGGGCCTGATGCCCGGTGTCAACGTGATGAACACCGGCTCGTCGTTCTTCGGCGGCATCGACGGCGCCTCCCGCGGCGAGGGCATGTTCGTCTCGATCCGCGGCCTCAATGCCGAATACAACGTCAACCTCATCAACGGGGTCAACGTGGCGCAGGGCATGCCCTACAGCCGTCAGGTCAAGCTCAGCCTGCTGCCGCCTTCGGGCCTCAACACGATCGTGCTCAACAAGGTCTCCAGCGCCGATATGGACGGTGACGCGATCGGCGGCACCGTCGATTTCCGCACCCCGACCGCTTACGACTACAGCCAGGACTTCCACCTTGCCGTCACCGCATCCGGCCGCGTCGAGACGCGCGCCCGCGATTACGACGACAGCGGGCTGGGCGGCGGCTTCTCGGGCGAGATCGCCAAGCGCTTCGGCTCGGAAGGCCAGTTCGGCATCTATGCCAGCGGCTATTTCGACGAACGCCACTTCGCCAACAGCGAGATGGCCGGTGCCGCGGCGGCGCAGAGCGACGGCGGCTGGGGCTACCTTGCGGCCTCCGACGCCGACGGCACGCCCTATGCAGGCATCGATCCGCAGAAGAACGTGACCCAGACCGGCGTCAATATCGGCGTTTCTAACGGCTATACCCGTCGCTGGGGCGGTAATGCCTCGCTTGACTGGCATCCGGACGACACCACCCAGATCTACCTGCGCGGCACGTACGCCTATGCCAAGACCGAGCAGAACTCGACCTTCAGCCAGTATGCCGCATCCAGCAAGTCTTACAACGAACTGGTCCCCGGCAGCGGCCGCTATGCCCTCAGCGTCGACCAGATCTCGACGCGCGTCTGGTATGAAACCAACCCCGAGATCGCCAAGCTGGCGACCGCGTCGCTGGGCGGCGTGAAGGAAGCCGGAAGCTGGACGATCTCGCCGCAGGTCTTCTTCAGCGAAGGACACAACGACCGTCCGGGCCATATCGAGGCCTCGATCCGCAACAACCAGTCCGACAACTACAACCACGGCAGCACCAGCCCGCTCGGCGGCCTGTCGATGAGCTACAAGGACAACCTGCCGCAACCGCTGTTCACGCCGGAGATCCTCGATCAGTTGGACAACGCCGGTGACGTCTTGCTGGCGCGCCGCGCGGGCCAGTATACCTACCAGACCAGCGGCCAGACTAAATGGGGCGGCCGCCTCGATCTGGAGCGCAAGTTCGAAGGCTCCGCGCTTCAGTCGATCAAGTTCGGCGGCAAGTATTCGGATTCCAGCCGCAAGGTCACCAACCGCGACTGGACGAACGACCACTTCGCCAACTTGCTGGGCGAGGCGGGCGTGACCTGGGCCGACCTCGGCATTGTCAACGGAAAGTACGATTCCGTGTTCCCCGGCGTCTACAACTGGAGCGTCCCGAAGGTCGATCAGGACAAGCTCAAGGAATACTTCTTCAAGTACCAGACGGCCGCCTCGTTCGACAGCTGCGGCGACAATCTGTCCTATACCGATAACCTGAACTGCAACACCCAGCGCGGCAGCGAGCGGGTCGCGGCGGGTTACGTGATGGCGAACATCCAGAGCGGCGATCTGGAAGTGATCCCCGGCCTGCGCTTCGAGCACACCTCGATCGACAACACCTATTGGGTGCGCCAGACCGATGCGGACGGCAACCCGGTCACCGGCAACTTCGAAACCAACCACACCCAGTACAACGAGCTGTTGCCCAGCTTGCTCGTCAATTACCGGCCTACCTCCGACAGCGTCTATCGCGGATCGGTCTGGTGGTCCTATACCCGTCCCGCCTTCGTCCAGCTCGGCGGCGGCTCGCAGGTCGACGTGGGCGACACCACCACGACCATCACGATGGGCAACCCCAACCTGAAGCCGGTCAAGTCGCTCAACATCGACGTGTCGGGCGAATGGAAGATCACGCAGAGCGGCTACCTGACCCTGGGCGGCTACTACAAGCACCTCAGCAACTATCTCTACGACAACGGCAGCGGCTATGTGAACGGCAACGAGCTGCCGGACAACAACGTCATCACCATCATGCCGCAGAACGGCGGATCGGGCGACGTCTACGGTCTGGAAATGCAGTTCCGCAAGAAGTTCACCGAGGCCCCGGGCATTCTGGGCGGCTTCGGCATCGGCGGCAGCCTTACCCGCCAGTGGACCAAGGTGGACATCGGCGACGGCGTGCAGAAGCGCATCCAGAACGCGCCCTCGATCCTGGGTGATGCACAGCTGTTCTGGGAGCAGGGCCGCTTCAGCATCGACATGATCTACCACTACAGCGGCGAATATGTGTCGAGCTACAATTCGCTCGGCCTCGGCACCTGGGACGACACCTGGATCCGTCCGATCCAGACGGTGGACCTCCATGCCGGGTACGACTTCGGCGGCGGCATCCGTGCCGACCTGTCGGTGGCGAACCTCTTCGGTGCCTACACTTACTGGGCGCATATCGGGCGCGATACCCTGGCTCTCTCGGACGTCGTCGATTCCGGCACGACCGCACTCATGACTGTCAAATTCGCCTTCTAAGAGCCCGATCCGAAAGTTGTTGAGCAATACCAGCATGTTGTGATTCACGCCGTCCTGCGAGAGATGGAGTGAATGATGGCATGGACTGGTATTGCTCGGGAGGAGCATAGCCGCAAAGGGCT
>PJTY01000424.1_pt1 | contig 22133 bp, 24 predicted proteins | sample 1512121 | NCBI WGS metagenome assembly PJTY01 (sample SAMN08177680, study PRJNA422409) | Soil metagenome, whole genome shotgun sequencing project. | isolation source: Soil enriched (2) on filter paper: alkali lignin treatment | place: USA: Madison | collected 2015-01-15 | reverse complement strand
GCTGCCGGTGAGGTTCTCCCGCTCGTGCGGGTCGCGGCTCAGGTCATAGAGTAGGCATGGGTCGTCTTCGCTGTACACGAACTTGTAGGGCCCGCGGCGGATCATCATCAGCGGGCCGACGGTGCCTTCGGCCATATACTCGCCGATCACCTCGTCGTGACCGCCCTGCCCTTGCAGGTGGCCCAGCAGTGAGCGGCCGTCCAGCTGCAGGTCTTTATCCACAGCGCCGCCAGCCAGTTCGACCAAGGTTGGCAACAGGTCGCAGGTCGACACCGAGGCAGTGACCCGGCCCGCTGCAAAGCGCTTCGGCGCATGGATCAGCAGCGGCACCCGCGCCGACATTTCGAACCAATGCATTTTGTACCAGAGGCCACGCTCGCCAAGCATGTCGCCGTGGTCGCCGGAAAACACGATCAGTGTGTCATCGGCCAGGTTGCATTCCTCCAGGGTCTGCAGCAATTGGCCAATGTTGTCATCGATATAGCTGCAAGCGCCGAAGTAGGCGCGGCGGGCGTCGCGGACCTTGTCCACAGGCAGCGGCTTGTTCCACAGGTCGTAGACTTTCAGCAGGCGCTGGGAGTGCGGGTCGAGTGCTGCCTGGCTGAACTCGGCACGGGGCATGGGGATATCCACACCTTCGTAGCGGTCCCAGTAGCGTTTGGCAATGGTGTAGGGGTCGTGCGGGTGCGTCATCGAAACGGTCAGGCAAAATGGCCGGCCATCGTTTTCGCGCACATGGTCGTACAGGTACTGGCGCGCCTTGAACACCACCTCCTCGTCGAAATCCAGCTGATTGGTGCGCACGCACGGACCGGCCTGCAGCACCGAGGACATGTTGTGGTACCAGCTTGGACGCACATCGGGTTCGTCCCAGTTCACCGCCCAACCGTAGTCGGCCGGGTAGATGTCGCTGGTCAGGCGTTCTTCGTAGCCGTGCAACTGGTCCGGGCCGCAGAAGTGCATCTTGCCCGACAGCGCGGTGCGGTAGCCCAGGCGACGCAGGTAATGGGCGTAGGTCGGCACATCGGCAGGGAAGTCGGCCGCGTTATCGTAGGCGCCAATGCGGCTGGGCAACTGACCGCTGACCAGGGTGAAGCGTGATGGCGCGCACAGTGGGCTGTTGCAGTAGGCCGAGTCGAACACCACGGCTTGCTCGGCCAGGCGGCCGAGGTGCGGCATCTGGATGGGCGAAGGGCCGTAGATGGGCAGCAAGGGCGCGGCCATCTGGTCGGCCATGATGAACAGGATATTCGGACGCGTCATGGTGGCTCCCATCGTTGAGGGTTATGCGAACTGCTTGCCTACCAAGATGCGACTGTGGATAACATGGGTAAAGCCCATGGCGGGCAATGACTGGGATTAGCCAAGCTTATGTTTGAGCACCTTGCCGGGTTGTCGCTGGATACCTTGCGCGTATTCGAGGCTGCTGCGCGCCTGCGTGGCTTTACCGCTGCGGCGCTGGAGTTGGGTACCACGCAGCCGGCAGTGAGCCAGCAGGTGAAGCGCCTGGAGGCACAGTTGGGCACGCGCCTGTTTGACCGCATTTACCGGGGCATCGAGCTGACCGAGGCTGGCCAGGTGCTGTTCGAACAGGTGCATCAGGGGCTGCAGGCCATGGATGACGGTATTTCCCAGGCCAGCGGGCGCGGCCAGCGCGAAGTGCTGCAGGTCGCCACCGACTTTGCCTTTGCGGCGTTCTGGCTGATGCCAAGGCTGCAGCGCTTTCATCAGGCTTATCCACAGGTGGATGTGAGCCTGGTGACGGGTGAGCGCAGCCAGGGCATGTTGCGCCCGGACATCGATGTGGCGGTGCTGTTTGGCGATGGACGCTTTCACCAAGGAGAAAGCCGCTGGCTATTCGATGAGGAAGTGTTCCCGGTGTGCAGCCCCCATCTGATTCATGGCAAAGCCTTGTCAGCTGTGGCTTTGCAACGATTGCCGCTGCTGCATCTGAAGGGCGAGCAGGCCAGCCGCTGGTTTGACTGGGCGGGGGTATTTCGTGGGTTTGGTGTGGACAGCCCACCGCCGGCGGGGCAGTTGCGGTTTGATAACTATACCTTGCTGATTCAGGCAGCGATTGCCGGGCAAGGGGTGGCGATTGGCTGGGCTCACCTGGTGGATGGATTGGTGGAGCAAGGGTTGCTGTGTCGGCCGCTGGAGGGGAGCTTGCGCTCGGAACGCGGCTATTACGTAGTTTTGCCGCCGCGCAAGCGGCGTGGGGCGTTGATCGAGCGGTTCGTGGATTGGTTGGAGCAGGAGCGCAGCCTTTGAGATTTTGGGGCCGCTTTGCGGCCCATCGCGACACAAGGCCGCTCCCACAGTGGCACTGCGCACGCCGGCCCATGTGGGGGTTGCTGTGTCGGCCGCTGGAGGGGAGTTTGCGCTCGGAACGCGGCTATTACGCAGTTTTGCCGCCGCGCAAGCGGCGGGGAGCGTTGATCGAGCGGTTCGTCGATTGGTTGGAGCAGGAGCGCAGCCTTTGAGATTTTGGGGCCGCTTTGCGGCCCATCGCGACACAAGGCCGCTCCCACAGTTGCACTGCGCACGCCGGCCCATGTGGGGGTTGCTGTGTCGGCCGCTGGAGGGGAGTTTGCGCTCGGAACGCGGCTATTACGCAGTTTTGCCGCCGCGCAAGCGGCGTGGGGCGTTGATCGAGCGGTTCGTGGATTGGTTGGAGCAGGAGCGCAGCCTTTGAGATTTTGGGGCCGCTTTGCGGGCCATCGCGACACAAGGCCGCTCCCAAAAAGACACTGCGTACGCCGGCCCATGTGGGAGCGGCCTTGCGTCGCGATGGGCTGCGCAGCAGCCCCGGCAATCTAGACCACGAAGTTCAGATGCTCGCCCCGGTGCAAGTCCAGCTCCAGCATGTCCACCATCCCCGCTGCGATCCTGGCCAAGCGCCGCAACGGCTCAGCCAGCCCAGGCTCCAGCGTCCCTTCAGTATTGCGAAAATGCTCCATGCCCAACCCGGCCAGTTCCTGCGGTGCATTGATCAGCGTCCAGTGCAACGCACTGCGCTGCAACCCATCAACCACTTGGGCCACGCAATCCCGCTCCATCTCGCTGTACTTGCTCGGCTCATCCAGCACATCGAAATCGCCCACAAGCAGCAGCCGGCGTATAGTCGTATGCGCAAGCCCCGCCACCAGCGCCTCGCTCAAGCGTGCCTGCCCCGGCAGGTCACTCGGCGCCAGCGCTGGTAACAGGGCGATCACCGCCGAGCCGCCCGCTGCGCCCTGCTCCACCTGGTGGGCATCACCCAGCCCCCCTATCTTGAAGTGCAGGCCCGGGCGCGGCGAATGGCGGTTGAGGTCGTCCACCACGGCGATGACTTCGTGCTGGCGCGACAACAGCTCGACCATCAGGGCATTGCCCAGGCTGCTTTCAGGCCCGAACAGGACCAGTTTGAACACTGGGGTTTCGGCGTTTTTCACTGCATCACTCCCGTTGCAGGTGGTGATGGTTGGACCGCAATCAGGAGTTATCGTGCAGAGGATCAAGGGTTACCACGCCCACGTTTATTACGACGCAGCCACCATGGAGCAGGCCCGGGAACTGTGCGAGGAGGCGGCGCGGCTGTTCCCCGTGACCATGGGGCGCATGCACCAGAAACCGGTTGGGCCGCATCCAGACTGGAGTTGCCAGCTGGCGTTCGGGCCCGAAGTGGTGGGGGTGGTATTGCCTTGGTTGGCGCTGTACCGCAAGGGCCTGGTGGTATTCATGCATCCGGAAACCGGGGATGAACTGGCGGATCACCGGGATCATGCGATCTGGATGGGGGCCGTGCGGCCCTTGAATCTGTCGATTTTTGGGGGCTAGGCGGGGGTAGCCTGTGCTGGCCTCTTCGCGGGTGAACCCGCTCCTACAACGATAGCGCAGAGCCAGAGGGTGGCGCTGGCCCCGTAGGAGCGGGTTTACCCGCGAAGCAGACGACGCGGTTTAGCGGCGTGCGCCACGCACCCCTTCAGCCAATGCCGAGCACAGGCTCAATACATCGGTCACCGCCTGATCGGCGCTTTGGGCTTGGGCGATCTTGTCGACCAGTGCCGAGCCCACCACCACGCCATCGGCCAGGCGGGCAATGTTCGCAGCCTGTTCCGGCGTGCGAATGCCGAAGCCAACGCTGATCGGCAGATCGGTATGCCGGCGCAGGCGGGCAATGGCTTCGGTCACATGCTCGGTGGTCGCCGAACCTGCACCGGTTACACCAGCCACCGACACGTAGTAGACGAACCCGGAGCTGCGCTCCAGCACGCGCGGCAGGCGCGCGTCGTCGGTGGTCGGGGTGGTCAGGCGGATGAAGTCGATGCCTGCAGCCTGGGCCGGGGTAGCCAGTTCGGCGTCGTGCTCTGGCGGAAGGTCGACGATGATCAGGCCATCGACGCCCGCGGCCTTGGCTTCAGCCACGAACGTGTCCACACCAAAGCGGTGGATAGGGTTGTAGTAGCCCATCAGCACGATCGGCGTGGTTTGGTTATCCACACGGAATTCGCGAACCATCTGCAGGGTCTTGGCCAAGGTCTGACCAGCCTCAAGGGCGCGCAGGGTGGCCAGCTGGATGGCCACGCCATCGGCCATCGGGTCGGTGAACGGCATGCCCAGCTCGATCACGTCGGCGCCAGCAGCCGGCAGGCCCTTGAGGATCTGCAACGAGGCGTCGTAGCCCGGGTCGCCAGCTGTGACGAAGGTGACCAGTGCCGAGCGGCCTTCGGCCTTCAGCTCGGCGAAGCGTTGTTCAAGACGGCTCATGCGTGTTTCTCCTGGGCGGCCATGTGGTTCATGACGGTTTGCATGTCTTTGTCGCCGCGGCCCGACAGGCACACGACCATCAGGTGGTCCTTGGGCAGCTTCGGTGCGCGCTTGATCGCTTCGGCCAAGGCGTGGGAGCTTTCCAGGGCTGGAATGATGCCTTCCAGACGGCAGGTTGCGTGGAACGCATCCAATGCTTCGTCATCGGTGATGCTGACGTACTCGACGCGCTTCACCTCATGCAGATAGGCGTGCTCCGGGCCGATGCCCGGGTAGTCCAGGCCTGCGGAAATCGAGTGGGCATCGGTGATCTGGCCGTCTTGGTCCTGCAGCAGGTAGGTGCGGTTGCCGTGCAATACGCCCGGTACGCCGCCGTTCAGGCTGGCGGCATGCTTGTCGGTGTGTACGCCGTGGCCACCGGCTTCAACGCCGATGATCTGCACGCTCGGCTCTTCGAGGAATTCATGGAACAGGCCCATGGCATTGGAGCCGCCGCCGACGCAGGCAACCAGGCTGTCTGGCAGACGGCCTTCCTTCTCTTGCAACTGGGCACGGGTCTCTTTGCCGATGATCGACTGGAAATCGCGGACCATGGCGGGGTACGGGTGTGGGCCAGCCACGGTGCCGATCAGGTAGAAGGTGTCTTCGACGTTGGTAACCCAGTCACGCAGGGCTTCGTTCATGGCGTCTTTCAGGGTGCCGGTGCCGGCGGTAACCGGCACGATCTCGGCGCCCAGCAGCTTCATGCGGAACACGTTCGCCTGCTGGCGCTCGATGTCGGTGGCGCCCATGTAGATCACGCAAGGCAGGCCGAAGCGCGCGGCGACTGTGGCGGTGGCGACACCGTGCATGCCGGCGCCGGTTTCGGCGATCAGGCGCTTTTTGCCCATGCGCTTGGCCAGCAGCACTTGGCCGATGCAGTTGTTCACCTTGTGCGCGCCGGTATGGTTGAGCTCTTCACGCTTGAAGAAAATCTTCGCCCCGCCGCAATGCTCGGTCAGGCGCTCGGCGAAGTACAGCGGGTTGGGGCGGCCGATGTAGTCGCGCTGAAAATAAGCCAGCTCTTCAAGGAACTTGGGGTCTGCCTTGGCCGCTTCGTATTCGCGGGCCAGGTCCAGCACCAGTGGCATCAGGGTTTCGGCCACGTAGCGGCCGCCGAACGAGCCGAACAGGCCATTGGCGTCGGGGCCGGGGCGGTATTGGGACTGGGTCATGGGGCGCTCCAAGGCGTAGTGAATGAGTGATGGGCTTTACTCTAACCACGGCAAGCTCGGCTGAAAACCGATAAGATTGCGTAAACTTGTCAGAAAAACTCACAGGTAAAATGGCCCACGACCTCCCTCCCCTCAATGCCCTGCGCGCCTTCGAGGCTACAGCCAGGCTCAACAGCGTCAGCCAGGCGGCGGAAGCGCTGCACGTGACCCACGGCGCTGTCAGCCGGCAGATCAAGGTGCTTGAGGAGCATCTGGGCGTAGCCCTGTTCGTCAAGGACGGGCGTGGCATCAAACTCACAGATGCCGGTGTGCGTCTGCGCGATGCCAGCGGTGAGGCCTTCGACCGGCTGCGCAGCGTGTGTTCCGAGCTCAGCCGTGATGTGAGCGAGGCGCCATTCGTGCTGGGCTGCTCGGGCAGCCTGCTGGCGCGGTGGTTTATCCCGCGGCTGGGGCGGTTGCAGGCGGATTTGCCTGAGCTGCGCTTGCACCTGTCGGCGGGTGAGGGCGACTTGGACCCGCGGCGGCCCGGGCTGGATGCGTTGCTGGTGTATGCCGAGCCACCGTGGCCGGCGGACATGCAGGTGCACGTGCTGGCCGAAGAATGCATCGGGCCGGTGCTCAGCCCACATTTCGCAGGTTTCCAGCGCTTGCAGGGGGCGCCCGCCAAGGCATTGTTGGGCGAAGCCTTGCTGCACACCACTTCACGCCCGCAAGCGTGGCCTACCTGGGCGGTGCAACAGGGCCTGGACCCGACGGCCATTCACTATGGTCAGGCTTTCGAGCACCTGTATTACCTGCTGGAGGCTGCCGTGGCCGGATTGGGCGTGGCGATTGCACCGCAGCCACTGGTCGCCGATGACCTGCGGGCGGGCCGTTTGAGTGCGCCTTGGGGCTTCTCACCTACCCAGGCGGCGCTGGCATTGTGGGTGCCACGGCGCGCCGCAGACGGGCGCGCCGAGCAGTTGGCGCAGTGGTTACGGGCGGAACTTGCGCGGCAGAGCGCTTAGTTTCGCTTGCATATCAGGTAGGCCGCCAGCAGGCCCAGCGCACCAATGGCCACACCGGCGGTGGTGTATGGGTGCTCCTGGGCGTAGTCCCGGGTGGCTATGCCGGTCTGTCGGGTGCGCTGCTTCACTTCCTCGTACGCATCGCTCAGTAGGCTGCGCGAATGACGCAGTGCGCTTTCAGCGTTGCTGCGGATTGCCTTCACCGACTTCTGGGACTCTTCCGACGCATCATGCTTGAGGTGTTCCAAGCTTTTCAGAAGGCTCTCGATCTCCGCTTCCATGCTTTCCAGGGATGTTTTACGCAGCGAGTTGCGGTGCATGTTGACTCTCCTTTGCAGTATGGGCTGTAAGGATTGCGACCCTTGGGCTGCGTGAAAGTGCGATCGAACTTTCGCTGACAGTGACCGCTCGCAGGTAAACCAGGCCTGCGCTGCTAGGCTGAATCTCACTGTCAACCACGGAGAGCACTCATGACCGATCATCACACCTACAAGAAAATCGAACTGGTCGGGTCTTCGCCCACCAGTATCGAAGAGGCGATTAACAATGCTCTGGCCGAAGCCGGTAAAAGCATCAAGCACCTGGAATGGTTCGAAGTGGTCGATACCCGCGGCCATATCCGCGACAACAAAGCGGCGCACTTCCAGGTCACGCTGAAGGTCGGCTTCCGTATCGCCAATAGCTGAAACAACGTTGGGTTGTATGATCCCGGCGTGATGAGGTATTCAGAAAAGGGGCGCCTTGGTGGGGCCCCTTCTGATTTCATCTGCACAAGGAACGCGAGTGATGAACAAACTGATTCTGGCGCTGGGCCTGATGACCCTGGCCGGTGGTGCGCTGGCAGCGGGCAAACCGTGCGAGGAACTGAAGGCGGAAATTGCGGCCAAGCTGGATGCCAAGGGCGTCACTGGCTACAAGCTGGAGATCGTCAAGAAAGGCGACCCGGCGGGCAAGGTCATTGGTAGCTGTGAGGCCGGGACCAAGGAGATTGTTTACCGCCGCGGCTGATGCGTTTGCCCTTTCGCGGACTTGCCCGCTTCCACAGTCAACCTATGGGAGCGGGCGAGCCCGTGTCGAGGGTCACTCGGCCTTGAGGGCCTGCGCCATCAGCTCATATGACCGAATGCGGTCCGCATGCTCATACAGGTCACAGGTAAAGATCAGCTCATCCGCACCCGTCTGTTCCAGCAGCACTTCTACCTTGGCCTTTACCTTCTGCGGGCTGCCGATCATGGCCAGCCCCAGGAAGCTGGCCACCGTCTCCCGTTCATGGGGCAACCACAGCCCATCCATGCTTTCCACGGGTGGCTTCTGCATCAGGCTCTGTCCGCGAATCAGCGCCAGGATGCGCTGGTAAACCGAGGTGGCCAGGTATTCGGCCTTCTCGTCGGTCTGCGCCACCACCATGGGGATGCCCAGCATCACATACGGCTTGTCCAGCGTGGTCGAGGGCCTGAAGTGGTTGCGGTACACGCGAATGGCCTCGTGCATGTAGCGTGGCGCGAAATGCGAGGCGAAGGCGTAGGGCATGCCGCGCATGCCCGCCAGCTGGGCACTGAACAGGCTGGATCCCAGCAACCACATCGGCACGTCGGTGTCGTGCCCCGGCACGGCGATCACTTTTTGATCATCAGTGCGTGGCCCGAGGTAGCGCGAAAGCTCCTCGACATCGTCCGGGAAGTCATCTGGGCCGCCAGCGCGGTCGCGTCGCAGGGCATAGGCCGTCATCTGGTCCGAACCCGGCGCGCGGCCCAGGCCAAGGTCGATACGCCCCGGATACAGGCTGGCCAAGGTGCCGAACTGCTCGGCGATCACCAGTGGCGCATGGTTGGGCAGCATCACCCCGCCAGAGCCCACGCGAATACGTGAGGTGCCACCGGCCAGGTAGCCGATCAGCACCGATGTCGCCGAACTGGCGATGCCGTCCATGTTGTGGTGCTCAGCCACCCAGAAGCGGTTATAGCCAAAGCGCTCGACATGCTGCGCCAGGTCCAGCGAGTTGCGCAGCGATTGCGCGGGGCCGGCGTCGGCGCGCACGGGCACCAGGTCCAGGGTGGAAATCTTCAGGTCACGCAGCTGCGTCATGGGGCCTCCGCAAGAATGATTGGCCAGAGGCCTTTTTGATTCTGTATGGGCGCATTCGTTGGATTCAATGCCTGCAATCTAATTGCGCTGAACTTGCAGCAGGCGGCAGGCCTCTGAACCGTAGGTAAGCAACCCAGTGACCAGGAGGCATCATGAAAAAGACAGCATCGGCGATCTGGCAAGGTGGCCTGAAGGATGGAAAAGGCCTGCTTTCTACCGAAAGCGGCGCACTCAAGCAGAACCCTTATGGCTTCAACACACGTTTCGAGGGCACGCCCGGTACCAACCCGGAGGAGCTGATTGGCGCGGCCCATGCCGGTTGTTTCTCGATGGCGCTATCCATGATGCTCGGCGAGGCGGGGCTTACTGCGGAGCGGATCGACACGGCTGCAGAGGTGACGCTCGACAAGCAAGCTGACGGTTTTGCCATTACCGCTGTGCACTTGGTGCTCAGGGCCAAGGTACCGGGGGCCAGCGAGGCTCAATTCCTGGAGATTGCCAACAAGGCGAAGGAAGGCTGCCCAGTGTCCAAGGTTTTGAATGCGAAGATCAGCCTGGATGCGGCGTTGGTGGGGTGAAACGGTGCAACGGTGGTGGTTTGCTGTAGTCTAAAGAACGTCGGCAGCGCCACTGCCCTTTCCAGGAGCCGTTCCATGATTCGCGTAGCTATCGCTGTGTTGGCTTCCCTTGTCGCCACGTCTGCGCTGGCGGCCGTCAAGCCTTGCGAGGAGCTGAAAACCGAGATCGAGGCCAAGATCCAGGCCCAAGGGGTTTCGTCCTATACGCTGGAGATCGTGCCCAACAGCGAGGTCAAGGACCAGAACATGGTCGTCGGGACCTGCGATGGCGGGACGAAGAAGATCATTTATCAAAAGAATGATCGATAAGCACCAAGGCCCGGGGCTGCAAGGCAGCCCCACATTCACGGTATGCAGAACACTTCGCTAGGCTCGTTCACCACCACCTTGCGGTTGGCGTCATACAGCAGCACCTGCGGCTCCATTACCGGCGCCCGCGCTTCCAGGCGATAGCGTTCGCCGGCCTTGAAGTTGTCAAAGCGTACGGTCAGGTAGCAGGTTCGGTCCCTGGGCTCGGACATGATGCCGCCCGAGTAGATTTCATAATCGAAGCGCACCACCAGTTCGTGCTTGCCCGGCGTCACCTGAAAATATCGGCCATCGTCCAGACGCTTGCCGTCGAGGCGGTCGGCCATGATCACCCGGCCGGGGGTCATGGTGTACAGATCGACCCAGGCCTGCTTGGGGTCGACGGGCGGCAAGGGGCTGGCGCAAGCCCCCAGTGCACTGAGGGCGATCAGCATCATGGGCTGGCGCATGGCAAAACTCCCACTTGCGATTTACAAGTAACAAGCATAGCGCCGTTTGTGCGGTTCAGGTGCGCTGACAACCCGCCGGCAGCCCTTGACCCAGCAGTTTTTGCTGGTGGTCGTAGAGTTTGATCCAAGGGCGGAAGCCAATGCTGCCGGCTTGCAGCTGATAACGCTGCCCGGCGCTGAAGTCCTTGAAGGTCAGCTTGACCTGGCAATCGCGCCACAATGGCTCCTCGACGGGGCCGATATTGCTGGGGTTAACCGGAAACTGATAGCGCACGGTCAGTTCGTGGCTGCCGGGTTGAACCTCGAAATAGCGGCTGTCAGCCCAGTCACGCTCATCTACCTGCACGGCGTCCAGCGACGTATTGTCGTAACGGGTGAGGTCGATCCAGGCCTGGTTCGGGTCTGGGTCTGGCAAGGTTGAACAGGCAGAGATCAACAACAGTGAGCCGGCGACCAACAATGCACGCATGGCGAAACTCCCCCTTGGCGAGATAGTCTTGGAGCGAAATGGTGTTGAGCGAGTCAGACAGTCCCGGATGCTTCGACTTTTTCTTATGCAGCGCTCAGGCCTTGGGGCACTCGACCGCATTTTCACCCGTTTGGTTCCGCTGCTTGCGGCGCTCCTGCTGAACGGTTGCAGCAATGCCGCCTATTACGGGCAGCTGGCGCAGGGCCAGTGGCAGTTGCTGCGGGCGCGGCAGCCTGTAGAGCAGGTATTGGCCGACCCTGCTACCCCTGCACCCTTGCGCGCGCACCTGCAACAGGCCGAACAGGCGCGGCTGTTTGCCAGCCAGCAATTGAAACTGCCAGACAACCGCAGCTACCGGGTATACGCCGACCTTGGACGTCCCTACGTGGTGTGGAATGTGTTCGCCACGCCCGAGTTGTCGTTGCAACCGGTAACGCACTGCTTTCCGATCGCCGGGTGCGTGGCGTACCGCGGCTACTACCAGCAAGGCGCGGCGCGAGGCGCGGCGGCGTTGATGCGTCAGGATGGCCTGGATGTGTACGTGGGCGGCGTGGAAGCTTATTCGACCCTGGGTTGGTTCGATGACCCGATTTTGTCGTCGATGGTGGGCTGGGGCGATGAGCGCCTGGCTACGTTGATCTTTCATGAATTGGCCCACCAGCGCTTCTATGTGCAGGACGATACCGAGTTCAATGAGTCGTTTGCCTCGTTCGTCGAGCAGGAAGGCACGCGGCAATGGCGTGCGGCGCGTGGGCTGGCGGCGGTTGGCGGGGATCAGGGAAAGCAGCGCGACCAGTTTATCCGCCTGGTGTTGGCCAGCCGTGAGCGATTGCAGGCGATTTATGCGGGGCCGTTGGATGATGCAAACAAGCGCCGGGCCAAGCAGGCCGAGTTTGAGCGTTTGAGGCGTGAATACCGGCAGGTGCGTGATGGCCAGTGGGGCGGTGACAAGCGCTATGACGCCTGGATGTATGGGCCGATGAGTAATGCCAAGTTGTTGCCGTTCGGGCTATATGACCAGTGGGTGCCGGCGTTTGCGGCGTTGTTTCGTGAGGTGGGTGGGGATTGGGTTCGGTTTTACGCGCGGGTCGAGCATTTGGGGCGGTTGCCGATTGAAGCAAGGAAAGCGGCGCTGCAGCGTCTGATGGTTAGCCGTTGAGATTTTTGGGCCGCTTTTGCGGCCCATCGCGCCACAAGGCCCACAAAGGCCCTGCGGACGCCGATCAATGTGGGAGGGCCGGCTGCAAAGCAGCCCTGCTGGCCCTCAAGCCTTGCTAAAAGCCTGGTGCAAATCGGCTACCGTGGCGAAGTGGAAAGCGGGTTCTTCTGCCATCAGCTCTTCCCGGCTGCCAAACCCGTACCCCACCGCGACGGCCTGCAGCCCGTTGCTGCGCGCGCCGATCAGGTCATGCTTGCGGTCCCCGATCATCAGGGTGTGCGCCGGGTCCAGCCCTTCTTCATCCAGCAAATGGCGAATCAGCTCGACCTTGTTGGTGCGCGTGCCGTCCAGCTCACTGCCGTAGATCACCTTGAAGTGATGATCGAAAGCAAAGTGCCGAGCGATTTCGCGGGCGAACTCCCATGGTTTGGAGGTGGCAATGTACAGCGTGCGGCCCTGCCCGTTCAGGGCCTCAAGCAACTCCGGCACACCTTCGAACACGAGGTTTTCGTATAGACCGGTCACGCGGAAGCGCTCGCGGTAGAAGTTCACCGCATCCCAGGCCTTGGCTTCATCGAAACTGTAGAACTGCATGAAAGCCTGCAGCAGGGGTGGGCCGATGAAGTGTTCGAGGCGGGCCAGGTCCGGTTCGTCGATGCCCAGCTTGGCCAGGGCGTACTGGATCGAGCGAGTGATGCCCAGGCGTGGGTCGGTCAGGGTGCCGTCGAGGTCGAAGAGGATGTTTTGCTGGTGCATGTACAGGGTTCCACTTGAGTGCTGAGTGGCCTTCTTCGCGGGCATGCCCGCGAATGCGGTCATTCAGGTTGATCGTAGCCTTCGGCCAGGTGCTGGTCCTTGAGCTTCACGTAGTTGCCGGCGCTGTAGGAGAAAAATGCGCGCTCCTTGTCGTTCAGCAGCCGGGCCTGTTTCACCGGGCTGCCCATGTACAGGTAGCCACTGACCAGGCGTTTGCCCGGCGGCACCAGGCTGCCGGCGCCAATGATCACTTCGTCCTCGACGATGGCACCATCCATGATGGTGCTGCCCATACCCACCAGGATACGGTTGCCCAGGGTGCAGCCATGCAGCATCACCTTGTGCCCGATGGTCACTTCGTCGCCGATGATCAGCGGGAAACCGTCCGGGTTGAAAGGCCCGGCGTGGGTAATGTGCAGCACGCTGCCGTCCTGCACGCTGGTGCGCGCGCCAATGCGGATGCGGTGCATGTCGCCGCGCACCACGGTCAACGGCCAGACCGAACTGTCTTCACCGATCTCCACGTCGCCCAGCACCACCGCCGAACGGTCGACGAAGGCCCTGGGCCCAACTTTCGGAGTGTGTTGCTGGAAGCTGCGAATGGCCATGATAGCGTCTCTCATCTGTGCCGATAGGCAGGCTGCCTGCTGCGGTCGGCGTCGATTGTAATTAAGATGGGGCAGTGTTTCTTCTGCCAAGGTATCCAAACCGTGACTGCGAACAACCCGCTTCTGCAATCCCACGATCTGCCGCCCTTCTCGCAAATTCGTGCCGAACACGTGTTGCCGGCGATCGAAGCGATCCTGGCCGACAACCGTAAAGCCATCGCCGAGATCCTCGAAAAGCAGGGCAAGAACCCTACATGGGCCGGCCTGGTGCTGGCCATGGACGAACTGAACGACCGCCTGGGCGCCGCCTGGAGCCCGGTCAGCCACCTCAATGCGGTGTGCAACAGCGCCGAGCTGCGCGAGGCTTACGAGTCTTGCCTGCCAGCCCTGAGTGCCTACTCTACCGAACTGGGCCAGAACCGCGCGCTGTTCGAAGCCTACCAGGCGCTGATCAACAGCCCTGAGGCTGCCGGCTTCGACGTGGCGCAAAAGACTATCCTCGAGCACGCCCTGCGTGACTTCCGCCTGTCGGGTATCGACCTGCCGGCGGACAAGCAGCAGCGTTACGCCGAAGTGCAGAGCAAGCTCAGCGAGCTGGGCAGCCGTTTCTCCAATCAGCTGCTCGACGCCACCCAGGCATGGACCAAGCATGTTACCGACGAAGCTGCGCTGGCCGGCCTGACCGATTCGGCCAAGGCGCAGATGGCCGCTGCAGCCCAGGCCAAGGGCCTGGACGGCTGGTTGATCACCCTTGAATTCCCCAGCTACTACGCGGTGATGACCTACGCCAGTGACCGCGCCCTGCGCGAAGAGCTATACGCCGCCTACTGCACCCGCGCCTCCGACCAGGGCCCGAATGCCGGCCAGTTCGACAATGGCCCGGTGATGCGCGAAATCCTCGACCTGCGCCAGGAGCTGGCCGAACTGCTGGGCTACAAGAACTACGCCGAGCTGAGCCTGGCCACCAAGATGGCCGAGTCCAGCGACCAGGTGCTGAGCTTCCTGCGTGACTTGGCCAAGCGTTCCAAGCCGTTCGCCGCCCAGGACCTGCAACAGCTCAAGGCCTACGCTGCCGAACAAGGCTGCCCCGAGCTGGCCAGCTGGGACGCCGGCTACTTTGGCGAGAAGCTGCGCGAGCAGCGCTACAGTGTGTCGCAGGAAGCCCTGCGCGCCTACTTCCCGATCGACAAGGTGCTGGGCGGCCTGTTCAGCATCGTGCAGCGCCTGTATGGCATCGAAATCGCCGAGCTGAAGGGCTTCGACAGCTGGCACCCGGACGTACGCCTGTTCGAGATCAAGGAAAATGGTCAGCACGTTGGCCGTTTCTTCTTCGACCTGTACGCCCGCGCCAACAAGCGTGGCGGCGCCTGGATGGACGGCGCCCGTGACCGTCGCCGCACTGCCGGCGGCCAGCTGCAGAGCCCGGTGGCCAACCTGGTGTGCAACTTCACCCCGGCCGCGCCCGGCAAGCCCGCCTTGCTGACCCATGATGAAGTCACCACCCTGTTCCACGAATTCGGTCACGGCCTGCACCACATGCTGACCCGCATCGAGCATGCCGGCGTGTCCGGCATCAACGGCGTGGCCTGGGATGCGGTTGAGCTGCCAAGCCAGTTCATGGAAAACTGGTGCTGGGAGCCGGAGGGCCTGGCACTGATTTCTGGTCACTACGAAACCGGCGCCGCCCTGCCCCAGGACCTGCTGGACAAGATGCTGGCCGCGAAAAACTTCCAGTCGGGCATGATGATGGTGCGCCAGCTGGAGTTCTCGCTGTTCGATTTCGAGCTGCACGCCAGCCATGGCGACGGCCGCAGCGTATTGCAGGTGCTCGAAGGTGTGCGTGACGAGGTGTCGGTCATGCGCCCGCCGGCTTACAACCGCTTCCCCAACAGCTTTGCGCACATTTTCGCGGGCGGTTACGCGGCGGGCTACTACAGCTACAAGTGGGCCGAAGTGCTGTCGGCTGACGCCTTCTCGCGCTTCGAGGAAGAAGGCGTGCTGAACGCCGAGACCGGCCGCGCCTTCCGCGAGGCGATCCTGGCCCGTGGTGGTTCGCGCGAGCCGATGGAGCTGTTCGTCGACTTCCGTGGCCGTGAGCCTTCCATCGATGCATTGCTGCGCCACAGTGGTCTCACCGAGGACGCTGCAGCATGAGTGAGGTAGCTGTGAACAAGACCAAGAAGCGCTTCATTGCCGGTGCCGTGTGCCCGGCGTGCAGCGAGCCCGACAAGCTGATGATGTGGAACGAAGGCGGCGTACCGCACCGCGAGTGCGTGGCTTGCGGCTTTACCGACACCCTCAACGAGCAGGGCTTGTCGGTGCCGAAGGAACTCGGCACCCGGGTCAACCACCTGGCGCCGAAAGCGGCGCCGGCCAAGGTGCAGACCGTGCAGTTCTTCCCAAATCCGAAGCTGAAAAAGCCGGCTGAGTAATCCTGTCGTGCCGCCCGGGTGCAATGCCCGGGCAGGCATGGACAGGTGTTAGATAGTCAGGCCACCTGGCGCACGCGGGCCATGCAAGCTCTCTTGCTCATTTCTATCAGCAAGGTGATGCACCATGGCCAACCCTCTTCTGCAAGATAGCCATATCCCCGTCGATTACTCTTCCATCACCCTCGAAAACATGCAGGCGGCGTTCGCTGACGTGCTGTTGGCGCACGAGCAAGGTGTCGAACGCATCATCCTGGACCAGCGGGCCATGCCCACCTGGGATGACATGGTGCTGGCGTTGGATGGGCTGGATAGCCGGCTGCTGGCAGTGTTGTATGCCGCCTCACCACTGGTCGGCCGGGATACGACGTGGGCCAACGCCATCATTGATTTCTACGGGAAAGTGACGGCGCGCTTCGAGCAAAAATTCGCCAACACGGTTTTGCATGATCTGTATGCACGCTTGGCCGGCAGTGACATCGGCAAGCAACTGGATGTCGGGAAGCGTGCCACTTTGCGTTGGCACCTGGACAAGTTCGCCGCTAGCGGGGCGTTACTCGACACCGCAGGCAAAGCGCATCTGGCAGACCTTCAAACGCAGATTGGCACTGCACGCGAGGCGTTCCGCAGCAACATCGACCGGCCTGGGTTGAACATCACCGATGAAGCGGAGCTGAGCGGCATCCCACAGCGGGTACGTGACGAATTGGCTGCAAGCGCACAGCAAGCAGGTAAGCAGGGCTGGTTGATTGCGTGTGACACGGTGACTACGCGTGAGGTGCTCAAACATGCTGCCAACCGCCAGTTCCGTGAGCGGGTGTACCGGGCTTTTCACGCCCGTGGCGTCAGCCATGATCGGCAACAGGACAACCGCACGTATCTGCAGCAACAGGCGCAATTGCTTGAGGAGAAGGCCCTCCTGCTCGGTTATTCCGGCCATCTGGAGCAGAGCCTGCAGGTGAAGAGTGCGGGTTCGGTAGCCCAGGTGCGCGGCTTTCTCCACGATCTGGCCGATAATGTGCGACCTGCCATGTTGCGGTGGCGTTCGCAGGTGGAGTGTTGGGCTGCCGAGCAGGGCCTGGGCAAACCCCAACCCTGGGATTTCGAGTACCTGCGGTGTGCTTCGCGCAGCGAGTTTCCTGCCGAAGCGCTGCGCGATTATTTCCCGCTGAATACCGTTGTCAGTGCGTTGCAGCAATTGGCGCAGACGTTGTTTGGTGCAGTGCTGCAGCCCAAAGCGCTGCCTGTCTGGGTTGACAGCGTGCAGCCGTTCGAGGTGTGGCAGGACAGCGCTTTCATTGGCTTTCTGTATCTGGATGCCGTGCAACACGCAGGCAAGCAGCCAGACGCGGTGTTCACCACCTATGTAAGGAATCGCCGGGTCGATGCAGAGGGTATCTGCCAGGCAGCCTCGGTGGTGGTGTTCAGTGATGTGCCGCAAGCGCTGTCAGGTTCGCAGCCGTTGCTCGATCATTTGTCACTGCGCAAGCTGTTCCATGAATTCGGCCATGCCCTGCACCACCTGCTGGTACGTACGACGAACCACGTCATGTCCAATGTGACCGAGCTGGGCACCGATGGTGTGGAGTTGTTCGGCAAGCTGTTCGAACGTTGGGTCTGGGACGCGGACTACCTGGTGGCGATCTCGGCGCGCACGCACGACGGCCACCAACTATCCCGCGAGCAAGCTGATGAGTGCCTGCGGCAGCTACGGCAGCAGGGCGTGGAGGAGATCGCGGGTGATCTGTGCCTGGCGCTGTTCGACATGGACCTGCATGGCACACCAAACGATGGCAGGACCTTTGAACAGCGACTGGGTGATGCCCGCGCGCGTTGCGGTTACTGGCCACTCGCTGACTTTGAACATCCGGCGCATGCCTTCGACCACCTTGTGAACGGCTACGATGCGGGTTACTACGCCTATCTGTGGTCGGATGTGCATGCCTTCGATGTGTTCACCCGCTTCGAAGCCGAGGGCCTGTTGAACGGAGCCACGGGGCGGGCACTGCAGGAAGCACTGTTCGCCCCAGGGGCATCGCGCCCATTGCGTGAAGGCATCGAGGCGTTTCTCGGGCGGCAATCGAGCCAGGCAGCGTATCTCAGCTGGCATGGCCTGAAGTAGTCAGACCAGAGGTGCTGGAAAGATCCCGGCATGCGCGATACTGTATATGAATACAGTGTTCAGGTGAGCCATGATTCCTCCAGCACCGCAAAAGGGCCGTGGCACGGCGCACAACCCACACAACCGCTTTGCCCCTGGTCATTCGGTGGCGGAAGATGATGGCTGGTACCAGGAAGTGCCGCAAACCCAGGGTACCGAGGTGCGGATCGAGACAGCCAAGTCGGTGATCAGCCGCAACACTTCACCCGACCTCCCTTTCGATCGCTCCATCAACCCCTACCGTGGCTGCGAGCATGGCTGCATCTACTGCTATGCCCGCCCCTCACACGCCTACTGGGACCTTTCTCCCGGCCTGGATTTCGAGACCAAACTGATTGCCAAGACCAACGCCGCAGAGGTGCTGGCACAGCAATTGAGCAAACCGGGCTACGTGTGCGCGCCGATCAATCTGGGCTCCAACACCGACCCGTACCAGCCGATTGAGCGGGAACAGTTACTGACCCGGCGCTTGCTCGAAGTGTTACTGCGTTTTCGTCACCCGGTGACCATTGTCACCAAGGGTTCACTGGTGCTGCGCGACCTTGACCTGCTGGCCGAGATGGCCCGCCAGCGCCTGGCACGAGTGATGATCAGCCTGACCACGCTGGACGATGGCCTCAAGCGCGTGCTCGAACCCCGAGCGGCCTCACCCGGTGCGAGGTTGAGGGCCATCCGGGTATTGCGTGAAGCGGGCGTACCGGTGGGTGTTTTGTGTTCGCCGATGATTCCGATGATCAACGACAGTGAGCTGGAACGCCTGTTGGAGGCGGCCAAGGAGGCTGGCGCACAGAGTGCGGCCTACATGATGTTGCGCCTGCCGCTGGAAGTGGCGCCGTTGTTTGAGCAGTGGTTGCAGGATCATTACCCGCAGCGGGCAGCGCATGTGTTGAGCCTGATCCGCCAGAGCCGTGGTGGCGAGCTGTATGACAGCCGGTTCGGTGTGCGCATGCGTGGTGAAGGGGTGTTTGCCGAGTTGCTGGCGCAGCGCTTTGCCAAGGCAATGAAACGGCTGGACTTCGAAGGGCGCGAGGCGCAGGCGCTGGATTGCTCGGCGTTCTGCCCGCCGGGTGGGCAGATGGCGCTGTTCTGACATGAACCCGCCCCACCAAGGGCTGCGCATTGCTCACAACGCAACTAATAACAACCAATAATTGCGCTAATACATATTGGCAGCTGATGTTTTTTTGCTATTATCCAGTTCCCGCCTTTTTCATCTGGAACGCCCGTTCTAGAGCCTTCGAATTAAGTTTCAGTTAAGTTTTCCCCGCTAGCGTAGGTAATAAGTCCACAGCGACTGTGATCTATGGCCCGTGCGTGTCATCTAAAACCCTGCATAGCCTGAATCTTTCACCGGTAAAATGGATTTACCTACACACCGTCAAGAGGATGAATCATGCCCGTCAAGGACCCATCCAAGGTCGTACCGCAGGTCCCCGCGGAAAGCGCCGATGCTGCCCTTAAGCACATCGTCGACGGCTTCCTGCGCTTTCACCATGATGTTTTCCCAGATCAGCAAGAGCTGTTCAAGAAGCTCGCCACCGCGCAAACACCACGCGCCATGTTCATCACCTGTGCCGATTCGCGCATTGTTCCCGAGCTGATCACCCAGAGCTCGCCAGGCGACCTGTTCGTGACCCGTAACGTGGGTAACGTGGTACCGCCTTATGGCCAGATGAACGGCGGCGTTTCCAGCGCCATCGAGTACGCCGTAATGGCGCTTAAAGTTCACCACATCATCATCTGTGGCCACTCTGACTGTGGCGCCATGCGTGCGGTACTCAACCCGCAGTCGCTGACCAAGATGCCTACCGTTGGCGCCTGGTTGCGCCACGCTGAAGTGGCCCGCACCGTGGTCGAGAACAACTGCTCCTGCGGCAGCGAACACGAGACGATGCAAGTGCTGACCAAAGAGAACGTCATCGCCCAGCTGCATCACTTGCGCACCCATCCTTCGGTGGCTTCGCGCCTGGCAGCCGGTGAGCTGTTCATTCATGGTTGGGTGTACGACATCGAGACCAGCAAGATCGAAGCCTACGACGCCGCCAGCGACAGCTTCCTGCCCTTGGCCGCGGGTGAACCCGTTCCCTGCGCCACTCCGAGAGGCCGCTACTAAGCGACCCGTCCGCCGCTAGAACCTTGATAGCCGGCTGCACCCTGCAGGGGTGTGGCACGGCATTCGGCTGCCTTGAATTCCCTGACTGCCCTGCCGGCGTGCTCGCTGGCGGCCCGCGCCTGCGCGCTTGTCAGGGGCAAACGTGCCCACGGCCAGGGGAATGGCCGTGCGACTAGAGAAAGGAGAAACACGGTGAACATTACACAGTTGAAAGCGGCCCTGCCGCGTGAGTTGCTGGCGTCGGTGGTGGTCTTCCTGGTGGCCCTGCCGTTGTGCATGGGCATTGCGATCGCTTCTGGCATGCCGCCGGCAAAAGGCCTGATTACTGGGATTATCGGCGGCATTGTCGTCGGTTTCCTTGCTGGGTCGCCGCTACAGGTCAGCGGCCCCGCTGCCGGTCTGGCGGTACTGGTGTTCGAGCTGGTACGCCAGCACGGCATGGCCATGCTCGGGCCAATCCTGTTGCTGGCCGGCCTGTTGCAGTTGCTGGCCGGTCGCTTGCGCCTGGGCTGCTGGTTCCGCGTGACCGCGCCGGCGGTGGTTTACGGCATGCTCGCCGGGATTGGCGTGTTGATCGTGCTTTCGCAGGTGCATGTGATGTTCGACACCGCGCCGCAACCGTCGGGCCTGCAGAACCTGCTGGCGTTCCCGGCAACGTTGTCGGCAGCCCTGCCACAGGAGAGCACCGGCGCCGGCTGGATGGCCGGTGCGCTGGGCCTGGGGACCATCGCCATCATGTGGGGCTGGGAGCGCTTGCGGCCGCAGCGGCTGCGTTTCGTGCCGGGTGCATTACTCGGCGTGGCCAGCATGACCGCTATCAGCCTGTGGCTGGCCTTGCCGGTGAACCGCGTGCAAGTCCCGGCCGACCTGTCCGAGGCCATCGACTGGCTTCGTCCGGCGGACCTGATGCAGCTGGCCGACCCTGCCCTGTTGGTCGCCGCTTTTGCCCTGGCGTTCATTGCCAGCGCCGAAACCTTGCTGTCGGCCGCAGCAGTGGACCGCATGCACAGCGGCCAGCGCTCGGACTTCGACCGCGAACTGTCGGCTCAGGGCATCGGCAACATGCTGTGCGGGGTGCTGGGTGCCCTGCCGATGACCGGGGTAATCGTGCGCAGCTCGGCCAACGTCCAGGCCGGGGCGCAAACCCGGGCCTCGGCAATCTTCCATGGCTTGTGGTTGCTGGCCTTCGTGGTGGCGCTGAGCAGCGTGCTGCAGCAGATCCCGGTGGCGAGCTTGGCGGGGGTGTTGGTATTTACCGGGGTCAAACTGGTCGACTTCAAGGCGTTTCGCGGGCTGGGCCGTTATGGGCGCATGCCGATGTTCACCTACGCGGCGACTGCGCTGGCGATCATCTTTACCGACCTGCTGACCGGTGTGCTGCTGGGCTTTGCCCTGACCTTGCTGAAGCTGGCGTTCAAGGCGGCGCGGCTGAAGATCAACCTGGTGAGCCTGGCCAAGGATGGGCACATGGAACTGCGCCTCAGTGGCGCGGCGACCTTCCTGAAGGTGCCGGCGCTGACCCAGGTGCTGGATACCGTACCGGCGGGCACCACGCTGCATGTGCCGCTGGGGAACTTGAGCTATATCGACCACTCGTGCCTTGAGTTGCTGGAGGACTGGAGCCGCAGCAATTCTGCCAATGGGTCACGGTTGCTGATAGAGCAGCGGCGCCTGAAGCGTCGGATCGAGGGGCGGTTGCGGACTACGGCGGGGGTTGGGGCGTAGGAGCGGGTTTACCCGCGAATACGGTAGCGGCGGCAACGGTGATCGGCGGGTGGAGATAGGCCAGCAGGGCCGGCCCTTTCGCGGGTGAACCCGCTCCTACGATGGCCTGTGCCGAACCACCGATGCGTGTAATCGATGGCGGCGGCAACGGTTATCGGCGGGTGGAGATTGGCCAGCAGGGCCGGCCCTTTCGCGGGTAAACCCGCTCCTACGATGGCCTGTGCCGAACCACCGATGCGTGTAATCGATGGCGGCGGCAACGGTGATCGGCAGGTGGAGATTGGCCAGCAGGGCCGGCCCTTTCGCGGGTGAACCCGCTCCT
>PJTY01000422.1_pt1 | contig 22205 bp, 21 predicted proteins | sample 1512121 | NCBI WGS metagenome assembly PJTY01 (sample SAMN08177680, study PRJNA422409) | Soil metagenome, whole genome shotgun sequencing project. | isolation source: Soil enriched (2) on filter paper: alkali lignin treatment | place: USA: Madison | collected 2015-01-15 | reverse complement strand
TACATCGAGATGTTCTATAACCCTAAACGCCGACACAGCAGTGCTATGCAGCTGTCTCCAGTAGAGTATGAGAAACGCTATTTCCTGAGCTTGGAGAGTGTCTAGAAAACCAGGGGCGATTCACCTCTCGCCTTCACCAACTCAGTATTAGATAAAACCCTAACCCGCATATCAGACGGCATCCGCCTAATAGCTTCTTTAATAAGAATCTCTTCTGTATCACCTTCAACTACAAGAACTTTTTTTGTGAAGAAAATTCGCGACACATGATCATCCAGCTTGATAAGCATTTTAACTTGATCTTTGTCATCCCCTTGCAGTTTCTTAAACTCTTCAGAAACAGAAAACGGCAGGATCGTAGTATGATTATTATCATAGTGAAAACGATTCAACACTTGCCTCGGCTTTCTTGACAAGTCGATCAAATATGGAGAATGTGTAGTTGCTACAATTTGCGAAGCACTATCTGAAAGCTCATAGATTAGATCGCGCATCTGATTTGCCGCACTAGGATGCAAATAGATTTCCGGCTCCTCAAAACCAATTATCAGACCGCGATCATCGTTTCCGGCACGTTTTTTTAACCATTGTTGGCGGAAACGTAATAGGCCAAAAACTGCCGCTCTGACCATCCCCGTTCCTTGATGAGCGATGCTCGTTCGCACATTACTAGACATCTCGATCGCGAAAGTCGGAGTTAGCGATTCAGGACTGGACAAGTCTGCGGATGCGTATATTCGCGACTCTGGAAAAACTCCGCCCAGAACCGTATTAAGTTCAGACATCATTTTTCCAAACTCAGACCCAGCATCACCTGGATCTAACTCCTTTGCTAACAAATCAAGACAGACCTGAGCATCTTTATAATTCTTCGAACTTTCACGAACCTCCTTAAACAACTCATTAAGTATTTTGTGCAACACTCCATTTTTTTGATCAATTTCATGAGCGGCTGCTTCAGCTGGAATGATAAGGACCGATGGCAACTTCGACAACACAACGGTTCCGATACCGCCTGGGTTTGTTATCCATTGCTGCTCATCAGACAGCTCCCAAATATCATCAACAAGTTCTAGTTTTTCTTTCTCACCGGCAGAGATCTTTTTATCCAGTACCGAGAATATTTCTTCTATCACAGCGGACTCGCCCCCCGCAGCAATGAACTCCTCGGGCTTTTGCAGACCGACGAACTCTGCCTTCATCGACCTTGTGAGACTCTTCAACTCAATCTTTACGCCCTCACCCAACGGATAAGTCTTCCGATAGAATATTGACTTTCCACTCTCTCCAGAGTCGCCTGCATCGTAACTGAATATCCGCCCCTTAAAACCGCGCCATTCAGAAGCCTTTTCAGGTACGTTCCTAAACTCCGCTTCCAAGACTATTGTTTTACAAACTATTTTGTTTTCGCCCGTGTCTTCATCTACCTCTGAACAATAGTACCCGGGCTCCATTCTTTTATTGTTCGAAAGCAGCCACTCTATAGCCTTTAGGACAGAGCTTTTTCCCGCATTATTAGCACCGATTAAAAAGGTGGCGTTTCCGAATTCTACTTGGACATCATGAAGGCGTTTGAAACCGCTAATACAAAGTCTGTGAAGTCGCATCTACCAGTTCCTAAATTCTAGAAGAAAAGTCTTTTGCACCTGCATACCCAACCATAGCCGAACACCGTAGTGGCGTCCAGCCATCAGCCAACGACTTTAAATCAGGAAGATTCCTATCCACAGAATAGATTAACGATCAAATTTCAATCCGCTTTCGTTCTTCTCAAAAACAAAGCTAGGGGTCGCAGATCTCTTTCGAGTGAGCGCTTAGCACGGGTGTCCTTCCTTCCCGCTTCGGCTCTATCCTCCCATCAGTGCGGCCCTGTCCCGCCCTTTCAGAGTCCTCGCACCCAGCGAGCCACCTGTGCTTGTCTTTTCTTGTTACCATTCGGCCTTGGAAAACTCAGGCCGGAGACTGGATGGATGGCTGCTAGCGAGAAAACGATAATCATTGAGAGAATTTTCGAGACGCTATATGACGAGACCACTAAGGAGTTTTCCCGCACCCTGGTGACATCTGAGGACGTCCAAGAAGCAAAACGCTACTGCGCAGAGCATCATGGAACCAAGATGAAGCTAGACGGTAATCCTTACAACTTCATGAAAGATATCGTAAGAGGAAAAAGCGCATCTAGAATTTGGCCGCAACGGTTGAAAGATCTTGGGATTGGAGGTGTCCAAAGGACAGGGGATGGTGCCATTTTTGAATTCGTTCATGGCATAGAGGGAGCTCTCGACAGCCTTGACGAAGATTTTCGCCCTTCTGAGTCGACCCCAAACTTTCCTGTGCAAAGCCTTAGCCTACCGCTAGCATCTAAGGCATTAGGGCGTACGGATGAGTCATGGCTTCTTCAGGTAGCAGTAAACCTGCGAGTAATAGAAAGCCACTTCGCCAACTCTAAGCACAGCCAAATTGAAGCGTTAGAGCTCACACATCTGCAGATGGACATAAAACTAAGAAAAGTCCAGATTGATGCACTGTTTCGCGCACTACATACCACACCCGATGGCGGCCCGTCAGATGCTTTAATCACCGTGGAGGCCAAACAGGGAAATCAACGAATCCTGACCGAGCAAATTGGCCGCCAAGTCATAGCAGCTTTCGAGTCTACTGAAACCGAACTTGTAATTCCAGTAGCTATTGCGGCTGTAAAAAACAAAGGAATTTACGTTGTTGAATTCACCGCAGTGCACAGACAAGAACTAGATAAATTTAGCGCCCCGCAATTCCACCGAGACGCTATGTTTATACTTCAACCAAAAGTCAAAGGCATCTAATTATGCCAAATTAAGCATAACCTGTTTAGGCTTTGGTGAGCCTTTGCGGTCTCGCTGCTTAATGGGCACATTGATTTCAAAGTAGCGAGACGCTTGCCCCATATCCATAGAAAGCAGCTTTTCATCGCCTAACAGAAGAGTATCGTCGGGACTAGCAGGTTCCCAACCAATCGCCTCAATCACGCTTGCCGCTACAGCCCGGGCAAGCGGTGGTGGAACAGCATTACCTACCTGCCTTGCCCCGTGCCATTTCGTTACATGCGTCCGAAACCAATCAGGAAACCCATGTAATCGAAGCATTTCTCGAACCGTTATACAACGTGGGTACTTGTAATGGATAGGTCGTGGACTTGTGAAAGCACCGCGCGCAGAATCGGTACCCGCGCGCAAGGTATTGGATACTCCATTAGCGTGAAGCTTAAAGAATCGAGAGGTCGGTTCTATCTGCCCCATCTCAGTTGAAGCGAAGCGTGTTCGAGAAAGCTCTGAGTGATTTGTGCGCAAGCTGCACGTTAAAAGATTTTTATCCCAACTTCTTTTATATCCGTAAAAATTTGATCCGGAGACTAAATCTCGAAGAACTTTCGCGTAGGAGCTAGGCTTGCCCCATTGAACCACAGCAGAATCCGCCTCCATAAGCTCTTCATAAGCTTCTGCATCAGGGATGTCGCCCAGAGCATCTTGGCAGGTCGGTCCATTCGGCAATTCCGAATCTATCAACAGATTAGATCGAGGGGATCGTGTAACAGGAGCAGGATATTCCGGAAGCGTTAGACCACGCTTTCCTCCAATCAATATAAGCCTTTCGCGCTCTTGTGGCACCCCATAATTCGCGGCATTAAGAACCTTCCAGGGTAAAACATTATACCCTTTACCCTGAAACTCCGCGATCAATTCGGCTAGAAATTGTTTATGTTTGCCAACCGTAATGCCTTTGACGTTCTCAAAAACGAAGTACGAAGAGTCCAACCCTACCACGATCCGGACAAAATCTTTTACCAATGAGTTACGCGGGTCATCGAGGGCACGTTGACCAATTAGGCTAAACCCTTGGCAAGGGGCGCCGCCAAAGACAATATCAACATTTCGAGTGCCTATATTGGCAGCCTCACGAATATCATCGGCTGTCAGCGAAGATACGGACTGTGGGATTACCGTACAATTGGGAAAATTGTAAGAGTGAACAGCCGCATGGATTGGATCGATCTCTACGGCCGCCACCACGTCGAAACCAGCCTGCTCAAAGCCTAGGGACATCCCACCAGCCCCAGCGAAAAGATCAATTCCAATCGGTCGTGTCATCTGTATTCCTCCCACGGCGAGCACATCATCGCCTTTAACGAGGGGGGAATTTACGCGATTTCACCTCCTATGTCGATCGGTTTTTTCTCTAGGCCCTAGAAACGCCGACAGGCGTGCCTCTACGCCCTGAAGGTCCTTGAGCTCACACTGCCAGATCGTCAAGACCTGCCACCCGAGCGAGCGAAGGGCATTTTCGACGTCTTGATCACGCTGGTGGTTACGAGCAATTTTTGGCTCCCAATAGTCAAGCCTACTCTTGGGCAGCCTCCCTTTAGAGCACCCATGACCGTGCCAGAAACACCCATGCACGAAAATGACCTTACGCTTTTTGGTAAAGACAACGTCCGGTTTCCCCGGCAAATCCTTACGATGCAATCTGTACCGATACCCCAAGCCATGAAGAATCCGACGTACGGTCATTTCCGGGCCTGTATGAGCCGTTCCGACAGACTGCATGATCGCACGGCGTTGCTCAGGAGAACGTACATCTACCATTAGTCCGCCTTCTGGTCTCGGCATACGCGGGCAAGGTCTAACTACGGGAGCTTTACCGCTATCTGGGCACAGGATAGGGTAGCTAGAACAGAGTAGCCGATAAGGGTGCTCCCAGACCCGCCACCTCACACGCGCTTCGAATGTGGGGGGATAAATGTGGGGACAGAGTCTTGAAAAGACTCAAATACCCCGTAAAATCGGTCTAAAATCATAAAACGACGCCGGCCACAAGCCGGCTTTTTAATGCCCGCCATTCTCATCCCCTGAAACTTTCTGCAGCCTTCCCATGGCCGGGAAATCGCCGCTGCGTGAGTGAAAAAAATCTCATTCGCCATTTATATGACACTAGACTAACGATCATCCGTAAATCGTCGGATAAATGACGTTTCGCATGGTGCTTTCACCCTCCTGGATCTAGGCTCAAGCCATATGGGAGGAGGTGTAGTCCATGCGCAAATTATTGATTGGCTCGTCGATCCTGGCTTGTCTCGTAGTGTTGGGCGGCTGGTTGAGTCGACCGCAGCCGTTGCCGGTCAGACTACTGGAGGTCGAGCGAGGGCCGGTGGAGACGGTGGTAGCCAACACGCGCGCGGGTACGCTGAAGTCCTGTCGACGCTCGCACCTGTCCTTCAATGTCGGAGGTCAGGTTGCCGAGTTGCTGGTCAGCGAGGGCCAACGGGTCCAGCCGGATCAGGTGCTCATGCGCCTGCGGCAGGACGAGCAACAAGCCAGGCTACAGGAGGCCGAAGCGCGGCTGGAGGCCCAGCGCAACACCCGCGAACAGCGCTGCCAGCAAGCTCTTCTGGACCGGCGCGACCTTGATCGCCTGGGCCAGTTGGCCGACCGCAAGTTGATTGCCGCCGATCGCCTCGACCAGGCCGCAACCAAGGCCAACCTGGCGAAGCTGATGTGCAGTGCCAGTGCCGTGCTGATCCGCGAGGCCGACGCCAGCCTGCAGTTGCAGCGTTCGCTGCTGGAACAGACAACCCTGCGTGCGCCATTCGCCGGCATCGTCGCAGAAATCAACGGCGAGCTCGGCGAGTTCGTCACCCCTTCACCGCCGGGTATTCCCACGCCACCGGCAGTCGACCTGATCGACGACAGCTGCCTGTATGTAGAGGCACCGATCGATGAGGTGGACGCTGCCCGCGTTCACCCCGGCACAGCCGTACGGATCAGCCTGGATGCCTTCCGTGGCCAGCATTTCACCGGCCGCGTCAGCCGCATCGCGCCCTATGTGCGCGAACTGGAGAAGCAGGCGCGCACCGTCGATGTCGAGGTGCGCTTCGACAAGCCGCCGGCAGACCTGGCCCTGCTGACCGGCTATAGCGCCGATGTCGAGATCCTTCTGGAGCAGCACGCAGGGGCCCTGCGCATCCCCACCGAGACCCTGCTGGAGGGGCAGCGTGTGCTGCGTTATGACCCGAGCGCCCGGGTGTTGCGCGAGGTGCAGGTGCAAACCGGGCTGAGCAACTGGCGCTGGACCGAGGTACTAGCAGGGCTGGACGAGGACGCACGTATAGTCGCCAGCCACGAACAGGAAGGGCTCAAGGATACCGTGGCGGTGATCCCGGTGGATGCTGCGGAGACCGAGAAATGATCCGCCTGTGCGGCGGTAGCCGCAGCTTCCAGCTGGGCGAACAGCAGGTGATGGGGCTGGACGGCCTGGACCTGGACATCGCCGCTGGCGACTACATGGCGGTGATGGGCCCGTCGGGCTCGGGCAAGTCGACCTTGCTCAACATCCTCGGCCTGCTCGACGCGCCGAGCGCCGGCGAATACTGGCTGCAAGGCGAGGCCACGGCGGCGCTGAGCGAGGCGCGCCGCGCCCAGTTGCGCAGCCGACTGATAGGTTTCGTGTTCCAGTCCTACCACCTGATCGCACGGCTGACGGTGCTGGAAAACATCGAGCTGCCGATGGTTCTCGCCGGCATCGGTGCGGCACAACGGCGCAAGCGCAGCAGCCAGTTGGTGGCACGCCTGGGGCTGGGCGAGCGCATTGCCCATCGCCCGGCCGAGCTGTCCGGTGGCCAGCGCCAGCGCGTCGCGATCGCCCGGGCGATGGCCATGCAACCGGCGCTGCTGTTGGCCGACGAGCCCACCGGCAATCTCGATAGCCAGGCCGGCGCAGAGGTTTTCAGCCTGCTGGAAGAGCTCAATGGCGAGGGCCTGACCCTTATAGTGGTGACCCACGACGCCAGCCTGGGCGCCCGCGCACAGCGCCAGCTACACATGCGTGACGGGCGCATCCACAGTATTGCGCCGCAGCGGGCGCTGGCCTGATGCGCGCTGCCGATGCCCTGGGCTTCTGGCTCGGCGCCTTGCGTGGGCATCGCTCGCGCAGCCTGATGCTACTGCTGGCCATCGCTATCGGGGTGGTCGCGGTCAACCTTCTCACCGGTCTCGGCGCGGGGGCACGGGCCTTCGTCCTGAACGAGTTCTCGCTGCTCGGGCGCGACATACTCATTGTTTTCCCGGGGCGCAAGGAAACCACGGGGCGAATGCCGCCGCTCACCGGGCTGACGCCGCACGAGTTGACCTTGCAGGATGTCCAGGCCATCACCCGGTTGCCGGGCATACGCCGGGTCGCGCCGCAGCAGGCCGGGCAGCTGGAGGTGATAGTCGGCAACCGCAACCGTGAGGTACTGGCTCTGGGCACCACCCGGGACTTCTTCGCCATTCGTCAATTGACGGTCGTCCAGGGCCAACCCCTGCCGACGCTGGACCCGGGGCAGGCCGAAGCCGTCTGTGTGATCGGCGGCAAACTCCGACGCGAACTGTTCGGGGCTCGCCCGGCCTTGGGTGAATGGTTGCGCGCCGGTGACCGGCGCTTCCGGGTGGTTGGCATTCTCGGTGAGCGGGGCGAATCGCTGGGGATGGATTTCGCCGAAATGGTGATCATCCCGGTGGCCAGTGCCCAGGCCTTGTTCAATAGCGAGGGGTTGTCGCGGGTGTTTGTCGAAGTGCATGGTCCGAGCTTTCTCGACCGTAGCAAGCGGCTGATACTCGCCGCGCTCAAGGAGCGCCACGAGGGTGAGGAGGACATTACCCTGGTCAGCCAGGACAGCCTGCTCAGCGCCTTCGACCAGATACTCGCGGTGCTGACCCTGGCGGTAGCCGGCATCGCCGCGATCAGCCTGCTGGTGGCTGGCATCCTGATCATGAACGTGACCTGGATTGCAGTGAGCCAGCGCAGCGCCGAGATCGGCCTGCTCAAAGCCATAGGCGTGACGGCGGCGCAACTGCGCCTGCTGTTCCTTGGCGAGGCAGCGCTGCTGGCCCTGACAGGGGCGCTGGCAGGGCTGCTGCTGGCCGAAACCTTGCTCTGGCTGGGGCGCCTGGCGTTCGATCTGCCGCTCTATGCCCCCTGGTGGGCGCGGGCGGGTGCCGTGCTGCTGGCACTCGGCACGGCGCTGCTGTTCGCCTGGCTGCCGGCCGCTCGGGCCTCGGCACTGGAGCCGGTGGCAGCGCTACGCCCACCGGGGGCGCACTGATGCGCTGGCAAGATGGTTTGCGGCTGACCAGCTCGGCGCTGACCTGCCGCCCGCTGCGCAGCCTGCTGACCCTGCTCGGGGTAGCGATCGGCATAGCCGCCGTGGCGCTGCTCACGGCCATAGGCGAAGGCGTGCGCGGCTATGTGCTGGAGAACTTCTCGCAGTTTGGCACGCGGATCATCACCGTGCGCCCGGGCAAGACCCAGACCAGCGGCCTCGGCGGCCTGCTTGGCAGCGTGCGGCCACTGACCATCAGTGACACCGACGCCCTGCGGCGCTTGCCGCATGTCGAGGCGGCGGTGCCGATCATTCAGGGCAGCGGGAATATCCAGTTCGGTCAACTGAGCCGGCGCAGCGACATTCTCGGTGGCGGCCATCAGATGGCGCAGGCCTGGCGCATGCAACTGAGCCTGGGCGAGTTCCTGCCCCCGGCGCGTGACGGCCGTTCGCCGCCCTATGTGGTGCTCGGCCATCAGCTGCGTACCGAGCTGTTCGGGGCGCGCAACCCGCTGGGTGAGCTGATCCGTGTCGGCGGCGTGCGTTTCCGGGTGATCGGCGTGATGGCGGAGAAAGGCCAGTTGCTCGGCTTCAACCTCGACGATGTCGCCTACATCCCGGTTGACTGGGCGCAAAGCCTGTTCAACCGCACCGGTGTGGTCAAAGCCCATGTGGTGTTTGGCGCAGGTACCACTTCACGGGCGTTGAGCCGGCAGATTCGCGAAGTGCTCGGCGAACGACACGGCGTTGAGGACTTCAGCCTGACCACCCAGGACGACATGCTGCGCAGCTTCAACCGCGTTCTCGGCACCCTGAGCCTGGCCATTGGTGCCTTGGGGGGCATTTCGCTGCTGGTCGGCGCCGTCGGCATTCTCACCATCATGACAACCACTGTGGGCGAGCGCACGGCAGAAATCGGCCTGTTGCGGGCGATTGGCGCCAGCCCGCGGCAGGTACTTGGGTTGTTTCTGGCTGAAGCGACGCTGCTGTCCCTGGCTGGTGGCTTGCTCGGCCTGCTGTTAATGGGCCTGCTGCTGGGGCTACTGCACCTGGCCATGCCGAGCCTGCCCCTGGCGCTGCAACCGCTGTTTCTGCTGCTGGCACTCCTGCTGGCGGCGGTGCTCGGCATTCTCGCCGGCCTGGCCCCGGCCGTGCGGGCGGCCCGCTTGCATCCGGTGGCGGCGCTGCGCATCGAGTAGCGGCCAGGCCAAATAGCCCCTTGATGGGGCTGCTTTGCAGCCCTTCGCGGGCACGCCCACTCCCACAGAATACATAACCCAAAGATTTCGCAGGGCACTGTGGGAGCGGGTTTATCGAAGCGTCGAACCGCCGCGAACACCGGCAAAGCCGGTGCCATACACCGCATCGCATTCTTCGCGGGTGAACCCGCTCCCACAGGGTGCGCGGCGTGCTTGCTGAACTCGACCCACCGCAAGCTGACAGAAAAGTAATCTGAACCTCAGCCAGCTGACAGCGCAGACCCGCTAGCGTTAAGGAAGATGGTGGGGCTTCTCGCCCCCCGAGCTGGCATTCAACCGCCCGAACAACAGCAACTTTTCGACTGACTGGACGCAACGGCATGCAAAGCAAAACCACCAGACGCTCCTTCGTCAAAGGCCTGGCCGCTACCGGACTGCTTGGCGGGCTGGGCATGTGGCGCGCACCGGTCTGGGCCGTGACCAGCCCCGGCCAACCGAACGTGCTGAGCGGCACCGACTTCGACCTCTACATCGGTGAGCTGCCGGTCAACATTACCGGCGCTGCGCGCACAGCAATGGCAATCAATGGCTCCATTCCCGGGCCCATCCTGCGCTGGCGCGAAGGCGACACCGTCACGCTGCGTGTGCGCAACCGCTTGCAGCAGGACACCTCCATCCACTGGCACGGCATCATCCTGCCGGCGAACATGGACGGCGTGCCGGGCCTGAGCTTCCATGGCATCGCGCCCGACGGCATGTACGAGTACAAGTTCAAGGTCCAGCAGAATGGCACCTACTGGTACCACAGCCACTCCGGTTTCCAGGAGCAGGTCGGGGTGTATGGTGCTCTGGTCATCGATGCGAAAGAGCCTGAGCCGTTCACCTATGACCGCGATTACGTGGTCATGCTCAGCGACTGGACGGATGAAGACCCTGCACGGGTGCTGTCCAAGCTCAAGAAGCAGTCCGACTACTACAACTACCACAAGCGCACGGTGGGTGATTTCGTCAACGATGTGAGCGAGATGGGCTGGTCCGCCGCGGTAGCCGACCGCAAGATGTGGGCCGAGATGAAAATGAGCCCCACCGATCTCGCCGATGTGAGCGGCTACACCTACACCTACCTGATGAACGGCCAGGCCCCGGACGGTAACTGGACGGGGGTGTTCAAGCCGGGCGAGAAAATTCGTCTGCGCTTCATCAACGGCTCGGCAATGACGTATTTCGATGTGCGAATTCCCGGCCTGAAGATGACCGTTGTCGCAGCGGACGGGCAGCATGTCAAACCCGTTGCGGTCGACGAGTTCCGCATCGCCGTCGCCGAAACCTACGATGTCATCGTCGAGCCCGAAAGCGAGCAGGCTTACACCATCTTCGCTCAATCCATGGACCGTACCGGGTATTCCAGGGGCACCCTGGCCGTTCGCGAAGGCTTGCAAGCCCCTGTTCCAGCTGTTGACCCACGGCCGACCATTTCCATGAGCGATATGGGCATGGACCATGGCGGCATGAGCGGCATGGACCACGGCAGCATGGCTGGCATGGATCACGGTGACATGGCCGGCATGGACCATGGCGACATGGCTGGCACCAGCGCGCCCATGCAGAGCCACCCAGCCTCCGAGACGGACAACCCCCTGGTCGACATGCAGACGATGACCCCGACGCCAAAACTGGGCGATCCGGGCATCGGCCTGCGCGACAACGGCCGCCGTGTACTGACCTATGCAGACCTGCGCAGCACCTTCCCGGACCCGGACGGCCGCGCGCCAGGTCGCACAATCGAACTGCACCTCACCGGTCACATGGAAAAGTTCGCCTGGTCGTTTGACGGCATCAAGTTTTCCGATGCCGAGCCTCTGCGCCTCAAGTATGGCGAGCGCCTGCGCATCACCCTGGTCAACGACACCATGATGACTCACCCCATCCACCTACATGGCATGTGGAGCGACCTGGAGGATGAGAACGGCAACTTCATGGTGCGCAAACACACAATCGACATGCCGCCTGGCTCGAAACGAAGCTATCGCGTCACGGCAGACGCCTTGGGGCGTTGGGCCTATCACTGTCACCTGCTGTTCCACATGGAAATGGGCATGTTCCGCGAAGTTCGTGTGGACGAATGAACTGGAGATCCGAGATGAACAAACCAATGAAACGAAGCGCGTTTTTCCTTTCTGCAGTAATGGCGGGCCTGTTCACCGTTTATGCCCCGTCGTCGTGGTCCGGCGACAACAATCAGCAGCCTGCCGATGCCGCAAAAGCCAAGAGCACCCAAGGCATGGACCATGGTGCGATGAAGGGCATGGATCACGGCGCCATGAAAGGGATGGATCACGGCTCGATGAAAGGTATGGACCATGGCGCCATGAAGGGTATGGACCATGGCTCGATGCAAGGCATGGACCACGACAAGATGATGGAATCGCATGGCCGCGACAAAGCTAAGGCAGGGAAAGATGCTCAATAGCCTGGCACGACCATCGCTGCTGGCATTGACCGTGTCGCTCAGCGCGCTGGGTGCCACGCCCAGCTTCGCTGCTGAAGAAATGGACCATTCGATGATGGACCACGGCAAGATGAATCATGGCAGCATGCAGGGCATGGAACATGGCGCCATGGATCATGGAGCTATGGATCATGGAGCTATGGACCATGGCGCTATGGATCACTCGACAATGAACCACGGCTCGGCGGATACGCCGACGACCAGCCGTACCCCGATCCCGGTGCTGACCGATGCCGACCGCCAGGCGGCCTTCCCCCCGCTGGGCGGGCATCATGTGCATGACAGCGCGATCAACAGCTTCTTTCTGCTGGATCAGCTCGAGTACCAGGATGCCGATGAAGGCAGCACGCTGGCCTGGGATGCCTCTGGCTGGATAGGCGGCGATATCAACCGGCTGTGGATCCGCTCCGAAGGCGAACGTACCAACGGTGTCACCGAGGATGCCGAATTGCAGTTGCTGTACGGCCGCTCGATCAGCCCGTGGTGGGATGTGGTTGCCGGGGTGCGCCAGGACCTCAAGCCTGAATCCCCACAGACCTGGGCGGCGTTCGGTATCCAGGGCATGGCGCTTTACGACTTCGAAGCCGAGGCTACCGCGTTCATTGGCGAAAACGGCCAGACTGCCGCCCGCCTGGAAGGCGACTACGACATTCTGCTGACCAACCGCCTGATCCTGCAGCCGACCGCTGAAGCCAATTTCTATGGCAAGAACGACCCGGAGCGCGGTGTGGGCTCGGGCCTTGCCAATACCGAAGTCGGGCTGCGCCTGCGCTACGAAATTGTCCGCCAGTTCGCCCCCTACATCGGCATCACCTGGAACCGCTCCTACGGCAAAACCGCCGATTTCATCCGCGACGAGGGTGGTGATGTGGATGAAGCGCGTTTCGTTGCCGGTATCCGGATGTGGTTTTGAGAACCAGACATGAAAAGAACAATAACAACGCTTGTTGCAGCAGGCGCAGTGGCCAGCGTGGCCGTGCTTGGCGCTGCATACTCCGGCTTGGTCAACGTCGGCGCCGATGATCCCCATTTCCCCGCCGTGCATGCCTTTCTGGCCATGGCACGGGACCGCTCGATCGCCGTGCGGGCCAGGGACATCGAGGTACCAGACCTGAAGGATGAAGCGCTGATTCGTACCGGCGCCGGTAACTACAACGCCATGTGCATCGGTTGCCACCTTGCCCCAGGCGTCGAGAAGACCGAGCTCAGCCAGGCGCTGTATCCATCGCCCCCCAACCTGACCAAAAGCGGGATCGGTGACGACCCCGCTGCGGCGTTCTGGATCATCAAGCACGGCATCAAGGCCTCTGGCATGCCGGCCTGGGGCAAGAGCATGGGCGATGAGTACATCTGGGGCATCGTCGCTTTCCTGGATCAGCTACCCCAGTTGAACGCCCAGCAGTACCAAACGATGGTCGCGGCCAGTGGCGGCCACCAGCATGGTGGTGGCGAAAGTGAAATGCATGACCATGAAGGCCAGCATGGCGACAACATGCCTGGTCACCAGGGTGAGCGGGCCTCGGGCGCAGGCCAGCATGATGAGGGGCATTCAAAGGCGCATACTCATCGCGATGGCAAGCAGCACATGCATAAAAACTGAAGGCAGGATACGTATGCCGACAGGTTTGCAGCGCCTATGAGACCGAGCGCCGCCCGCGCGGCGCTTCGCGGGGCAAGCCCGCTCCCACATTTGTTGCAACGTACCAAACCTGTCAGGCCATGGTTGCCCGCTTTGTTGGACTGGCGATATCTCCCCGTTGGCGCTGCTGCCGCCCCACCGATCTTGAATCTTGCGCCAAGGCTGACAACCATGGCCTCCCAGGCATGGCCACGTTGCAACAAATGTGGGAGCGGGCTTGTCCCGCGAAGCGCCGCGCGGGCGGCGCTCGGTCTCATAGGCGCTGAAATTGCTAAGGCGAACACCTTGCGGCCCTCATGCGAACTGAAGGCAAGCACTCACTGCTTCATGCCCAGCTCAGCATCATCCATCAGCGCCTTGGCCATTGCACTCAGGTAGTGGGCAGCCCAGATCATCATCGGTTTCTCGTCCATAAGGCCGGTGATGGTCAGTTCGCGGACATAGCCCATCAGTTCCGAGGACTGCTCGCGGGCGTCCTTGCACGGGATACCGGGTTCGATGCGGAACAGTGGGTGGGTGCCGTTTTCGCCTTGGTAGAAGGTGGTTTTGCCGACGGTGAATTGAGTGTCTTCTGTGGTCATTTTTGAATCCCCTGAAAATTCTCGACTGCCTGGACGGGCCCTTTCGCGGGTGAACCCGCTCCCACAGGTATTGCATCTACCTCATGGCTTGTGGAGATCCTGCGGGAGCGGGTTTACCAGCTCCCCACAGGTACTGCATCTACCTCATGGCTTGTGGAGATCCTGTGGGAGCGGGTTTACCCGCGAAGAGGCCAGCCCAGACAACACATCACTCAAGCCTCAGTGCAAAGTCCGAGGCCCAGTGGGCATCTGCACCTGAATCAGTGCCGACTCCAGCAAAGCCCGCAACGTCTCCAGTTCATGCATCGACGTCATCATCAAAACCGACGCCGGCGATTTGGGCTGCAGCAGCATGGCCTGATGCACAACGGTCGCAGCGCACAGCGCGTAGTCCGTGGCCTGGATCAGGGTGTCTTCAAGGGAATGGGTAGCGTGGGGCGGATCGGGGACAATTTTTAGCATAGTGACATTCTCTGTAGGTTAATCAGAGACCGGCACTCATGACTTGCAGTGTGATGGGTGGCGGCCACGTACGGGTCTGCAAGACCGGACAGAGAACGAAACCGGCAGGTTCGAAAACCTCCCGTACGCAGCCACCATAAAGCGCGCGCAATGGCATGCCATTGGCTATCGGTGATCGGTAATCGTTCTCTGAGCGGGCTTGCAGGCCCGGTCGCTGATTTGGCAACGACAGGGCCACACTAGGCCGCCAGGAACAACACCGCAATGGCTCAAGGGCGCTAGGAAGCTATTTCAGAAATGGCCTACGCGCAACGGGAAAAATCTGATTATCAGAAGTCATACCGCGCCCCAACCATCATGCTCCGCGACGGCCCGTAGAAGTTGAACGTCGAGGTCGACCCCACCCGCGACAGGTAGTCCCGGTCGAACAGGTTGTTGACGTTGAAGGTGGCCGTCAGCTTCGAGGTAACCGGATACGACAGCATTGCATCCACGGTCGCATAGCCTGGCGCGTCGATGCGCACACCGCCGTTCTCGGAATAGAAGTTGCTCATCGCCGAGATACCGCCACCAATCGCCAGGCCGTTCAGCGGCCCTTGGCTGATGGTGTACTTGCTCCACAGCGATGCCTGGTTGCGCGGCATGATGAAGAAGGTGGTTTCGGCATCGCCCTTGAGGGTTTCGGTTTCCATCCAGGTGTAGCCGGCCAGCACTTCCCAGTTCGGCGCCAGCTTGCCGCTCACTTCCACTTCGGCGCCTTTCACACGGGTCTTGCCGGATGCAACAGAGTCAGTGGTAGCCACACCGTCGGCGTCATACACGGTGGTCGCGCGGTTCTTGTCGGTCAGGCGGAACACCGAGAAGCGGGTATTCAGGTCGCCACCGAAGTAGCTGCTCTTGAGGCCAAACTCGTACTGCTCGCCCTCACGCGGCTTGAGTACCCGGCCATTGCTGTCGGTGTCGGACTGCGGCTTGAACACCTGCGAATAGCTGGCGTACAGCGCATGGTTCTCGGTCAGGTCGTAGACCAGGCCGCCATACGGGGTGAAGTGGCCATCCACGCGCTTGCTGTCGTTGGTGGTGGCGCCGCTGCTGAGAGTAGTGGTGTAGAAATCACCGCGATACCAGCTGAAGCGGCCCCCGGCGATAAGCGCCAGACGCTCGACCGGGCGGAAGGTGACCTTGGAGTACAGCCCGTATTCCTCTTCCTGCATACCAGTCTCGGTGCTGTAATTGGGCGATGGCTTGGCGAACTGCTTCGGCGAGTATGTATTGACGTTGATGGCGCCAAGGTTGGTTGTGCCGTTGAGGTACTCGGTGTCGTAGTTCTTGTAGTCGCTGCCGACCACGAATTCGCTGACCTGGCCGAAGGTTTCGAACGGCTGGCTGTAGCTGGCGTCCAGCGAGTAGGTGTCCTGGGTGAAATCGCGGGCGCTGGCGCGCTCGGAGTTCGCGCCAGTGGTGGCGTTGGTCGCGGTGAAGGCGTACAGGTAATTGGTGTCGCGATGCGAACCACGTGCTGCGACACGGCCATAGCCGCCGTTGTCGAAGCGGTGGGTCAGCTCAGCGACCAGGTCGGTGGTCTTGCCGTCGAAGTAATTCCAGTCAGCCCCCAGGAACTTCGAATGGCTGAAGTCGGGCACTTCGCCGGACAGCGTTGCCGGATAGCCATTGTGCGGGGTGATGTTCTTCACTTCATGAATCAGGCCGAACGAGAGAGTGGTGGCGTCGTCCAGGTCGACGTCCAGCGCACCGTAGTAGCTGTTGCTGGTGTTGGCGTTGTAGTCGACCTCGCCATTGGTGTCATCACGCGAGGCGATGAAGCGTCCGCGCACGCGGCCGGCATCATCCAGCGGCCCGCTCAGGTCGATTTCTTCGTGGTTGGTGTCCCAGGTGCCATAGCTGCCTTCGACGTGCCCCTGGAACTCGGCGGTCGGGCGCTTGCGCACCATGTTGACGATGCCGCCCAGTTCGCTGGTACTGCTGAACAACCCGGCCGGGCCACGCATGATCTCGACACGGTCGAATGCCCCCAGCGATGGTACTGTACCGAAGATGCTGGCCATGGGCGCCGGCAGGCCGTCGATATTGAACTCGCTGTACTCGTAGCCACGGGCGTAGATCGACGAACGGCCACTGTCGTTGGTCAGGGTTCGCAGGCCGGCGGTGTACTTGGCCAGGTCATCGAGGTGCACGAACCGGCGGTCCTTGACGTAGTCCTGGGTGTAGACGGTGATCGATTGCGGAATGTCCTTGAGCGCTGCGGGGGTCTTGGTACCCACGGTGGCGGCGTCCACGCTGTAGCCGCCGGTGTCTTCCGACGGCAGCATGTCGTACAGGCGGTTGCCTTCGATGGTCAATGCTGGCAAGTCAAGCGCGTTGTCCTCGACAGACGCCTGGGTCGCTACCGTTTCGGCAAGTGCCGACAACGAAAACGGCGCCAGCACCCCCAGCACCAGCCAGCCCCGAACCCTTCGCGAGTCCCCCAAACTTTTGAAACTGCTCATGACACCCTTTCCCCAAATGGTAGTAATTCGCAAACGAAACAAGTTGCTTTTTGCGAACGATACCGAAGGGAAATCGGGGGTGCAGCAGGATTAACCTTCTTAACACATCAAGGCGTTGCCCTCGCCCTGCCGGCAATGGGATGATTCGTAATTGATACGAATTCTCATTCAAGGCTCGCCGTGCCCACCTCACTCCTCCTCGCCGAAGACGACGCACGCCTGCGTCAGGACCTGGAACGTCATTTCCTCAACCGGGGTTTCCGGGTGCACGCATGCGCCACCGGCGCCCAGGCCCTGAATGCCATACAGCAATCACAGTTCGAGCTGGTGCTGCTGGATATCATGCTGCCGGGCATCGATGGCCTCAGCCTGCTCGACGAGTTGCGCCGGCAGCAGGCGGTGCCGGTCATGCTGATGTCGGCGCTGGGGGCCGAGCAGGATCGCATCAGTGGCTTTACCCGGGGCGCGGACGATTACTTGCCCAAGCCCTTCAGCCTGGCCGAGCTGGATGCCCGGGTCGATGCGTTGCTGCGGCGTGTGGCGTTCGATCGTGGTACGGCGCTGCGTGCCGACGTCGGCGAGGTGATGCTCGACCATGACCGCCAGGACGTTATCCACAAAGGCAAGGCTGCCGGCCTCACCGCCTCCGAATTCCGCTTGCTGGCCACCCTGCGGGCCCACCCCGGCGAAGCCTTGAGCAAACCGTTTCTCTACCAGACCGTGCTGCACCGGGCCTACACCCGCCTGGACCGCGGCCTGGATGTGCATGTATGCAACCTTCGCCGCAAGCTGGCCGACATCGCTGCCCAGCACCTGCAGATCCAGGCCGTACGCGGCCAAGGGTACATCCTGGTCGACACGGAACAAGCCTGATGCGCCGTCATCCCTTGCTATGGAAGCTGGCCGTACTGCAGGTCGGCTTCTGCCTGTTGCTGACCTGGCTGATCTGGACCTGGGGCCTGTCGGTGGAGCGCAGTACCTACTTCCTGTCCCAAGCCGACCAGGACTACCTGGCGCGCTTTGCACAGCAAGCCGAACAGGCCTGGGAGCAAGGCGGCGCGGCGGGTGCCGAGGCCTGGCGCAGGCAACTGGAACAGGCCGAGGGCACTTGGGTGGCGCTGGTCGGGCCGCATCTGCAGAGCCTTGGCAGCACCCCACTGAGCGCTGAGGAAGCCAGCCACCTGACCTTCATGCGCAAGCTCGACTGGTCGATGAGCCGGCGCCTGCAGGATGAACTGCCCTACGTCAGCATCGAGTTCCCGCAGCACCCCGAACATGGTCGCCTGGTAATGCAACTGCCCGAACACCTGTTGCCTACCGGCCTGACCCCATGGACCCATGTGATCACCCATGGCGTTGCCCCCACGCTGCTCGCCCTGCTGCTGGTTCTGGCGCTGTACCGCCACCTTGTGGTGCCACTGAACCGTCTGCGCGACCGTGCCGACGCCCTGCGTGCCGATGACCTCGACAGCCCGGCCCTGCCCCTGCAGGAGCGGCGCGATGAGCTTGGTGAACTGGCGCAGGCCTTCGAGCACATGGCCGGGCGCCTGCGCCAGAGCCTGGAGCAGCAACGCCTGTTGCTGCGCACGCTGTCCCACGAACTGCGCACGCCGCTGGCGCGGCTGCGCATCGCCCATGACAGCAGCTTGCCGCCAGCCCAGTTGCGCGAGCGCCTGGACCGCGAGGTCGCCGACATGCAGAAGCTGCTGGAGGACACGCTGGACCTGGCCTGGATGGACACCGAACAGCCCAGCTTGCCGACCGAACCGGTGTTGATGGTTTCGGTGTGGGAAGCCTTGTGCCAGGACATCTGCTTCGAAAGCGGCTGGGACCGCGCCCGCCTGCCCTGCTCGCTCGGCCCCGACTGCGTGGTGCAAGCCCACTTGGACAGCCTGGCCCAAGCCTTGGAAAACCTGATGCGCAATGCCATCCGCCACTCGCCGGCCGAGGGCCGGGTCAATCTGGATGGCTGGCTGGAGGGCGATTGCTGGCACCTGCGCCTGAGTGACCAGGGCCCCGGGGTGCCGCACGCCGAGCTCGAACGCATCTTCAAGCCCTACCAGCGGCTGGCCGACAGCGGCGCGGGCTTCGGCCTGGGCCTGGCCATCGCCCGCCGCGCCATCGAACTGCAAGGCGGGCGCTTGTGGGCCAGCAATGGTCACCCGGGCCTGTGCCTGCACATGACTTTGCCGATGGCCCAGGACTGTTTAGAAAGTTAATGCGCTTTACGCTCAATCAGGACTGATTATCATCTGGACGTTCCTGCCTTGCGCTCCTTGCAAAGCCCTGATGAGACACCTGATGAGCAAGATGACCCTGACGCTGGCTTTGGTGCTGGCCCTTGCGGCCCCTGCTGCCCTGGCGCAGCCCGAGCATCAACAGAAGATGGATACCTCGCTGCTGCAGCGCCAGGACCTGGCCTACCGCTTCAGCCAGCTCGACCTGGACTCGGCCGATGGCCAGCGTCATTACCGCTTGTGGGTCGGCCAACCAGACCGCCCGGCGCCAGCGGCAGGTTACCCGGTGCTGTGGATGCTCGATGGCAATGCCGCGCTGGGGACGCTGGACAGCCTGCTGCTGGGCAAGCTTGCCGCCGGCCAGGCGCCATTGCTGGTGGCCGTGGGGTACCAGACCGATCAGCGGATCGAGCGGGTCGGGCGTACCTATGACTACACCCCGGCGCTGCCTGGGCAGGCTGAGCAGCTGGACCCGTTGACCGGGCAACCGAGCGGTGGCGTGGACGAGTTCCTCGATCTGCTGAGCGAGCGCATGCGGCCGCTGGTGGCGGGTGTGGCACCGATCGACCTGCAGCGGCAGACTTTGTGGGGACATTCCTACGGTGGGTTGGCCGTGCTGCATGCGCTGTTCACCCGGCCTGGGGCTTTCAGTGACTATGTGGCGGCCAGCCCTTCGCTGTGGTGGCATGATGGTGCGATCGTGCGTGAGGCGCAGGGGCTTGGACAGCGCTTGGGTAGCAGCCGGCCTCGATTGTTACTGATGCGCGGGAGTGAGGAGCCGGCTAACCCCCGCATGCCGGTGCAAGGCGATGGAGAACGGGCGGCGCGAGAGCTGGCGGCAGACCTGGCCAAGGTGCCGGGGTTGCAGGTACGGTTCGAACGGTTTGACGGGCTGGGGCATGGGCCGATGTTACCGGCCTCGCTGAAGCGGGTGATTGAAGGGATGTCTCGATAATCCTGCACTGGTCTCTTCGCGGGTAAACCCGCTCCCACAATGCCTCTTCAGCCCTTCACACATACCACCTGCCGCAAGGTGTGCACCACCTCCACCAGCTCCTGCTGCGCGCGCATCACCGCATCGATGTCCTTGTAGGCCATGGGGATCTCGTCGATCACCTCCTTGTCCTTGCGGCATTCCACATGCGCCGTGGCCCGCCGCTGATCTTCCCCGGTGAAGCGGCTCTTGGCCTTGGTCCGGCTCATCAGGCGACCGGCACCATGGCTGCAGGAACAGAACGACTCCTCGTTGCCCAGCCCTCGAACGATAAAGCTCCTGGCCCCCATTGAGCCGGGAATGATCCCCAACTGCCCTTTCTGCGCCGACACCGCCCCCTTGCGCGTCACCAGCACTTCCCGGCCAAAATGCTGCTCGCGCTGCACATAGTTGTGGTGGCAGTTCACCGCTTCCAGGCTGGCCTCGAACGGCTTGCCCAGCGCCTTGCGAGCCGCACCGACCACCGCCAGCATCATCAGCTCGCGGTTCTGCCTGGCGTAATCCTCATGCCGTAGCCGATATCCACCCCCACTGCGGCGGGGATGATCGCGCCAACTGTGGGGATCACACTGCCAATGGTCGAGCCCTTGCCCAGGTGCACATCCGGCATCACCGCCAGGTGCTTGAAGATGAACGGCATCCTGGCCGTGTTGAGCAGTTGCTTGCGGGCATCGTCTTCCACCGGTACGCCGTCGGTCCACAACTTTACCGGCTTGCCGTCGGCGACCTGGAGAATATCCATGGGGCTGTTCCTCGAATGCATAACCGCATGATACCGCCAAAGGTCGTAGAGCCGTGGATTGCCTGCGGGGTGGCAATGTGCTGTATGCTTGGCCGGTCTTCAGGGCGGGGTGAAAGTCCCCACCGGCGGTAAATCGAAAGATGAGCCCGCGAGCGCCCCGGCCATGCCGGGGGTCAGCAGATCTGGTGAGACTCCAGAGCCGACGGTCATAGTCCGGATGAAAGAAGGCGTCAGGCAGGGGCCATACGGGCGCCCCTGCGCGCGCATTTTGTTCGCCCCGAGACGTTCATCGATCATTCACGAGGAGCGTTTCATGTCCACCATGCACCACCCGCAATTCCCCAATGTCAGCGCCGCCATCGCCGCCTTCCAGGCCGGGCGCCCTGTGCTGCTGCTCGACGACGACGACCGCGAGGACGAAGCGGACATCATCGCCGCCGCCGAGAACATCTCGCTGCAGACCATGGCCATGATGATTCGCGATTGCAGCGGCATCGTCTGCCTGTGCCTGGACGAGGCCACCGTCGACGAACTGCAACTGGCACCCATGGTGCAGAACAACCAGGCCCGCCACGGCACCGGCTTCACCGTCACCATCGAGGCGGCGGAAGGCATTACCACCGGAGTGTCGGCCCAGGACCGCATCACCACCGTTGGCGCGGCACTGCGCTCCACTGCCGACCAACGCCATATCGTCAGCCCGGGGCATGTGTTCCCGCTGCGCGCCCGCAATGGCGGGGTGCTGACCCGCCGTGGCCACACCGAAGGCTCGGTAGACCTGGCACGCCTGGCCGGGTTGCGCCCGGCGGCGGTGCTGTGCGAGCTGATGAACCCCGATGGCACGATGGCCCGTGGCGAGCAGGTGGCGGTGTATGCGCGGCAGTACAATCTGCCGGTGCTGACCATCGAAGAACTGGCGCGGTACCGTGAGGCCATGCTGGAGCTGGAAGCAGAGCCAGCCTGATCCACCGCACGGGGCCGCTTTGCGGCCCATTCGCGGGTAAACCCGCTCCCACAGGGACCGCGCAGACTCGGAACCGGTGCAGTACCTGTGGGAGCGGGTTTACCCGCGAAGAGGCCGGCAAGTGCAACCTCAGGCTGCCGGAAGTTTGCTCCCCCCGCCCCGCTCTGCTAGTGTCGCGCCGTTCTGAATGCCACCGAGACAGTCGCCATGGCCCGCAAAAAAGCCTCCCTCGATTTCGAGCAATCCCTCGCAGACCTG
>PJTY01000416.1_pt1 | contig 22395 bp, 19 predicted proteins | sample 1512121 | NCBI WGS metagenome assembly PJTY01 (sample SAMN08177680, study PRJNA422409) | Soil metagenome, whole genome shotgun sequencing project. | isolation source: Soil enriched (2) on filter paper: alkali lignin treatment | place: USA: Madison | collected 2015-01-15 | reverse complement strand
GCATGGCGTGGCACTGGTGGGGGCGGGGTTGCCGGGTGTGGCGCTGGTTGTGTTTCTACTCAAAGCACGCCGGGGTTGAACCGTTACGCGGTGGTGGCACGGGTTTCACCCGTGTTCGCGGGCCCGCTATCGGCCAAGCGGCAGCGCCAGGCCAATCAAGGCAAACAGGCTCCCGCAGCAGCGATTGAAACCTTTGCCACCCTTGGCCAGCCATGGTCGAATGCGAAACGCCAGGCGCGCCAGCAGGTATTCGACCAGGCACTCGACGCTGGCAAAGGTCGCGGCCATCACCGCAAATTGCAGCACCAGCCCTCGCTGTGGGTCGATGAACTGCGGCAGGAAGGCACCATAGAACAGCAGCACCTTGGGGTTCGCCATGGCCGAAAGCAGGCCTTGGCGAAACAGCCCGGCATTGCCCAGCCGCGCGCTGTGCGCGGTCAGTTCCAGCTGCAGGCCTGGACTGCGCCACAGTTGAATGCCCAGCCAGATCAAATAAGCCCCGCCCACCCACTTCAGGACGCCCAGCACCGCCGCCGAGGTTTGGAGCAGTGCGCTGAGGCCGAACATGGTCAAGGCGATGAGGGCGCTGAAACCCAATACCCCGCCCACGATGGTGAACAGCGTTCGCCGTGCTCCATACAGCGCGCCATGGGTCAACGCCAACAGGCTGTTGGGCCCTGGGGTCAGCGACAGGCCGATGCTGGCCAGCAGGTAGATGAGCCAGGTGTCCAGTGCCATGTTGAAAACTGCCTTGTTCGAGAGAGGGCGACAGTCTATGGCGCAACGCTCACGCTGAAAGAGTACTATCTGGTCATACAAGAGTCTTTTCTGGACGTGGTTTCATGCCGCCCGACATTCGCTTGCTGATCATGCCGTTACCGGATTTTGCCTTGCTGCCGTTTGGCGCCTTTCTCGACAAATTGCGCTTCAGCGCCGACGACGAGGACTACAGCCAGCAACGCTATTGCAGCTGGACGGTGGCGGGGCTCAGCCTCGAGCCGGTACCGTCAAGCAGTGGCGCGGTGCTGCAGGTCGAGGCCATTGCCGATCAGCTCGACCTCGCCCTTTTCGACTACCTGGTGGTGTTCGGCGGTCGCAGTGCCATGGCCACCGCGGCGTTGGCGCCACGTTACCAGGCGTTGCTCAGGCAGGCCGCCAAGGCGGGAGTCAAGCTGGTGGGGGTCGACAATGGCGCCTTCCTGCTGGCTGCCTGCGGCCTGCTGCAGGGGCACAAGGTGGTGGTGCACTGGCGTCACGAAGCCGAGTTTCGTGCTGCTTTTCCGCAGTTGCAGCTGCTGCGCGAGCAGTTGTACTGCATCGATGGCAACCGCATCACGTGCGCCGGTGGCACTGCCGCCATAGACCTGGCCGTTGCACTACTGTCACGCGCTTGTGGGCGAGCCCGTGCGCTCAAAGGGCTGGCTGACATGCTGGTGGACGAGACCCGCGACAGCCGTCACGCCTTGCGCTCGCTGGAGCTGGGTGCTGGTCAGGGGCGCCAGGTGCAACGGGCGCAAGCACTGATGCGTCATCACCTGGGCACACCGTTGGCCGTGGAGCAACTGGCCGCAGAACTGGGCATCAGCCGGCGTCAACTGGACCGGCAGTTCCAGGCCAGCCACGGGATGAGCACCAAGGCCTGGTGGCTGGAGATGCGCTTGCAGCAGGCGCGCTGGCGTTTGCTCAACTCCAGCCACAGCCTGGCGCAGATTGCCGATGAGGTGGGCCTGGGTGATGCCAGCTACCTTGGCAAGTGCGTGCGGCGTCGGTTTGGGTGTACGGCCCTGCAGTTGCGTGCAGGTCATTACCCGTTCACGTGATCTACTGCGGCGTCCCGAACAACCCTGTCCAGTAGATCCCTGCATCGCTCTTGGGGTCCATCGCATAGGCAGCGCCCAGTTCACGGAAGTCCGGATTCATCAGCGTGGCGCAGTGCCCCGGGCTGTCCAGCCAGCCGTTGACGACCTTTTGCGCGGTGTCACGCCCGGCGGTGATATTTTCGCCGATCTGCTGGTACAGGTACCCGGCCAGTTCCGCCCGGTCACCGGGTGTGCGGCCATCTTTGTCGATGTGGTCGAAGAAGTTCTGGTTGGCCATGGCCCGTGTGTGGTTGGCGGCGACCTCCGCCAGCACTGTGCTCCAGCTCAGTGCCGGGGCGGCGGCAAACGGCTGGCCACCGCATTGCCGTGGCACCTTGCGCGCGGCGTTGACCTCCTGCAGCACCTTCTGTCCCTCGGCCTGCCAGTCGCCCAGGCGGCCGCTGAGCAGCGGCCGTGCCAGCACGATGCGCCAGTCGCGGCCCTCCTGGCTGACGCCGATATCGACGAATTGCGGGTCGAGCACCACCTGGCAGAAGCTTTCCTCGATGGCATGCATGGCGGCGCGTGCGTCGCGTGGCCCCGACAGGCTGATGGCCTGGACGCTGACCATGGGGTAGGCGGCGCGGGTCATGGCCTGTTGCAGGTCGCGGGTGCCCTCTGGCGACAGCGCAAGGCGTGTGTCGCTGTTGAGCGGCGGCAGTTCCAACGACGCCTCGCCACCGCAGGGCTGGGCCTTGCTGCGGTAGACATTGATCGAATCGATCAACTGCGCCTCTTCGCCGGTGGCTGCCAGCGCCCCGGTCGAAACGACCAGGCCCAGTGACAAGGCGACAACGGATGTCAGGACGCGCATGTGGATCTCCCTATGACTGGCAGCGTCGTGGTATGCGCTGCTCATCCTACACAAGCCCGGGGCTTTTGGCCCGAGGTCGTGCAAGGCAATGAAAACACCGGCAATCGTTACTGGCGGCAAAAGAGGGAGTAGACCCCAGGCCCGTGGAAAAGTGCGGTCAGGTGCCAGTCATTCGCATCGGGCCGGCGTTGTCAGCCGTTTACGCGTCAATGGGCCAACGCCTGGTTCGGCTTGTAGAACAGGAAGTGGGTGGTCTGCGCGGTCTTGCGATAAGCCTTCGCCCAGTCGGGGCGCACCGTGCGGTCGTGAAAGTACAACGCACCGCCGGTGGGGTCTTTCAACTGCTGGTTCAGCGCCTTGCGTGCGATCTCTTTGGCAACGTCGTAGCGTTGCGGTTCCTCGACCTGGTCCGGGCGCCCGTCACACCACCATGAGAACTGACAGGCCTTGGTCTCCACACCCTGTTTGACTACTGCGCAGATGGTGTCGGGAAAGCCATCGTGGCCCAGGCGGTTGAGCACCACACTGGCCACTGCGGTCATGTCTTTGGCGTCGGCGCCTTTGGCTTCCCAGTAGATGGTACGTGCCAGGCAGGTGATGCTGTCATCCAGCGGCGCCTGGCCAGCCGGGTCCACTGCCTGCGTTTCGCCTGGGGTCAGTTTCTCTGCCTTCCTGGGGGGCGGCGCATCTTCGACGACCTTTTCTTCAAGCACTGCGGCCTTGTCCTCGGCAACGGCGGCTTTGGCTGGATCAGCGGCATACAGGGGGGCTGCGAGCAGGGCCGAGGTCAAGCCGATCAGCATCAAGTGAAGGCGCATGGGCACATTACCAGGCAGTGGGCAGAATTTCAGTCTAGCCAAGCGTAAGCATTAATACCAAAGGCAGGGTGGCGGCCGCAGCCACGGTCTGCAGGGCGATGAGGGTGGCCATCAGTGGCGCATTGCCGCCCATTTGCCGGGCCATGACATAAGATGACGAAGCGGTTGGCAGCGCCTGGAACAACACCGCCACCACTGCTGCCTGGCCACTCAGGCCGAGCAGCCGGCAAACGCCCCAGGTGGTCAGTGGCATGACCAGGAACTTGAACGTCGATGCTGCCATCAGCGGCCGTACCTGCTGGCCGAGGCTGGCGCCGCCCAGGGCAGCGCCGACACACAGCAGGCCCAAAGGCAGTGCGGCCTGGCCCAAGGCCTTGACCGTGGCGTCGATACCGGCCGGCAAGCCCAGCCCCGTGGCCCGTAGCACCAGCCCCCCTGCGCAGCCGACGATCAACGGGTTGGCGAAGATCGCCCGAAGCACTGTGGCTGGCGAACTGTGACGGGCGCTGAAGCGGGCAAACACCAGCACGCAGAGCAGGTTGACCAAGGGCACGATGGCAGCGTTGGCCACCGCCGCCAGGGCAATCCCGGCGCTGCCGTAGATGCCCGCAGCCAGGGTGGCACCGATGTAGTTGTTGAAGCGGATACCGCCCTGAAACACCGAGGTGAAGTCGGCACCCTCATGGTTCGCCGCGCCCTGATACAGCATCAGCAATACGGCACCGGCCAGGGTCGAGAGCATCAGTGCGCCGGCCATGCCCAGCACCGGTATGCCATCGAGGTTGGCGGTGGCCAGGCCATGGAGGAACAGCGACGGCAGCAGGACGTAGTAGCTCAGGCGCTCGGCGCCAGGCCAGAAGCTCTCGGCAAGAAAACCGCGAAGGCGCAGGAAGGTACCCAGCGCTATCAGCAGGATGATGGGGAGCAGGGTGGTCAGCAGCAAGTGCAGCATGGTCAGCATTCCGTGGTCGGGTACGTGCACAGACTACGGGGGCGGATCAATCTGTAAAAACGTTGTTTTCTTCAGTGACCGTTGAGGAAAAATGCATGTTGGTGGGTGCAGATCGCGCTTTGGAGCAGCCTGGTGTCAGGCTTCCAGGGCGGTCTTCAACACCGCACTCAAATGCCGCCGCTGGCTTTTTTCATGCTCCAGCAACACCACCCGCCGGGTCAGCTGCGGCTCGCCAAACGGCAGGCAGGTGGCGGGTGGCAAGCGTTGCAGGTCGTCATCTGCCATGGGGATGACCGCCACGCCCAGGCCCATCACCGCCATGCGCGCCAGGGCTTCCTGGCTGTCCAGTTCCATCAGTTCGCTCACCTGCACCTGCTGGCGGCGTAGTTCCTGCTCGATCTGCCGGCCGGCCCAGGCTCGCTTGTCGAAGCGCAGGAAAGGCTGGCTGGCCAGCAACTGCGGCACGCTATACCCGGCCAGCTCAGGGCTGGCAATGGCCCAGAAACGGTCCTCGAACAGCGGTGTAAAGTCCAGGTTCTGCGGGTAAGGGCTGACCGGTTCGGTGGTGATCGCTGCATCGAGCTCACCGTCTTCCACGCGCCGCGCCAGCTCCGCCGACATGCCCGAGGCCACGCTGATGTGTAGCTGCGGGTGATGGGCCTTGATCCACACCAGCGCCTTGGGCAAACGCCGCGCCAGCACCGTGTGTATCGCCCCCAGGCGCAAGCGGCCGCGCAGGCTTGGGCCGCTGGCCAGGGCATCGGCCAGTTCGTCATAGGCAGCCAGAAGGCTTTCGGCGCGGGCCACCGCCAACTGGCCGGCTTCGGTCAGCACCACCTGCCTGCGGCTACGGTCGAACAAGGTCACCTTCAGTTCGTCTTCGAGGGTTTTGATGTGCAGGCTGACCGCCGAGGGGGTGAGGCTGAGCAGGTCGGCGGCGCGGGCAAAGGTGCCGTGGCGGGCGATGGTCACCAAGGTGCGCAGGGCTTTCAGGGACATGCGGTTGAGGTCCGGTTCTCAGCTGACAGAGGCATATTGTCAGGCCCGGCCCTCTCGCAGCACAAGGCTGCTCCCAGGCCGTGCCGATACGGCTCAGCGACTGCTACGCCCATAGGCCTGGCTGATCCGGTCGATCACCATGGCCAGGGCGACAATTGCCAGCCCGGCCTCCATCCCTTGGCCAACATTCAAGGTCTGGATCCCCGCCAGCACATCCTCACCCAACCCACGGGCGCCGATCATCGACGCCACGACCACCATCGACAAGGCCATCATGACCGACTGGTTGAGCCCGGCCATGATACTCGGCAGCGCCAGGGGCAGGGCGATGCGCCGCAACCGCTGCCAGCGGCTTGCGCCAAGGCCGTGTGCGGCCTGCAGCAACGAGGGGTCGATCTGGCTCAAGCCCAGCTCGGTCAACCGCACCAGCGGCGGCAGGGCGTAGATCAGCGTGGCGAACACGGCAGGCACCTTGCCCAGGCCAAACAGCATCAGCACCGGGATCAGGTAAACGAACGCAGGTAGCGTCTGCATCACATCGAGGACCGGCAACAGCAGCCGCCTGGCCAGTGGCCGGGCGGCCAGCAGGATGCCCAGCGGTACACCCACCAGTACGCACAGGCCGGTACTGACCAGCACCAGGGCCAGGGTCTGCAGCAGCTTGTCCCAGAGCCCGAGCATACCGATCAAGGCCAGCAGCGCGACCAGCACGGCGCTGCGCAGCAGGCTGCGGCTGGCGTGCCAGGCCAGCAGACCCACCAGCAACAACAACAGCCACCAAGGCAACAGACGCAACAGGTTCTCCAGGCCGACCAGCAGTTGCAGCAACTGGTCAGAAAAACTGCGCAGGTGGTCGCCGTAGTTCAATACCAACCCGTCGACCAGGCGGTTGATGCTGTCGGCAAAGGAAAACTGCAGGGTCTGCGGGAAACCGCTGCTCACAGGCTGGCCTCGACCTTGGCGGCGATGTCCGCCGGCAGCCAGGCTTTCCACACCTCGCGGTGATCGCGCAGGAAGGTGAGGGCGGCTTCGCGCGGGGGCGTGCGTTTTTCGCTCATGACGGCCAGGGCCTTGTTCAGGCGATCGATGGGCAGGTTGACCTGTTCGAACACACTGACCAAGTCTGGGTAGTTTTCGCGAAAGGCTTTGGACACGCCGATCGACAACTTTGCCGGCAGCGAGCGGCTGCCTTTCGGGTTGGGGTTGGCGGGGTCGGTGAGGGTGGCCCAGGCCTGGGCATCGAACGGGGGTTCTTCCAGCCGGATGAGCTTGTAGCGCCCCATCAGCGGGGTCGGGTTCCAGTAGTAGAACAGCACAGGTTTGCCGCGCCGGATTGCCGAACCGATCTCGGCGTCCATCGCGGCGCCGGAGCCACTGCGGAAGTTGTTGTAGAGGCCATCCAGGCCATAGGCCTTGAGCTTTTGGCTGTTGACGGTTTCAGACGTCCAGCCGCTTGGGCTGTTGAGAAAACGCCCTTTACCGGGCGATTCGGGGTCAGAAAATACCTGCGGGTAACGCTTGAGGTCCTCGACACTGTGCAGCTCAGGCGCCACGGGCTTCAGGTTGCGTGCGGCATCGCCCTCGATCACATAGGCCGGTACCCACCAACCTTCTTCTGCATTTTTGACCGTATCGCCCAGTGCGAACACCTGGCCGGCCTGTTCGGCCTTGACCCAGGCAGGGCTGCGCCCGGCCCATTCCTCGGCGATCACTTGCAGGTCATTGCGCGCCAGGGCCACCTCCATGCTGACCGTGCTGCCAGGCAGGGTGTCGGTGCGGTAGCCGTAGCCGCGCTCCACGATCAGGCGCAGGATCTCGGTGGTGAGGGCGCCGCTTTCCCAGCCGATGGCACCAAAATGGATAGGCGCAGGTTGCTCTGCCGATGTGGCGCTGTCGGTGCTGGCCAGGCCCACCGTCAACAGCAGCCCGGCCAGCAGCGTTGAAATGCTCTTCATGTGAACCTCGTCGTTCGCCATGCCTTGGCGGTGGGGGCAAGTGTAGACGACGAGGTTTTGTCAGTTTCAGGGCCACTGGCGTGGCCCCGTTCGCTTCAGACGCGGAACTGGTCCATCAGCGCTTGCTGCTGGTTGGCCAGGCTGTTCAGCGACTGGCTGACCCGCGCCGACTCGTTGGCCTGGCCTGACAGGGATTCAGTGACATCACGAATGGTCGCCACGTTGCTGTTGATTTCCTCGGCTACCGCGCTTTGCTCCTCGGCGGCAGAGGCGATCTGCAGGTTCATGTCGGTGATCACCGTCACCGCCTGGCCAATGCGCTGCAATGCCGTGACGGCTTGGCCGACCTGCTCCACGCCACCTTGGGCCTGGCGGTGGCTGTGGTCCATGGCGCCGACCACTTCGCGGGTGCCGTTCTGCAGGGCTTCGATGACCTGACGGGTTTCTTCCACCGACTCCTGAGTGCGCTGGGCAAGGTTGCGCACCTCATCGGCGACCACGGCAAAGCCACGGCCGGCCTCTCCGGCGCGGGCAGCTTCGATGGCAGCGTTGAGTGCCAGCAGGTTGGTCTGTTCGGCGATCGAGCGGATCACTTCCAGTACCGAGCCGATCTTCTCGCTGTTCTGCGCCAGGCCTTCTATTTCGGCCATGGTGTCGCTCATGTTGGCGGCCAGGGCACCGATGCTGCTGGTGGTGCGGTCGATTACCGCCAAGCCCTCGCGGGTGGCCTGGTCGGCATCGCGCGCCGCCTGCGCAGCCTGGGCGGCGCTGCGGGCAACGTCCTGGGCGGTGGCGCTCATTTCATGGGAGGCGGTGGCTACCTGGTCAACCTGGCGGTACTGCTGCTCCATGCCGGCGCTGGTTTCAGTGGCAATCGCCGAGGACTGGTCGGCCGTGCCTCGGGCGGCCTGCACCGAGCGTTTGACCTCGGCGATGGTTGGCTGCAACTTGTCGAGGAAGCGGTTGAACCAGCCGGCCAGTTCGCCCAGTTCGTCCTGTTTCTGGTAGGTCAGGCGACGGGTCAGGTCGCCTTCGCCGCTGGCAATGTCCTTGAGCATGGCGGCCACGCCGAGGATCGGCCGGGTAACGCCGCGGGCCATCAGCCATACCAGCAGCAGGCCGACAATGGCGGCGGCCAGGCCCAGGCTCAGTTCCAGCAAGGTGCCGCTGGTATTGAGCGCGTCAAGTTCCTGCTTCAGGGTTTCGGCCGGCCCGGTCAGGGCGTTTTCCGGCACATCCAGCAACACGCCCCAGGGCTGGGCGTCCGGGATTGGCCGGAATGCCGCCAGCACCTTCAAGCGCTGCCGGTCGTGGAGGATGGTCAGCTTGCCATCGGCCAGCTTGCGCACCAACTCGGCGCCTTTGACCGGGTCTACCTGGTCAAAGCGCTGGGCCAGCTTGCTGGCATCGGCGCTGTAGCCGGCCAGCAGGCCGACCGGGGTCAGAATGCCGACCGTGGTGCGGCCTTCATATAGGCTGCGGCTGGCCTCCTGGCTCAGCGCCTGCAGGCTATTGAGGTTGATGTCGATGGACAGGGTGGCAATGATCTTGCCGTTGACCGCCAGCGGGAACACGATGCTGGTCATCAGCACCTGCTGGCCATCGATGTCGTAGAAGTACGGCTCTACCACGCACACCTTGCCGGAGGTGCGTGGGCATACCCACCAGGTGTTGGCCGGCTGGCCGCTGGGGCCGATCTCGGTGTTGGCCATGTCATGTTCGGGCAGGGCCATCGAGGTCAACTGGCCAGCGCGTGGCTGCGACCAGTACAGGGCAAAGCGCCCGGTTTCGTTGCTGCCTAATTCTGCCTTGCCGGCAAACAGGCTGTCCTTGTTGTCCAGGGCATTGGGCTCGAACACCAGTGACAGGCCGAGCAGGTCGGGGTTGGCTTGCAGTGCGGCGCGTACCTGGCGGGTCATGTCCTCGCGCAGGTCGAAGGCATCGAGAAAGCGCTTTTCGGCCTGCTCGCGCAGGAACAGCACCTGACGGGCGAAGCCGGCGCCGTACTGGTAGGCATCCATGAACTGGCGGCGAATGTTCAGCGCTTGCACTTCACCTTGTGACTCGATACGCGACTGCGCCGCCTCGGTCAGCATCTGCATGCTGCTGGCCTTGACCAGGTCCGAACTGTGATCCATGCGGTACAGCGACAGGCCGACGAGCAAGGTGACGATAGCGGCCAGACAGAGACCGGCGAGCAGGGTGATCTTCCACTGGATGGAAAGTTGTCGCAAAGGCATGGGGGCGGATCCCTTTTTTGGCATTAAGGGTTATGGCTTTATCTGCGGTGGGGCCGGGAGGTGCCAAAGCGCTGCGGCCAGGCACCTCGCTGCCTCCCTCAATATCGGCCCCTGCCGTTTTTTCTTTATTCAAACATTCAATTTAAATTTGACCGCCACTAACGCGCCGCATCAAGGCGCTTTTGACATCTGCCGCCCACTGCTTCAGAGTTCGCGCTTTTTTCTGTCGTAATGAGGTAAGCCAACCATGAATGCAGTGATCGCCGCGGTCGGCATCATGCTGATACTCAGCCTGTCCCGCGTGCACGTGGTCATCGCCCTGATCATCGGCGCCCTGGCCGGTGGGCTGGTGGGCGGCCTGGGCATCGAAGGCACGCTCAAGGCCTTCAACGGTGGCCTCGGTGGTGGTGCCACGGTGGCTTTGTCCTATGCACTGCTGGGTGCCTTTGCCGTGGCAATCGCCAAGTCTGGCCTGGCCCATGCGCTGGCCGACCGCGCCCTGGCCATGATCGACCGACAGGGCGACGCCAAGGGCGGCAAGGTCAAATGGCTGATGATCGGCCTGATGCTGGTGGTGGCCGTGTCGTCCCAGAACATCCTGCCCATCCACATTGCCTTCATTCCGCTGCTGGTACCCCCTCTGTTGTACGTGCTGACGCGCCTGCGTATCGACCGCCGGCTGATCGCCTGTGTGATCACCTTTGGCCTGATCACCCCGTACATGTTCCTGCCGGTGGGCTTCGGCAACATCTTCCTCAACGAGATCCTGTTGGCCAATGTGGCCCGCGCGGGTGTCGATGTGAGCGGCGTCAACGTCACCCACGCCATGGCCGTCCCGGCTGCCGGCATGCTCGTCGGCCTGCTGGTGGCGGTGTTCATCAGCTACCGCAAGAAGCGTGACTACGACCTGGCGCGGATCCAGCAGGTGGAGCAGGTGAGCGTGCAGTACAACCCGCTGACCTTGCTGGTGGCCGGGCTGGCGATCGCGGCAGCCTTCATTGTCCAGCTGTTGCTGGACTCGATGATCATCGGTGCCATGGTCGGTTTCCTGATCTTCTCGCTGTCGGGCATCGTCAAGTGGAAAGAGACCGACGACCTGTTCACCGAAGGCATGAAGATGATGGCCATGATCGGTTTCATCATGATTACCGCGTCCGGTTTTGCCGAGGTGATGAAGGCCACCGGTGAGGTGAAGAGCCTGGTGGAAACCTCGGCGCAGTGGATCGACCACAGCAAGGGCGTCGGTGCCCTGCTGATGCTGTTGGTAGGCCTTTTGGTGACGATGGGGATCGGCTCGTCGTTCTCCACTGTGCCGATCCTGGCGGCGATTTTCGTGCCACTGTGCGTACAACTGGGCTTCGACCCGTTGGCCACGGTGTGCATCATTGGTACTGCCGGTGCGCTGGGTGATGCAGGTTCGCCGGCCTCGGACTCGACCCTGGGCCCGACCTCGGGCCTGAACGTGGATGGCCAGCACCACCACATCTGGGACACCGTGGTGCCGACCTTCATCCATTACAACCTGCCGCTGCTGGCGTTCGGTTGGTTGGCGGCGATGACCTTGTAAGGCGGGGGAGGGCGTCAGCCCTTGTCGGGCGGCGGCGAGATGCGATTGAGCACGGTGCTGCCGTCCTTGCTGCGGGTCAGGTAGACCGGCAGGACTTTGGGCAGGTTGTTGACCAGGCGCCCCACCTCACGGGTGTTGTAGATGCCGCTGATGCGAATGCGGCCGGTGCTGGCATCGGCCAGTCGCAGCGGGGCGTCGAGGTAGCGGTTTATCACCGGCAGCGCCTGTTCCAGGCTCAGGTTGTCGAGCACCAGCTTGCCGCTGCGCCATGCCAGGCTGTTGCCATAGTCGTCGCTTTGCTCCAGCTGCGGCTCGAAGTCGCCCTTGTGGTAGCTGGCCTGCATGCCAGGGCCAAGGCGGTAGCCACCGGCATTGCCCTCACTGGACACCAGCACTGAACCTTCCACCAGGGTGACCTTCACCTGGTCCTGGTACTTCCACACGTTGAACTGGGTGCCGGTGACCCGGGTCTGGCCACTGCCTGCACGCACGATGAACGGGTGGCTGCTGTCGTGTCGCACCTTGAAGAACGCCTCGCCGCGCTTGAGCGTGACCTGGCGCTGGTCCTTGTAGTTGAGGAAGGTGAGCTCGGTGTGCAGGTTGAGCTGTACCGTGCTGCCGTCGCTGAGCTCCACGGTCTGCATGCGGTCACCGGCTTCGACGTGCTGGTAGTGGTTGGGCAACCAGCCCTGTTCCCACCCCATCCAGCCGGCCAGCGGCAGCACTGCCAGGGCGATGGCCGCAGCAGACGCCAGCGGCCGCCAGTTGCGGGGGCGGGCGGCGTGTTTGGCAGGTGGGTTGAAGTCGATGACGGTGGCGCTACGCGGCAGCAGGTCGGCTGTTTGCCAGATTTCCAGCATCGCCTGATATTCTTCGGCATGCCGCGGGTCGGCCGCCAACCAGCCAGCGAATGCTTCACGCTCGGCCTGCGTGCAATCGTCGGCGTGCAGGCGCATGCACCAATGCGCTGCGGCGTCGGTGATGGCATCGTCTGGGCTGGGATTGAGGCGGTCGTGGTTCATTGCGGCTCCGGGTTTTGCGCATTCTACCCTTGCGAGAGTGCTCCCGAGAACCAATGTAATGGCGAATGACTATCAGTTGTGCCGGTTTTTCGTCGGATTGACCACGGTTTTTCAGCGTTTGAGAACCCTTCGCGGGCAAAAGACGATGTCTGCAATCGCTTCCGGGGCGGCCTGGTGCGGCGAAGAGGTCAGTGTTTGCAGTACCGATTCGGTAACCTGTACCGGCCCTCTTCGCAGCACACGGCTGCCCTTGCAACAAGCGCGTCAGTGACACACCGGTCAGAACTGTGCGGCCTCTAGCCCATAAAGGCTGCCACTACCGGCCCGAATGCTCGCCTCCAGCCCCAACCCCCGCGGCAAGACCCGCTGGAAATAGAACGTCGCACAGGCAAGCTTCGCACCATGAAACGCCTCGTCCTCATCACGTTTGGCCAGCGCCACCGCCGCCATCCGCGCCCACATGTACGCATAGGCCGTCAGCCCGAACAGCTGCAGGTACTCAACGGCTACCGCGCTGACCAGGTTGGCATCCTCGCCAGCCTGCGCCCGCAGCCAGCTGCTGGTGGCCTCGAGCCGCGCCAGGCTTGCCTGCAGGGCCTCGCGGTGCAAGGGCGCATCCACACTGAAGGCCCGCACTTCGCTGGCAAAGCTGGCCAACGCCTGACCACCGTCGGCCAGCACCTTGCGCCCCAGCAGATCAAGGGCCTGAATGCCGTTGGTGCCTTCATAGATTTGCGCAATGCGCACGTCTCGCACCCGTTGCTCCTGGCCCCATTCGCGGATGTAGCCATGACCGCCGTACACCTGCTGGCCAAGCACGCAGCTTTCCAGACCGTTGTCGGTGAAGAATGCCTTGGCCACCGGTGTCAGCAGTGCCACCAGGCGCTGGGCATGCTCGCGTTCGCCAGCGTCCTCGGCATAGCGCGCCACGTCCAGTTGCTGGCCAACGTAGACGGCGAACGCCCGACCTGCTTCGGTGAGGGTGCGCATGGTCAGCAGCATGCGCCGAACATCACCATGGTGGATGATCGGGTCGGCCACCTTGTCGTGTGCCTGCGGGCCAGTCGCTGCGCGGCTCTGCAGGCGCTCGTTGGCATAGCGGGCGGCGCTCTGGTAGGAGGCTTCGGCACAACCGATGCCCTGTATGCCGATGGACAGGCGCTCGTAGTTCATCATGGTGAACATCGCTGCCAGGCCCTTGTTCGGTTCGCCCACCAGGTAACCGATGGCACCGTCAAAGTTCATGACGCAGGTCGCCGAGGCCTTGATGCCCATCTTGTGTTCGATCGAGCCACAATGGACAGCATTGCGCGCGCCCAGGCGGCCATCGGCCTCGACCAGGAATTTGGGGACCAGAAACAGCGATATGCCTTTGGCACCGGCGGGCGCATCCGGCAGCTTGGCCAGCACCAGGTGGACGATGTTCTCGGTCAGGTCCTGCTCGCCGCCGGTTATGAAGATCTTGCTGCCACTGATGCGCACGCTGCCATCGGCCTGAGGCTCGGCGCGGGTGCGGATCAGCCCCAGGTCAGTGCCGGCATGGGGTTCGGTCAGGCACATGGTGCCGGCCCAGCGGCCTTCGTACAGCGGTGGCAGGTAAGTGGCCTTGAGCGCTTCGCTGGCGTGGGCATCGATCGCCAGGCAACTGCCTGCGCTCAATGCCGAATACAGGCTGAAGCTGCAGTCAGCCGCGTAGAGCATCTCTTCGAACAGCACGCCGAGCATCTTTGGCATGCCCATGCCGCCGTGTTCCGGGTTGCCGCCCAAGCCGACCCAGCCACCTTCGCGGTAGGTGTTCCAGGCCTCGCGAAAGCCTTCGGGGGTGGTGACTTGGCCTGCGTCGAAGCACACACCTTGCTCGTCACCGTTGCGGCTGAGCGGGGCGATCAGCTGGCCGGTGACTTTTGATGCTTCCTCGAGAATGGCGTCGGCAGTGTCGGCATCGATGCGTTCGGCCAGGGCGGGCAGTCGGGCCCACAGGCCTGAAGCGTTGAACACGTCATGCAGGACGAAGCGCATGTCGCGCAGGGGGGCGGAATAGGTGGTCATCGGCAGCTCTTGCAATAGTGAGGGAGGGTTGGGCGTGCGCTGAACCTTCAGGCGCAGCCGTGTGCTGCGCCTGAAGGGGGGCGGCTACGGCATCAGAGGGCCTTGGCCCGGTCGCGCAGCACGTACTTCTGGATCTTGCCGGTCGAGGTCTTGGGCAGCTCGCCGAACACCACGGTCTTCGGCACCTTGAACCCGGCCAGGTGCTCGCGGCACCAACTGGTGATGTCGGCTTCACGGGTATCCTCTCGGCCCGGCTTCAGGGCAACGAAGGCGCACGGGGTTTCCCCCCATTTTTCATCCGGGCGTGCCACCACGGCGGCTTCCAGCACTGCCGGGTGCTTGTACAGGGCGTCTTCGACCTCGATGGTGGAGATGTTTTCGCCACCGGAAATGATGATGTCCTTGAGCCGGTCCTTGATCTCGATATAGCCGTCGGCATGCCACACGGCCAGGTCGCCGGTGTGGAACCAGCCGCCACGGAAGGCTTCGGCGGTGGCTTCAGGGTTTTTCAGGTAACCCTTCATCACCGTGTTGCCGCGCATGAAGATTTCGCCCAGGGTATTGCCGTCGCGGGGTACTGGCTGAAGGGTTTGCGGGTCGGCGACCATCAGGCCATCGAGGGTCGGGTAGCGCACGCCTTGGCGAGACTTGATGCGTGCACGCTCTTCCAGCGAAAGCGCGTCCCATTCGTCATGCCAGGCACACACGGTCACCGGGCCATAAACCTCGGTCAGGCCGTAGGTGTGGGTGACCTTGATGCCCATTTCTTCCACGGCGCCGATGACCTTGGCCGGTGGAGCGGCGCCGGCGACCATGGCCTGCACCGGGTGCTCGATGGCTGCCTTGGCCGCCTCGGGCATGTTGACCAGCGCGTTGAGCACGATCGGCGCACCGCACAGGTGGCTGACTTTGTGCTCGCGGATCAGGGTCAGGATCTTCTGCGGGTCGACCCGGCGCAGGAACACATGGGTGCCGGCCAGGGCGGTGATGGTCCAGGGGTAGCACCAGCCGTTGCAGTGGAACATCGGCAACGTCCACAGGTACACCGGGCGGTGGCCCATGGCCCAGGTCATCTGGTTGCCCAGGGCGTTCAGGTAGGCACCACGGTGGTGGTAGACCACGCCCTTGGGGTTGCCGGTGGTGCCGGAGGTGTAGTTCAGCGATATGGCCTGCCACTCGTCATCGGGCCATTCCCAGGCAAATTCCGGGTCGCCTTCGTTGAGCAGGGCCTCATAGTCCAGCTGGCTGACCGCGCGGCCTTCGCCGTACTCCGGGTCATCCACATCAACCACCAGCGGCGGGTGCTCAAGCAGTGCCAGAGCGCCTTCGATGACCGCATGGAACTCGCGGTCGGTGATCAGCACCTTGGCCTCGCCATGCTGCAGCATGAAGGCGATAGCCTCGGCATCCAGGCGCACGTTCAGGGTATTGAGCACAGCACCGGTCATGGGTACGCCGAAATGCGCCTCGAGCATGGTTGGGGTGTTGGGCAGCATCACTGCCACGGTGTCGCCACGGCCAATGCCACGGCCGGCCAGGGCGCTGGCCAGGCGCCGACAGCGTTGGTAGGTTTCTTGCCAGTTGCGGCGGATGGCGCCGTGGATGACGGCCGGGTAGTTGCCGTACACGGCAGCGGTGCGTTCGATGAAGCTCAGCGGGGTGAGGGCGACATGGTTGACGGCAGCGGGCATCAGGCCCTGGGCATAGATCGACATGCGGTAATCCTGTAAGGGAGGCAGACGCAGCCTGTGCACCTGGCCCCCGATGGCTGATTGTTAGCTCTGTTCAGGGTGCAGGGGGCGGACGGTGGGCCGCCCCCTCTGTCGCAGTTTTACGCGAGTCGCTATGGTATTAGGAATATCGACTATAGCAATATAGTAAAACTACTATAAAAATAGGCCGCCTACTGTGGATGACACTGCTTACCCCTTGCTTGCCAAAGACCCACAACCCAGTCTGTTGCTGGCCAGTGATGCAAGCCCGCTGGCACTCAACCCGGCACTGCAGGCCTGGGTCGCCGAAGGGCCTGAGCTGGCTTGCTGGCTGCCGGCCAATTGCGCGGCCCTGGTGCGTGCCTGTCTGCGTCAGCATCGGGCGATCAGCGATGTGGAAGTGCAGGTCGGCGAACGCATCGTGTTGTGGACGTTCATGCCGGACAACCAGGGCCAGCAGGTGCTGGGCCGCTGCCGTGATGCCAGCGAAGAGCGCCATGGCGCACGCGAAGCCAGCCGCGCCCGGCGCCTGTATCGGCTGATCATCGAAAACACCACCGACCTGATTTCCCGGCACAGCCCCGATGGCCGCTTTCTCGATGCCTCACCGGCAGCCTACCGCCTGCTCGGCCTGTGGCCCGAGCAGCTGCGTGGCATGCCTGTACATACCCTGCTGCATCCGCGCGAGCGGCGTCAGGTACTGCGCCAGGCCGCGGCCGCGCTGGACCAGGACGGCTACCACACGATGACCTGCCGGGTACGCCAGGCGACAGGTGACTACCGTTGGTTCGAAATTGCCAGCCGGGCGATCCGCGAGACCTACACCGGCGCGGTGGTGGAGGTGGTCAGCGTGTCCCGCGACATCACCTTGCGCATCGAAGCGCAGGAAAGCCTGGCGCACAGTGCCCGCCTCGCGACCTTGGGCGAGCTGGCCTCGGGCATCGCCCACGAGATCAATCAGCCACTGGCCGCGGTGGTCAACTATGCCAACGCCAGTCAGCGTTACCTGCAGGGCCTGGAACGTGATCCCCAGGCGCGCGAGCGGATTGGCCAGGGCCTGCAACGTATCAGCGAGCAGGCCACCCATGCCGCCGAAGTGATCCGCCGTCTGCGTGCCTTTCTGCGCAAGGAACCGCGCCGCCTGCAGGCACTGGACGTGGCCGAGCTGGCCGGCGAAGCCATGCGCCTGTGCGCCTGGGAAGCCGCGCGGGACCAGGTGCAGGTGGAACTTCGCATGAGCGCTCAACTGCCCTTGGTGTATGCCGACCGGGTGCTGCTGGAGCAGGTGCTGCTCAACCTGCTGCGCAATGCCATCGATGCCAATCGCGAGCAGCAGGGTGAGCGGCCGTCACGTATCCTGCTCTGCGCGGCGCGCGATGGCGATGGGGTGCTGGTCGAGGTCGCCGACCAGGGCCCGGGCGTGGCACCCGAGCGGCTGGATGAAATCTTTACGCCGTTTACCACCAGCAAGGCCGACGGCCTGGGCTTGGGCTTGAGCATGAGCCGCAGCCTGATCGAAGGCTTCGGTGGCAGCCTGTGGGCGCGGGCGGGTGACAACGGCGGTCTGGTACTGTGCTGCCGGCTGGCGGTCAGCAGGGAATAAGGGGAGGCAGTGTTGCAAGCAAAAGTGTATGTGGTCGATGACGACCAGGGTATGCGCGACTCTACGGTCTGGCTGCTGCAGTCGGTGGGCCTGCAAGCCTTGCCATTCGCCAGCGGGCAGGCGTTTCTCGACGCCTGCGTCGATGATGGGCCCGCGTGTGTGCTGTTGGATGTGCGCATGCCGGGGCTGGGCGGGTTGGCTGTGCAGCAGGCGATGCGCGAGCGTGGCCTGATGGTGCCGGTGATCTTCGTCAGCGGTCATGCCGATGTACCGATCGTGGTGCGGGCGTTCAAGGCCGGCGCCTGCGACTTCATCGAAAAACCCTACAACGACCAGTTGCTGCTCGACAGCGTTCAGGCTGCGCTGGAGCACGCCGGGCTGGCGCGAGAGGGCGATCAGGCGCTGGCCTTGGTGCAGGCGCGCATCGACGGCCTGACGCCGCGTGAGCGAGACGTCTTCGTACCGTTGGCCCAAGGGTTGAACAACCGCGAGATTGCCGAGCAGTTGGGCATCAGCGTCAAGACCGTGGACCTGTACCGAGGCCGGGTGATGAAGCGGTTGCAGGCAGGCAGCCTCGCAGAGCTGGTGGGGATGGCGATTGCTTGCGGGGCAGTGGAGGCGCTGGGCCTGCGAGTGCGGTAGCCGCCTTTACGTAGCCCCTGGCAGGGGCGGCGTTGTGTGTCGCAATGGGCCGCAATGCGCGCCTGCTGGGGGCGGTGTGACAGCCAGAAAACACCCACTATTTCATAGCTAGCTAATGAAAGCTTTGACATTCACTGCCTAGGCAGTAATATTTCTACACACTTAACTGAGCAGCCAACGATGGCCCATTTTTCTCCCGAGAACTTCCAAACCTGCGCCATCGGCATGTTGCTTGGCCGTGCTGCGATTCTCAAAGACCGCATTCTTGACTGGCACCTGGAGTCAGAGGGCGTCACCGCCGCGCAGTTCAAAGTGCTGATCATCGTCACCCAGTACCAGGTGGATACCCCGGCCGAACTGTGCCGTTACCTGGGCCTGGACAGCGGATCGATGACCCGCATGCTCGACCGCCTCGAGCAGAAGGAGCTGATCGTGCGCAACCGCTGCGCCGACGACCGTCGCCAGGTGCGCCTGGCACTCACCGCCGACGGCCAGCGCCTGGCCAACCGCCTGCCGGAAATCGGCGCCGCCGCCATGAACGAGTTGTGCGGCGTGCTGGCACCTGAAGAGCTCAAGACCCTGGAAGGCTTGCTGGCCAAGGTGCTGCTCGGTGCTGGCGACCCGTTGACGATCCGCCGCTTCGGCGACCGTTGAACCCTGTAACGAATTATCCAAGGTATTGTCATGGCCACTCCCACAGACACCCCGACTCCCTCCGTCGCGCCTGAGCCGTCGCGCAAGCGCAAGGCTTGGCTGCTTGGCCTGCTGTTGCTGCTGATCCTTGCCGGGGTCGGCACCTGGGCCTGGTACAGCATTGTCGGGCGTTGGCACGAAAGCACCGACGATGCCTACGTCAACGGCAACGTGGTGGAGATCACCCCGCTGGTCGCTGGCACCGTTACCAGCATCGGGGCCGATGACGGCGACCTGGTCCATGCCGGCCAGGTATTGCTGCAATTCGACCCGGCCGACAGCGAAGTGGCCTTGCAGTCCGCCGAAGCCAAGCTGGCACGCAGCGTGCGGCAGGTCCGTGGGCTGTACAGCAACGTCGACTCGCTGAAGGCTCAACTGGAAACGCGCCAAGCCGAACTGCGCAAGGCGCAGCAGGACTTCAACCGGCGCAAGGTGCTGGCTGACAGTGGTGCGATTGCCGCAGAAGAACTGTCCCATGCCCGCGACGACCTGAGCGTTGCCCAGGCCGCCGTCAACAGCGCGCGGCAACAGCTCAGCACCAGCAGCGCGCTGGTCGACGACACCGTGGTGTCCTCGCACCCCGATGTCATGGCTGCAGCTGCCGACCTGCGCCAGGCCTACCTCGACCACGCCCGCACCACGTTGGTCGCGCCGGTCACCGGCTACGTCGCCAAGCGTACCGTCCAGTTGGGCCAGCGCCTGCAGCCGGGCACCGCGACCATGGCGGTCATCCCGCTGGATCAGGTGTGGATCGATGCCAACTTCAAGGAAACCCAGCTGCGAGAGATGCGCATCGGCCAGCCGGTGGAAATCACCGCTGATGTGTACGGCAGCGAGGTCAAGTACAGCGGCACGGTCGACAGCCTCGGGGCGGGCACCGGCAGCGCCTTTGCCTTGCTGCCGGCGCAGAACGCAACCGGTAACTGGATCAAGATTGTCCAGCGAGTACCCGTGCGCATCCACCTCAGCCCCGACCAGCTCAAGGACCACCCGCTACGTATTGGCCTGTCCACCGTGGTTGAAGTCGACCTGCATGACCAGAGCGGCCCGACCCTGGCCCAGCAGCCACCGCAGAAGGCCAGCTACACCACCCAGGTGTATGACCACCAGATGATCGAAGCCGACAACCTGATCGCCCGGCTGATTCACGAGAACAGTGCAACCGGCAAGACGGCGCAACGATGAGCAACAATGCCGCTGCCCAGTTCACGCCGCCAAGTCTGCTGCTGACCACCATCGGCCTGTCGCTCGCGACGTTCATGCAGGTGCTGGACACCACCATCGCCAACGTGGCCCTGCCGACCATTTCCGGCAACCTGGGGGTGAGCTACGAGCAAGGCACCTGGGTCATCACCTCGTTCGCGGTGAGCAACGCTATCGCCTTGCCGCTGACCGGCTGGCTGAGCCGGCGCTTTGGTGAAGTGAAACTGTTCATCTGGGCCACGCTGCTGTTCGTGCTGGCTTCGTTCCTGTGCGGTATCGCCCAGTCGATGCCCGAGTTGGTCGGGTTTCGCGTCTTGCAGGGTGTGGTCGCCGGGCCGCTTTACCCGATGACCCAGACTCTGCTGATTGCTGTCTACCCCCCGGCAAAACGGGGGATGGCACTGGCGCTGCTGGCGATGGTCACGGTGGTGGCGCCGATTGCCGGGCCGATTCTTGGCGGCTGGATTACCGATAGCTACAGCTGGCCATGGATCTTCTTCATCAACGTGCCCATCGGCCTGTTTGCAGCTGCCGTGGTGCGCCAGCAGATGCGTACGCGCCCGGTGGTCACCAGCCGCCAGCCGATGGACTACATTGGCCTGCTGACCCTGATTATCGGCGTTGGGGCCTTGCAGGTAGTGCTGGACAAGGGCAACGATCTGGACTGGTTCGAGTCGTCGTTCATCATTGTCGGCAGCCTGGTTTCGGTGGTGTTCCTGGCGGTATTCGTGATCTGGGAACTGACCGACCGGCACCCGGTGGTCAACTTGCGTCTGTTTGTGCACCGCAACTTCCGCATTGGCACCATTGTGCTGGTCGGGGGGTATGCCGGGTTCTTCGGTATCAACCTGATCCTGCCGCAGTGGTTGCAGACGCAGATGGGCTATACCGCGACTTGGGCGGGCCTGGCGGTGGCGCCGATCGGTTTGCTGCCGGTGATCATGTCGCCGTTCGTGGGCAAATATGCGCACCGTTTCGACCTGCGGGTGCTCGCTGGGTTGGCGTTCCTGGCGATTGGCACCAGTTGCTACATGCGTGCCGGTTTCACCAGCGAGGTGGACTTCCAGCACGTGGCCTTGGTGCAGTTGTTCATGGGGATTGGCGTGGCGTTGTTCTTCATGCCGACCTTGAGCATTCTGCTGTCTGACCTGCCGCCGCACCAGATTGCCGACGGTTCGGGGCTGGCTACATTCCTGCGAACCTTGGGCGGGAGTTTTGCGGCTTCGTTGACCACCTGGATCTGGATTCGTCGGGCGGATCAGCACCATGCCTACCTGAGTGAGCACATCAGCCAGTTCGACCCGACGACGCGGCATACCCTTGAGCAGTTGGGCGGGGCCAGCCCGCAGAGTTATGCGCAGTTGGAGCAGATACTCAACGGGCAGGCTTACATGATGTCGACGGTGGATTACTTCACCTTGATGAGCTGGGTGTTTGCCGGGTTGATTCTGCTGGTGTGGTTCGCCAAGCCACCCTTTACCGCCAAGGCGGGGCCGGCATCGGCAGGGCATTGAGCTAAACAAGGCAAGGTCCCGATGCTCTCGCTCTCGCTCTCGCTCTCGCTCTCGCTCTCGCTCTCGCTCTCGCTCTCGCTCTCGCTCTCGCTCTCGCTCTCGCTCTCGCTTCGGCTTTTGATTTTGCTTCTAAGCGCGCGATAGCCCAGGCGCCGCGGATTGCGACTTCAGGAGGCCGAGCGTAGGGCTTGCGAAGGGAGGTGACGGGCATGGATGCCCGTCAAGCGCTGGGCCCCAGGATGGGGCCTGCAGCGCGGTCCTCCCGGGAGCAAGCCCGGAGCGAGGGAACCCCGGAGCGTAGCGCAGGGGCCGGATGATAGGAGCCAGCGTTTTTTGGTTACTTTTTGTCGCGTTTGACAAAAAGTGACCCGCCGTAAGGGCGGAAGGGTGACTATGCGCCACCTGCGTGAATGAATACCTACTCGATGTGAATGCCCACATCCAAGAAGCAAGAAGCAAGAAGCAAGAAGCAAATTCGTCTGTTTTGACTCAGCGAACAGTCCATTCGCGATGGCGACGCTGACTCACCTTTTCGCCCTTACGGCGAGTCACTTTTTGTCAAACGCGACAAAAAGTAACCAAAAAACGCTGCGCTCCCATCATCCGGCCCCTGCGCTGCGCTCCGGGGTTCCCTCACTCCGGCCTTGCTCCCGGCAGGACCGCGCCGAAGGCCCCATCCTGGGGCCTCAGCGCTTGACGGGCATCCATGCCCGTCACCTGCCTCCGCAAGGCCTGCGTTCGGCCTTCTGAAGT
>PJTY01000415.1_pt1 | contig 22405 bp, 20 predicted proteins | sample 1512121 | NCBI WGS metagenome assembly PJTY01 (sample SAMN08177680, study PRJNA422409) | Soil metagenome, whole genome shotgun sequencing project. | isolation source: Soil enriched (2) on filter paper: alkali lignin treatment | place: USA: Madison | collected 2015-01-15 | reverse complement strand
TGAAATACTCCGCTTCACCGACCTTGGCGGCGTGCAACACCTCCGGGCGCAGCGGGTCGCCGTAGAACACCGGCACCTGTTCGAACATGCGGGTCATCTCGATGGTGTCCACCGAGGTTTCCAAGGCAACGAACGGGATCTTCTGTGCCCGCAGGATGCGCGCGACGATCTGGCCCATGCGGCCCATGCCGACGATCACCACCCGCGGCGTATCCGTCTGGATCTGCTTGTACTGCTCGGGCACTTCACGCGCCGGTTGCGGGCGTTTGAGGGCGCGGGCGCAACCCAGCATCAGCAGCGGGGTGATGGCCATCGACAGGGTAATGGTCATCAGCAGCAGGTCGTAGGTCTGGGTGTCGAACAGGCCCTGGTCCTTGCCCAGCTTGAACACCACGAAGGCGAACTCGCCACCGGCCGCCAGCACCATGCCCAGGCGCAGGGCGCTGGCGCTGTTCAGGCCGCCGACCCAGCGGCCGACGCCTATCAGCAACAGCAGCTTCACGGCCACCAGCAACAGGGTCAGGCCCAGCACCACCAGTGGCATTTCCAGCAGCAGGCGCAGGTTGGCGCCCATGCCCACGCTGATGAAGAACAGCCCCAGCAGCAGGCCCTTGAAGGGTTCGATCTGCGATTCCAGCTCGTGACGGTATTCCGAGTCGGCCAGCAGCAGGCCGGCGAGGAAAGCGCCAAGGGCCATGGAGATACCCGCTTCTTCCATCAGCCAGGCGGTGCCGATCACCACCAGCAGTGCGGTGGCAGTAGACACTTCCGGCAGGCCGGTGCGGGCCACGGTGCGGAACACCGGGCGCAACAGGTAGCGACCGCCGATGATCACCACGGCGATGCTGGCGAATACCTTCAGGCCGTGTTGCAGGCTGTCGCCTTGGCTGGTGTCCGGGCCACTGGCGGCCAGCAGCGGTACCAAGGCGATCAGCGGGATCGCGGCGATGTCCTGGAACAACAGGATGGCGAACGCCAGACGGCCGTGCGGTGCATTGAGCTGCTTGCTCTCGGCCAGGCTCTGCAGGCCAAGGGCGGTGGACGAAAGCGCCAGGCCCAGGCCGAGCACGATGGCTGCTGGCAGCGTCTGGCTGAAGCCGAACAGGGCGATGGCGCCGATGACTGCACCGGTCAGCACCACCTGGGCAGTGCCGACACCAAACACCGACTTGCGCATCAGCCACAAGCGTTTGGGCGACAGTTCCAGGCCGATGATGAACAGCAGCAAGACCACGCCCAGTTCGGAAATGTGCGCCACGCTTTCTGTGTCGCGGATCAGGCCAAGTGCTTGCGGGCCGATGACCACACCGGCGAGCAGGTAGCCGAGCACGGCACCCAGTTGCAGGCGCTTGGCCAGGGGGACGGCGAGGACGGCGGCAAGCAGGAAGATCACCGCGGTTTGCAGAAGGCTGCCTTCGTGTGGCATTGGCTCGTACTCCATGAGCTGCCGGGGCAGCGTTCGAACAGTTTGACGGACAATTCTGAGGGGTAGGGAGGGGTCAGACAATCATCTGACGGGAAGAAACATTGTCCTGTTCAGGGTGACAATCGGTGCCGGCGCCTACCCAGGCTTCAAGGCCATTGCTGTCTCTGTGGGAGCGGGCGCGCCCGCGAGGAAGGCAGCGCTAATCCGACTGTTCACCGCCACCAAACTGTGCCCGATACTGCGCCGGCGTCATGCCAATTCGCTCAAAGAATACCTTGCGCATGTGTCGGTCACTGCCAAACCCGCACTGCGCCGCCACCACCTTCATCGGCAGGTCACCGCATTCGAGCAGCTTGCGTGCGCGATCGATGCGCGCATTCTGCAGGTACTGCAGCGGCGTAATGCCCACCTCACGCTGAAACGTCCGGGCAAAGTTGCGCCCGCTCATGGCCACCAGTTCGGCCATTTTCTGCACGGTGAACGCCTGCTCGATGTGGTCGACGATATAGGCCTGTACCCGGGCAATCGGCGAGTCATCGCGTGGTACCGCAGCCAGCAACGGCCCGTAGGGTGTCTGCCCGCCCTGACGGTGGCGGGCAACCAGAAGTACCTTGGCCACTTCCAGGGCCAGTGCCTTGCCATGGTCCTCGGCGACCACCGCCAATGCCAGGTCGATCCCAGCAGTGATACCGCCCGAAGTGATCAGGCAGCGGTCCATCACGTAGATCTGCTCGGTCTCCACCTTGGCCTCGGGGAACGCCTGTGCCAGGCGCTCCACGTAGTTCCAGTGGGTGGTACAGCGATAGCCATTCAGTAACCCGGCCCGCCCCAGCAGGAACACCCCGGTGCAGATGGCGCCGAAGCGCTTCGCCTGGCGTGCGGCCTTGGGTAGCCAGCGCTCGATCCCTGGCAGGGCGGTGTCATAGGCCCCTGGGCCGCCCGGCACCAGCAACAGGTCGACGGCCTCCGGCAAGTCTTCCAGGCGCTGGTCTGCCACCACCTTCAGGCCGCATGAGCCGCGCACCACTGCTTGCCCCTCGGCCAAGGTCAGCAGCCGATATTGCCGTGCTGCAGGCAAGAACCGGTTGGCGATGGCGAATGCATCCATGGGGCCGGTGACATCCAGCAGTAGCACATCGTTGAACAGCACCATGGCCACGGTGCGGTGGGCGGGTTTTTCCTGCATGCCTCTGTCGCCTTGAATGCCGGCCGCAGGTAGCGGCCAGAAGCTGAATACGAAACGCATCTTAAGATATCGGCAAAACGCCCAGGGCCAGCAGCGCACAATTAACAACAATTCAGGTTTGGCTCAGGACTTCGTCATGTGCCGGGGGCGAGACTTTCTGCATTGAACAGGAGAGTCGCCATGTACCCTGGGACGCCCGAAGCGCCGCTGCAAACCCCCGGCGCACTCACGCCCGCGCGGCTGCGCCGGGCCAAGGAGCTGATGTTGCACAGCCCGTTGTCGATCATTGAGATCGCTGCGGTATGCAACCTCACACGCAGCCACTTTTCCCGCGCCTTCAAAGTCAACACCGGCCTTTCGCCGCAGGCCTGGCGCCTGCTGGCGCGCATGGAAAAGGCCAAGCGCTTGCTCGCCACCGAGGCGCCTATCACCCATGTGAGCCTGGAATGCGGATTTTGCGACCAGGCCCATTTCACCCGCGCTTTCAGCCGCCTGGTCGGCCAGCCACCCAAGGCCTGGCGGCAGGCGCAGGTACTTTCTTAAGCCGAAGCTATCCACCGGTATAACCCCCTGCGGACAGTGCCGGCCCGTTATCCCAACCCAAGGAGTCACCCCCATGAGCCAACCCGATTACAAGCGCCTGAACAAAGACGACGCCGTGGTGCTGCTGGTCGACCACCAGACCGGCCTGATCTCGCTGGTGCAGGATTTTTCGCCCAATGAGTTCAAGAACAACGTGCTGGCTTTGGGCGACCTGGCCAAGTTCTTTGGCCTGCCGACGATCCTCACCACCAGCTTCGAGCAAGGCCCGAATGGCCCGCTGGTGCCCGAGCTGAAAGAGATGTTCCCGGATGCGCCGTACATTGCCCGTCCGGGCCAGATCAACGCCTGGGACAACGAAGACTTCGTCAAGGCAATCAAGGCCACGGGCCGCAAGCAATTGATCATCGCCGGTGTGGTGACCGATGTGTGCGTCGCCTTCCCGACCCTGTCGGCGCTGGCGGAAGGCTTTGAAGTGTTCGTGGTGACCGATGCCTCGGGCACCTTCAACGAAACCGTGCAGCAAGCGGCTTGGGTGCGCATGACCCAGGCGGGTGCGCAGATGATGAACTGGTTCTCGGTGGCCTGCGAACTACACCGCGACTGGCGCAACGACATCGAAGGGCTGGGCAACCTGCTGTCGCAGCGTATTCCCAACTACCGCAACCTGATGAACAGCTACGCGGCGCTGGCCTCGCGTTGATGTAATCCTGAATCGGCCTCTTCGCGGGTAAACCCGCGAAGAGGCCGGCACAGGCTATGCGTGACGCACAGGCAGACTGAAACGAATCCGGCATCCACCCAACTGCGACACCAGCGCCTGCAACTGCCCGCCGTGTGCCTGAGCCACCGAACTGCAGATCGCCAAGCCCATCCCCATGCCACCGGTCTTGGTGGAGTGAAAGGCATCGAATACACGCTCCCGCTCGTCCGCTGCGATCCCCGGCCCGTTGTCGTCCACGCAGACCTCCACCCCATCCTCGACCACCGCCGACGCAATCTTCAGCACCCCGTCACTGCGATACCCCGACAACGCTTCCAGGGCATTGGTAATCAGGTTGAACACCAACTGCTGCAACTGTACCGGGTCGGCTGTCACGCACACCCCGGCCTTCAGCTGCGTCTGCACATCCACCTTGCCCTTGGCGGCGTCGGCCGAGGTCAGGCGCACCACCTCGCGGATCAATTCGTCCAGCTTCACCGCCTTGAGTTGCATCGGTGACTGCTTGGCCAGGGACCGCAGCGCCCGCACGATGTTGCCGGCCCGTTCGCTGTCGTTGCGGATGTCTTCCAGGCCGGCAATTGCTTCTTCCAGGTCGGGATTGGGGCGTTTCAACCAGCGCAGGCTGGCTGCGGCATTGGAGGCGATGCCCAGTAGCGGTTGGCTGATCTCGTGGGCGATGGACGCTGACAGCTCATTCATCGCCTGCAAGTGCGCACTGCGCGCCAGTTCCGCACGCGAGCGGCGCAACTCAGCCTCCATCTGTGCGCGGATCTGGTTTTCTTCGGCCAGGCGTGTGTAGAACTTGGCCGTTTGTAGCGACACCGCTGCCTGTGAGGCGAGGATTTCCAGCATGGCCAGGCGCTGACCGCCGAACAGGTTGGGCACAAGGCGGTTTTCCAGGTACACCAGGCCGATCAGCACGCCCTGGATCACCAGCGGCAGGCACAGCACCGAGCGGGCGTTGCGCGCCTGCAGCTGTTGGCGGAAGGCCTCCGGGCACTCACAGAGGGCATCGTTGAGCACCAGCGGTTTGCGGGTGCGCATGGTGGTGTTGATGACTGACAGCGGTGCCTGGGTCATGAACTTCTGGCAGTTGTCCATGCTCACGTGCAGCCCGGCATCGTCGATGTAGGCCAGGGCGGCCATCTGGAATTCGGCGCCGCTCACAATCAGCAGCGCGCCATGGTCGGCGCCGGAGTGCTGGGTCAGGTGGCCCATCAGGGTTTCGATCAGGCCTTCGAGCAGCACTTCCTCGGACAGCGCCCGCGCGGCTTCGATGCCGGCTTCGAGGTCCAGCCTGGCCTGGTGGGTGGCACGGTAGGTCTCCTGAATCGGCTGGGTGCGCAGAAACGGATGCAACGTCTCAAGCTGGTGCACCTTGCCGGTCGCGCCCCAGATATGGAAGCAGTCGCGGGCGATACGCAGGTGCAGGTTGGCGCCGGAGATCAGGCCGCTGGGGATGCACACCTCGGCCAGCTGTTCGTGGGCCAGTGCCTGCTCGTGGATGAAACCGGCAGCGGTGGCGGCGATTTGCGCCTGGTCAAAGCAGCGGATCGCGGCCAGGCCGTCGCCTTCGAGCTTGGCGATGACGCCCTCGATCAGCAACTGCTTGCTGCGGAAGGTGGCCGGGTTGAAGCCGGCCCAGCGGCTGAAGCGCTCGCGCAGGGCCTGCAACTGGCGCAGCTTGTCGGCAAGACTGCCCGGGGCCTCGGGGCTGCCCAGGGCCAGGCCGCGGAACAGATGATAGTCAGCCAGGTTGATGTGCGCCGGTGCCGCCCAGCTGTTGTCACCGGCCAATGCCAGGTCGCGCATGGCCTTCGGGATATTGCCCATGTAGAAGGCGCACATGGCGGCGAACAGGTGCTGGAAGAACCGCGTGGTGGGCGATCTCGAGGCAGTGGCCGGGGCGGGGCAGGGCGTGCCGCTCAGGTTGGCGACGAACGCTTGCTGGGCCAGCAGGATCTGCTCGATATCGCCGTAGCCGTGGCGACGCACAGTGGCCAGGCCTTGCGCCACTTCCTCGACCACGTCCGGCAGGTAGCGGCCCATGAACAGCGAATCTGAAACCAGGTGGTTGCAGGCATAGCAGCTCATCGCCAGGTCACCGCTCAGGCGCGCCGAGTCGACCGCGTCCAGCGCGGTACGTCGGGCGAATTCCATGGGCGAGGTCCAGGCGCTGACCTGGTCCAGGGCCAGCAACGCGCTGGTCAGATCAGCGTCGAAACCGTGCCGCTCGATCAGCTTGAGCGCGGCCAGGCAACAGGCATGGCCATCATGGTAAGCGCCAAAACGCTCGGCAATCATCACGCCGTACCAGGCCATGCCGTAGGTGCTGCCAGGGGCAACGCCGTGCAGTAGCGACATCTCCATGAGCTTGGCCAGGTGCAGGAAGCAGATGTCGTCCTTCACGAAGAAGGATGATGACAGAGTGGCCAGCAGGCTGATGGCAACCGTCACTTCCTCCGAATCGGTGCGCGGCAGTGACTCCAGGCAATGCCGGTCCTTCTGTTCGATCAACGCCTGCACATGGGCATGACTGGCCTCGACCTCTTGCCAGTCGACGCCCCGCACCGGGCTTATGCCCAGCAAGTCCAGGCCGTCCAGGGCGCTGTCGATAGCCGCCTGATAGTCACCGTGCAAGGTGTACAGCAGTGCCTGCAGCCGGCACGCCCGCGCCTGGTCCAACACCGAGCGGGCACGCTGGCGGCATTCAGTGAGGCGGGCCTGCGCTGCGATCGTTCGCGACAGTTGCATGTCGCACTCCGTCGCCATGCAGGCGACGGCAAAGCCATGCGTGGCGCGGCTTTCCAGCGTGGCGCTGTGGTGCAGCAACTGCTCGGCGGTGTGCAGGTAGCCAGCGGCCTGTTCGAAGGCGCCGGTGTCGCGTGCGCGGGATGCGGCTTCGCGTAAAAGCTGCAGGAACGCTTCGCAGTCATCCGCTGCAAACCCGCATGGGCTGGCGCGTTGCAGCTGGCTGGCGAGCTCGAACAACACCTCGTGCGTTCGCCCTGGCCAAGCCTGGCGCATGGCCAGGGCGATGCGTGCATGCAGCGAGGCGCGCTCGTGCACGGGCGTGAGTGCATAAGCGGCCTCCATCACCCGGTCATGAGTGCAGCCTAAGCCATTCTGGCCCGGTTGCAGGAAACCTGCGCGAATCAAGGCTTTCAACGGTTCGCCCGGCGGTTGGGCGAGTACCTGCCGAAGCAGGCGTTCATCGCAGTGGCTGCCCGCCGCGCTGACGACCCGCAACAGGTCGCGTTGCGGTGCCGTCAGGCGCTCCAGGCGGTGGACCATCAAGTCGGCGACATTGTCGGAATAGCAGTGCCGGGCCACGGCCTGCAGGCACCATGACCAGCGCATGGCCTGGGTGTCGAAGATGAACAGCTGGTCTTCGACCATGGCCCTGAGGATCTGGTTGATGAAAAACGGGTTGCCCGCCGTCTTGCCGTGCACCCGTTCGGCCAGCTGATATGCGTCTTCAGGGGCAACATGGAAGCGCTCGCCAATCAGCTCGGTCACTGCCCCCACGGCCAGTGGCCGCAGGTTCAGCGTGGTGCTTCGCACCGTTGCGGGTATGGCCAACGGTGCGCTGGTGGTGGGCGTATCGTTGCACTGGGTGACAATCAGCAGCAGGTTAGCCGGCACGTTAGCCAGCAGTTGGGCCAGCAGTTGCCGGGTGGCGTCGTCGGCCCATTGCAAGTCGTCGAAGAACAGCACCAGCGGTTGGCCAGGCCGGCTGAAAACCTGCAGGAATTCAATGATCGCGTGCAGTTCCTTGTGCAACGCAAGGCGCGTGGGCTTGGCGGGTAATTGGGGCAAGGGGCCGAGAATCAGTTGCAGGTCCGGGGCCAGCTTGCCAAGCAGACGGCCATGACTTTTGATGCGGCGCTGGATTTCGCGACGCAGGGTGACGAGGTCCTGACTGTTCTTGGCCAGCAACTGGGTAGTCAGGGCACCGAGTACTTCGATCCAGGGCGTGTAGGGCACTGCTTGGGCGTGGCTGTTGCACGTGCCGACGGCCCAGTAACCTTCGGCGTTGGCCTTGAGAGCTGCTTTGACCAGGCTCGACTTGCCCATGCCAGCAGCGCCGTAGATGACCAGGGCTTGTGGTTTGCTGTCGCGATGCAAGGCCTTGAGCAGCAGGGCGATAGCCTTTTGCTCGGCGCTGCGGCCATACAGGCGTGCGTGGTCGGGCGCTACCGGGTCGGCGCAGCCTGGGGTGAAGGGTGCCATGGTTTTGTGGGCGGCCCACTGCCGCTGGCAGTGAGCCAAGTCCACTGCAAAGGCGCGCGCGCTCTGGTAGCGGGCGTCCGGCTCTTTGGCCAAGGCCTTTGCCAGGACCAGGCTGAGGGGGGGCGGCACCTTGCTGTCCACTTCGCTGGCCGCCCGCGGCTGCACACCAGCATGCAGCTGTCGCCAGTGCTGGGTGTCGCGCCCGGCCAGCGGCAGTTCGCCTACCAGTAACTGGTAGAGGATTGCCCCCAGGGCATAGATATCACTGCGTCGGTCGCTGCTGCTTCCGTGCGGGCAAACCTGCTCCGGCGCCAGGTAGGCCCAGTTGCCGAGCGGGGTGCCCTGTTCGCTGATCCGTTCTGCTGGGTCGGCGCGAAAGAAGCCCAGGCGCACCCGCTGGTGGGCGCGCAGGTACACATGTTCGGGCTGCAATGTACCGTGCAGCGCATTGCGTTCGTGCGCTTGCGCCAACGCATGGGCAGCGTTCACCGCGATGTCTAGAAACGGCTCCAGCGCCGCAGGGCCTTCAGCGATCAGGTCGGCGACTGAGAGGCCGGCCGGGTACACCAGCAAGGGGCCTTCGGCCGAGCGCACGAACGCCGAGGGGATCACCGCCCACTGCGGGTCCAGTTGCAGGCGGTAGTCACGCTCCAGGCGCTGACAGGCGGAAGGTGCCTCGAGCGGCGCGCGCACGGCGATCCAGGCTTGATGTGAAGCGGGGTCGCGCAGGCGGAAATAGCTGAGCTCACCTTCCTGGCCCAGCGCGCTGATCTCGCACCGGTTCAGCCAGCCCTCGTCGATTGACTGGTCGTAATCGATGGGCCTGTGGGCAAGGCGTTCATCGAGCATAAAGCACCCCCGCTAGCGACATCCTGAGGCGCGAGTATACGCAGCGGGCCCAGCGTGGATGCGGGTTACAGCCTGCTTGGCAGGAACGGGCACGCTGTTGTCCGTTATCGTCCCCTGAGGGCTGGCGGGCTTTTGTATAGTCCTTTGGCCAACCTATCCCTCGGGATAATTGTCTGAACGCGTACGCTGGCCTAGGCTGCCCCGGACAGCGAAAACGCCTGTGCCCGCGCGAGGAAGCCATGATCCGAATAGGCAATGCCCAGGTGTCGCTGGAGCGGCGCGAAGTCTTTGTCGACGGCGAGCCGATCCTGTTGGGTGGGCGCGCTTTCGACGTGCTGGCCACGCTGATCAGGGCCAAGGGCCGCGTGGTCGGCAAGGACGAGTTGTTCAGCCAGGTGTGGTCCGGCACGGTGGTCGAGGACAATAACTTGCAGGTGCAGGTGTCCTTGCTGCGCAAGGCCTTTGGCGACCGTAGCCTGATCCAGACCGTGCCGCGCCGGGGCTATCGCCTAGCCGCGCAGATCAGCCTCGAGGTGCCTGGTCAGGCACTGGGCAGGTCATTGCTGCGCAGCCTGACCGAGACTGTCGAGCCGCTCGATGAGCGCGTGAATGTGCCGGTGCTGGTGGTGGATGACGACCCGTCGGTGCGCACCGCGTTGGGCCGGCTGTTGCGCTCGCAGGACATCCCGCACCACTTGTTTGCCAGTGCCGAGGCGCTGTTCGAGGCCCGCCTGGAAACCCCCTGTGCCTGCCTGCTGCTGGACATGCACTTGCCGGGTACAAGCGGCCTGGAGGTACAGGATGCGCTGTGCCGGCTGGCGCTGCCCTGGCCGATCGTGTTCATGACTGGCTTCGGCACCATCCCGATGACCGTCCAGGCCATGCGCGCCGGGGCGGTGGAGTTTCTGACCAAGCCGTTCGATGAAGACCAGTTGCTGACCCTGTTGCAGGCAGTGCGCGCCCGGGCCGTGGGCGAAGGCCGCAAGTGGCTGCAGGCGCGGCAGGTCGAGGAAAAGTACCAGCGCCTGACTCAGCGTGAGCGCCAGGTCTTCTCGCTGGTGGTAGGCGGCTTGTCGCACAAGCAGATCGCCAGGCAGATCGGCACCAGCGAGGTGACGACCAAGGTGCATAAGAAGAACATCATGAACAAAATGCAGTCCCGCTCGCTGCTGGAGCTTGCGGCCATGCACAACCTCCTCGGAGCGCGGTCTGCGAGCCTGGGCGGCGCATGAGCAGAGGGGTGTGCATCGTCGACGACGATGCCTCGGTGCGCAAAAGCCTGGCCAACCTGCTGCGCTCGGCGGGGTTCGAGACCTTGTCGTTTTCCGCCGGGCACGCCTTCCTGGCCTCGCCACTGGCGGGCGAGGCGGGTTGTGTGTTGCTGGACCTGAAGATGCCGGGAATGAGCGGGCTGGAGGTACAGCGTGAGTTGGCACAGCGGGGGAGGCGCTTGCCGGTGATCTGCATGTCGGCACATTGGGATGATGGCTCGGTACGGGCAGCGATGGGCCTTGGGGCACTGGCCTGCCTGGGCAAGCCGTTTTCTGAAGAGGTGCTGCTGAAGGTGGTTGAAGAGGCTTTGGCTGGCGGTCAGTGAGGTATGGCTGTGCCGGCCTCTTCGCGGGTAAACCCGCGCCTGCAGGGGGCATCACAGCCCTGGCAATCTAACTGCTCCCCGGCCGGTACTGCAGGGCCTCGGCCAGGTGCGTCCGGCCAATCGTCTCGCATCCCTCCAGGTCCGCCAACGTCCGCGCCACCTTCAACAACCGGTGCGCCGCGCGTAGCGACAAGGTCAGCCGCTCGCAGGCCCCTTCCAGCCAGACTTGGTCCGCCGCTACCAACCCACAGTGATGCCTTAAACCTTCAAGGTCGAGAAATGCATTCGCACACCCTTGTCGCCTGTGCTGCAGCTCCCGCGCTTCAGCCACCCTGACGGCGACATCGGCACTGGTTTCACCGCAAGGCTGGTTGTTCAATGTAGTGCTCTCGCGAGCCACGGTCAGGTGCAGGTCGATGCGGTCCAGCAGTGGCCCGGACAGCTTGTTGCGATAGCGCGTGATCTGCTCGGTGCTGCAACGGCAGCGGCCAGTGGGGTCGCCCAGGTAGCCGCAAGGGCAGGGGTTCATCGCCGCCACCAGCTGGAAGCGCGCGGGGAAACGCACTTTGTCGCGGGCACGGGCAATCACGATTTCACCTGACTCCAGTGGCTCGCGAAGCACTTCCAGTACGCGCCGCTCAAACTCCGGAAGTTCGTCGAGAAACAACACGCCGTGATGGGCGAGCGTGATTTCACCTGGTTGCGGTCGGCTACCGCCACCGACCAGCGCCGGGCCGGACGCAGAGTGATGGGGATGGCGAAAGGGGCGCTGTGGCCAGCTGTTCAGCGGCGCTTTCCCGCTGACCGACTGGATTGCCGCCACTTCCAGCGCTTCGTGCTCGTCCAGCGGTGGCAGCAGCCCGGGCAGGCGGCTGGCGAGTAAGGTCTTGCCGGTGCCGGGCGGCCCGGTGAACAACAGGTTGTAACCATTTCCACCAATACAGTTGAAAGTACCTGTGCGCAAACCGGGCGAAATAAAAATCATAAAAAGCTTGCATTACTTAATGAATTGTGCTTGACAAAATCCATTTCCGTGTTATTGTAAATGCTCTTTCGAGAAATCTTTCTCGCCCTCTTCGCAATATCCCCGAACTGTATATACGCACTGGTAGAGTTACTGGCATGGCATTGCTGGTGCGTGTCGCATCCTGTTCATCAGTCCAGGCAATGACTGTAAGTTTCATAGGGAAAGTTGCATCGGTTAGTTAAGTCTCATGTCCTTAACTTCAAGATAAGTCCGGCCAGGACTGCAACGCAGCTGGCCACCATTTCACCCGCAGGGGTAATCTGCACTGCCAACGTAAGTGCAACTGCATCAAAATCTTAAAATCCCTTCGCCCGAAGCTCTTAGCTGAGTAACGGGCATTCTTTTATCTACGATAAATCATCATTCATTAGGAAGTAATTATGGCCCAGCGCCCACTACGACGAAACACCTGCGAAGGTTGCGGTAGAACGCACTACTCGCGCAGCCAACTTACCCGATTCTGCGGCAGCACTTGCCAGTCGCGTGTCTGGAAACAGAACAACAAAGCAACCCAGGCTGAACTGGAGCAAGAATTTCTAGCCCAGGAAGCACAGAAAGAACAACATAAACAACAGGAAGCCGCATAATGTCGGAAACGATTTACCTAGAAGTACGCAAGGGGGACGGCGCAATCTTGTCCTACTTCAACGAACTACCAGAAACGAAATCCAGCCACGTAGATTACGTGCAAGCCACAATGGCTGAACTCACATATCTCTCTGCCCTTGAAGATTACATCTTCCCGGTAGGGACAGTTGCCCAACTAAGTGACCTTCTCGCATTCAGGGAGCGCGTATCTGCAACGCAGAAAGCAAGTGCAATCACAGCCACAGCCCCCAACAAAAACGCGCCACAACGCAATTCCGGGGCTTCCAGCAAGGCCGAAGCCCAGAAGCAGAAAAGCACCAAGTTCACGAGCACAACCGAATTCTTGAAGGGCTTCAAGAAAGTCCGCAAGAACGCACACTAATGGAAGCAGTAATGACCGACACATACACTTACGGCACAACAGTCGTTGAATTCTTCAAGCACGACAAGGCCGAACTTCAAATCCTGCTAGACAAAGAAACCTCCCTTTATAATGGTCGCTCCGAGGGACTTCATTACAAGGGGATGGCCGCTCATGTAGATTGGGTGCGCCATAAACCGTTGGAACTTGCCCTAATCGAACTCCAAGATGAGTGGAAGCAAGGTTACACGATTGTTAAAGCCATCTCGCAAGCCCTGTACCTGAAAGTCATCTTGCGGAAGCCAGAGAAGGTCATCAAAGCGGAACTTGCCAACTTGACCAAAACCGTAACTGCAAACTACGAGAAAGATCGTTACGAGCGAAACGTTGCCGAAACAGCACGCCAGATGGAAATTACCATCTTCGCTAAGCGCCGCCGAGAAGAAGCCGCAGCAGCCGCAGAGGCAGCAGCAGCCAGGGCAGTGCAACAAGCCGACGAGGAAGCAAGCGCCCTAGCTGACCTGCTCCGCGCCTATGCAACCCCAGCGGCAAACGAGCAAGGTGCAACGTGAGCAACGTGTACGAACACCGCCAGGGGCTGCGAATCACGTTCACCCCTGCCGAGTTTGCCGAACTGAACCGCCAGGCACGCAAGCACCGGAAGCCTGTGCGGGAATACATCGAATGGGCTATGCGATGCCTTGTCGCCTCGGTGCAGGCGGACTAGCCGCCCCCTTGACGCCCTGGAAAAGTGTCGTAGCATCTTCACTCCCCCGGCTCATCCTGAGCCACCAGCTTCACCTACCCCAGCCAATCCTCCCGCCAATCAAGCCAGTTAGGCCGCTGATTTCATCGGGCTTCTGCTGCCCGCAGAACGGCGAAAAGGTCGGCACGAGGTAGGTACAGATTTGTCGCGATTTCTGGCTGCATCCCTAGTGCCACGCGGCTTTGCCCATTTTAAAACTCAACATTCCGGAAGATTTCACATGCGAATTTCACTCAACGAAACCGCCAGTGCACGCCTGCTTGCCTTCATGGCCTCGCGTGGCATTTCCAACCCGACCCACGGCCTGAACGTGCTTATCACGCTGGCCACCTTTAACAACTCGATCCCAGCAAGCGTGGACGCCGATGGCAGCAGCCAAGAACAGCAACAACCAACTTGAGTACCCGTGCACCCACTGCGGGGCACTGTTCAAACGTAGGCCCGGTGGTCGAGCCACATGCAGCAGCGCCTGTGCGAAGGCAGCGGAGCGAAAGCAAAAAGCACCAACCCTGAGCGCCAAGGAAAAGAAGATTGAACGGCGTAAGCAGCGCCTACTGGAATGTCCTTTCGGTTATTGGTTACTTGACCAGGCCAGGCGGGCTGGAACAGTACAGACATACCAGGGTAACGATGCGGGTGGACTTCGCAGACTCTACGACCAGTACGTGTATCGCAAGCAACGTTACGGCTGGGTAAATGCCGCCCACGGCAAAGACCTATTCCAACTCTGCCACGTCCAACCCCTAGTAGGCCGTGATGGCAGCACAGGGCTAACCACATGGCAAAACACATTTACCGGTATTGCGTGGCTGAATCAAAAGCAGGGCAACAAACCGGTTAGCACCTGGGCTGGCGCTTCGATTCCAGCATCTGCTCGTGAACCGAAGTGGAACATCACTGATGGTATGTCGCTGGATCGGGTGCTACAGAAACTTGCTGACTTTCTTGGCCCCGAGTTGGATACCTTCCTTGATGAACTGGAGCATATCCCGCAACGGACAATGCGGCTACGTATGGCCAGGAAGGTATTCAAGAATCAGGACGACGGCCTATCCGAGCCACTAGACCGCCGCTATACGCTGGCCGAGCTTTCGTCGCTGGAATTGGAAGTGCTTCAAGCTTTGGACGCTATCCAGCAAGGGCGGACCAGTATCAAAGCCGCTGATTACAGCAGGTGTCCACCAGATTCAGAACTGGGGGTACTCCACGACGAACTTGCCCGTTTCTCCGACCTGCTGTCGGATGGGCGCCACCGGGACAACTGCCTGGCAATGTTGAAGCTGGTTCGGGTGCTGGGTATCTACCTCGTCCAGGTCAACGATAATCAGGGCACGGCCAGAAGTCGTTTCCTCAAAACGGGTAGCGCTACATGGTCACCCCTGTTGTACCTCCACCATGATCGCCCTTGGCATGCTCCCACACAGATGCTGGCCGATGACTTGGAAACGCTGATTAACGGGGTATATGACCCGAAGGGCAGGGAATTGAAGCCTGGAATCATCGCAACGGCTCAGATGGCGTTACAGGGGCTGGAAATCGACCTTGACCATATCCGTAATCGGGTGATGAAACGGGTTGTTGTGCAAAGCCTGGTCCCGATGGTCACAGCCCCTGATGAATGGAGTTGGAAAGCCAGCGGATCAAGCTGGCTGAGCTACATCGACAAGCTGTACGCCACATTTGAGCCAACTTGGCAGGCGCTGCTGGATGCCGGTATGTGCACCGAGAAACAGGTTCTGGATGCTCAAGATGCAATGCTAGTCAACCTTGATAAGGCGGTGTGTAGTGCCCGCCAGCGATATCGGGATCGCCCTTGCCAGTGGTCGAACATTGCGTTCAAGCGGTTCCCGCAATGGTTGCAGTTCTCGCCAGTGGAACTGCCGCAAGCTGCATAAGGCCCCGGAATAACTACCGCATAACTAGGCAAAAACTAGGCCCCGTGGGGAGTATGCTCTGCCCCTTGCCAGCCCTCACACGCCTACAAGCCCCTATTTCCGTGGGGTAGCCAGTGGTGACCCTTAGCCAATCGCTCCTTTGATGCAGTATCCGACTAAATTAGTAGGATTTTCCTGCCCCAGCCGTTCTACCGACTTCCCGTGCCACCGCCCCGCCTTCGAGCGGGGCATTTTTACGCCCGCATGGAAGTCAGGCCGTATTCATTTGGGTTTACCCATAGGAACTCAGTTGGCTGAATACGGCAGCCCGCCATTTTCCGTATTCATTTGCCTTGATTTCTAATTTGAATACAGTCACACTCACCGCATCTAGAAGCAAATGAATACAGAGGGCAGGGAAATGGCAAAGGTCGGATACATTCGCGTTAGCTCCGTTGACCAGAACACGGAGCGGCAGCTTGACGGCATCGCCCTGGACAAGGTTTTCACCGAGAAGGTGAGCGGAGCCACTACTGACCGCCCCCAACTGCAAGCGATGCTTGAGTACGTCCGTGAAGGGGACAGCATTGTCGTCCATTCCATCGACCGCCTCGCACGCTCCCTGTCCGACCTGCTCAAGCTGGTGGAAGACCTGACCAAGCGTGGTATCCACATCCGCTTCAACAAAGAGCAGTTGGAATTTACCGGCGAGGACAACCCAACCCAGCACCTTATGCTGTCGATGATGGGCGCTGTGGCCCAGTTCGAGCGTGCGATGATCAAGGAGCGCCAGCGGGAAGGTATCGCCAAGGCCAAGGAGAAAGGCGTATACAAGGGCCGCACGAAGACCGTGGACGACGAAGCAATACGTGCCGCTGTCAGTGGCGGGCTGTCCTTCCGCAAGGCCGCAGAAAGCCTTAACGTAAGCCTTAGCACCGTACAGCGTGCGATGAAAGCAAGTGCCTGATGGGCATAATGCGGTGTAGGCGTATACCCACCTTGAGGACGGAGCATGGAAGACCGGGACACGGCAATAGCAGATGCACTTGAAGCGCTGCATATGGGCCAGCAGGCCATACGGGCTAGTGTGGAAGAAATGGCCCTGTGGTTGCGGGCCAGAGGCTCAGAGGGCACTTACCAGAACGCGATGGTGGCGCTCCAGGCCCTCGACATTAACGCCGATGCCATTTCATCAGCGATTGAACGCCTACGCTCATAGCCCCGCCACGGCGGGGCTTTTCTTTGCCGACCATATTTTAAAATCAGGTCGCCCACCCCGTTGCTGGCACGGGAATGGCTTCAAACACCGACCGCCAGTTGGCCAGTTTTAACCGATTCCCCGAATCCCCCGTCTGGATATTCTCACCCAGCTTTTCGGGTGCCACGCCTGCAAAGGCAAGGTGCCCTGAAAAAATTTTCAGGTATTCCGCCTTTGGGAAAGTTTGCCGCCAAACCAATGCCAGCTGATACCTTCTTCTTCCTGCTCCCGTATCGCGGCTTCTGCTGTGATTACACCCTGCTCGACCTGCCTGCCGTAGATATCGGGGTCGAGTGGTTGGGTAGTGGCATGGCCGTCCTCGTAAAGTACGCTGAACAGCATCTGCTGGATTTCTTCGGTTACTGTTTCGTCCGACTTGTCCAGTACCCAGCATTGGAAGCGACTCGGGTTGTGGCGCCTGAACAGAATTTGTAGCCCTAGACGTTTGAGCAGGCTGTTGGCAGCTGCCCTACCTTCGTAGGTCACAAGGTCGATCTGCCTGAAAAAGTCTTCCCTGCTGATGACTCGGTGCGATGCAAGCTGCTGCCTGAGTTCGTCTCGCTCTGCCAAGCACTGAGCGTAGTTCTGCTCGTAGGTCTGGAGCACCTTGGCACCAGCAATCGTGGGGAAGGCTGTTTGAGCCTCGATTGCTCCCTCAAGTTTGCCTGCAATGACTGCCAGTTTGCCCTCGACTACCTCCAGATTTTTACGAATGTCCGCACTTCGTCCGTGTACCAGCGACATACTGTCTACGTGCGTTAGGATTTCCTTAAAGACGGCTTCGGTCTGTTCGATCCGTGTGCTACCGCTACGGCATTTCCCCTTCTTGGCCGAGTAGCACTGTAGATACGTGTATCCCTTGGGTGGGCGTCCCTTGTTGATTAAGTGCATGGCATCGCCGCACAGGTGGCACTTAGCCAAGCCCTGCCAGACGTTGAAGTTCTTCGATTGTTTTGTTGTCCCTGCCGTCTTCCGCTGTGTCCGTGCGGCCTTGGCTTGCAGAAAAACATCCGGGGTGATGATTTCCGGGTAGTAACCTTGGATGGGGTCACCGTCGTTTTGCCGGACACGTCCTACTAAGTGTGTCGGTTGGTATTCCCCCAGCAGCGCCCGGTTATGCAGAATTTTCTGTACGGAGCTGGTTCCCCATAAACCACTCTTGTTCCTCGGTTTTTCCTTTGTCGACCGGGTGCTACCAAAGACTGGGACACCATCTTCGTTTAGGCGCCGTGAAATGACTGCTTGGCCGTAGCCTTGTATTGTCATATCGAAGATGCGGCGAACTACCTCAACGCGTTCTTTGACTTCAACGTAGGCGCCATCAACCAGCTTTAACCAATACGGGCAAGCTGCACCAAGTGGAACCTTCTTATCGCTGCGGGCAAGTCCACGCTTCTCCCGCCAAGCATCTGCGACTCGCTTGCCTTTGGTGCTGGACTCTTCGTGTGCCCGATACATCGAGAGCACCGACATCATCAGGTCCGTTAAGTTGTAGTCCTTCGTGTACAGGTGTTTGTCGATGCTTGTATAGATGCATATCCCTTTCTTCAGTAGGTCCAGAAAGCGGGGTAAGGCTTCCTTCACCTCTTCGCGGCTAAGCCGGTCCAGGCTCTCAACGATCAAGTAGCTCCCGGCTGGGATGGTCCCGTCATCCACGCACTTGAGGAATCGCCCGAAGTCGCCTGTATCGTCTACATGCTCAGCCTTGTACGCGCTGCGTCCCTGATCGAAGAAACGGTATTCGCGGGTGTCGGCCAGTTCCAAGCCGTTTTCCGCACAGTACGCTTCTGCTGCCGCCCGCTGCCTCCTGTAGCTATCACCCTTCGCCTGTTCGGGGCTGCTGAAACGAATGTAACTGTAGGCTTTAGGCTTCATCGGTCTGGTCCTGGTGGAATTGGTGCATTCTCCCACAACTTAAGCAGGTTGTGCGCCCCGGCCGCAGCCAGCAGCAAGGCACGCTTGGCTGCCAGTTGGCCCTGCACTTCGCTCAGGTCCGGGTAGGGGCGTTGCTGCAGGATCAGGCCGTTGGCTGCGTAGGGCGGCAGCGGCACCTGGCCGTTCAGGTGGGCGACCAACTCCAGCAGGTGGCCCACCGCATACACCACCAACCCGCCGGCCAGGCTGGCTTCCTCGGCATTTTCCCGTGGTACCACCAGCGCCCGGCCTGCTTCGCGTGCCGCCAGTGCCGCAGGCAGCACGCCCTGCACCGGGCGCAATTTCCCCGACAGCGCCAGTTCGCCCAGGCATTCCATATCGACCAGGGTGGCAATCGGCACCTGGCCGTCGGCGGCGAGGATGCCCAGGGCGATGGCCAGGTCATATCGGCCGCCATCCTTGGGCAGGTCGGCGGGGGCGAGGTTCTGGGTAATGCGCCGCTGCGGGTACTTCAGCCCGGAGTTGACGATGGCGCTGCGCACCCGGTCCTTGCTTTCCTTGACCGTGGTTTCCGGCAGGCCGACCAGGGTGAGATGAGGCAGGCCGTTGGCCAGGTGGGTTTCGACGCTGACCGACGGTGCCTGCACGCCTACCTGGGCGCGGCTGTGGACGAGAGCTAGAGACATGAACACTCCGTTGTTGCTGGAAAATGCCGCTTCCTGCGGCTGGGCAAAGAATAGCCAGTGCTGCCATGGCAGGCGCAACAAGTGTGCGTCGTGGTTTTTCAGGGCAGGGGTTTTCCCTGCGCTTTCATGCGCTTCGGCAAAAATGGATCCAATAGGCTTTGCGCAGTCGTCAGGTATGACTTAGTGTTGTTGGGCAACCGCAGTTGCCATGGGATGGCACTGCGTCTTCTTTCAAATGGACTTGAGGTATTGCACCGTGCAAATGCTCACCCGCACGCACCAGGCAATTCGCGAACTGGTGCAGGCCAGTGCATTCGTTGAACTCAACCGCTTTTTCGACAGGCTTGAGGCTCAATGGCGCCAAGCCCCGCCCGGCGAGTTCCCGGCCTACCTGGCGGCCATTGAAGGGCACATGCTGCTCGACCAGGAAAACCAGGGCGACAGGGCCCTGAGCCAAGTGCTCAGAGCCTGGATTGACGCGTGCCCCAGGGCTTACCACCCACAAGTGGTAATGGGTATGCACTGCTTCCACCGGGCCTGCCAGGTGCAGGTTGATGGCCCACGCAACGCTGCACGCTTGCTGGCGGTCGCGCAAATTTGTGAATCCGCCACCGCGCACCTGTTGCGTGCAATGGACCGCTCTGCGCACCCCGTGGCAGCGGCCATTGGCATGCTGCGCATCAGTGCGCAGCTCCATGAGCCTGGTTGGTTGCTCCAACTGTTCCAGGGGGAGCCTGCACGCTTCAGGCCCAGTGCCCATGCCGATGTAGAGGTACAGGAAACTGCAGCGCCGTTGCTGGTGAGGCATGGGTTGTTGCCCTTGGCCGAGCTGCCACAGGCGCTACCGCACTACCTGGGCAAGCGGGTCGACCATGAAAACGAGGACCCTCGCTATTACTGGCTGCGCCATGCGCTGATCGCCCGCCCCGGTTGCTTCGAAGCGATCCAGGCCCTTGCTGTGTACTTGCTGCCCCGCTGGGGCGGCAGCCTCGATGCGTTGGAGCTGTTGGTCAATGGCCCGCTGTGCGCAACCTGGGACGAGCGTTTGCGTAATGCGCTGCGTTGGATGGCTGTCGAAGGCCGGCTGAAGCTGCCACAGGCTGACAAGGTGCAGTCTGTCGCCGACTGGCAGCACGTGTTCGAAGACTGGTCACAACGCCCGTTGAGGCCCAGGGAACATGCTGTCGTTCTGGCATGGCGGGGGGCGCTGCGCAGCAGGGCATCGGGCGACCATGCTGGCGCTATGCGCGACTTTGCCGCGAGCGTGGCGTGCAATGCCGATCTTGGTGCCATCCGCGCCATGGGCGTGCCGTTTCGCTGTTTGGTCGAGCTGATACTGCGCGATGGCATGGTAGATGAGAGGCAACTGCTACACGGCGCTATTGAGCGCCTGTGTGACGGCCGTTCACATGCTGCTGCCTGTGCATTACGCGCGGCTGGGCACCGTTTTGGGCTGTGGGCGCTGCCACGCTCGGCCGAGCAGGCAAGGCTATGGTTGCAACGGGCGGTGAATCGCCAGTGCGCGGGCCAGGCACCGGGGTTCGAAGTGCTTGAAGTGGCACGGGTGCTGTGGGCAGCCAACCGGCATGAAGTGGCCTGCTACCTGTACGAACGCTTCGCCGAACTGAACCTGCCGGGTGCTGCCCTGGCCTTGTACGAGCTGCACCATGGCGGCCTGGCCAACACCCCGGCGCATTACCTGGATGACGAGGCCGCCGGGTACTGGCTGCAGCGTGCGGTGGAGGCGGGCAGCAGGCAGGCCAAATACAACCTGGCCTGCCTGCGCATGGACGGCGATGAGGATTTGAACGAGCGCAGTGCCATGCTGGCGGTCAGGCGCCTGCTTGTCGACGCGCTGGGCAACCCGCAGATCAACGCGCGTGCGCGTTTGCATCTGGGGATTTTGTTGCGCCGGTTTGGTGAGGTGCAGGAGCGGACCGAGGCGGTTGCTTACCTGCTGAGCCTGGTCGAGCACCCGGACCCGTGGCTTGCAGGGCGTGCCAGCGCCGAACTGGGGCTGGCCTGGATGCAGGGGCGTGGCACCCGCAAGCAAAGCCGCTTTGCCGCCATCGAATGGGTCAACCGAGCGGCCAGCTTGCAACCAAGGGATACGGCCATTGGTGATATCCAGGCCCAGATCCTCAATTCGCACAACCGGGTGAAGACATTGTTTACTCAGTGCGGGGCGGCGTTGTTCCGCGGCACCTTGCATGCAAGCGAGCTACCACCGAAACAGGCCTTTACCCACGCCGAGTCGTTACGGGTTCAACCTGCATCGGAGGGGCTCAGGCGCGCACATAAACCCAGGCTGTCAGGCCCGATGCGAGGGTGACGGCGACACGCTTGTAGTCGGCAACTTCATAGCGGTCCGCCGCTGCCAGTTCGTCTTCGCTGATCTGGAAGACCATACCGGCCACGCTGTCGTTGGCCTGGCTGCTGGGGGAAACGATGGGATGATGGGACTTGCCGCTGGTCGCCAGTACGTCCGGGTCAGTGATCTCGACCCAGTCCAGGCGGTAGCCCGGCATACGGTCGGCCTGGCCGTTCAGCTCACGGCCAAAGTTGGCCAGTTGCACGGCTTTATCCTGCAAGGTGCCGTAGGAAAACAACAGTACCGGGTATGCGCTGGAGGGCTGCATTCACTCATCCTGTGAAGTTGGGTTCAGCCGCGCTTCCAGCTCGGCTACCTGTTTTTCCAAGGCCTCGAGGCGTGCGCGGGTGCGCGCCAGTACGACCATCTGGCTGTCGAACTCATCGCGGCTGACCAGGTCCAGCTTGCTGAAGGCACCTTGCATCAACACTTTGAACTGGCTTTCCAGTTCCGCACGGGGCTGGGCGGCATCGCTGCTGAACAGGCGCGAGGCCTGGTCGCTCAGGGCATCGAGAAGGGCTTTGGGCGCGAGCATGGGGCTGTCCACTGAAACGGAGAAATGGCCGCCAGTGTAGCACGCACAAACCTGGCGCCTGAGTGCACATTGGCCTTTGTGGGAATGGCCTTGCGTGGCGATTGGGCTGCACAGCGGCCCCGGCAATATCGGCACCAAGGCACAAATCGTAGGGGCGCTTCGCAGCCCCATCGCGACGCAAGGCCGCCCCCACAAAGAGCGCGTGCGGTTTTCAATCAGTTGCACATTTTTCGCGCAGCTTGCCCCGCCTCGGCGCACCGAAATTGTGCATGTTTCCAATGCTGGCGACTGGCCAATCCCGACCAAATCACATAACGCTCTGTTTTTCGGCGCTTTGTCCGAACTGGCAAGGTTTCTGCAAAGACCTGTACGAGCCATGCACTGAAGCAGTTCCTTGTGACCAGGCAGTGCGCACGCGGAGCCGGATGCCGACGACGCGTTACAAAGCCAACCGCTGCGCTTAGACTTGAGACGGGTTTGTTTTCCTGGGGCAAGTCCACCAAATCGGG
>PJTY01000413.1_pt1 | contig 22462 bp, 24 predicted proteins | sample 1512121 | NCBI WGS metagenome assembly PJTY01 (sample SAMN08177680, study PRJNA422409) | Soil metagenome, whole genome shotgun sequencing project. | isolation source: Soil enriched (2) on filter paper: alkali lignin treatment | place: USA: Madison | collected 2015-01-15 | reverse complement strand
GCTGCCGGTGAGGTTCTCCCGCTCGTGCGGGTCGCGGCTCAGGTCATAGAGTAGGCATGGGTCGTCTTCGCTGTACACGAACTTGTAGGGCCCGCGGCGGATCATCATCAGCGGGCCGACGGTACCTTCGGCCATGTACTCGCCGATCACCTCGTCATGCCCGCCCTGCCCTTGCAGGTGGCCGATCAGCGAGCGGCCATCGAGGTGCAGGTGGTTATCCACAGCGCCGCCAGCCAGTTCGACCAGGGTTGGCAGCAGGTCGCAGGTAGACACCGAGGCGCTGACCCGGGCTGGCGCGTAGCGTTTCGGCGCGTGCACCAGCAGCGGCACCCGCGCCGACATCTCGAACCAGTGCATCTTGTACCAGAGGCCACGTTCGCCAAGCATGTCGCCGTGGTCTCCGGAGAACACGATCAGAGTGTCGTCGGCCAGGTTGCATTCCTCCAGGGTCTGCAGTAGCAGGCCGATGTTGTCGTCGATGTAGCTGCAGGCGCCGAAGTAGGCACGGCGGGCATCGCGGATTTTGTCCACAGGCAGCGGCTTGTTCCACAAGTCGTAGACTTTCAACAGGCGCTGCGAGTGCGGGTCGAGTTCTGCCTGGCTGAATTCGGCGCGGGGCATGGGGATATCCACACCCTCGTAGCGATCCCAGTAGCGCTTGGGGATGGTGTAAGGGTCGTGCGGGTGGGTCATCGACACGGTCAGGCAGAACGGCCGGCCATCGTTTTCGCGCACATGGTCGTACAGGTACTGGCGCGCCTTGAAGACCACTTCCTCGTCGAAATCCAGCTGGTTGGTACGCACGCACGGGCCTGCCTGCAGCACTGAGGACATGTTGTGGTACCAGCTCGGGCGCACGTTGGGCTCATCCCAATTCACCGTCCAGCCATAGTCGGCTGGGTAGATATCGCTGGTCAGTCGTTCTTCGTAGCCGTGCAGCTGGTCCGGGCCGCAGAAGTGCATCTTGCCCGAAAGCGCGGTGCGGTAACCCAGGCGGCGCAGGTAATGGGCGTACGTCGGTACGTCGGCTGGGAAGTCGGCGGCGTTGTCGTAGGCGCCGATGCGACTGGGCAACTGACCGCTGACCAGGGTGAAGCGCGAGGGGGCGCACAACGGGCTGTTGCAGTAGGCCGAGTCGAACACCACCGCCTGTTCGGCAAGGCGGCTCAGGTGCGGCATCTGGATCGGTGAAGAGGCGTAGATCGGCAGCAAGGGTGCGGCCATCTGGTCGGCCATGATGAACAGGATATTCGGGCGCGTCATGGTGGCTTCCATCTTTGAAGGTTATGCGGACCGCTTGCCTATCAAGATGCAACTGTGGATAACATGGGTAAAGCCCATGGCGGGCAATGACTGGGATTAGCCCTGCTTATGTTTGAGCACCTTGCCAAGTTGTCGCTGGATACATTGCGCGTGTTCGAGGCCGCCGCACGGTTGCGTGGCTTTACCGCTGCGGCGCTGGAGCTGGGGACCACGCAGCCAGCGGTAAGCCAGCAAGTCAAAAGGCTGGAGGCACAGCTGGGCACGCGGCTGTTCGACCGCATTTACCGGGGTATCGAGCTGACCGAGGCTGGCCAGGTGCTGTTCGAACAGGTTCATCAAGGCCTGCAGGCCATGGAGGACGGTATCGCCCAGGCCAGTGGGCGGGGCCAGCGCGAAGTGCTGCAGGTGGCTACCGACTTCGCTTTTGCGGCGTTCTGGCTGATGCCACGGCTGCAGCGTTTTCACGAGGCTTATCCACAGGTGGATGTTAGCCTGGTGACCGGTGAGCGTAGCCAGGGCATGTTGCGGCCGGACATTGATGTTGCTGTGCTGTTTGGCGACGGGCGCTTTCACCAGGGCGAGAGCCGTTGGCTATTCGATGAGGAGGTTTTCCCGGTGTGCAGCCCCCGGCTGACTCATGGCAAACCCTTGTCAGCCGTGGCTTTGCAACGGTTGCCCTTGCTGCACTTGAAGGGCGAGCAGGCTAGCCGCTGGTTTGACTGGGCGGGCGTGTTTCGCGGGTTTGGCGTGGCCAGCCCGCCGCCGCCGGGGCAGTTGCGGTTCGATAACTATACGTTGCTGATCCAGGCGGCGATCGCTGGGCAGGGAGTGGCTATCGGTTGGGGACATCTGGTGGATGGGTTGGTGGAGCAAGGGTTGCTATGCCGGCCGCTTGAGGGGAGTTTGCGCTCGGCGCGCGGATATTACGCGGTGCTGCCGCCTCGCAAGCGGCGTGGGGCGTTGATCGAGCGGTTTGTGGATTGGTTGGAGCAAGAGCGCAGCCTTTGAGATTTTCGGGCCGCTTTGCGGCCCATCGCGACACAAGGCCGCTCCTACAGGGATCGCGGATCGGCATGGAATCGCGAATGGGCAGAAATCGCGCCACAAGGCCGCTCCTACAAAGGCCGGCCCGTGTAGGAGCGGCCTTGTGTCGCGATGGGCTGCGCAGCAGCCCCGGCAATCTAGACCACGAAGTTCAGATGCTCGCCCCGGTGCAAGTCCAGCTCCAGCATATCCACCATCCCCGCCGCGACCCTGGCCAGGTGCCGCAACGGCTCAGCCAATCCCGGCTCAAGCGTGCCCTCGGTACTGCGAAAATGCTCCATCCCCAACCCGGGCAGCTCCTGCGGCGCATTGATCAACGTCCAGTGCAAGGCACTGCGCTGCAACCCATCGACCACATGGTCCACACACTCCCGCTCCACCTCGCTGTACTTGCCCGGCTCATCCAGCACATCGAAATCGCCCACCAACAACAGCCGGCGTATAGTCGTACGCTTCAGCCCCGCCACCAGCGCCTCGCTCATGCGGGCTTGCCCGGGCAGATCGCCCGACGCCAGCGTCGACAACAAGGCTATTACAGCTGACCCGCCTGCCGCGCCCTGCTCCGCCTGGTCAGCATCGCCCAGCCCGCCTATCTTGAAATGCAGGCCGGGGCGCGGCGCATGGCGGTTGAGGTCGTCGACCACGGCGGTGACTTCGTGCTGGCGCGACAGCAGCTCTACCATCAGGGCATTGCCCAAGCTGCTTTCAGGCCCGAACAGGACCAGTTTGAAGACTGGGGTTTCGGCGTTTTTCACTGCATCACTCCCTTTGCAGGTGGTGATGGTTGGACCGCAATCAGGAGTTATCGTGCAAAGGATCAAGGGCTATCACGCCCACGTTTACTACGACGCAGATACCATGGACCAGGCCCGTGAACTGTGTGAGGAGGCGGCGCGGCTGTTTCCCGTGACCATGGGGCGCATGCACCAGAAACCGGTGGGGCCGCACCCGGACTGGAGCTGCCAGCTGGCGTTCGGGCCGGAGGTGGTGGGGGTGGTGTTGCCGTGGTTAGCGTTGTATCGGAAGGGGTTGGTGGTGTTCATGCACCCGTTGACCGGGGATGAACTGGCGGACCATCGTGATCATGCGATCTGGATGGGGGCTGTAAGGCCGCTGGATCTGTCGATTTTTGGGGGGTAGAGCTGCATAGCCTGTGCCGGCCTCTTCGCGGGTGAACCCGCTCCCACAGGGACTACACAGATACTGGAAACTGTGAAAAACCTGTGGGAGCGGGTTTACCCGTGAAGCAGGCGACGCGGTTCAACGGCGGGCGCCGCGCACCCCTTCAGCCAGTGCCGAGCACAAGCTCAATACATCGTTCACTGCCTGCTCGGCATTCTTGGCCTGGGCAATCTTGTCGACCAGCGCCGAGCCCACCACCACGCCGTCCGACAGGCGGGCAATGGCCGCAGCCTGCTCCGGCGTACGAATGCCGAAACCAACGCTGATCGGCAGATCGGTATGCCGACGCAGGCGGGCAATGGCTTCGGTCACGTGCTCGGTGGTCGCCGAGCCAGCGCCGGTCACACCGGCCACCGATACGTAGTAGACGAACCCGGAGCTGCGCTCCAGCACGCGCGGCAGGCGCGCGTCGTCGGTGGTCGGGGTGGTCAGGCGGATGAAGTCGATACCCGCGGCCTGGGCCGGGGTCGCCAGTTCGGCGTCGTGCTCTGGCGGCAGGTCGACGATGATCAGGCCATCGACACCCGCTTGCTTGGCTTCGGCCACGAACTTTTCCACGCCAAAGCGGTGAATCGGGTTGTAGTAACCCATCAGCACGATCGGCGTGGTCTGGTTATCCACACGGAATTCGCGAACCATCTGCAGGGTCTTGGCCAAGGTCTGGCCAGCCTCCAGGGCGCGCAGGGTGGCCAGCTGGATCGCCACGCCATCGGCCATCGGGTCGGTGAACGGCATGCCCAGTTCGATCACGTCGGCACCGGCAGCCGGCAGGCCCTTGAGGATCTGCAGCGAGGCGTCATAGCCCGGGTCGCCCGCGGTGACGAAGGTGACCAGTGCCGAGCGGCCTTCGGCTTTCAGCTCGGCGAAACGTTGTTCAAGACGGCTCATGCCTGTTTCTCCTGGGCGGCCATGTGGCTCATGACGGTTTGCATGTCTTTGTCACCACGGCCCGACAGGCAGATCACCATCAGGTGGTCCTTGGGCAGCTTCGGTGCGCGCTTGATCGCTTCGGCCAGGGCGTGGGAGCTTTCCAGTGCCGGGATGATGCCTTCCAGTCGGCAGCAGGCATGGAACGCGTCCAACGCCTCGTCGTCAGTGATGCTGACGTATTCCACGCGCTTCACTTCGTGCAGGTAGGCGTGTTCCGGGCCGATGCCCGGGTAGTCCAGGCCGGCGGAAATCGAGTGGGCGTCGGTGATCTGGCCGTCTTCGTCCTGCAGCAGGTAGGTGCGGTTGCCGTGCAGCACGCCCGGTACGCCGCCGTTCAGGCTGGCGGCGTGCTTGTCGGTGTGCACGCCATGGCCACCGGCTTCGACGCCGATGATCTGTACGCTTGGCTCTTCGAGGAACTCATGGAACAGGCCCATGGCGTTGGAGCCACCACCGACGCAGGCAACCAGGCTGTCTGGCAGGCGGCCTTCCTTCTCTTGCAGCTGGGCGCGGGTTTCCTTGCCAATGATCGACTGGAAGTCGCGGACCATGGCCGGGTACGGGTGCGGGCCGGCCACGGTGCCGATCAGGTAGAAGGTGTCTTCGACGTTGGTGACCCAGTCGCGCAGGGCCTCGTTCATGGCGTCCTTCAGGGTGCCGGTGCCGGCGGTGACCGGCACGATCTCGGCGCCCAGCAGCTTCATGCGGAACACGTTGGCCTGCTGGCGCTCGATGTCGGTGGCGCCCATGTAGATCACGCAAGGCAGGCCGAAGCGGGCCGCGACGGTGGCGGTGGCCACGCCGTGCATGCCGGCGCCGGTTTCGGCAATCAGGCGCTTCTTGCCCATGCGCTTGGCCAGCAGCACCTGGCCGATGCAGTTGTTCACCTTGTGCGCGCCGGTGTGGTTGAGTTCTTCACGCTTGAAGAAAATCTTCGCGCCGCCGCAGTGCTCGGTCAGGCGTTCGGCGAAGTACAGCGGGTTGGGGCGGCCGATGTAGTCGCGCTGGAAGTAGGCCAGCTCTTCGAGGAACTTGGGGTCTGCCTTGGCCGCTTCGTATTCGCGGGCCAGGTCCAGCACCAGTGGCATCAGGGTTTCGGCCACGTAGCGGCCGCCGAACGAGCCGAACAGGCCATTGGCGTCAGGGCCGGGACGGTATTGGGACTGGGTCATCGGGGCGCTCCAGGGCGTAATGAACAAGTGATGGGCTTTACTCTAACCACGGCAAGCCCTGCTGAAAACCGATAAGATTGCGCAAACTTGTCAGAAAAAGTCACAGGTAATATGGCTTACGACCTCCCTCCCCTGAACGCCTTGCGGGCCTTCGAGGCCACCGCACGGCTCAATAGTGTCAGCCAGGCGGCCGAAGCGCTGCATGTCACCCATGGTGCCGTCAGCCGGCAGATCAAGGTACTTGAAGAGCACTTGGGCGTAGCGCTGTTCGTGAAGGACGGGCGTGGCATCAAACTCACAGATGCCGGCGTACGCCTGCGCGATGCCAGTGGCGAAGCCTTCGACCGTCTGCGTAGCGTGTGCGCGGAGCTCAGCCACGATGTCAGCGATGCACCATTCGTGCTGGGCTGTTCGGGCAGCTTGCTGGCGCGCTGGTTTATCCCGCGATTGGGGCGGCTGCAGGCTGACTTGCCTGAACTGCGCTTGCACCTGTCAGCCGGTGAAGGTGACCTGGACCCGCGGCGGCCAGGGCTGGATGCGCTGCTGGTATATGCCGAGCCGCCATGGCCGGCGGACATGCAGGTGCATGTGCTGGCCGAGGAGCGCATCGGGCCGGTGCTCAGCCCGCATTTCGCCGGTTTCGAGCGCTTGCAGGGCGCGCCGGCCAAGGCTTTGCTGGGCGAAGCCTTGCTGCACACCACCTCGCGCCCGCAGGCGTGGCCGACCTGGGCGCTGGAACAGGGGTTGGAGCCGGTGGCCCTTCAGTATGGCCAGGCTTTCGAGCACCTGTATTACCTGCTGGAGGCTGCCGTGGCCGGGTTGGGTGTGGCGATTGCGCCGCAGCCGCTGGTCGCCGATGACCTGCGGGCGGGCCGTTTGAGTGCGCCGTGGGGTTTTTCACCTACCCCTGCAGCATTGGCGCTTTGGGTGCCCAGGCGCGCCGCGGACGGGCGCGCCGAGCAGTTGGCGCAGTGGCTAAAGGCAGAACTGGCGCGCCAGAGCGCTTAGTTGCGCTTGCACAGCAGGTAGGCCGCCAGCAGGCCCAGTGCGCCGATGGCAACACCCGCCGTGGTGTACGGGTGTTCCTGGGCGTAATCACGGGTGGCGAGGCCGGTCTGGCGGGTCCGCTGCTTCACTTCCTCGTAGGCATCGCTCAGCAGGCTACGGGAATGCCGAAGGGCGCTTTCGGCGTTGCTGCGGATGGCCTTCACCGACTTCTGGGATTCTTCCGACGCGTCATGCTTGAGGTTCTCCAGGCTCTTCAGAAGGCTCTCGATTTCGGCTTCCATACTTTCCAGGGACGTTTTACGCAGCGAATTGCGGTGCATGTTGACTCTCCTTCGCGTTGTGGGCTGTAGAGGTTGCGACTGCCAAGCGAAGCTAAAGTGCGATCGAACTTTTACCAACGGTGACGGTTCGCAGGTAAACCCTGCCTGCGCTGCTAGGCTGAATCTCACCGTTATCCAAGGAGAGCGCTCATGACCGATCATCACACCTACAAGAAGATCGAACTGGTAGGGTCGTCGACCACCAGCATCGAGGAGGCCATCAACAATGCCCTGGCCGAAGCCGGCAAGAGCATCAAGCACCTGGAGTGGTTCGAGGTGATAGATACCCGGGGCCACATCCGCGACAACAAGGCGGCGCACTTTCAGGTCACGCTGAAGGTCGGCTTCCGTATAGCCAACAGCTGAAACACTGCCGGGCTGGATGAGCCCGGCATGATGGGGTATTCAGGAAAGGCGCGCCTTGGCGGGCGCCCCTTCTGATTTCATCTGCACAAGGAAAGCGAGTGATGAACAAACTGATTCTGGCGCTGGGCCTGATGGCCCTGGCCGGTGGTGCGCTGGCGGCGGGCAAGCCGTGCGAGGAGCTCAAGGCAGAGATTGCGGCCAAGCTGGATGCCAAGGGGGTCACCGGCTACAAGCTGGAGATCGTCGACAAGGGCGAGCCGGCCGGCAAGGTGATTGGCAGTTGCGAGGCTGGTACCAAGGAGATTGTGTACCGCCGCGGTTAACGGATTGGATTCTTCGCGGGTAAACCCGCTCCCACAGGTACAGCTTCGCTCTCAGGCCTGTGATACCCCTGTGGGAGCGGGTTTACCCGCGAAGAGGATCACCCGCTCTTGAGCGCCTGCGCCATCAGTTCATATGACCGAATCCGGTCCGCATGCTCATACAAATCACAGGTAAAGATCAGCTCATCTGCCCCGGTCTGCTCCAGCAGCACTTCCACCTTGGCCCGCACCTTTTGCGGGCTGCCGATCATCGCCAAACCGAGGAAGCTGCCTACCGCGTCCCGCTCATGGGGCAGCCACAGCCCATCCATGCTTTCCACCGGCGGCTTCTGCATCAGGCTCTGCCCGCGAATCAGTGCGAGGATGCGCTGGTACACCGAAGTGGCCAGGTACTCGGCCCTTTCATCGGTTTCCGCCACTACCATGGGGATGCCCAGCATCACATACGGCTTGTCCAGCGTGGTCGAAGGCTTGAAGTGGTTGCGGTACACGCGGATCGCCTCATGCATCAAGCGCGGCGCAAAGTGCGAGGCGAACGCGTAGGGCATGCCGCGCATCCCGGCCAGCTGGGCGCTGAACAGGCTGGAGCCAAGCAGCCACATCGGTACCTCGGTATCGTGCCCAGGCACGGCGATCACTTTTTGATCATCGGTACGCGGGCCGAGGTAGCGTGACAGTTCTTCGACATCGTCCGGGAAGTCATCCGGGCCGCCGGCGCGGTCGCGACGCAGGGCGTAGGCAGTCATCTGGTCGGAGCCTGGCGCGCGGCCCAGACCCAGGTCGATGCGCCCCGGATACAGGCTGGCCAGGGTGCCGAACTGCTCGGCGATCACCAGCGGCGCATGGTTGGGCAGCATGACCCCGCCAGAGCCCACGCGAATGCTCGAGGTCCCCCCAGCCAGGTAGCCGATCAGCACGGAAGTCGCCGAACTGGCGATGCCGTCCATGTTGTGGTGCTCGGCCACCCAGAAGCGATTGTAGCCAAAGCGCTCGACGTGCTGCGCCAGGTCCAGCGAGTTGTGCAGTGACTGCGCCGGGCCGGCGTCGGCACGTACCGGCACCAGGTCGAGGGTGGAAATCTTCAGGTCACGCAACTGCGTCATGGAGCCTCCGCAAAGGTGTTTGGCCACAGGCCTTTTCAACTCTGTATGGGCATATTCGAAGGATTCAATGCTTGCCGTGCGATTGCTCTGAACTTGCCGTAGGCGGCTGACCTCTGAAGCCATAAGCATGTAACCCGAGACCAGGAGGCATCATGAAAAAGACAGCATCGGCGATCTGGCAAGGTGGCCTGAAAGACGGCAAAGGGCTGCTTTCTACCGAAAGTGGCGCACTCAAGCAGAACCCCTACGGCTTCAACACCCGTTTCGAGGGCTCGTCCGGGACCAACCCGGAGGAGCTGATCGGCGCGGCGCACGCCGGCTGTTTCTCGATGGCGCTGTCGATGATGCTGGGCGAAGCGGGGCTCACCCCGGACAGGATCGACACCACTGCCGAAGTGACACTCGACAAGCAAGCTGATGGCTTTGCCATCACCGCAGTGCATCTGGTGCTCAGGGCCAAGGTGCCTGGGGCGAGTGAAGCGCAGTTCTTGCAGATCGCCGACAAGGCCAAGGCCGGGTGCCCGGTGTCCAAGGTGCTGAACGCGAAGATCAGCCTGGATGCGGCGCTGGTGGGTTGAAACAGTGCAATGAGGGCGGTTTGCTGTAGTCTAAACAGCGTCGGCAGCACGCTGCCCTTTCAGGAGCCGTTTCATGATTCGCGTCGCAATCGCCGTGTTGGCTTCCCTGGTCGCCACGTCTACGCTGGCGGCGGTCAAGCCGTGCGAGGAGCTCAAAGCCGAGATCGAGGCCAAGATCCAGGCCCAGGGTGTTTCGTCCTATACCTTGGAGATCGTGCCCAACAGCGAGGTCAAGGACCAGAACATGGTCGTCGGGACCTGCGATGGTGGGACCAAAAAGATCATTTATCAGAAAAATGATCGGTGAGTCCTTGACCTGGGGCCGCTTTGCGGCCCCAGGTCAAGGAATGCAGAACACCTCGCTAGGCTCGTTCACCACCACCTTGCGGCTGCCGTCATACAGCAGCACCTGCGGCTCCATCACCGGCGCCCGTGCCTCCAGGCGATAGCGTTCACCGGCCTTGAAGTTGTCAAAGCGCACGGTCAGGTAGCAGGTACGGTCCCTGGGCTGGGTCGTGAGGCCGCCCCCCTTGACCTCATAATCGAAGCGCACTACCAGTTCGTGCTTGCCCGGCGTCACCTGAAAGTAACGGCCATCCTCCAGGCGCTGGCCATCAAGGCGGTCGGCCATGATTATTCTGCCTGGGGTCATCGTGTACAGGTCGACCCAGGCCTGCTTGGGGTCGACGGGCGGCAAGGGGCTGGCGCAAGCCCCCAGTGTACTGAGGGCGATCAGCATCATGGGCTGGCGCATGGCAAGACTCCCGCTTGCGACTTATAGACTACAAGCATAGCGCCGTTTGTGCGTTTCAGGTGCGCTGGCAGCCTGCGGGCAAGCCCTGGCCAACCAGTTTCTGCTGGTGGTCGTAGAGTTTGATCCAGGGGCGGAAGCCGATGCTGCCAGCCTGCAGCTGGTAGCGCTGGCCGGCACTGAAATCCTTGAAGGTCAGCTTGACTTGGCAATCCCGCCACAACGGCTCCTCGACCGGGCCGATATTGCTGGGGGTAACCGGAAACTGGTAGCGCACGGTCAGCTCGTGGCTGCCGGGCTGTACTTCGAAATAACGGCTGTCGGCCCAGTCGCGTTCATCTACCTGCACGGCGTGCAGCGAGGTGTTGTCGTAGGGGGTGAGGTCGATCCAGGCCTGGTTCGGGTCCGGGTCTGGCAAGGTCGAACAGGCGGATATCAGCAACAGTGAGCCGGTGACCAACAGTGCACGCATGGCGAAACGCCCCCTTGGCGAGATAGTCTTGGAGTGAATCGGCCTTGAGCGAGTCAGACAGTTGCAGATGCTTCGACTTATTCTTATGCAGCGCTCAGGCCCTGGGCCACTCGACCTTGTTTTCACCCGTTTGGTTCCCCTGCTGGCGGTGCTCCTGCTGAACGGTTGCAGCAGCGCGGCCTACTATGGGCAGTTGGCCGAGGGCCAATGGCAGCTGCTGCGCGCACGTCAGCCACTGGAGCAGGTAGTGGCCAACCCGGCCACTTCAGCGCAATTGCGCGCGCGCCTGGAACACGCCAAGCAGGCGCGGGCATTTGCCAGCCGGCAGCTGAAGCTGCCGGACAACCGCAGCTACCGGGTATATGCCGACCTTGGCAGGCCCTACGTGGTATGGAATGTGTTCGCAACCCCCGAGCTGTCGTTGCAGCCAGTGACGCACTGCTTCCCGATCGCGGGATGTGTGGCCTATCGCGGCTATTACCACCAAGGCGCGGCGCGTGGTGCGGCGGCGTTGATGCGCCAGGACGGCATGGATGTTTACGTGGGCGGCGTGGAGGCCTATTCGACCCTGGGCTGGTTCGACGACCCGATCCTGTCGTCGATGGTGGGCTGGAGCGACGAGCGCCTGGCCACGCTGATCTTCCATGAGCTGGCGCACCAGCGCTTTTATGTGCAGGACGACACCGAGTTCAACGAGTCGTTTGCCTCCTTCGTCGAGCAGGAGGGCACGCGGCAATGGCGCGTGGAGCGGGGCCTGAGTGCCTCTGGCGGGGAGCAAGGGCAGCAGCGTGAGCAGTTCATCCGGTTGGTGCTGGCCTGCCGCGAGCGGTTGCAGGCGATTTATGCCGGGCCTCTGGCTGATGTGCAGAAGCGGGCGGCCAAACAGGCGGAATTCGAGCGGCTTAGGCGGGAGTACCGGCAGGTGCGTGATGCCCAGTGGGGTGGTGACAAGCGCTATGACGCCTGGATGTATGGGCCGATGAGCAATGCCAAGTTGTTGCCGTTCGGGCTGTATGACCAGTGGGTGCCGGCGTTTGCGGCGCTATTCCGTAAGGTTGACGGGAATTGGCCGCGCTTTTACAAGCGGGTCGAGCAATTGGGGCGGTTGCCGATTGAAGAAAGGAAGGCGGCGTTGCAGCGATTGACGGTGAACCTGTAAGAATTTGGGGCCGCTTTGCGGCCCATCGCGACGCAAGGCCGCTCCTACAGTAGATACGCGATCGCCTGTAGGAGCGGCCTTGCGTCCCGATGGGCTGCAAAGCAGCCCCCAGGGCCATCAAGCCTTGAGGAACGCCTGATGCATCTCGGCCAAGGTAGCAAAGTGGAAGGCCGGTTCTTCCGCCATCAATTCCTCCTGGCTACCAAACCCATACCCCACCGCCACCGCCTGCAAGCCATTGCTGCGCGCACCGATCAGGTCATGCTTGCGGTCGCCGATCATCAGCGTCTGCGCCGGGTCCAGCCCTTCTTCAACCAGCAGGTGGCGGATCAGCTCAACCTTGTTGGTGCGCGTGCCGTCCAGCTCACTGCCGTAGATCACCTTGAAGTGGTGGTCGAAGGCGAAGTGCCGGGCGATTTCACGAGCGAACTCCCACGGTTTTGAGGTGGCGATGTACAGCGTGCGGCCTTGGCCGGTCAGGGCCTCGAGCAGCTCCGGTACACCTTCGAATACCAGGTTTTCGTACAGGCCGGTGACCTTGAAGCGTTCCCGATAGAAGTTCACCGCCTCCCAGGCCTTGGCTTCGTCGAAACTGTAGAACTGCATGAATGCCTGCAGCAGGGGTGGGCCGATGAAGTGCTCGAGACGGGTGAGGTCTGGCTCGTCGATGCCCAGTTTGGCCAGGGCGTACTGGATCGAGCGGGTGATGCCCTGACGCGGGTCGGTCAGGGTGCCGTCGAGGTCGAAGAGGATATTTTGCTGGTGCATTTGCGGGGTTCCACTTTGAATGCTGCGTGGCCTTCTTCGCGGGTAAACCCGCTCCCACAGGGATATCACAGGGCCTGAGGCTGGCGCCGTACCTGTGGGAGCGGGCGAGCCCGCGAATACGGTCATTCCGGTTGGTCGTAGCCTTCGGCCAAATGCTGGTCCTTGAGCTTCACATAGTTGCTGGCGCTGTAGGCGAAGAATGCGTGTTCCTGCTCGTTCAGCAGCCGGGCCTGTTTCACCGGGCTGCCCATGTACAGGTAGCCACTGACCAGGCGCTTGCCCGGCGGCACCAGGCTGCCGGCGCCGATGATCACTTCGTCCTCGACGATGGCGCCGTCCATGATGGTACTGCCCATGCCGACCAGGATGCGATTGCCCAGGGTGCAGCCATGCAGCATGACCTTGTGACCGATGGTCACTTCGTCACCGATGATCAACGGGAAGCCGTCCGGGTTGAACGGGCCGGCATGGGTGATGTGCAGCACACTGCCGTCCTGCACGCTGGTGCGCGCGCCGATGCGGATGCGGTGCATGTCGCCGCGTATCACGGTCAACGGCCAGACGGAGCTGTCTTCACCGATTTCCACGTCGCCCAGCACTACCGCCGATCGGTCGACGAAGGCCCTGGGCCCAACTTTCGGAGTGTGCTGCTGGAAGCTTCGGATGGCCATGATAGCGTCTCTCATCTGTGCCGATAGGCAGGCTGCCTGCTGCGGTCGGCGTCGATTGTAATTAAGATGGGGCAGTGTTTCTTCTGCCAAGGTATCCAAACCGTGAGTGCGAACAACCCGCTTCTGCAGTCCTACGATCTGCCGCCCTTCTCGCAAATCCGTGCCGAACACGTGTTGCCGGCGATCGAAGCGATCCTGGCCGACAACCGTAAAGCCATTGCCGAGATCCTCGAAAAGCAGGGCAAGAACCCTACCTGGGCTGGCCTGGTGCTGGCCATGGACGAACTGAACGACCGCCTGGGCGCCGCCTGGAGCCCGGTCAGCCACCTCAATGCGGTGTGCAACAGCGCGGAACTGCGCGAAGCCTACGAGTCGTGCCTGCCGGCGCTGAGCGCCTACTCTACCGAACTGGGCCAGAACCGCGCGCTGTTCGAAGCCTACCAGGCGCTGATCGACAGCCCCGAAGCCGCCGGCTTCGACGTGGCGCAAAAGACTATCCTCGAGCACGCCCTGCGTGACTTCCGCCTGTCGGGTATCGACCTGCCGGCGGATAAACAGCAGCGCTACGCCGAAGTGCAGAGCAAGCTCAGCGAGCTGGGCAGCCGTTTCTCCAACCAGCTGCTCGATGCCACCCAGGCCTGGACCAAGCACGTTACCGACGAAGCCGCGCTGGCTGGCCTGACCGATTCGGCCAAGGCCCAGATGGCCGCCGCCGCCCAGGCCAAGGGCCTCGACGGCTGGCTGATCAGCCTGGAATTCCCCAGCTACTACGCGGTGATGACCTACGCCAGCGACCGCGCCCTGCGCGAAGAGCTGTACGCCGCCTACTGTACCCGCGCCTCGGACCAGGGCCCGAATGCCGGCCAGTTCGACAACGGCCCGGTGACGCAGGAAATCCTCGGCCTGCGCCAGGAGCTGGCCGAACTGCTGGGCTACAAGAACTACGCCGAGCTGAGCCTTGCCACCAAGATGGCCGAGTCCAGCGACCAGGTGCTGAGCTTCCTGCGTGACCTGGCCAAGCGTTCCAAGCCGTTCGCCGCTCAGGACCTGCTGCAACTCAAGGCCTATGCCGCCGAGCAGGGCTGCCCTGAGCTGGCCAGCTGGGACGCCGGCTACTTCGGCGAGAAGCTGCGCGAGCAGCGTTACAGCGTGTCGCAGGAAGCCCTGCGCGCCTACTTCCCGATCGACAAGGTGCTGGGCGGCTTGTTCAGCATCGTGCAGCGCCTGTACGGTATCGAAATCGCCGAGCTCAAGGGCTTCGACAGCTGGCATCCGGATGTGCGCCTGTTCGAGATCAAGGAAAACGGCCAGCACGTCGGCCGCTTCTTCTTCGACCTCTACGCCCGCGCCAACAAGCGTGGCGGTGCCTGGATGGATGGCGCGCGTGACCGTCGCCGCACAGCTGCTGGCCAGTTGCAGAGCCCGGTGGCCAACCTGGTGTGCAACTTTACCCCGGCCGCGCCCGGCAAGCCGGCGCTGTTGACCCACGATGAAGTCACCACGTTGTTCCACGAGTTCGGCCATGGCCTGCACCACATGCTGACCCGCATCGAGCATGCCGGTGTATCCGGCATCAATGGCGTGGCCTGGGACGCGGTCGAACTGCCGAGCCAGTTCATGGAAAACTGGTGCTGGGAGCCGGAAGGCCTGGCATTGATCTCCGCCCACTACGAAACCGGTGCCCCCCTGCCCCAGGACCTGCTGGACAAGATGCTGGCGGCGAAGAACTTCCAGTCGGGCATGATGATGGTGCGCCAACTGGAGTTCTCGCTGTTCGACTTCGAGCTGCACGCCACCCATGGCGACGGCCGTAGCGTGCTGCAGGTGCTCGAAGGCGTGCGCGACGAGGTGTCGGTCATGCGCCCACCGGCGTACAACCGCTTCCCCAACAGCTTTGCGCACATCTTCGCTGGCGGTTATGCGGCGGGCTACTACAGCTACAAATGGGCCGAAGTGCTGTCGGCTGACGCCTTCTCGCGCTTCGAGGAAGAAGGCGTGTTGAACGCCGATACCGGCCGTGCCTTCCGCGAGGCGATCCTGGCACGCGGTGGTTCGCGCGAGCCGATGGAGCTGTTCGTCGACTTCCGTGGCCGTGAACCTTCCATTGATGCATTGCTGCGCCACAGCGGCCTGAGCGAGGACGCTGCGGCATGAGTGAGGGAGCCGTGAACAAGACCAAGAAGCGCTTCATTGCCGGGGCGGTATGCCCGGCATGCAGCGAGACCGACAAGCTGATGATGTGGAACGAAGACGGCGTACCGCACCGCGAGTGTGTGGCCTGCGGCTTTACCGACACCCTCAACGAGCAGGGCTTGTCGGTGCCGAAGGAGCTCGGCACCCGGGTCAACCATCTGGAGCCGAAAGCCGCGCCGGCCAAGGTACAGACGGTGCAGTTCTTCCCCAACCCGAAGCTGAAGAAACCGGCTGAATAACGCAGTCGTGCCACCCGGGCTTGCATGCCCGGGTGGTAGATATTCAGGCCGCCTGCCGCACGCTGGCCATGCAAACTCGCCTGCTCTTCCCTACGAGCAAGGTGTTGCACCCATGGACAACCCCCTTCTGCAAAACAGCCATACCCCCATCGATTATCCGTCGATCACGCTTCAAAACATGCAGGCTGCTTTCGACTACGTGCTGTTGGCGCACGAGCAAGGTATCGAGCGCATCATCCGCGACCAGCAGGCATTGCCAACCTGGGATGACATGGTGCTGGCGGTGGACGGGCTGGATAGCCAGCTACTGGCAGTGTTGTATGCCGCCTCGCCATTGGTTGGTCGGGATGAAGCCTGGGCTGGTGCCATCTTCGACTTCTTCGCCAAGGCCACGGAGCGGTTCGAACAGAAATTCACCAACTCCGCACTGCACGCCCTGTATGAGCGCTTGGCCAACAGCGATATCGGCAAGCAGCTGGATGCACAGAAACGCGCCACTTTGCGCTGGCATCTGCAAAAGTTTATCTCCAGTGGTGCATCGCTCGACCCAGCCGGCAAGATGCGCCTGGCCGAACTGCTGAAACAGATTGGAGCCGCGCGTGAGGCGTTTCGCAGCAACATCAACCGGCCAGGGCTGAGCATCACGGATGAGTCCGAACTGAGCGGTGTACCTCAGCGCATCCGTGACGAGCTGGCTACAAGGGCACAGGAAGCGGGTGAACCGGGATGGTTGATTGCTTGTGAAAGCGTTACCACCGACGCCGTGCTCAAACATGCCGACAACCGGCAACTGCGTGAGCGCGTGTACCGGGCTTACAACACCAGAGGCGTCGGTCTTGGCCAACAGCAGGATAATCGCTCGCACCTGGAGCAAGTGGCGAAGTTGCTGGAAGAAAAGGCCCACCTGCTCGGCTTTGCCAGCCATCTGGAGCAGAGCCTGCATACGAAGAGCGCGGGTTCGGTCGCCCAGGTGCGCAGCTTTCTGCATGACCTGGCTGGCCATGTGAGTCCGGCCGTGCTGCAGTGGCGTGCAGATATGCAGCGCCAGGCCGCCGCCGAAGGGCTGGGGAGTGTCCAACCTTGGGACATTGCCTACCTGCAGGCCTCGTCGCGCGAGGTGCTTTCCACCGAAGCCTTGCGCGAACACTTCCCGCTGAACGCCGTTGTCAGCGCTTTGAAGCAATTGGCGGATAAGCTGTTTGGCGTGACGCTGCAGGCCAGACCGCTGGCGACCTGGGATGACAGCGTGCAACCGTTCGAGGTGTGGCAGGACAACGCCTTGATCGGTTTCCTGTACCTGGACGCCGTACAGCATGCCGGCAAACAGCCTGACTCGGTGTTCACCACCTACATTCGCAACCGCCGGGTCGATGCCGAGGGAATCTTCCAGGCGGCCTCGGTTGTGGTCTACAGCGACGTGCCAGCAGCGCTTCCGGGTAGCCAGCCGTTGCTGGACCATCTGTCACTGCGCAAGCTGTTCCATGAGTTTGGCCATGCCTTGCACCATTTGCTGGTGCGCACTACCAACCACGTGATGTCCAACGTCACCGAACTCGGTACAGATGGCGTGGAGCTGTTCGGCAAGCTGTTCGAGCGCTGGGTCTGGGACGCGGACTACCTGGTGGCGATTTCTTCGCCCCGCCAGGATGGCAGCAAGCTTTCACGGACCCGGGTCGACGAGTGCCTGCGCCGCTTGCGGCAACAAGGCGTGGAAGAAACCGCGCGCGATCTGAGCATGGCGCTGTTCGACCTGGACCTGCATGGCACGCCGAATGATGGCCGGTCCCTTGAGCAGCGCCTGCACGATGCCCGTGAGCAGTGTGGCTACTGGCCCCTGGCCGATTTCGAGCACCCGGCGCATGCCTTCGACCATCTGGTGAACGGCTACGATGCCGGCTATTACGCCTATCTGTGGTCGGATGTGCACGCCTTCGACCTGTTCACCCGCTTCGAGGCCCAAGGCTTGCTGAACCGGGCCACAGGACGGGCGCTGCAGGAGGCATTGCTTGCCCCGGGGGCATCGCGCCCGTTACGTGACGGCATCGAGGAGTTCCTTGGCCGGAAGGCCAGCCAGTTGCCTTACCTGCGTTGGCATGGCTTGAAGTGAGGATGTGCTGACCGGAGGTGCTGGAAAGCATCAGGCGCACACGATACTGTATATGAATACAGTATTCGAGGTAAGCCATGATTCCTCCAGCACCGCAAAAGGGCCGTGGCACGGCGCACAATCCGCACAACCGCTTTGCTTCCAGCCATTCGGTGGTGGAGGATGACGGCTGGTATCAGGAGGTGCCGCAAACCCAGGGCACCGAGGTGCGGGCAGAGACGGCCAAGTCGATGATCAGCCGCAACACCTCACCCGACCTGCCCTTCGACCGCTCCATCAACCCTTACCGTGGCTGCGAGCACGGATGCATCTACTGCTATGCCCGCCCTTCCCACGCCTACTGGGACCTTTCCCCCGGTCTGGATTTCGAGACCAAGCTGATTGCCAAGACCAACGCCGCCGAGGTGCTTGCGCAACAACTGAGCAAACCGGGTTACGTATGCGCACCGATCAACCTGGGTAGCAATACCGACCCGTATCAGCCGATCGAGCGTGAACAATTGCTGACTCGGCGCCTGCTCGAAGTGCTGCTGCGTTTTCGCCACCCGGTGACCATCGTTACCAAGGGTTCACTGGTGCTTCGCGACCTCGACTTGCTGGCCGAGATGGCGCGCCAGCGCCTGGCACGGGTGATGATCAGCTTGACCACGCTGGACGATGACCTGAAACGGGTGCTGGAGCCGCGTGCGGCGTCACCCAAGGCGCGTTTGCGGGCGATCCGCGTGCTGCGCGAGGCGGGTGTGCCGGTGGGGGTGTTGTGTGCGCCGATGATCCCGATGATCAACGACAGTGAACTGGAACGGCTGCTGGAGGCGGCCAGGGAGGCCGGTGCGCAGAGCGCTGCCTACATGATGTTGCGCCTGCCGCTGGAAGTGGCACCGTTGTTCGAGCAATGGCTTCAGGATCATTACCCGCAGCGGGCGGCGCATGTGTTGAGCCTGATTCGCCAGAGCCGCGGTGACGAACTGTATGACAGCCGGTTTGGTTCACGGATGCGCGGTGAAGGCGTGTTTGCCGAGTTGCTGGCGCAGCGCTTCGCCAAGGCGATGAAACGGTTGGAGTTTGAAGGGCGAGAAGCGCAGGCGCTGGATTGTTCGGCGTTCTGCCCACCGGGTGGGCAGATGGCGCTGTTCTGATGTTCGAGCCATTGGACGGTCTCTGTGGGAGCGGGTTTACCCGCGAATGCATCGGTGGCTTCAATGACGCATTCGCGGGTAAACCCGCTCCCACAGAGGCCGTGCTCTGCTCAGAATTCTACTAATGACAACCAATAATCAGGCTAATACATATTGGCAGTTGATGTTTTTTTGCTATTATCCAATACCCGCCTTTCCTATCTGGAACACCCGTTCTAGAGCCTTCGAATTAAGTTTCAGTTAAGTTTTCCCCGCTAGCGTAGGCAACCAGTCCACGAAGACTGTGATCTATGGCCCGTGCGTGTCATCTAAATCTCCGCATAGCCAGAATCTTTCACCGGTAAAATGGATTTACCTACACACCGTCAAGAGGATGAATCATGCCCGTCAAGGACCCATCCAAGGTCGTACCGCAGGTCCCCGCGGAGAGCGCCGATGCCGCCCTTAAGCACATCGTCGACGGCTTCCTGCGTTTTCACCATGACGTTTTCCCCGAGCAGCAAGAGCTGTTCAAGAAGCTCGCCACCGCGCAAACCCCGCGCGCCATGTTCATTACCTGCGCCGACTCGCGCATCGTTCCCGAGCTGATCACCCAGAGTTCGCCTGGCGACCTGTTCGTGACTCGTAACGTCGGTAACGTGGTACCGCCTTATGGCCAGATGAACGGCGGCGTTTCCAGCGCCATCGAATACGCCGTGCTGGCGTTGAAAGTGCACCACATCATCGTCTGTGGCCACTCCGACTGCGGCGCAATGCGTGCGGTGCTCAACCCGCAATCGCTGACCAAGATGCCGACCGTGTCCGCCTGGTTGCGCCACGCCGAAGTGGCCCGCACCGTGGTCGAGAACAACTGCTCGTGCGGCAGCGAACACGAAACGATGCAGGTGCTGACCAAGGAAAACGTCATCGCCCAGCTGCATCACTTGCGCACACACCCTTCGGTGGCTTCGCGCCTGGCAGCCGGTGAGCTGTTCATTCATGGTTGGGTCTACGATATCGAGACCAGCAAGATCGAAGCCTACGACGCCGCCAGCGACAGCTTCCTGCCCCTGGCTGCTGGCGAGCCGGTCCCCTGCGCTACTCCGAGAGGCCGCTACTAAGCGACCCGTCCACCCGCTGAAACCTTGATAGCCGGCTGCACCCTGTAGGGGTGTGGCGCGGCCTTCGGCTGCCCTGAATTCCCTGACTGCCTGCCGGCACGCCCGCTGGCGGCCCGCGCCTGCGCGCTCGTCGGGGACAAACGTGCCCACGGCCAGAGGAATGGCTGTGTGACAAAGAAAGGAGAAACACGGTGAACATTACACAGTTGAAAGCGGCCCTGCCGCGTGAGTTGCTGGCGTCGGTGGTGGTCTTCCTGGTGGCCCTGCCGTTGTGCATGGGCATTGCGATCGCCTCGGGCATGCCGCCGGCCAAAGGCCTGGTTACCGGCATAATCGGCGGTATTGTCGTAGGTTTCCTTGCCGGTTCGCCGCTGCAGGTCAGTGGCCCGGCCGCCGGCCTGGCAGTATTGGTGTTCGAGCTGGTACGCCAGCATGGTATAGCCATGCTCGGGCCGATCCTGCTGCTGGCCGGCTTGCTGCAGTTGCTGGCCGGGCGCTTGCGCCTGGGCTGCTGGTTTCGGGTTACCGCTCCGGCGGTGGTGTACGGCATGCTGGCGGGGATTGGCGTGCTGATCGTGCTGTCGCAGCTGCATGTGATGTTCGACACTGCGCCGCAGCCATCCGGCATGCAGAACCTGCTGGAGTTCCCGGCGACCGTGGCCGCGGCCCTGCCGCAGGAAAGCGCTGGCTCCGGTTGGATGGCTGGCACACTGGGCCTGGGCACCATTGCCATCATGTGGGGCTGGGAGCGCCTGCGACCGCAGCGGCTGCGCTTCGTGCCGGGTGCCCTGCTGGGCGTATCGGCCATGACGGCCATAAGCATGTGGCTGGCTTTGCCGGTGAACCGCGTACAGGTGCCGGCCGACCTGTCCGAGGCCATCGACTGGATCCGCCCTGGTGACCTGATGCAACTGGCCGACCCTACCCTGTTGGTCGCCGCTTTTGCCCTGGCCTTCATCGCCAGCGCCGAAACCTTGTTGTCGGCTGCAGCGGTTGACCGCATGCACAGCGGCCAGCGCTCGGACTTCGACCGTGAGCTGTCAGCCCAGGGCATCGGCAACATGCTGTGCGGGGTGCTCGGCGCGTTGCCGATGACCGGGGTAATCGTGCGTAGCTCGGCCAACGTGCAGGCGGGTGCGCAGACTCGGGCTTCGGCGATCTTCCATGGCTTGTGGCTGCTGGCGTTCGTGGTGGCGCTGAGCAGCGTGCTGCAGCAGATCCCGGTGGCGAGCCTGGCCGGTGTGCTGGTATTCACCGGGGTCAAGCTGGTGGATTTCAAGGCGTTTCGTGGGCTTGGCCGCTATGGCCGCATGCCGATGTTCACCTACGCGGCGACGGCGCTGGCGATCATCTTTACCGACCTGCTTACTGGCGTGCTGCTGGGGTTTGCGCTGACCTTGCTGAAGCTGGCGCTGAAGGCGGCGCGGTTGAAGATCAACCTGGTCAGCCTGGAGAAAGCTGGGCACATGGAGCTGCGGTTGAGTGGCGCGGCCACTTTCCTCAAAGTGCCGGCGCTGACCCAGGTACTGGATAGCGTGCCGGCGGGGACCACGCTGCATGTGCCGCTGGGTAACCTGAGCTATATCGACCACTCGTGCCTCGAGCTGCTTGAGGACTGGGGCCGGAGCAATTCGGCGAATGGCTCGCGGTTGCTGATCGAGCAGCGACGGTTGAAGCGGCGGATCGAGGGGCGGATGCGGACTACGGCGGGGGTTGGGGCCTGAAGCTGAAAGCCGCCTGAACCGGCCTCTTCGCGGGCACGCCCGCTCCCACAGGTACTGCGCAGGCTTTGAACCCTGTGCAGTACCTGTGGGAGCGGGTTTACCCGCGAAGAGGCCGGAACAGTTTTTACAAATGGATCAGGCCGGCTGGCCCAGCTCCACGCCCAGCTGCCGTGACAGGCAAGGCCAGCGCTTCCAGGCCTCGCCAGTTTCCGGGCTGCTCAATTTCTCGCGGTAAGCCTCTACCGACTCCACCGCGAAGCTTTCGTCATTCAACATTTCATCCACCGAGTGGTGCACCACTTCATCCAGCTGGTTGGCAAACGCCTCGCCGATCAACTGGTGGGCAATCAGGTTGGCGACGGTGGTGTCGACCGGGATCAATGGCTGCTGGAAGTGACGGATGTACAGGTCGTTCACCTCTTCCACCAGGCGGTGCGCCAGGTAGGCCTCATCCAGCAGGCAGTCCAGGCCCACATGGCCTTGCATCACGCTGGGCGGCTGCAGGAAGTAGGCTTCGGCAATTTTCAGTACAGGTTTGATCTGCGATTCGATCCCGGCCTCGCGGGCGACCTCATGGGCGGCCTCCAGCAGTTCCGGAACCTGGTCGATGTAGGCGCTGACGAAGCGCGCCAAAGTACCCTGGGCGTCCTGCTCAGGCAGTTGGATCGAGGGGTGCAGATGGGGCAGTTGCAGCTCGAGACGCTGTTTCAATTGGCCGGTCCGGCCTTCGTGTTGATGGGCTTGGCTTACCTGCTCGCGTACAGCAGCGATGTTCATGACAACTCCAGGGACATTACGTTTCAAACGGAAGACACTAAATTAGCTCGGTATACAGAATACCTAAGACGTATTT
>PJTY01000412.1_pt1 | contig 22487 bp, 20 predicted proteins | sample 1512121 | NCBI WGS metagenome assembly PJTY01 (sample SAMN08177680, study PRJNA422409) | Soil metagenome, whole genome shotgun sequencing project. | isolation source: Soil enriched (2) on filter paper: alkali lignin treatment | place: USA: Madison | collected 2015-01-15 | reverse complement strand
GTTTCCACTGTGTTGGTCTATACCTGGCGGCGCAAGCTGAGTGCGGCGCTCGTCGCGTCGCAGGAGGACCATGGCTTCATCGAAGCTGTCGTGCTGGAAGACAAGAGCTCCGTGCCCACGCCCGGGCAGCCGGCGATCATGGTCGAGCTTTCCCACGGCGCCCGGGTGAGCATCTACAATTCGGCGTCGCCGACCATGGCAGCGGCCGTCATCAAGGCCTTGGCCCGGTGATCCCGATCCCGAGCGGCGTGAGGGTGTGGCTTGCGCTGGGGCATACGGATATGCGCCGGGGAATGCGGTCGCTGGCCCTGCAGGTCCAGCAATCGCTGAACAAGGACGTTCATGCCGGCGATCTGTACGTCTTCAGGGGACGAAGCGGATCGCTGTGCAAGATCTTGTGGCATGACGGCCTCGGGATGTCGTTATATGCAAAACGCCTGGAAAGAGGGCGTTTTGTCTGGCCATCTGCAAAGGATGGGACGATCGCGATCTCGGCTTCCGCGATGGCGTATGTCAACGGCGGTCGGATTTTAGGCCATCGCGGCGGAGTAAAAGCAGGCCAGTGAATGTGGCGCGGATTATATGCAAAGGGCCCCGATCGGGGCCCTTTGCATATTGGCCGTTTTTCGGCGGATCAGTCGGTCAGGGTGGCCTGGTTTTGCTCCGCCCCGGCACTGCGGCGACGGCGGGCGGACTGCTTGAGCCGGTAGCTGTCGCCGTTCATAGCCAGGATGCTGACGTGGTGCGTGAGGCGATCAAGGAGTGCGCCAGTCAACCGTTCAGAACCCAGAACCTGGGTCCAGTCCTCGAAAGGCAGGTTGGAGGTGACGATGGTGGAGCCGCGCTCGTATCGCTGGGAGAAGGTCTCGAACAGCAATTCGGCCCCCGTCGGCGAGAGCGGCACATAGCCCAGTTCATCGACAATCAGCAGTTTCACGGTGGCCAGCTCACGCTGCATTTTGAGCAGCTGCTTTTCGTCGCGCGCCTCCATCAGCTGGTTCACCAGGGCCGCAGCGGTGGTGAACAGTACGCTGAAGCCCTTCTGGCAGGCAGCCAGCCCCAGGGCGAGCGCCACATGGGTTTTGCCTGTCCCGCTGTTGCCCAGCGCGATGATGTTTTCCCGCCGCAGGATATACTCGCAGCGCGCCAGTTCGAGCACGAGCATCTTGTTGAGGCTGGGGATGGCCGTGAACTCGAAGGTGTCCAGGCTCTTGACCGCCGGGAACCGGGCGGCGCGGATACGGCGCTCCACCGTGCGCCGCTCCCGGTCGATGAGTTCCAGTTCGATGAGGCGCAGCAGATAGCGGGTATGATCCACGCCATCGCGCGCGCATTCCCGGGCCAGCTTCTCATACTCGCGCAGCACGGTGGGCAATTTGAGCTGCTTGAGGTGATGCGCCAGCAGCACCTGCGGTGTGCCCGCCGTCGTGCCGGTGGGCATCTTGTCTTCCCCGGCTCGGCTCATGCGGCCATCCCCGGCAGAAGGCTCGCATAGTCAGCAGCGCGCGTTGTCTTGACCTCCATTCTGGGCAGGTGCGGATAGGCTTCCAGGTCGAGCCGGGCCGGTTTGCGCTCGATCCGCGCCAGTGCGATCTGCTTGACCGCATCGAAGCCGATAGCCCCGATGTGGATGGCCTCTTTCACCGCAAAGGTTACCACCTCCATCGGCATGGCCTCAAGCAGGCGCAGTACCTGGATGAACTCGCGCTTTCCCTTGTTGCCCATCCGAACCTCGAGAAGATGGCGCAGGTGCTGAAAGTCCTCCGGCAGGTTCCAGTCCTGAAGCGCGGCGGCCTGATCGAGCGCGCCCGGCTTGGTCTCGATCAGCGCCAGATAATGCAGCGGGTTTGCGACAAACATGGCCTCGCCATAGCAGCGCGGATGACGGGCGATCTCCTCGCCCCCGCACAGGATGACAACCCGGTCGACAAAGCCCTTCACGACAACGTCCTGGAAGCAATAGTAGGTCGGCTCCGAGTAATCGTTGGTCCGGTAGCGCACCAGCGCGGTCGAGGAGACCCGTGCAGCTTTCGTCTCACAAGGTTCGAACGTGCCGGCGGGCAGCGGGCGCAAAGCCGCCAGATCTGCCGACAGGCGCTCCCCGATCGTTTCGGTGTGGCGCCCGGCTCGCTCTTCCTGCCGGGCCCGGCACCGCCGTTCCAGTTCTGCGTTGAAGTCGTCATAGGTTGCAGCGCGCGGGATCGGCACCATGAAGTGCGAGCGCGCATACTTCACCAGCCCTTCGACCTTGCCCTTGTCGTTGCCCTTGCCCGGCCGGCCAAAGCGATCGGCAAACAGGTGGTGGCTGACCAGCCCTGTGAAGGCCTGGGTCCGCTCGCGCTTGCCGTCCCCACAGATCTTGGCCACCGCAATTTTGGTATTGTCGTACAGGATCGAGAGCGGCACCCCGCCAAAGAAGGCAAACGCGCAAACATGCCCGTCCAGAAAGGCTTCCGTCGTCTCGGCAGGATAGGCCTTCACAAAGCAGGCATCGGATTGTGGAAGGTCCATGCAGAAGAAATGCACCTTCTGCCGCACGCCGCCGATCACGCCCACCGCTTCGCCAAAGTCCACCTGTGCGTGCCCTGGCGGATGCGCCAGCGGCACGAAGGTCTCACGGCTGCGCACACGGCTCTGGCGCACGTAATCCTTCACCACCGTATAGCCGCCGCCGTAGCCATGTTCATCGCGCAACCGCTCAAAGATGCGTTTGGCCGTGTGGCGCTGCTTGACCGGCGCGACATAATCTTCAGCCAAAATCCGGTCGATCACCGGCAGCAACAATCCCAGCTTCGGCTTGGTGACAGGCTTGGAACGCGTGTAGCCCGGCGGCAGCGAGAAACGGCACATCTTCGCGATCGTCTCTCGGCTCAGGCCGAAAACCTTCGCTGCCTCCCGCTGGCTGTTCCCTTCGACAAACACAAAGCGGCGTACCGCTGCATAGCTCTCCACGGCAAACATCCCCGGCCGCTCCAAAAAGAGCAACCTTACCAATGGCTGGTTTTTACTCCGCCGCGCTCAGCAATTTGCCGGCGCTCCATTGGCCTGGTTTGTCACCGCCGTGCACACTGCCCCCCGTCTACTTTTCCGCACTCGCTTTGGCTGCAACTGTCCTCTTCTGGCTCTGATTAGTGAGTCCCGAGCCTGGTAATATCGCGCGGATGATGTGTCGCACCCTTGATGCGTCGGGCATTATGAATGACCACTCCTTTCGAAGCGCATCAAAGTGTCGCGCAATAATCGATCGGAGAGAACGATGCCAGCTTATGTACGCGAGCTGCGTGAGCAATGGCGACCGTTGCTTGCCGCGGTCATTGGCTTGAGTTCGGGATACTCCATCATAAGCTATGTGACGAGCATCATGGCGCCTCACCTGCTGCGTGAGTTCGGGTGGTCGAAGGCAGAATTTGCCGCCGTCAGCAGCCTCACATTGGTGTGCGTGCTGGTATTTCCCGTCATCGGTCGTCTGACCGACGTCGCCGGAGTGAAGCGCACCGCTCTTGTCGGTGTCGTCGCCTGCCCGATTGGATATACGCTTCTGAGCCGGATGAACGGCGATATCCGCGTCTACATCGCGATTTTCCTGGCAATGGGACTTATCTGCATCACGACGACCGCCACAGTATATAGCCGCGTTGTGGTGCGCCATGTCGTTCACGCACGCGGGGTCGCGCTGGCGATCGTCGCATCCGGGCCGGCAGCAATGGGCGTGATCGCGGCTCCTTTGTTAAACGAATTCGTAGAGGCTTACGGATGGCGGCCGGGCTATCTCCTTGTCGCGACCTTCTCTGGTGTGCTGGGCGTTGCAGCGCTCCTCCTCATGCCGCGCGAAGGACCGCCAGGGGCACTGGGGCGAACCACGCGCGTTGCACGTGACGATTATCGAGCGATCTTCCGAAACCGATCGTTCTGGATTCTCGCTTCGGCAATGCTCCTGTGCAATCTTCCCCAGATCATTGCCTTGACCCAGCTAAATCTGATGCTGCTCGACAAAGGGGTGCGGCCGGAGGGCATAGCCATCATGATCTCGAGCTTTGCGATGGGGACGCTGGCAGGGAGGTTTGTGTGCGGACTGGCACTGGATAGGCTGCCTTCGCATCTGGTTGCCTGCTGTTTCATGGCACTTTCGTCGGTCGGTCTCTTCCTCATGGCTTCTTCTGTTGTCTCGAGCCCGTTCATAGTCCTTTCCGTTGTTCTTATCGGCCTTACCATTGGTGCGGAAGGTGATCTGATCAGCTATCTTGTTGCGCGGGCCTTTGGTGTCGAAGTCTACGGTACCGTGATGGGCATGATGACCGCGATTATTGCCGGGGCTGCTTCATTGGGGGCCATTATTCTGAGCCTGATGCTTCGCGGAGGGGGAGGATTTGCTCCGTTCCTGTCGCTCTGCGGCGTGACGGTCGTTTTGGGTGCCGCCCTGCTTCTGCTGTTGGGTCGGAATGGCTGCGACGCACCGAAGGGGGAGTGATTCCAGCTAATATCCATCAGAAGATGATCCCTATCTCGTGCGCGGGATCGCCCATTGAGGCCTGCCATACGCCCCGCAACCTGCCGGAGCGCATCGGACATTGCCGACTGTCTGACGACGAGCCGGAACGGACATGTGGTGGCCCACGGTCCGATGAGCGAGGTGCTGATGCCACCTGCCTGATGGAAATGGCGACCGGATATCGGGCGTGTCGCTGGAGAAGAATGCGATCGTGCAGGCGGAAGACCCTGCTTCACTGCTGAACGCAATCCTCTACGGCCCCTAATTGCCGCCGCCGCCTTTCACATCTGGACGAACGCGGATGCCGGGCTTTGGCAAGCGCCTGTCGGGCGAGGATGTCGCAGCGGTTGCAAGCTATTTGCGCAGCCATTTCAGCAATCGGGCGAGCGGGGTGTCGTCGGCGCAGGTGACCAAGCATCGTTGAGCCGGTCCTTTGAGTTCAGTTGCCCTTCGCGCTTGACCGATCGCCATCGAGTGGAGATAGTTTAGATGATAAACTATGAGTCTCGGCTGCTGTTCCGGCAGGCGTTCTAACGAAACTCATTGGTGTCATGAATTTCAGGGCTGACCTGAAGATGTGGAATTGCAGGAGGTCACGATGGGTACAGCTGCCGACAAACTCACCGCGATGGCGCGAGACGAGAAGCGTTTCGATTACGATCCGGCGGAGTTGCGCGATGCTCAGGTCGAGGCGCTGAACGAGCGTTTCCAGGAGCGCAAAGACGCCATCAAGCTGCTGGCCATGCGGGCACGCGAGGCAGAATTGACGCAGGTCGTGGCGCTGGAGGACATCGTCCCGCTGCTCCTCCCGCATACCGCCTACAAGAGCTATCCTGAGAGCTTCCTGACGGAAGGTAAATGGGATCGGCTGACGAAATGGCTGGGAACGGTTTCGCCCTATCCCATCACGATCGACACGGCCGGGATCGCCGGCATCGACGAGTGGATAGCGCGGCTGGAAGCCGCGGGCCATTATGTCTCCGCCTCGAGCGGCACGACCGGCAAATCGGCCATGCTGATCGCCTCGGAAAAGGACATGGTCTGGTCGCAGGCCGATACGGTCGGTGTCTTCTCCTGGGGGTCGGGCGTGGAGCCTGCGCAGGACAGGTTGCAGGTCGGTACCGGCCCGGTCGCGGCAGTGCCCAAGAACCTTAAAATCGCGGCGGCCCAGCGCGCGGCATTTGCCAATCCCGCCTGGGAGGCATGGCACTATCCGGTGCCACCGATCACGGTGGGCGCCCTCACGGGGCAGGTCGTCATGCGCAAGAAGATCGCGGACGGCACCGCCCGGCCGGACGAAATCGCCGACTTCGAGCGTATCTCGGCCGAGCGCGCGAAGGCTGTGGAGGAGGCCGTGCCCGCCACCGCCGATTTCCTGATCGCCAATCGCGACAAGAAGCTGATGATCGCAGGCCTGTGGAGCGGCCTCCATGCCGTGGCGAAGGCCGTGCGCGACAAGGGGTTCAGCGGGAAGGATTTCCACCCCGACAACGCCATCTATGTGGGCGGCGGTCTCAAGCGCGCAAAGCTGCCCGACGACTATAAGGAATTCGTGCAGGAGACGTTCAACATCCCGGCAAACCGAGATTTCCAGAATTACTCCATGCAGGAACTGAATTCCGGCATGCCCAAATGCCGCGAAGGCAATCGCTATCACATCCCGGCTTGGGTGGTGCCGCTCATCCTCGACAAGGATGGTAGCGCGCTGATCGCGCATGACTGGAACAGTGAAGTCGAGGGGCGTGCCGCCTTCTTCGATCTCTCCCTCGATGGACGCTGGGGGGGCGTGATCTCCGGAGACAAGATTTCGGTCGACTATCGTCCCTGCGCCTGCGGCCAGCGCAGTCCCTCCATCCGGGACAATATCGCGCGTTACGCCGACCTCGAAGGCGACGACAAGATCGGCTGCGCAGGCACGGTCGATGCCTATGTCCGCGGCGTTTCGTGAAGAGGAACCGACCATGAGCGAACATTCCGACTTCACCGTTTCCGCGCCCTTCTTCTATCGGGGCGAGGTCGTCGAGGGGGACGAGAGCATCCACCGCTCCCGTGACCTGGGCGTCAGCTTCGCCACGCCGCGCTTCGCTTTCGATAAGGCGATTCCGCCTCGGACGGAGGTGCCGCCACTTCTCAATGTGCCGACGGACGAGATCATCGATTTCCTCGTCGAGACGGGGCAGCGCCTCGTCGCGCCGGACAACGAGCATGTCCATGACTGTTTCGACCGCATGGCCTCAACCCACATCCTGCCACGCAGCGTGTTCGAGAATGTCGGCAAACATGCGGTTGCCTATCTCGACAAGCGTATCCTCAAGGCCGAGCTGGAGCAGAACTTCCCCGATACGCGCGCGCTCGACCAGTGGGTGCCTCTGCAGGATTTCACCGGGCGCAAGGCATGGGTCCGCGCCTTCGCACCCCGGCTGATCCATGTGCTGCCCGGCAATTCGCCCGGCGTGGCGATCAAGTCGGTCGCGCAGGGCGCGCTGGTCAAGGGGATCAACCTGTTCAAGATGTCTTCGGCCGATCCCTTCTACATGGTGGCCATCCTGCGCACCATGGCGGCGATCGACCCGGAGCATCCCATCGTTCGCTCCATGTCGGCCGCCTATTGGCGCGGCGGTGACGCCGCGGTCGAGAACGTCATCTATCGCCCCCAGTATTTCGACAAGATCGTGGCCTGGGGCGGCGGCGACGCCATCAACAATGTGGTCAAATATATCGGGCCGGGCTTCCAGCTGGTGTCCTTCGATCCCAAGACCTCGATCTCCATGATCGGTCGGGAAGCGCTGGTATCCGAGGAGACGATGGAGGCTGCAGCCGACCGCGCTTCCGCAGATCTCATGATGCTCAATCAGGAAGCCTGCGCCGCCAGCCGCTTCCAATTCGTGGAGGGGCCGCAGGATCTGGTCGACCGGTTCTCGGAGAAATTCCATCGCCGTATCGCCGAGCGCGCGGCGCTCTCGGGCGACGTGCGCCCTCTCTCCTCCGACCTCAAGGAAGAGGTTGAGGCGCTGATGATGATGGATGACGAATATGGCGTCTGGGGCCGGTCCGACGGCAAGGGGCTGGTCATCCGTTCCGACCAGCCGGTGGACTTCCACCCGATCAACAAGATCGGCAATGTCGTGCGGGTCGACTCCCTCGATGACGCTGTCCGCTACGTCAATGTCGCGACCCAGACGATCGGCTTCTATCCGTCGGATCGCATGGCGGACTATCGCGACCGCCTGAGCGCAGGCGGGGCGCAGCGCGTGTGCCCGCTGGGCGAAGCGGGGCCTTCCACCTTCGGCACCCCATGGGACGGCATGTATCCCCTCCATCGCTTCGTGAACTGGGCGGTGAACGAAAATGGTCCCGTCGATGGCGGGACCGAGGACAACGAGGTTTATCTCAACGCGTGAAGCAAATCGCGCGCCGCTTTACAGGGCGGCGCGTCTTCCTGCGAAAAGCGAACATGATCCTGCCAGCGGCAGAAGGAGATAATTGTGCGCTGATCGAAGGCCTTGGAACCAGACGGCTCGTTCTGCCTGGCCTTTTGCTGACGATGGGATCGGCCAGGGCCGGTTTGTCGCAATGCACAGCTGATCTGCGTTGACGCGTGCGTGCTTGGCATCCAAACGCGGTCTTTTCCAGCCAGTCGTGCATGCCTCGTGCCGCTTGCTGCGGACGGGAAGGCAGAGCATGGGCGGGAAGAAGCAGATACTTCGTCGTGATACGGATCTCTCGCTTGGAGAGTGGAGCATCGGCCCGCTATCCGATCTTATCAGTATTCGTTTGCGGCGCGTCGATATCCTGCTCACGAGGGCTTTCCATGACGCCGAGCCTAATATGCGATCCGGTGTCGTCTCGACTCTGGCCCTGATTGCGAGCAACCCAGGTATTTCGCAGAAGGAAATTGCGCAAATAAGCGGGACAGATAAGTCTAATGTCGTACCGCTCGTGAATGCACTTGAGGAAAAAGGCTGGGCCGAACGACGTCGATCCGAGGATGATGGTCGACGCTATTGTCTGTATGCAACTGCGGCAGGCGAAGCCGAAATCAATCGGATTGCAGACTGTATCCACGCCAGTGAACGGCTGATGCTTGCAGGGGTTTCTGAAAAGGACATTGAAGATTTAGAGGCTATTCTGAATCGTATGCACGATGCATGTCTGGACGTTCTCCAGAAGCGGAGCTGAACGCAACATAGCTCTTGCCGAAATTGGTTTGTGTCATGAACTGATGTTCGCGGGCCGAGAGCCTCGGCATGTCGACGACCGCCAAGGGCGCCGAGACCGAGAAGGACGCGATCGCGCTGTTTCGCAACCACGCCTTTACGGGGGCGTGAAAATCTACCCGTAGATCGGCAGGATCTGCGGCAGATCGACCGTCGTTCGAATGCCCGGCGGCGCGGCGCAGACGGCGGGAACGGCGTTGACCGGCCGGTGCGCGGTAAGACCCGGCGTATAGGCCGCATAGTCTTCCCCGGAGACCGGAAAAGTCACGTCCACTTTCACCGGGGTGTCCCCCTCGGTAACGATCCGCCAGCCGGATTCGCGCAAGTCCCAGTCATGCTCGATATCCCGGGTGACGTACCAGTTCGCCCGGAAGCGCAGGACCGGACGGCCACCGCTCTTGCAGGTTATCGTCGTGCGCATCGCGCCCACTGTCCCGGCGGCGACCGTGCCTGCCGCGATCGTCAGGTCGCGCCGCGCCGGCGAAAGCTCGCCCACGGCCTCGATCTCGTCCACCTTGAGGCCCATCGCATCCGCGATCTGCGAGAGCGAACTGCCGAAGTCCCCCTTGAGATGCTCGGCCCGGCGCTGGTCGAAAGGCGCCATCGGCGCGCCGAAACCCATGACCTGAAACAGCATTTCCGGTGAATTGCGGCTGGATACGTCGGCATACTCGTCGATGGTGAGCAGCCCGTGCGAACGCTGGAGCGACAGCAGCGGAATAGCCAGCGCTTCGGTCACGAAACCTGGGCTGGACCCGGTGCTGTAGATCGAGGCGTTCCCCGCCCGGCAGGCTGCTTCCACCCGCTCGCGAAGCGCGGGGTCCATCCGCGCCGGATTGTGAAAGTCTCCCCGCGTGGTGACGACGTTCTTGCCGGATGCCAGCAAGGTGCAAATCTCGTCGAAGTCGGTGCCTTGTCGCATGTAGAGCACGCAGTCCGCATCCAGCACGGCCATTTCTTCGAGCGAATGGCTCGCCTTCACGCCCGTTGGCGGCAAGCCGCAAAGTTCGCCCGCGTCCTTGCCGACCTTCTCGGGCGAACTGACCCAGAGCCCGACGAGGTCCATGCGCGGATGCTCGATCACCGTGCGCAAGGCGCGGCTGCCCACATTGCCCGTCGCCCACTGGATCACGCGCCAGGTCCGGTCTTCCGCCATCGTCTCTCTCCAAGTTCGTCCATTCGGGATCGTTCAGGGCGTCATCCAGCTCACGGTTTCCTGCCGAGGGTCGGGGGATTCGGCCTTCCACCGCACCGATCCGAAAGGCCGTTCGAGGCGGCGGCGCACGCGGCTGCCGGGATGCGAGCGGTTGAACGTATCCGCCTGCTTCTGAAGCTCGATATCGGCCTGGGTGAAGCGGTCGCGCAGGCGCAAGTAGTCGCCCCAGGTCGGGCAATGGTAGCGCTCGGTCCAGAGTGCGGGCGCGGCGATGTCCCGCGCGAGCGACCATTCGAAGCCGCCGTTGCGCTTTCGCATCGACTGCATCTTCATCATCACCGCGTAGAAGTCCCGCGCACGCTCGGGATCGACGTCGTAATCGACTTCGATAACGACCGGACCGGACCGCAGGGTCAGCGCCATCCCGACCGCCGGTTCGTGACCGAGCGCGACTTCGGCGGTATCGGCCAGATCGCTGCCGACGGGCAGGAGCAGGCCGAGCAGCGCCGTCGCGCCGACCGCGATACCCGAGGCCACGAGTGCGAAGGCCACGCTGCGGCCGGCAGCCACTTCCCCCCAGGCCCAGGCGCCCAGCCCGATCCCCGCGGTAATCGCCGAGGAAAACAGCGAAAGCGCCCGCGCCGTCACCCAGCGCGGCGCCGAAAGCTGCACGGTCACGTTGAGCATCGCGATGGTAAGGATGTTGCAGGCGCCGACCACCAGAAAGGCCGCGCAAGTCAGGACGATCTCGTGGCTCATCCCGATCGTGACGAGCGCGAGGCCGGTGCCGACTGCGAATATCCGCAAGGCCAGTTCGGTCGAGATTGCCTCGCCGATCCGACTGACGAAGAGCGCGCCGGTCACGGCACCCACGCCCTGCGCGCCCAGCAGCACGCCGAAAATGGAGGCGTCGCCATGCAGGAGGTCGCGCGCGATCAGCGGCGCCAGGGCGGAAGCGGTCGCCGTGCTGAGCCCGAAGACGAGCACCCGCACCAGCGCGGTGCGGATCGCCGGAGCATGAAACGCATACCGCACGCCGCCGACGATCGCGCGGTCCATCCGCTCCGGCGGCAGGCGCGACGGGACATGGCGACGGCGCCAGAGGAAGAACGCAAAGAGCAGCGGCAGATAGAGCAGCGCGGTCATGCCGAACACCGCCTTCGCCCCGTAGATCACCACGATCAGCCCGCCGAGCGCCGGACCGAAACTACGCGCGACATTGTAGCTGATCGTGCCCAGCGCGACAGCCGCGGGCAGGTGCGCACGCGAGACCTGTTCCGGGATCGAGGCCTGCCACGAGGGTGAATAGAGCGCGACGCCGCCGCCGATCAGCACGCAGAAACCCAGCAGCAACCAGGGCGTGACGAGGCCGAGGAAGGCGATGCCCGCCAGCACAGCCGCGCAGATCGCGCTGAAAGTCAGGCCGGTCATGGCGATGCGGCGACGGTCGAACATGTCTGCTATCGCCCCGGCGGGAAGTGTCACCAGCACCAGCGGCAGCATCATCGCGGACTGTACGAGCGCAACCATGCTGGGCGAACTGCTGAGCCGGGTCATCTCCCATGCCGCACCGACGCCGAGGAAGAGCTGCCCGAAGTTGGAGAACAGGCTCGCGGTCCATATCCTCCGGAAGGTCGGTTCCCGGAGCGGTGCAAAAGCGCCGCCCTCCGCCGTGGAAGGTGCAAGACTATCGACGGACGGCTCCCCGCGTTCCACTTCCTCCACGCCCTCCCCTTCGCCTTGCTTTTCGAGAGAATGTCGGCGCCGGCCGCGGGATCGTCAAGCGCACCGCCCGCGATTGCCCGAGGCCCCGCCCCCGCGATATGCTTTCACCTGAAAGCAATCGCCAAGGCGATAGGAAACAGACCTCCAACTGCAATTTCCCAAGTGAGCCAGCATGCCCCCGGACAGAACAGGCCGGGTGCCACAAAGCACGCTTTCCGCCGCCGTCCTCGCCGCGCTGAAGGAGCGCAACCGCTTCGATACCGCCGAGGTGGACGACGTGATCTGGGGCGTCTCCGCCGCGATCGGCCTGCAAGGCGGCGACATCGGCCGCATGGCCGCGCTCGACGCAGGCTACGACGTGAAGGCGGGCGGCGTCACGCTAAACCGCTTCTGCGGCTCCAGCCTGACCGCCACCAGCCTCGCCTCGGCGATGATCCTGTCCGGCATGTCCGACCTCATGATCGCGGGCGGGATGGACATGCTTTCCTATGCCAATGCCCACGGCATGAAGATGCGCGAGGCCGGGGTCGGCAGCGCGGGCATGGGCGCCGGCAATCCGCGTCTCCAGGCCAGGCATCCGCAGACCAACCAGGGCGTCGCCGCCGACGCCATCGCCGCGATGGAAGGCATCACCCGCGCGGAACTGGAAGCGCTCGGGGTCGAGAGCCAGCGCCGCGCCGCCCGCGCCATTGCCGAGGGTCGCTTCGACAAGTCGACGATCACGGTGAAGGACGACGAGGGCAACGTGATCCTCGACCACGAGGAATATCCGCGCCCGGACACGACCATGGAAAGCCTCGCCCAGCTCAAGCCCGCCTTCGAGATGTTCTTCGACATGCCTTCCGCGCCCGGCGGCAAGACCTATCTGGAACTCGTCCACCAGGTCTATCCTGACCTCAAGGTCAAGCCGATCCACCACGCCGGGATTTCCTCGGGCGTCGTCGACGGCGCTTCGGCGATCCTGCTCGCCTCGAAGGACTATGCCGAAAGGCACGGCCTGAAACCTCGCGCCCGCATAGTGGCGATGGCCGAGACCGGCGACTGCCCTACCCTGATGCTCAACGGCCCGGTCCCGGCCGCCAGGAAAGTCCTCGCCAAGGCCGGTCTGACCAAGGACCAGATCGACGTCTGGGAAGTGAACGAAGCCTTCGCCGTCGTCGTCGAGAAGTTCATCCGCGACCTTGACCTCGACCGCGCGAAGGTCAATCCGAACGGTGGCGCGATCGCGCTCGGCCATCCCGTCGGGGGCACCGGAGCCATCCTCATCGGCACCGCGCTCGACGAGCTGGAGCGCAGCGGGGGGCGCTATGCCCTCGTCACCATGTGCGCTGCCGGGGGCATGGCACCCGCCATCGTCATCGAACGCGTGTGAACGCAGTCCAAGGAGTATCGAGTTGGCAACCGAGGTGGAAGACAAGCTGACCGGCAGGCTGGGCGAGGCCCTGAGCGATGGCGAGGTCAGCACGCGGCGGCAGGTCGGCCTGCGCATGACGGTGATCTCCCGCCTCCAGCGCAACAATTTCGACCGCAAGGTGGCCGTCCTCAACGTCACCCGCTCGCAATGGGCGATGATCGCGGTGGTCTCGCGCTATCCGGGTTCGACCCAGCGCACGATCGCCGAATATCTGGAAATGTCGGAAGCCTCGGCAGGTCGCCTGATCGACCGGCTCTGCGCCGAAGGGCTGCTCGAACGCCGCGACCGCGCCGACGACCGCCGCGCCCGCGCCGTCTATCTCACCGAAGCGGCCCGCCCCCTGCTCGACCAGCTCGGCAAGATCGCCGACGAAGGCGAGGAGAAGATGTTTCACGGTTTCTCGGACAGCGAGGTCGAGCAGCTTCGCGATTACATGAACCGGATCTACGACAACGTCAGCCGCGGCTGATCCCGGTCCACGCGCAAAAGAAAAGGGCGGCCCTATGGAGCCGCCCTTTTTCGTTCTTTCGCGAGAGGCTCACTTCGCCGAAGCGATGTCCTTCTTCGACAGCGAGGTGGTGAGCTTGCCGTCCACGGAAGCGAGGCTGGCGGCCGGAACGGTGACGAGGCGGCCGTTGAGGATGACCTGCGGATTGCCGTCGGCCGCAACGCGGTAGATCGGCGCGAGGCGGCCGCCGTTGCCGATGTAGAGCATCTTGCCCGCGGCCAGGTCGAGCGGCGTCGCGGCGGCTTCCGTGACGGCCTGAACCGACTGGCTGGTTTCGGCGAAAGCAGCCGGAACCAGGGCGAACGAGGCAACCGAAGTAGCGGCAGCGAGCGCAACGAACTTCTTCATTTAGGCATCTCCGTATGATCTTTTTGACTTGTCGAAGAAAGCCGTCGCGGCTTTTTCAACTTACTAACCTAGGTTAGGTTTTGTTGAACATATAGTCAATTGCGTTTCGCGCACCCATCATGGAGGTTTACGCAACCATCGCCTCCGCGAAAATCCGTGTCTCCTGCCGGGCGCCAGAACAGCATGGAAGATCGCGGGAGCGTATCGCGCGGCTCCGATCCGGCATGATCGTGCCCGCGATGGCGCGTGCCTTGTCAGCCCTGCCCTTTGCGCTCAAATCGAAAGAGGCCTCGGCAGGCCCGGAAATCCTGCCATGCGAGGTCTGGTGCAAAGACCGATCACAACAAAATCAGGCGGGACAGGCGGAAAATGTCGACAAAGGTGATGCAAGGGGTGCGTGTCCTCGAAGTGGCGCAGTTCACCTTTACCCCCGCGGCCGGGGCGATCCTCGCCGACTGGGGCGCGGACGTCATCAAGATCGAGCACCCGGTGCGCGGGGACACCCAGCGCGGCTTCCTCAACATGGGCGGCGTGCAGCTCGATCCGCTGCGCCACACCCTGTTCGAGCACCCCAACCGCGGCAAGCGCAGCGTCGGCATCGATCTTTCGACCGAGGAAGGCCAGGAACTGCTCTACGAACTGGCGAAGCAGTGCGACGTCTTCCTCACCAACTACCTGCCGCAAGTGCGCCAGAAGAACCGCTTCGACGTCGAGCACATTCGTGCGGCCAATCCGACGATCATCTACGCGCGCGGCAGCGCCTGGGGGAACAAAGGACCCGAGCGCGAAAAGGGCGGCTTCGACGGCACGGCGTTCTGGTCGCGCAGCGGCATTGCCGACTGCATGACCCCGCCCGAACTGCCCGGCCCGCTCTCGCAGGGCATGCCCGCCTTCGGGGACTCGATCGGCGGCATGTTCATCGCCGGCGGCATCTCCGCCGCGCTCTATCACCGCGCGAAGACCGGCGAAGGCACCGAACTCGACGTCTCGCTGATGAGCACGGCCGCCTGGGCCTCCGGCGCCAATATCGCGCAAGTGGTGGAAACCGGCGTAGTCTCGCGCAACGCGATGCCCTCTTCGGGCGGCAGCGCGAAGAACCCCTTCATGGGCAATTTCTGGACCTCGGACGGACGCACGATCAACTTATGCATGGTCAGCCCGACCGGTCTGATCCGCGACACGTTCGAACATGTCGGCCGCCCCGATGCCGCCGAAGACCCGCGCTTCCAGGATGTCCTCAGCCTGATCCGCAATGCGCAAGCCGCCAGCGACATTCTGGTCGAGGCGTTCGCCAGCAAGCCGTTCGCCTATTGGCGAGAGCATCTGAAGACCCTGAAGGGCCAGTGGGCGCCGATCCTCAACCTGCTCGAACTCTCCGGCGACGAACAGGCATTGGCCAACGACCTGCTCGTGGAAGTCGAGGCGGCAGATGGCGGCGAACCGCTCAAGCTGGTGCGCGGCCCGGTGCAGTGGAACGGCGAGGCGCTGGAAACCACCCGCTCGCCCCAGGCCTCCGAGCACACCGAGATCGTGCTGATGGAACTGGGCGTGGACTGGGACAGGATCGAGGACCTCAAGGCCAGGGGCGCGATTGCCTGAACGCCCTTCGAAATACGCGAACAAGGAATTGAAGATGAAGCCAGGAACCCGTCTCAAGAGCGCGGCCTGCGACACCGAAGTCATGGTGATCCGCAGCGCCGAGGGCACGATCGAATGTGGCGGCGCGCCGATGGGCGAGGCAAAGCCCGCCGATGCGGCGCCGCTCGCCGCCGACTTCGCGGCGGGCACGCTGATGGGCAAGCGCTACGTCGATGCCGACGGCAAGTACGAACTGCTCTGCGTAAAGCCCGGCAAGGGATCGCTCGCGGTCGACGGGGTGGCGCTGGTCGTCAAGGACGCCAAACCGCTCCCCGCCTCCGACTGAACTCCGGCACCATCTGGGTATCCGATGAACATCGCTCTCCTTCTCGAAATGGCGGCGGAAGCCGCTCCCGACCGCGTGGCCCTCGTCTGCGAAGGCAAGCGTTGGACATATGGCGACCTGCTGGCCGCCGCCCGGGGGGCCTTCGAGCTGATCCGGCAAAGCGATGCCCAATATGTCGCCTTGCTCGATGAAAGCAGCGAAGCAGCCGTGATCGCGGTGTTCGGCGCGGCGCTGGCGGGCGTCCCCTATTGCCCGCTCAACTACCGCCTGCCCGACGCCGATCTGGCGGCCCTGCTCGGCCGCATCGCCCCGGCCCTCGTTATCGGCGACGAGGAGCGCATTACCCGGATAGCCGGTGGACAGGGCCACACCGTGCTCGCCCGCGAGGATTTCGCGCTCAAGGCGCAGGAAACCGTCCCCGCCGAGGATGCGCGCGAATACGACCCCGGCGAGGGCATCGCGATCCAGCTCTTCACCAGCGGCACGACCGCCGCGCCCAAGGCCGCGATCCTGCGCCACTCGAACCTGCTGGGCTATATCCTCGGCACTGTCGAATTCGGCTCCGCCGATGAAGCCGACGCCGCGCTCGTGGTGGTGCCGCCCTATCACATCGCCGGAATCTCGGCGCTGCTGTCCTCGATCTATGCGCAGCGCACGATCGTCATGCTCCCCGCGTTCTCGCCGGAAGGCTGGCTGGAACTCGTGCACACGGAGCGCGTCTCCAACGCCTTCGTGGTGCCGACGATGCTTTCGCGCATCATCGAGGCGATGGAGCGCATGGAAGCATCCGACGTATCCAGCCTGCGCGCCATCGCCTATGGTGGCGGCAAGATGCCGCTCGAAGTGATCCGCAAGGCCCTGGACCTGTTCCCGCAAGCCGGCTTCACCAATGCCTATGGGCTGACCGAAACCAGCTCCACCGTGGCCCTGCTCGGCCCGGAGGACCACCGCGCGGCGCTGGCCTCCGACGATCCTGCCGTTCGCGCCCGCCTGACCTCGCTCGGCAAGCCGATCCCGACCGTCGAGATCGAGATTCGCGGCGAGAACGGAGAGGTACTCCCGGCCGGTGAGCCCGGCGAGATCTACGTGCGCGGCGAGCAGGTCTCGGGCGAATACAAGGAAAAGAGCGCGCTCGACGCCGAGGGCTGGTTCCCCACCCGCGACGCCGGTTACATGGACGAGCACGGCTACCTGTTCCTCTCCGGCCGCGCCGACGACGTGATCGTGCGCGGCGGCGAGAACATGTCTCCGGGCGAGATCGAGGACGTGCTGCTGACCCACCCCGCCATCGCCGATGCCTGCGCCTGCGCGATCCCCTCGGTGGAATGGGGCGAAACCGTGGGCGTTGCCTTGATCCTGCGCGAAGGCCATGCGGAACCGGCCGAGCCGGACCTCAAGGATCTCGTCCGTGCCCGCCTGCGCTCCTCGCGCGTGCCCGAGAAGATCGTCTTCCTCGCCGAGCTGCCCTACAACGAAATGGGCAAGCTGCTGCGGCGAAAGGTCAAGGATCTCCTTGCTGGCTGAAGCGGAAGCCTCCGGTCCGGCGATCCCGCTGGCGCGCTGGGCCGACCGGCAACTGGAGGCGCTCGCCCGCGACCACGGCCTTCCCCGTCTCGCAGGCGCGACCTTGCTCGGCGAACGCGGTGCCCATGGCGACTACCGCATCGGCGGCCGGATTTCCGCCGGACTGGGCGGCAGCCGCTTGCTCGCGACAAAGGACGGCGGCTGGTTCGCACTGACCCTGATCCGCGAAGACGACCGCGAACTGCTCCCGGCCCTGTTCGGCGACGCGGACCTGGCGATCCACGACAACCACGCCATCGCCGCCGCCGTGCTGCAACACCCGTGCGGCGAACTCGTCGAACGCGGCCGGGCGCTCGGCCTGCCCGTTGCCGGTGCCGACGAAACGCCGGTTTCCGCGCCCATCGAAGTGCTCGAACGCGGGTCCTGTCGGGCGCGCCGCGAAAGCCGCCCGCTCGTCGTGGACCTCTCCGCGATCTGGGCCGGGCCGCTCGTCGGACACCTGCTCTGGCAAGCGGGCATGGAAGTGGTGAAAGTCGAAAGCCGCACCCGCCCCGATCTCATCCGCCGCGACGATCCGGCAACGTTCGACATCATCAACCAAGGCAAGGCGAGCCTGCTGGTCGATTTGACCGATCGCGAGGACAAGCAGCGCCTTGTCGCACTGATCCGGCGCGCCGACGTGGTGATCGAAAGCGCCCGGCCGCGTGCGCTGCGCCATCTCGGGATCGATGCCGATGCCCTGGTGCGCGAGGTGCCGGGCCTTGTCTGGCTCTCGGTCACGGGCCACGGCGCGCGCGGGGAAGCGGCGAACTGGGTCGGCATCGGCAACGACTGCGGCGTTGCGGGCGGCCTGTCCCGTGCCCTCGCGGAAGTGACCGGCGAGATCGGCTATGTCGGGGATGCCATCGCCGACCCGCTCACCGGCATCGTCGGCGCGCGCGAAGTGCTCGGGACGCTGCGCGAAGGCACGGCAAAGCGCATCGGCCTGTCGATGAGCGCGATCACCGCGATGGCCCTCGCCGAAGAGCGCAGCTTCGATGCCGCTTTGTTGGCGCGGGAACTGCGCGCCTGGGGTGACGCCACGGGGTCTTCTTTCCCCGCGATCGCCAGGCGCGAAGTATCGGCCCCGGTCAGCCCCCTCGGTATCGATACCGAACGCTATCTGACGGAGAACGTGGCGTGCTGATCCTCGATGCCGAGATCTACGGCCACGGCCGGGCCGACATGCGCATCGAGCACGGCACCATCACCGCCATCGGCAGCTTGGAACCGCGTCCGGGCGAACCGGTCATCAAGGCGCAGGGCGGCGCGCTCCTTCCCGGCCTTCACGATCATCACCTGCACCTCGCGGCGCTGGCCGTCCGGGAAGCCTCGATCGCCTGCGGGCCGCCGCAAGTCACGGGCCACGACGATCTCGCCGCCGCGCTCACCCGCCCCGGCAGCGATTGGCTGCGCGGCATCGGCTTCTGCGAAAGCGTGCTCGGCGGCACTCTGCCGGATGCGCGGATGCTTGATGCCATCGTCTCCCATCGGCCGCTCCGCATGCAGCATCGCACCGGCCGCATGTGGTTCCTGAACTCGGCGGCGCTCGCCGAACTGCTCAGCCGTGCCGCGCCGCCGCCGGGTCTCGAACGCGAGAACGGAGCCTACACCGGCAGGCTGTTCGACGAGGACCGCTGGTTGCAGCAGGCCCTCGCCGCCACCCCGCCGGACTTCGCCGCGACCAGCCACCGCCTCGCGGCCTGCGGCGTGACCGGGGTGACGGACATGTCGCCCGGCAACGACCCGGATATGGCGCGGCATTTCGCCCGCCAGATCGCCGGCGGCGCGCTCAAGCAGTCGCTTGTCCTGGCCGGGGCACTGTCCCTGGCGGAGGCGCCGCAGGACGGCTGGCGCCTTGGGCCCGCCAAACTCCACCTCCACGAAAACGCCCTGCCCGATTTCGACGAAACCTGCCGCTGGATCGCCCGCGCGCACGAACAGGCGCGCGGCGTCGCGATCCACTGCGTGACCGAGGTCGAGCTGGTCTTCTCGCTGGCACTGCTCGAAGCGGCGGGAACGCGGGAGGGCGACCGTATCGAACATGCCTCGATCGTCCCGCCCGAACTTGCCATCCGCATGGCCGACCTGCGCCTCATGGCCTGCGTACAACCGCATTTCATCGCGGAGCGGGGAGATCGCTATCTCGCCGAGGTCGAAGCGCGCCATCACGCCGACCTCTATCGCCTGCGCAGCCTGCTCGACGCCGGACTGACGCTCGCGGGCGGAAGCGACGCGCCTTACGGCAGCACCGATCCCTGGGCCGCCATGCGCGCCGCGGTCCGGCGCCGAACCCGCGAGGGCGCGGACTTCACGCCGCAGGAAGCGCTGACGCCGGAACAGGCCCTCGCGCTCTATCTCGCCGATCCGCTCGACCTCTCGCGTCAACGCCGCGTAGGCCTGGGCGAACCTGCCGACCTTTGCCTGCTCGACCGCCCATGGCATGAAGCCCGCGAACGGCTCGACAGCCGGGATGTACGGATCGCCGTGGCTTCAGGCCGGGTCATCCACCAGCGCATCGACCAGTCCCCAGTCGAGCGCCTCACGCGCACCGAGGCGGCGACCGCCTAGCACCATCAGCAAAGTCCGCTGGCGTCCGATTCGCCTGCTCAGCGAGACGCAGCCTCCCGCCCCCGGAAGAATGCCCATCGCCAGTTCGGGCAGCTGGAACCACGAGCGCGGTGTCGCGGTGATCCGCCGGGCAAAGGCCGCCAGTTCAAGACCGGAGCCGACGCAGGCGCCGTCGACATGCACTTCCAGACGGTCCGCGCAGCGCACCGCCTCGCGTGCCGGCAGCGTAGCGCAGCGAATCGCATGGGCAGTCGCGGGGTCCGTCGTCGTCCCGAATTCGGAAAGCTCGGCACCGAGACTGAAGGCCCTGCCCTCGCCCCGCAGGATCACCCGCGCGATCGTAGTGTCGGCATTGGCGAGCGCGAAAGCCTCGTGCAGGGCATCGCGCATCGCGCGGTCGATGGCATTGCCCGCTTCCGCGCGGTCCAGCGTCACGGTCAGAACATCGTCCTCGCGCGAGAGGCGGACGCGGCCTGCCGCCGCAGCCGCACCGCAGGACCGCGCGGCGATCCAGCGGCGGTGCGCCTCGCTTCCCTGCAAGGTGGCATAAGCCAGCGACTCCGCGTTCAGGGCCTCTTCGTCCGGCAGATGCGGCAGCAAACGCAGCAGTTGCGTGACGACCCGCGCGGCAAGCGGCTTGGCGGAGATCGAACGGAACAAAGCCTCAGCCGTGAAACGCGGTTCGAGCACGGCATCCAGGCGCGCAGACAGCGGATGATCGCAAGGTCCCAGGCCGATCACCGGCATGGCGGGAAGCGCGGAAAGACCGGCCCCGAACCCGGCCTCTTCCCGGGATAGATCCACGAAGGCCACCGGCACATCCGGAAGGTTGGTCGGATCGGCCAAGTCGCGCAATCGGAAGATCGCATGCTCCGGAATCATCGTGCCCCGCATCGCTTCGGGTCTCTCGCCCATTACCCCTGGAGCATGAACGGACAGTCCTTTCCTGGCCAGCCCGCCGCAGAAAAAACGCTTCCGAACGCATTCCTTTTCCCGAAAAATCGCTGTTTTCCGCCGTTCCGGCCTCGTTCCCGAAGGTCAAAACTCATCGCATGCGCGAAGCCTATTGATGCCTGATCGCCTTGATGATAACCAAGCTTAGCAAAAAACGAATTGGCCTCAGTTTTAAAAAGCCGACTCGCGGAGAGAAGTGAGTTCACCATAACCACCCCTAAGGGAGGAGAGACCTCATGCCTGGAAAGACGACCTCATCGAACAAGGCGAAGATCGCCCGCCGTGTCATCGAAGTGCTGGAGTACTTCGACGATTCCCATCGTGAAGCGACCGTTATGGACATCGTGCGGCGCTACAACCGCCCGCAGTCGAGCACCTCGGAACTGCTGTCGAGCCTCGTCGAACTGGGCCTGCTTCACAAGGATCCGTACTCCCGCGCCTATAGCCTGACGCCGCGCGCCGCCCTGATCGGCACTTCGGGCCAGCCCGAACTGGTTCGCGACGGACGCATCGTGCGCCTGATGGACCGCCTTGTGGCGCAGACCGGGCTTTCGGTCGCGCTCACCTCGATGGTCGGTCTCGACGTGCAGATCGTGAACTGGCGCCACGGCCCCCGCGCCCTCGCCGCCACGCGCGAGCTTGCCGGAGGCATCAAGGAACCGCTGGCCCGCAACGGCGCTGGTTTGCTCATGCTCTCGACCATTGCCCGCCAGCGCTGCGAAGGCATGGTCCGCCGCCTCAATGCCGAAGCGAGCGAACTCGAAAAGTTCCAGTTCTCGGACATGATGGCGCGCGTCGATGCCTGCCGCGATCCGCGCTACGTGTTCGGCCCGGCCGGTTTCGGCAGCGGTGCCGACGCGCTTTCCGGCCTTGTCCCGCGCCAGCCCGAAGGCCACCCGCTGGTCATCAGCGTGATCTACGGCAAGGACGACAAGGTCAATCCGGAGGCCCTGCTCCAGTCGCTGAGCGACGCAATGCGCAAGTGCCTGCCCGATCCGGTCGCCATGCCGGAACCCGAACAGCTTCCGCATGCAGCCTGAATCCGGGGCCTCGATCCGGGCCTGAACGGGTCGCACCGAACAGGTTGGGCCTCGCGAGTTCGCTCGCGAGGCCCTTTTCCTTGCGGCGCTACTTCGTTCCGGCCTGGATCTCGTCCAGCATCGTCTTGGCGAGCTTGAGGAAATTCACGGTGTCCGCCTGCGCCGAAGGCACGGCCCGGCGGAAGGTCGCAAAGCCGTGGATCAGGCCGCGACCCTCGTAATATGTGGTCGGCACGCCCGCTTCCACGAGCTTCGCCGCATAGGCCCGTCCCTGATCGCGCAAGGGATCGAGACCCGCCGTCACCAGCACCGTCGGCGGCAAGCCCGCAAGATCGCCGAGGATAGGCGACGTGCGCAGGCTTTGCGGATCGGCCTTGTAGTGCTGACGGAACAGCGCGGTCATGCTGTCATCCAGACCGTAGCCATTGCCGAACTGCTTCATGGAGGGATAGTCGCGGGTAAAGTCCGTCGCCGGATAGATCGGCACCTGCATGATGACCGGCACCGCCGCCGGCTTGTCACGCAAGGCAGCCGCGGCGATCAGCGCGAGGTTGCCGCCGGCACTGTCTCCGCTGAGC
>PJTY01000411.1_pt1 | contig 22488 bp, 20 predicted proteins | sample 1512121 | NCBI WGS metagenome assembly PJTY01 (sample SAMN08177680, study PRJNA422409) | Soil metagenome, whole genome shotgun sequencing project. | isolation source: Soil enriched (2) on filter paper: alkali lignin treatment | place: USA: Madison | collected 2015-01-15 | reverse complement strand
CGAGGTTTTCATCTGGTCCCGCGGTCTCGGTGGGAACTGCCTTGCCACGCTGGTCATGCCGGATGGATCGGAAGAGCTGATGTGCGAGGCTGCAACGCTTTCGCTGGCCCTGCTTTCGGCCTATGTGTCGAAGCTGCTGGTCCGGCTGGAGCGCAGGGAGCAGCAGGACGCGGCGCGGCCGGCATCGGCCTTGGGCATTCGGCTGCATTGAGCGAACGACCGGCATGACCGGTTCAATGCACCAGGGCGGCCTCAATGGCGATGCGGATCGCGTCCGACGTGTGGTTCGCGCCGAGCTTGTTGAGCATGTTCGCCCGGTGAATTTCCACCGTGCGCGGGCTTATCGACAGGCGCTCGCCGATAAGACGGTTGGACAATCCGCTGGCGACGCCGCCGAGAACCTCTCGCTCGCGGCGCGTCAGGCGGTCGATCCGGGCGCGGGCCATGACTTCGCGCAGGCGGGCATTGCCGACACGCTCGGTGCGTTCGATGGCCTGGGCGAGGGTGGCATTGAGTTCCTCTGCCGCGATGGGCCAGGCGATGTAGTCGATTGCGCCGTCCAGCACGGCCAACGATGCGGTTCATGCTCCGATGCTCGCTGAAGCCGATGACGGGGAACCATTCGCCGTGCCGGGCCATGCCCTCGATCAGGTCTTCGATCGCACCGGCGCCGGGCGTCCATGCCGTTCCGCTACTTAGGGCAAGGCAATGGCGAACGCGAGCGGAGCGATGACTTCCGGCCTTTCTCGCAGCGAACGCAAGACGCGCGGGAGGACGTTGACGCGGTAGAACAGGTCGGTGCGGACGCGCCTCGCGATCTCCTCGGGCAAGGGCGATTACCGATAGCGGCGCGATGCAGTTGGAAGAGGCGACGTCATCCGGCACGATCGATGACATCAGAACGCAAATAATTTTTAATGATCACATTATTTTAGTCACTACCGGCAGCGACGTGACGTTCGACATTCAGACCGGCGCGAACTCGGGCGAGACCGTCACGCTGACCTCGAAGACGATCGACGGAGCCAACCTCAATGCCTCGGCGCTCGACGTCTCGACCGCTTCTGCGGCCTCCGACACGCTCGACAGCATCGATGATGCGTTGGAAGACGTGAATCAGGCTCGCGCCTCGCTCGGTGCCGGTCAGAACCGGCTCGAATCGGCGATCGACAATCTGACCAACAACGTCACCAATCTGTCCGACGCCCGTTCGCGGATCGAGGATGCCGATTATGCGGCGGAAACGACGCAGATGGCCAAGGCACAGATCCTCAGCCAGGCCTCTACGGCGATGCTCGCCCAGGCGAACCAGAGCCAGCAGAACGTGCTTTCGCTGCTGCGTTAAGTCGTACTGACAAGGCGGCGGGCTGACGCCTGCCGCATGGACCCGGCGCCATTCCCCCTGAGCGCCGGGTCCTTTTTGCATGTTCCGAAAGCAGGCCTGGCCATCAGCGAATACTGTGAGGACACGAACAGGAAATGGCCGGTTCATAAAGGAACATATCCGTTTCCTCATTCTGGATTCCCATGCGCCGCGTTCTTGCTTGCTGCCTCGCTTTCGCCTCGATCTTCAGTGCTCACGCCGCCTCGGCGGAAACCCGCGAGGACGAGCAGGTCTGGGTCAACCTCACGGCCATGGGGCCGATCGCCGGAGACGTCGTCTATTTCGCCGAACTTCAGCCGCGCATGGGGGACGGCGTCTCGCGGCTCGACCAGCTGCTCCTGCGCGGCGCGGTGGGGCTGAAGCTCTCGCCCGCGGTCACCCTCTACCAGGGCTATGCCCATGTCGTGGTGCCGGTGGACGGCGGCAGGGACGTGAACGAGGAGCGCAGTTTCCAGCAGCTAAACTGGTTCATGGCCAGGCCCTGGGGCGGCGAACTGACCTCGCGCACGCGCCTAGAACAGCGCTGGCGCTCGGACGGCAGCGACACCGGCTGGCGCCTGCGCGAGATGCTGCGCTACGAAAAGCCGCTGAAACCCGGCAGCAATGCGGTCAACGCGCTGGTCTATGCCGAGGGCTTCGTGGCGCTCAACGATACCGACTGGGGCGCGCGGGGCGGCTTCGACCAGTTACGCTCCTTCGTCGGTGTCGAACTGGGCGTGAAGGACGCAACGACGGTGGAACTTGGCTATCTCAATCAGGTGATCGACCAGACCCGTGGGCGGACGCGGGTGAATCACGTGGCCTCGGTCTCGCTATTCTTCCGGCACTGAGCAAAGAAAAAGGGACGGTAAGTCTCGCGACTCCCGCCCCCTTTTTCATTTCATTCCATCGAGATCAGGCGGCTTCGGCAGCCTCGACGATCTCTTCGGGTGCCGAGTTGCGGATCAGGTAGTCGAAGGCCGACAGGGCCGCCTTCGAGCCTTCGCCCATGGCGATGATGATCTGCTTGTAGGGCACCGTGGTCACGTCGCCCGCGGCGAAAATGCCGGGCAGGTTGGTGGCCGCCTTGTCGTCGATCACGATCTCGCCGCGACCCGTGAGTTCGACGCCGGAGTCCTTGAGCCATTCGGTGTTGGGCACCAGACCGATCTGGACGAACACGCCTTCCAGCTCGACCTTGTGTTCCTCGCCGGTCTCGCGGTTCTTGTAGACCAAGGCGTTGACCTTGTCGCCGTCGCCTTCGACCTCGGTGGTCTGGGCGCTGGTGAGGATCACCACGTTCTTCATCGACTTGAGCTTGTCGACCAGGACCTGGTCGGCGCGCAGCTGGGAGTCGAATTCGATCAGGGTGACATGGCCGACGATATTGGCCAGGTCGATCGCCGCTTCCACGCCAGAGTTGCCGCCGCCGATCACTGCCACGCGCTTGCCCTTGAACAGCGGGCCGTCGCAGTGCGGGCAATAGGCCACGCCCTTGTTCTTGTACTCGGCTTCGCCCGGCACGCCCAGGTTCCGCCAGCGGGCGCCGGTGGTGAGCACCAGCGAACGCGCCTTGAGCGAAGCGCCGTTGGCGAAGACGACCTCGTGATAGCCGCCGAGTTCCTTGGCAGGGATCAGCTTCTCGGCGCGCTGGAGGTTCATCACGTCGATGTCGTATTCGCCGACATGCGATTCCAGCGCGGCGGCCAGCTTCGGGCCTTCGGTATAGGGAACCGAGATGAAGTTCTCGATGCCCATGGTGTCCTGCACCTGGCCGCCGAAGCGTTCGGCGACCACGCCGGTCGAGAAGCCCTTGCGCGCGGTATAGATCGCGGCCGAGGCTCCGGCGGGTCCGCCGCCGACGACGAGCACTTCGAAGGGCTTCTTGCCGGCCAGCACGGCGGCGGCCTTGGCATCGGCACCGGTGTCGAGCTTGGCGAGGATTTCCTCGATGCTCATCTTGCCCGAACCCCACATCTTGCCGTTCAGGAAGACGGCGGGGACGGCCATGACGCCGCGTTCCTCGACTTCCGCCTGGAAAGTGCCGCCCTCGATCAGGGTGGCGTTCACATGCGGGTTGTTGAGCGCGAGCAGGGTCAGCGCCTGCACGACGTCGGGGCAGTTGTGGCAGGAGAGCGAGAAGTACATCTCGAACTCGTGCTCGCCCTCGATGGCGCGGGCGATTTCGAGCGCCTCGTCGGAAACCTTGGGCGGATGGCCGCCGGCCCAGAGCAGGGCGAGGACCAGCGAGGTGAATTCATGGCCGAGCGGCAGACCGGCGAAGCGCACCCAGGCGCTTGCGTCGCTTGCGCGGCGAATGATGAAACTGGGGCGGCGCTTGTCGTCGCCGTCGAAAGTGGCGGTGACCTTGTCCGAGAGCGAGGCGATCGTGGTCAGCAACTCGCGGGTCTCGACCGACTTCTGGTCGTCGCCAAGGGAGGCGACCAGCTCGATCGGCTCGCGCAGCATGCCGAGATATTGCGAGAGCTGTTGCTTCAGGTTGGCGTCGAGCATTGTCTGGGGTCCTTTGGAATTTCGTTGGTAAAGGGGCGGCCGGGGATTTCTGTTCCGCGTGAGGGCGCGGCTCGGGACGAGGGAAATCCCCGAGCCGCGCACCTTCAGCACGCGACCCGGAAGATCGCGGTAGTCTTAGAGCTTGCCGACGAGGTCGAGCGAGGGAGCGAGGGTCTCTTCACCCTCTTCCCACTTGGCCGGGCAGACCTGGCCGGGGTGCTCGCGCCAGTACTTGGCGGCCTTGATCTTGCGGACGAGTTCGGCGGCGTTGCGGCCCACGCCCTCGGGGGTGATTTCGACCAGCTGGATCACGCCGTCCGGATCGACCACGAAGGTGGCGCGGTCGGCCAGGCCAACGCCTTCGCGCAGAACGCCGAAGTTGTTGGTCAGGTTGTGGTTCTGGTCACCAAGGAAGGCGTACTTGATCTTGCCGATCTTGTCCGAGGTGTCGTGCCAGGCCTTGTGGCTGAAGTGCGTGTCGGTCGAAACGCCGTAGACTTCGACGCCGAGGCCCTGGAGCGTTGCGTACTGCTCGCCGAGGTCTTCCAGCTCCGTCGGGCAGACGAAGGTGAAGTCGGCGGGGTAGAAGAAGAACACGGCCCACTTGCCGGCGATGTCTGCTTCGGTGACGTCGAAAAAGTCCTTGCCTGCCTGGAAGGCGGTGTTCTTGAACGGCTTGATCTGGCTGCCGACGATACCCATGGATGTAAGCTCCCTCGATTGGGTGTTGAAGTTCGAGGACGGAGATAGGGCCCTCGTGTGACGATGTGTAGGGCGTTGATCCGATTGGCTTGATCGGAATGGCCGATCAGTCGCGGCGGACTGAACGTTTCTGTCGATAAAATGCTCGCAGGTGCGAAAAGCCGTGCGGCGGCGCAGTGAATCGGGCAACAGCGGCGGCATGAAGACGATACGACTTGCGCTGCTGCTGGCAGCCTGCGCGTCGCTCGGCGCCTGCAACGGCTGGCCGACCTCGCTGGACAATCGTGCCTCGGGCGATGTGCGGTTCCGCTATCATCATCGCCTTTACGAGGAATGGTCGGTCTGGGCGCCGGTGTCGCAGGGGCAGGCGGTGCTCTTCGCCCACGAGCATCGAGTGCGCGACATGTCCGGGCTGGAGATCACCCAGGGCGGCTTGACCTATCGCTATGGCACGCGGGCGCTGGCCCCGGTGCAGCAGTTCTGTGCGGGCAGTTCGAGCTGCGCGCTGGTCTATCGCGGTGCGGGGCGACTGGAAGCGCGCACTTCGGCGCTGCCGGATGCGAAGCTGCGGTAGGGAAGCTCAAGGCCGAGGACGGTTTCGCTGCCTATGCGAAAATGCGGGCAAGTAGGCGATGGTCGATCTGATCTAACGCGCCAAGCCTATGTCGCGCAGGATGGGTGAGCGCCGTCGTCGATGCGAAGGCAAGTAAGCTGAATTTGCGGGTCGCTCGGCGGCGAACCATTGCCGCATGAACTGGCGGACGCCGGGGCATGGCGAAGGAGGAACGCGCCCCCTCGAGTGATCCGAGTCCGCCATTCAAAGCCTATCTAGCCCAGAACACGGCCTTCGCCGACGACCGGCCGGACAGCCATGCCCTGCTTGCCGACGAGGAATTGCGCGGGGCGGTGGTGGAGGCGGTCACCGAACTGCCGGACAGGCTGAAGCTGGTGGTGCAGCTCTACTTCGTCGAGGAGTTGAACCTCGCGGAAATCGCGCAAGTGCTCCAGGTCTCGATCCCGCGCGTCCACTAGTTGAAGGCGCAGGCGTTGGACAGGCTGCGTGAAGGACTGGAGGGCGTGGCGGATATCCTGTGAAACGGCGCTCCACCATATCGTCCATCCTCCCGTTCATTGCGAGGAGGCGAAGCTGACGCGGCAATCCAGAGCGGTTTACGCCGCTCCGGATTGTTTCGCTACGCTCGCAGTGACGAGAGGTCGGTACGAGAGATGGCCTCAATCAGCCGAGGTAGATGCCTGCCGGATTGCCGGTGACGCCGGACTCGACCTCGAACAGCGCGCCGTCGAATTCGGATTCGGGCAGGCCCGTCGCAGCCGAAGTCACGAACATGCGGTCCAACTTGTCACCCGCGAAGGCGATGTTGGTGATGCGCTTGGCGGGCAGTTCGATCGAACGCTCACGGGTGCCGTCGGGGGCGAAGCGGCTGATCTTGCCGCCGTCCCAGTGCGCGGTCCAGAGGTAGCCCTCGGCATCCGTGGTCATGCCGTCGGGGTAGCCGTCTTCCTCGGAGAAGCGGATGAATTCCTCGCGATCACGCGCACCGTTCTCGTCCACCGCGAAGCGGTAGATCACGCGGCGGCCTGAATCGGCGTGGTACATCCAGTTGCCGCAAGGCGAGAAGGCCGGGCCGTTGGGCACCGTATAGTCGGTGTCGATCACCTGCCATTCGCCCGAAGGCGCGAGGCGGTAGAGCGAGCCGGTCACCTCTTCCTCGGCCATGTCCATGGTGCCGCACCAGATCGCACCGTGGCGGTCGGCCTTGCCGTCGTTCATGCGGTTGCCGGGCAGATGCGGTTCGGGATCGTTGCGGTCCGAGATCGTCAGCGGATCGAGCGTAATGTTCGCCACACCGTCCTGGAAGCCGCCGATCAGGCCGCCTTCGGCGCGCGGGGCGACCCAGCCGAGGCGGGCAGGCATGTCCCAGCGGGTGACGGTGTTGTCGGCCAGGCTGAGGCGGTTGAGCGCGGGGGCGAGGATGTCGACCCAGTAGAAGGCATTGTCACGCGCGCTCCAGAGCGCGCCTTCACCCAGGGTATCGCGGACGTCGCGATCGATCTTGCGCCAAAGCGTCATCAAAACTCTCCCTAAAAGTAAATCGGCCCCCGCCCCGTCCTTTCCCTTGAGGGAACAGGAAGGGACGAGGGCCGAAAGGTCATCCGACGGCTAGATCGGACAGGATCAGTGCCAGACCTTAGTGGTTATCGCGCGGCAGGCCCATGGTCTGGGCGATACGCTGGTACTTCTCGGCGCCTTCGAGGATCGCGCCGGTGTCCATCTGGCCGACGACCGAGCGCTGGATTTCCTGCCACGGCGTCTGCGAGGCCGGGAAGGCGTAACCGCCCTTGGCTTCGAGAGCGGCACGGCGGGTCGCCAGTTCCTCGTCGGAGATCAGCACGTCCACGCGGCCCTTCTTGAGGTCCATGCGCACGCGGTCGCCGGTTTCCAGCAGGGCGAGGCCGCCCATGGCCGCGGCTTCAGGCGAAGCGTTGAGGATCGAGGGGCTGCCCGAAGTGCCCGACTGGCGACCGTCACCGATGCACGGCAGCGAGTGCACGCCTTCGGTGATGAGGTACGAAGGCGGACGCATGTTGACGACTTCCGCCGCACCCGGATAGCCGATCGGACCGGCGCCGCGCATGAACAGCAGGGTGTCGGGGGTGATGCCGGTCGCCGGATCGTCGATGCGGTGGTGGTAGTCCTCGGGACCGTCGAACACCACGGCATTGCCTTCGAAGGCGTCCGGGTCGGCGGGGTTCGAGAGATAGCGGTCGCGGAACTCCTTGGAGATCACGCTGGTCTTCATGATCGCGGCGTCGAACAGGTTGCCCGACAGGACCAGGAAGCCGGCTTCTTCCACCAGCGGCTGGTCGAAGGGCTTGATGACCTTCTCGTCCTCGATCGTGGCGTCGCGGCAGTTGTCGCCCATGGTCTGGCCGTTCACCGTCATCGCGCCCTCATGGATGAGGCCCTGCTTGATGAGCTGCGCGACCACGGCGGGGACGCCGCCGGCACGGTAGTAGTCTTCGCCCAGGTATTCACCGGCGGGCTGGAGGTTCACCAGCAGCGGGATCTTGTGGCCGATGCGTTCCCAGTCCTTCAGCGGCAGGTCGACGCCGATGTGGCGGGCGATCGCGGCGAGGTGGATCGGGGCATTGGTCGAGCCGCCGATGGCGGCGTTGACGGCGATGGCGTTATGGAACGCGTCGAGCGTCAGGATGTCCGAGGGCTTGAGGTCCTCGTGTACCATGTCGACGATACGCTTGCCGGTGCGCCATGCGCATTCCTGGCGGTCGCGGTAAGGCGCCGGGATCGCTGCCGAGCCGGGCAGCATCATGCCCAGCGCTTCGGCGAGCGAGTTCATCGTCGTCGCCGTGCCCATGGTGTTGCAGTAGCCGGTCGACGGGGCCGAGGAGGCAACGAGCTTGATGAAACCGTCGGCGTCGAGTTCGCCTGCGGCCATCATCTCGCGGCCCTTCCAGACGATCGTGCCCGAACCGGTACGCTCGCCCTTGTGCCAGCCGTTGAGCATCGGGCCGACCGAAAGTGCGATCGCCGGGATGTTCACGGTCGCGGCGGCCATCAGCAGCGCCGGGGTGGTCTTGTCGCAGCCGGTGGTCAGCACCACGCCGTCGAGCGGGTAGCCGTAGATCGCTTCGACCAGGCCGAGGTAGGCCAGGTTGCGGTCGAGACCTGCGGTCGGGCGCTTGCCGGTTTCCTGGATCGGGTGGACCGGGAATTCCAGCGCGATGCCGCCGGCTTCGCGAATGCCCTCGCGAATGCGCTCGGCCAGCACGATGTGGTGGCGGTTGCAGGGCGACAGGTCGCTGCCGGTCTGGGCGATACCGATGATCGGCTTGCCCGAGCGAAGCTCTTCAAGGCTGATGCCGAAGTTGAGGTATCGCTCCAGATAGAGCGAGGTCATGTCGATGTTGTCGGGATTGTCGAACCAGGCGCGCGAGCGCAGCTTCGGTGCAGTCTTGTTGTCGGTCATGGGCGATCGTTTCTTTTCGAGGTCAGCGCGAAGAAGTGGAAACGCGGTAGATCATGACATGCTTGTAGGGCTTGCCGGGATCGACGCGGGTGGACGGGAAGTTCGCGTGGTTCGGCGAATCCGGGAACTTCTGGGGTTCCAGTGCGATGCCGTCGCCCATGCGGTAGAGGTGGCCGTTCTTGCCGATGAACGTGCCGTCGAGGAAGTTGCCTGCGTAGAACTGCACGCCGGGTTCGGTCGTCAGCAGTTCCAGCACGCGGCCGGAGACGGGGTCTTCGAGGCGCGCGGCCAGTTCGGGGGTCTTCGTCACGCCCTTGTCGAGCGCGAAGTTGTGGTCGTAGCCGCGGCCCATGACGATCTGCTCGTCCTTGCCGTCGCGAATGCCTTCGCCGACCAGACGGCCCTTGCGGAAGTCGAACACGGTGCCGGTGACGTCGCGCAGTTCGCCCGTGGGGATCAGCTTGTCGTTGACCGGGGTATAGTGGCCAGCGGGGATCGTCAGCACTTCCTGCATGGCGTCGCGAGGCGAGCCTTCACCGGCCATGTTGAAGATGGCGTGGTTGGTCAGGTTGAGCACGGTCGGCTTGTCGGTGGTGGCCTCGAACACGACTTGAAGGTTGCCCTTCTCGTCCAGCGAGTAGGTGACCTTGGCCTTCACGGTGCCGGGGTAGCCCGAATCGCCGTCGGGGCTGACGAGCGAGAACACCGCCGTTGCCACCGCGCCGGACTTGATCGATTCGACCTTCCAGTTCTGCACGTCCCAGCCCTTGCCGCCGCCGTGCAGCGACTGGCCGTGGTCGTTCTGGGGAAGCTGGTAGCTCTTGCCGTCGAGCGTGAACTTGCCGTCGGCGATGCGGTTGCCGTAGCGGCCGATGGTGGCGCCCCAGTAGTTCGGGCGCTTTTCGTAGCTGGCGACGTCGTCGTAGCCGAGCAGGATGTCGGCGGACTTGCCGTCACGATCCGGGGCCATCATCTTCCACAGCGTGGCGCCGTAAGTCAGGATCGTCGCCGAGACGCCGTTGGCGGCCTTCAGCGTGACTGCGCCTACCGGCGTACCGTCGGCAAGCGTGCCTGCCGGGGCCTGTGAGGCATCGGCGGCAAGTGCGGGATTGGAAAGAGCCAAGGCCGGGGCGGATATCGCCATTGCCATCAACGCCTTGCGCAGTTTCCTCATTATCCTGGCTCCCATATCTATCCTGTAAGTCGTTTCCGCATCGTGTTACCGGACGCTGTCAGACGACGACGCCCATTGACGATATTGCTTCCCGCATATAGTCCGACAAATAGAAAGAGCGCAAGCCGGTTTGCCGCAGGGCACGGCGCGGTTCTCTGGTTTAGAGAGGATAGTCATGCCCCCAGTGGTTTCATCTGGAGATGCCCCAGTGCTTCACGCGCAGCCAGCGGGCGTCCGCTACGGCCCGGCGCTGACGCTGCTTGCCAGCCTGTTTTTCATGTGGGGCTTCATCACCGTCATCAACAACACGCTGCTGCCGCACCTGCGCAGCGTGTTCGATCTTAGCTACACCCAGACGACGCTGATCGAATCGGTTTGGTTCATCGCCTACTTCGTTGCGTCGATTCCCTCGGCCAAGCTGATCGAGCGAGTCGGCTACCAGAAGTCGCTGGTCATCGGCCTGCTGATCATGGCGGCCGGCGCGCTGGGCATGATGCTGGCCGCCAGCATCCCGTCCTACGGTGTCACGCTGGTCATGCTCTTCGTGATCGCCAGCGGCATCACCCTGCTTCAGGTTGCGGCGAATCCCTATGTCGCCGTCGTCGGCAAGCCCGAGACCGCGTCCTCGCGCCTCAACCTGGTGCAGGCGCTCAACTCGGCCGGTACGATGCTGGCCCCGCTCTTCGGCGCCTATCTGATTCTCGGCCGTTCCAAGAGCGGTACCTCGGCTGCCGGCACGGTTCTGACCGATGCCGAGCGTCTGGCTGACGCCCACTCGGTGATCCTGCCCTACGCGCTCGTTGCCGTGGTGCTGGTGATCCTCGCCGTGGTGATCGCCAAGTTCCCGCTGCCCTCGATGGGGTCCGCGAACTCGCGTCTCGCCAAGGAGCAGCGCAAGGGTCTGTCGCTGTGGAACCACCGCAACCTCGTGTTCGGTATTCCCGCGATCTTCATCTACCTGATCGCCGAGATCGGCGTGGCGAACCTCTTCGTGAACTTCGTCAGCCAGCCGGACATCGCCAACCTGACGCATGAGCAGGCAGGCAAGTACCTGACCTTCCTGTGGGGCGGCATGATGGTCGGCCGTTTCGCCGGTTCCGCGATCATGCAGCGCTTCGACGCGGGCAAGGTTCTGGCGTTCTTCTCGGTCGGCGCCTTCGCGGTGATGGTCGTGACGATCTTCGCCCACGGCCCCGTCGCCATGTGGTCGCTGATCCTCGTGGGCCTGTTCCACTCGATCATGTTCCCGACCATCTTCACCCTCGGCATCAAGGGCCTCGGCCCGCTGACCGAGGAAGGCTCGGGCCTGCTGGTCATGGCGATTGCGGGCGGTGCGCTGGTGATCGTGCAGGGCTGGCTGGCTGACAACTACGGCCTCCAGAACTCGTTCATCCTGACGGCTGTTTGCGAACTCTATGTGCTGTTCTACGCTCTGTGGGGCAGCAAGACGACCAACGCGGAGCCGGATCTCGTTCCGGAACCTGCCGAGTAATCGGACGGTCCAGCGTCTACGAAAAAGGCCCCGGCGAGCGATCGCCGGGGCCTTTTCTGTTTATGACTTTGTCGTCCCGATCAATTCCGGGGCGAGGGTGGTTACTTCTTCACCATCGCGCTGCGGGTGTCTTCCAGTGCCAGATCGACGAGTACGTTCATGGCCTCGGCCGCCGCGGCGGCATCGCCGGCGGCGATGGCATCGTAAACGCGCACGTGATCGGGAATCGGGTTGCGGGGCAGGGCGCGGGCGCGCTGCTTGAACTGGGTGGTCCAGTTCACCGCCGCGCCGATCGAGGCGCTGAGCACCAGCAGGGCGTCGTTGCGCGTCGCCTGGAGAATCGCATTGTGGAAATCGCGGTCCGCCGCGCGCCCGGCCTCGGTGGTGAGGGTGTGCCTGCGCATGGCTGCCAGCGCCTCCTTCATCGCCTTGAGGTCGTCCTTGTCGCGGCGCTGCGCGGCAAGGCGCGCAGCGGCGGGTTCGACGATGGCGCGAAGTTCGAACAGGCTGCGCACGAACTCGATGTCCGGTTCTCCGGCGAAGGCCCAGCCGAGCACTTCGGGGTCCAGCAGGTTCCAGCGATCGCGCGGCAGCACGCGCGTTCCGGCCTTGGGTCGACTGGCGACAAGGCCCTTCGCGCTCAGGACCTGAATGGCCTCGCGATAGGCGCTGCGCGAGACCTGCAACTCCTCGGCGAAAGCGACTTCTCCAGAAAGAATGTCTCCGGGTGCATATTTGCCGGACAAGATGGCCGTTCCCAGTTTATGGGCGATGGCGCCGTGCAGGCGTCGTCCGGGACCCCGGGCCTCGTCGGCGGGTCTCGCACTTTCTTCTTCGTTCACAAAATTGGCTTCTGACACTGTTATTGGCACCTCTCCGATGGAACCTAACAGTCCTTCTCATGCGAAGGAACGACAAACATTGCGTTTCTGATGCGCTGGGAATATGTCGGAGTAAATAGGGAGATCCCAAATGACCGAATTCCGTTCCATCGTGGCCGCAACCGGCGAACCCCAGGGTGAACCGCTGGCCGTGAACGGCGCTGCCGACGTCGCTGCCGCCTGCGCCGCAGCGGCTGCCGCTTTCGATACCTACCGTGCCACCGACCGTGAAACCCGCGCCGCGTTCCTCGAGCGAATCGCGGACGAGATCATGGCCATCGGTGATTCGCTGGTCGAAGCCTACATCGCCGAGAGCGGCCTGCCCCGCGGTCGCGGCGAAGGCGAGCGCGGCCGTACCGTCGGCCAGCTGCGTCTGTTCGCCGATGTCGTCCGCAAGGGCCAGTGGCAGCAGCTGCGCATCGATCCGGCCTTGCCGGACCGCGCCCCGCTGCCCCGTCCTGACCTGCGCCTGCGCATGATCCCGGTCGGCCCGGTTGCCGTGTTCGGTGCCTCCAACTTCCCGCTGGCCTTCTCGACCGCCGGTGGTGACACCGCGTCGGCGCTGGCCGCCGGTTGCCCTGTCGTCGTCAAGGGCCACCCGGCCCACCCGATCACCGGCAGCCTGATTGCCGCCGCGATCACCAAGGCCGTCAAGGACGCCGGTCTTCCCGAAGGCGTGTTCCAGCACCTCGTCGGCCCGTCGAACGAACTCGGCGCCGCCCTCGTACAGGACCCGCGTATCATGGCGGTCGGCTTCACCGGCTCGCGTGGTGGCGGTCTCGCCCTCGCCAAGCTGGCCCAGGCCCGCGAAGTGCCGATCCCGGTCTATGCCGAAATGTCGAGCATCAACCCGGTCCTGCTGCTTCCCGAAGCGCTCAAGGCCCGCGGCGAAGCCCTCGGCACTGCCTTCGTCGGTTCGCTGACGATGGGCGCAGGCCAGTTCTGCACCAATCCCGGCCTGATCCTGGCCGTCGAGGGCGAAGGCCTGGACGCCTTCGTCGCTGCCGCCACCGGCGGCGTCTCGGAAGCCAAGTCGCAGACCATGCTGACCACCGGCATCGCCGCCGCTTATGCCAAGGGCGTGGAAGCGCTTGAAGGTAACTCGGGCGTCGAAACCCTCGCCAAGGGCGAAGAAGGCAGCAAGACCACCGGCGGTGCGATCCTGTTCCAGACCACGGCTGCGCAGTTCCTCGCCGACAAGGCGATCGGCCACGAAGTGTTCGGCGCTGCATCGATCGTCGTGCGCTGCAAGGACGAAGCCGAACTCGCCAGCCTGCTCGAAGGCCTGGAAGGCCAGCTGACCGCCACCCTGCACATGGACGCCGCCGACGAAGCCGCTGCTTCGCGTCTGCTGCCCGTGCTGGAGCGCAAGGTCGGCCGCATCCTCGTCAACGGTTGGCCGACCGGCGTCGAAGTGTGCCACGCGATGGTCCACGGCGGCCCGTTCCCCTCGACCTCCGATCCGCGCACCACGTCGGTCGGCAGCATGGCGATCGACCGCTTCCTGCGTCCGGTCAGCTACCAGAACTTCGCCCAGGGCCTGCTTCCGGCAGAACTGCGCGACGCAGCCTTCGGTGACGGCGCTCCCCGCCTGATCGACGGCGCGCTTACCCTCTAACCAGTCCAACCCCATCCCCGCGGCGCGTCCCCAAGAAGGCGCGCCGCGGTCCGGGCCAAGTCCCCTCCGGGAGAGATCCATGACCTACCTTCGCCTGCTCCAGCATCGCGCGCCCGACGGCGTGCGCTCCGTCATCCTTGCCGAGGGCGATGCCGCCCACTTCCTCAAGGGTGTCACCACCACGCGTGAACTCGCGCAGCGTGCGATCGCCGAAGGCGTGACGCTGGCCGATGCCGCCAAGGCTGCCGGGCAGGGCGAAGCGGTCGACATCAAGGCCGAATTCGCGGCGGGCAACCTGCTCGCCCCGATCGACCACGACGATTCCGCCCACCTGCTGATGACCGGCACGGGCCTTACGCACCTCGGTTCGGCCGAAGGCCGCAACAAGATGCACCAGGCCGCCGCCTCGGGTGAGCACGTCACCGATTCCATGCGCATGTTCCTGGAAGGCCTCGAAGGCGGCAAGCCCGCCGCAGGCACCGAAGGCCAGCAGCCGGAATGGTTCTACAAGGGCGACGGCCAGCTGCTCGTCGGCCCCGGCGAAGCGCTGACCATGCCTGCCTTCGCCAAGGACGGCGGCGAAGAGCCCGAACTGGCCGGCATCTACCTCGTCGGTGAAGACGGTAACGTCTACCGCCTCGGCCTCGCGCTCGCCAACGAGTTCTCGGACCACATCACCGAGCGCCACAACTATCTCTGGCTCGCCCACTCGAAGCTGCGCCAGGCCGCCCTCGGCCCGGAACTGCTGCTCGGCACCCCGCCGGAGAAGATCGAAGGCACCAGCAAGATCGTGCGCAATGGCGAAACGATCTGGGAAAAGCCCTTCCTCTCGGGCGAAGGCAACATGTCGCACACCTTTGCGAACCTGGAGCACCATCACTTCAAGTACGACCTGTTCCGCCGGGCCGGCGACGTGCACGTGCACTTCTTCGGCACCGCCACGCTTTCGTTCGCGGACGGCGTGACGACGCAGGAAGGCGACGTGTTCGAGATCGACGCCGCGCCCTTCACCCTGCCGGTTTCGAACCCGCTCGCCCGCGCTGCCGCTTCGGCAGAGGCGACCACGACCGTAAAGGCGCTCTGAGCCATGGATCCGATCCGCATCGCCATCGTCGGCGTGGGCAAGATTGCCCGCGACCAGCACATCCCCGCGATCGAGGGCAACCCGAACTTCAGCATCGGCGCCACGGTCAGCCCGAATCATCGCGGCCCTGAAGGCATCCCGCACTTCAGCAGCCTTGAAGAGCTGATCGAGAGCGGTCCGGCGATCGACGCCGTGGCCCTCTGCACCCCGCCGCAGGTCCGTTACGATCTGGCCGCGCTCGCGCTGTCGAAGGGCATGCACGTGTTCCTCGAAAAGCCGCCGGGCGCCACGCTGGCCGAAGTGGCCGCGCTGGAAAGCCGCGCCGACAAGGTGGGCGTCACCCTGTTCGCCTCGTGGCACTCGCGCTACGCCGCCGGTGTCGCTCCGGCTCGCGCCTGGCTGGCCGAGCGCCAGATCAAGAGCGCGAAGATCGTCTGGCGCGAGGACGTGCGCGTCTGGCATCCGGGTCAGGACTGGATCTGGGAGCCGGGCGGCCTTGGCGTGTTCGATCCGGGCATCAATGCCCTTTCGATCGCTACCCACATCATGCCGCGCCCGTTCTTCCTCAAGGAAGCGACGCTCAGCCTGCCCGCAAATCGCGCCGCGCCGATCGCTGCCGACATCGAGTTCCGCGACACCGCCGGGGCCGAAATCCACATGGACCTCGACTGGCGCCAGACCGGCCCGCAGTCGTGGGACATCATCGTCGAGACCGATGCGGGAACGCTGAAGCTCTCGAACGGCGGCGCCGTGCTCACCCTGCCGACCGGCACCGAGCACAATGAAGACCTTGAGTATCCGGGTCTCTATGCGCGCTTCGCCAATCTGATCCGCGGCGGCCGCAGCGATGTGGACATCGCGCCGCTGCGTCTCGTTGCCGACGCATTCCTGCGCGGCAAGCGCGACCTCGTTGAAGAATTCCACGACTGATATCCCAGGGAGGGGACTGACAATGCTGAAGGCGCTTCGCCTTACAACTGCTGCCGTCCTGCTGAGCGCCACCGCGCTCGCAGGCATGGCGCAGGCTGACACCAACGGCCAGCCGACCACCGCGACGATCGAAGCCGACAAGCCCGGCCCGGTCTATCACAAGGAAGTGTTCACCCAGTTCGCCGAGCATCTCGGCACGGGCATCTACGGCGGCCTGTGGGTCGGCAAGAACAGCAAGATTCCGAACACCAACGGCTTCCGCAACGACGTCATCGGTGCGCTCAAGGACCTCTCGGTTCCCGTGATCCGCTGGCCCGGCGGCTGCTTTGCCGACGAATACAACTGGCGCGAGGGCATCGGCCCGCAGAACAAGCGCCCGGTCAAGGTCAACACCCACTGGGGCGGCGTGACCGAGCCGAACACCGTCGGCACCCACGAATTCTTCGAGCTGATCCGCCAGGTCGGCGCGGAAGCCTATATCGCCGGAAACGTCGGTGACGGCACCCCGCGCGAAATGGCCGAATGGGTCGAATACATGACCGCGCCTGCCGGTTCGCTGGCCGAACTGCGCGCCAAGAACGGCCACAAGGAGCCGTGGAAGGTCAAGTACTTCGGCGTCGGTAACGAGCTTTGGGGCTGCGGTGGCAACATGCGTCCCGAGTTCGCCGCGGATGAGACTCGCCGCTATGCCACCTTCGTCAAGGCGCCTGCGGGCACCAAGATCCTGAAGGTTGCCGCGGGTGCCAATGTCGACGACTATAACTGGACCGAGACGATGATGCGCGTCGCGGCTCCGCAGCTCGACGGCGTTTCGCTGCACTACTACGTCCACCCCGCCGGTGGCTGGCCGCCGCGCGCGCCTGCCGTCGATTTCGACGAGCACGGCTGGGCCGACGCGCTGAACGGCGCGCGCAAGATGGATGAGCTGATCACCAAGCACTCGGCGATCATGGACAAGTACGATCCCGAAAAGCGGGTCTTCCTGGCCGTGGACGAATGGGGTTCGTGGTATGCACAGGATCCGGGCACGCATCCGGGCTTCCTGCGCCAGCAGAACACCCTGCGCGACGCGTTGATCGCTTCCGTCCACCTGGACATCTTCGCCAAGCACGCCGACCGCGTGCGCATGACCGCCATCGCGCAGATGGTGAACGTGCTCCAGGCGATGATCTTCGCCGACGGCAACAAGATGGTGCTCACGCCCACCTACCACGTCTTCGAAATGTACAAGCCGTGGCAGGACGCCACCGTGCTGCCGATCGATATCAAGTCGCCGTGGTATGCGAAGGACGAGTTCAACATGCCGGCGGTGAGCGGCTCGGCGGTGAAGGCGAAGGACGGCAAGATCCATGTCGGCCTGTCCAACCTCGATCCGAACCAGTCGAACACGGTGACGATCAAGCTCGAAGGCGTGAGCGCTTCGGCGGTTACCGGCCGTATCCTGACGGCACCGGCGATCAATTCGCACAACACGTTCGACACCCCGAACGCGGTCAAGCCCGAGGCCTTCTCCGGTGCGACCGTGCAGGGCGGCAACCTCGTCGTCACCCTGCCGGCCAAGTCGGTCGTGGTGCTCGAACTGCAATGAGCGTGAACCACGTCCTCGGTGATTGGGGTACGACCCGGCTTCGGTTGTTCCGCCTCGACGGCGAGGACGTGGTCGCCCGGCTCAACGGGCCGGGCGCGCTCGAAGGCAATGCCGACGCGGCTCTGGCCGAGAGGCTGGAGACCTGGAAGGCCGAAGGGCCGCTTTCCGAAGTCGTGCTTTGCGGCATGGCGGGGGCGCCCGGAGCGCTCGTCGCGGCAGGCTATGCAGCCTGCCCGGCGGACGCTGCCAAGTGGCTGTCCTCGCGTGCGCGGCTCGAAGTGTCCGGCATCCCGGTCTCGGTTCTGCCGGGGCTGAGCTGCAAGGATTCCGAAGGTGTGCCCGAAGTGATGCGGGGCGAGGAGGCGCAAGTCTTCGGCGCCCTCGCGCTTCATCCCGAACTCGGTTCGGGCGAGCACCTGATCGCGCTGCCGGGTACTCACTGCAAGTGGGTCTCGGTGGTGAACGGCACCATCGTCGGTTTCCGCACCCACCCGACCGGCGAACTGTTTGCGCTGCTGGCAGGCCAGTCGACGCTGACCGGGCCGGATACGCCGGGTGAGGGCACGTTCGACGAAGGTTTCGCGCGCGGTCTTGACCGCTGCGAGGATTCGCTGACCGGCGCCCTGTTCGAAGCCCGCGCCGCGCGCATGCTCGATGGGCGCTCGAAAGACTGGTCGCGCGGCTATATCTCGGGCCTGCTGATCGGGGGCGAAGTGGCCGCGCAAGTGCCGAACGGAATTTCGGTGGTGTTGATCGGCGACCCGGCGCTTTCCGCGCTCTATGATCGTGCGCTGGCAGCCCGAGGCTGCACCTCGCGCAAGATCGACGGCGATGCGGCGGTCCTCGCCGGACTCGCCATCGCGAAAGGACAGAAGGCATGAAGATCGAAGACGTTCTGGCCGCAGGCCATGCACCCGTTGTGGCGATCCTGCGCGGCATCCAGACCCATGAGGCGGTCGAGATCGGCGAGGCGCTGGTCGAGGCCGGCGTGTGCATCATCGAGGTTCCGTTCAACTCGCCCGATCCGGCCGGTTCGATCGGCGCCATGGCGGAAGCGTTGGGCGACCGTGCGGCCATCGGCGGCGGCACCGTGATCGGCACCGATCTGGCCGAGACGCTCGCGGGCGTCGGCGGCACTTTCATGGTTTCGCCCAATGTCGATCCGGCCGTCATCAAGCGCTCGATCGAACTCGGCATGGATGTGCTTCCCGGCTTCCTGACGCCGACCGAGGCTTTCGCCGCCGTCGCGGCGGGCGCCAGCGACCTCAAGCTGTTCCCCGGCTCGGTGCTGGGCAGCAGCTACATCAAGGCGATCCGCGAAGTCCTGCCCAAGCACAGCCGCGTCTGGGCCGTGGGCGGCGTCGGCGCCGCCAATGTCGCGGAATACCGCGCAGCGGGCGTCTTCGGCATCGGCGTGGGCGGCAGCCTCTACAAGCCCGGCTTCGATGCCGCGACGGTCGGCGCCAAGGCGGCCGAGATCGTCGCCGCGTGGAATGCCTGCGCAGCATAAAAACGAATTTTGGAGAGTTAACGTGTTCAGGAAATTCCTCGCCGCTGCCAGCCTTGCCGTTCTGGCCGTCGCCGGAACGGCGGATGCGCAAGTGCAGGTGGGTGAAAAGGGGGCGGGCACGCTCAATTCCCAGCTGACCGGCGACCTCACCGTGCATGACCCGGTGATCATCCGGGAAGGCGATACCTACTACGTCTTCAGCACCGTGGGCCGCTATATCGGCATCAAGACCTCGAAGGACCTGAAGACCTGGAAGGATGCCGGCTCGGTCTTCGCCGAGATTCCGGCCTGGGCCAAGCAGGCGGTCCCCGGCACCGAAGGCATCTGGGCGCCCGACATCTCCTATGTGAACGGCGAATACCGGCTTTACTACTCGATCTCGACGTTCGGTTCCAACCGCTCCGCCATCGGTCTGGCCACGAGCAAGACGCTCGATCCCAAGGCCAAGGGCTACGGCTGGAAGGACCAGGGCCTCGTCGTCATGTCGACGCATGACGACGACTTCAACGCCATCGATCCCAACTTCGTCGAGGATGCGCAGGGCCGCCAGTGGCTTTCGCTCGGCAGTTTCTGGACCGGCCTGAAGCTGTTTCCGCTAGATGCCAAGACCGGCAAGGTCGCCCCCGGCACCGAGCCCTATTCGATCGCGCGCCGCCTCGCTCCCGCAGGCGGTCCGGCACCGGTCGAGGCGCCGTTCATCATCCCGCACGACGGTTACTACTACCTGCTCGCCAGCTACGACTATTGCTGCAAGGGTGTGAACAGCACCTATTACACCGTGGTCGGGCGCTCGAAGAAGATCACCGGGCCTTACCTCGGCAAGGACGGCAGCTCGATGATGGAAGGGCGCGGCACGATCTTCCTGCGCGCCGATCTCGAGGAACAGCAGCGCTTCCGCGGCCCTGGCCATGCCGGCGCCTTCACCGACAAGGACGGCACCACCTACGTCGTCTACCACGCTTACGACAAGCAGGCCAACGGCGCGCCCACGCTGCGCATCGCGCCGATCCGCTGGGATGCGGACGGCTGGCCTATTGCCGAATACTGAACCCACCTGACGGCACCTCGGTCCCCCGACCGAGGTGCCCTTTTTTCCTACCGCCGGACAGAACTCCGGCGCCACGAATCAAGAATCTCGGAGAGGATGACATGAACTTTTCCCTTTCGCGCCGCGCCTTCGCCGCCAGCGCCGCCCTGCTTCCCATCGCCTGCTCCAAGGCAGGAGACGCCGTTTCGGAATCCGGAAAGGACAGCGCCGCCGCAGCGCCCACCCCGATCAATCCGCTGGTGCAGCAGCGCGCCGACCCCTACGTCGTGAGGGCCGAAGACGGCTGGTACTACATGACCGGCTCGGTGCCCGAGTACGATCGCCTCGTCCTGCGCCGCTCAAAGACCATCGCCGGTCTCGCCGATGCCGAGGAGCGGGTGCTCTGGCGCCATGAGAAGAGCGGCCCGATGTCCGGCTACCTCTGGGCGCCCGAGCTGCACTATGTCGATGGCCGCTGGATCGTCTACTTCGCCGCAGGCCCGAGCGGCGGCGGTGCCGACGTCTTCCGCATCCGTACCTATGCCGTGGTCTGCGACGGGCAGGACCCGATGGCGGGCAAGTGGTCCGTGCTGGGCGAACTGAAGACGCCGTGGGACAGCTTCAACCTCGATTCGACCTCGTTCCACCACAAGGGCGTGCGCTACATGGCCTGGGCGCAGCGCGAGCCGGGGATCGAGACCAATTCGAACCTCTATCTCGCGCCGATGAAGGACGCGCTGACTCCCGCGGCCAAGGCGATCCGCCTGACCATTCCGACGCTTGACTGGGAAATCCAGCAGTACAAGGTTGCCGAAGGTCCTTCCGTGATCGTCCGCAACGGGCAGGTGCTGATGACCTATTCGGCCAGCGGCACCGGCGCGGTCTATTGCATGGGCCTGCTCAGCGCCGCCGACGACGCCGACCTCATGGACCCGCGCGCCTGGACCAAGTCGCAGAAGCCGGTCTTCACCACCAACGTCGCAACCTCGGTCTACGGTCCGGGACACAACAGCTTCACGGTGGACGAGAAGGGCCGCGACCTGCTGGTTTACCACGGCCGCGACTACGAGAAGATCGAAGGCGACCCGCTGCTCAACCCGGACCGCCATGCCCGCGTGCAGCGCCTCTATTACGATGCGCAGGGCCGCCCCGATTTCGGCGTTCCGGTCGGCAACGGCGCGCTGCCCGAGCGTTTCAGCCCGGCTGTGCGCAAGGACGTGATGCTTGGCCATGACGGTACGAAGCTGGTGCTGGCCAAGGGCACGCCGCTGCCGCAGACCCAGTTCCGCCAGATCGCCGGGGCCGACGGCGCAGTGCAGCTTTCGCCGATTCTCCAGCGTGACCATGGCTTCAAGGTCGGTCAGGACGGAGCGGTCGCTCTCGCCGCACTCGGCGGCGCTGATCTGTTCCTCCGCGAGGCGGGCGAGGTCAAGGACACCGTCCGCTTCGTCTCCAAGGCCGACTCGACGAAGGCGCTGGCCTTCTCCGGCGATACCATCAAGCTGGCCGACAAGACTGATCCGGCGACGAGCTGGCTGGTCGACTGATCGGCAACAAGTCCGACAAGAATCCTTACAGGCCGGCCGGAAAGCAAGCTTTTCGGCCGGTTCTGCGTCCATTCTGCCACACCTATTTCAGCTTTTTGACAGCCCTCCCGCTTTTCCACTTGCAACGCATTAGTCAGACTAATAATTAGTCCGAGTAATTGAAGGGGCATGGTATGGGCCAGCCCCAATGGGAGGGTTGATCCATGGCGCTCAAGCCATTCGCTTTCTGCACAGCATCCATTTTTGCTCTCAGCCTCGCCTCCGTTGCGCAGGCGCAGGAAGCAGCTCCGCAGTCGGCTGACGACACGGAAACCACGGCCGAGGACATCATCGTCACCGGCGTGCGCGCATCGATCGTCGGTGCCATCAACAGCCGCAAGGACAACATCCAGATCGTTGATTCGATCGTGGCTGAAGACGTCGGCAAGCTGCCCGACAACAACGTGGTCGAAGCGCTCCAGCGCGTCACCGGCATCCAGGTGACCGACCGTGCCGGCGGTGAAGCGGCCACGATTACCATTCGCGGCCTGACCGATCCGCTCACCACGCTGAACGGCCGCAACATCTTCACCGCTGCGGGCACTTCGTTCGCGCTTCAGGATATCTCGGCGAACCTGGTCAAGAAGGTCGATGTCTACAAGACCCGCTCGGCCGACCAGCTCGAAACCGGCCTTGCCGGTCAGATCGACGTGCAGACCCGTCGTCCGCTCGACTTCGATGGGTTCACCATCTCCGGCCTGGCGCGCGGCGTCTATTCGGAACTGCGCGACAAGGCGAACCCGAACGTCGCCCTGCTCGTGGCGGACAAGTGGGATACCGGCATCGGCGAGATCGGCTTCCTCGTGAATGCCAGCTATACCCGCGCCGAATACCGCAACCAGAACCTTCAGTCCGGCGCCATGGTGCCGTTCCTGACGGTCGACGGTGCGCGTCCTTCCGTGACGACCAGCACTTTACCCGGTGCGTGCCCGGGCGGCCCGGCCTTCGGTGCCCTGGAACGCCTGTTCACCACCGACTGCCGCGCGGTGACCGCTTCGAACCCGCAGGG
>PJTY01000404.1_pt1 | contig 22685 bp, 16 predicted proteins | sample 1512121 | NCBI WGS metagenome assembly PJTY01 (sample SAMN08177680, study PRJNA422409) | Soil metagenome, whole genome shotgun sequencing project. | isolation source: Soil enriched (2) on filter paper: alkali lignin treatment | place: USA: Madison | collected 2015-01-15 | reverse complement strand
GAATGGCTACTTTAAATCCACGTGACGTTGTGATTGTTGATGGCGTTCGTTCTGCCATGGGCAAATCACGTAACGGTATGTTCCGCAATGTACGTGCCGACAGTTTATCTGCTGAATTAGTACGTGCACTTGTTGCTCGTAACCAGTTTGATACCAACGAAGTTGAAGATGTAATCTGGGGCTGTGTCAACCAGACTTTAGAGCAAGGTATGAACATTGCTCGTAACATTGGTTTGTTGGCTGATATTCCAAAAACTGCTGGCGGTCAAACAGTCAACCGTCTTTGTGGTTCTTCTATGCAAGCAATCCACACTGCGGCAGCACAAATTGCAACCAACCAAGGTGATGTGTTCATCATCGGTGGTGTAGAGCACATGGGCCACGTCGGTATGATGCACGGCATCGACCTTAACCCAGAAGCATCTAAACACTATGCGAAAGCATCGAACATGATGGGCTTAACCGCTGAAATGTTAGGTCGCATGAACGGTATCTCTCGTGAAGAGCAAGATGCTTTCGGTGTTGAATCTCACCGTCGTGCATGGGCTGCAACTCAAGAAGGTCGTTTCAAAAACGAAATCGTTGGTGTTGAAGGTCATGATGCTAACGGCTTCAAAATCCTTTGCGACATCGACGAAGTGATTCGTCCTGATGCGAATCTTGAAGCATTCCAAGCATTGAAACCAGTGTTTGATCCTAAAGGTGGTTCAGTAACAGCAGCAACTTCATCTGCTCTTTCTGACGGCGCATCTGCAATGTTGCTTATGTCTGCTGAACGTGCTCAAGCATTGGGTTTAAAACCACGTGCCGTGATTCGTTCAATGGCGATTGCAGGCTGTGACGCTGCGATCATGGGTTACGGTCCAGTACCAGCAACTCAAAAAGCGCTTAAGCGTGCTGGTTTAACCATGGCGGATATCCAAACCATTGAGTTAAACGAAGCATTTGCTGCTCAAGGCTTATCAGTGATGAAAGGCTTAGGCGTGTATGACAAGCAAGACATCATCAACTTGAATGGTGGTGCGATTGCCTTGGGTCACCCATTGGGCTGTTCTGGTGCGCGTATCACAACAACCTTGTTGAACGTGATGGAACAACAAGATACACAAATCGGCCTTGCGACCATGTGTATCGGTCTTGGTCAAGGTATCGCGACCATTATCGAACGTATTTAATCAACACTGAGATAAAAGAAAATCCCCGCACTTTGCGGGGATTTTTTATTCCTAGGAACAAATTTTTAACGCGGAAGCAAAGGATTCGGTGGCGGATTTAATCCATCTCGAATCTGTTGCTGCAATTTCAAAATATCACCTAAATCGATTTTAATCGTGCCATTGCGGATGCCGTCAATATTACCGCGGTTAATATTCAAAGGCTCCAGCATTTTAAAAAGACCATTGGTCGGATCTGAAGACTGAAAACCTGATGCCACAGCCAATATGTACTGCTGCAAAATCGGAGAATATTGGGAAAGATCCGGCTGTGCTGTCGTAGGCTGATAATTCACAGTAGTCGGACTTGCAGTCACACCTGCATTCTGTATGTCATTGTGAATTTTATGGACACGATGCTGCAGTGCTTGGCGAGTTTGCTTATCTTCTTGATAAGGCACGAAACCAACTTCTTCACGCAGCTCGGATTCAGCCATGACCCGAATTGTCGGTAATGCCGTCACCTCACCCTCTTGCGCATAAGCCATTGGCATGCCTGTAATCATCAACAGGGAGATTAAAGCTGCTTGTTTTTGAAAATTCATCGTTTGCTCCAAATATCCCTCATCCATAAGAAAATAGTGAGTTAAATAAAAGCAGATATAAATAGGCTACAGCAAAGTCAGAATTGATTCAGTAAGGGTCAGATAAACGGTAAATTTCAATTTAAATCCGCCCTGCTTCATCCAAAATAAAAGCCTATTCAAATTATTAAAAAATAATAATGATAACTATTTACTTAAATACATTATTTATCCATAATTTTACAAAACTTTACTCAACCTCCTAAAGTACACATGAAAAAATTACTCTGTTGTTTGGCAATTGGTCTTTCTGTCACAGGCTGCGCAACCACTAAAATCTCTCCAGAAGAGCGAAATAAACTCAATCAAACTCAAACGCTGATCAAAACAAATCAGGTTGCTGTTATCTCGGATGGATGTTTAATTCGAAGTGAGTTAGGCACCAGTCTGATTGAAGGTGAACAGTCTCATTTAACCGCCCAGAAATTTGCAGCCCTGCTCTCCAGCCAGCTCAATGAACAAGGTGTAACAGTCAGTCATACTTTCATGCCTTTTGTGTGTGGTCTTATGCCTGAAGAGCAACTGAAGAAATATGACTATCGCCTAGATAGTGAAACTAAACGTGCTGAAATTAAAAATTATCCACTTGTTTCTTTAGAAAACAAAACCTTGTCAGAGCAACAGCAGCAAGCTTTGCTCAATCTTAATCAAAGCTTTAATAAACAGGTGGCATTGGCTGTTAAAAATGCCAAAGAAAAAAAACCGGTGAGTAATCTGCTTGAACTAAGCGATCAAGACGTTACGGTAATTAAAGACTTAACCCAATCCAATTACGCATTTATTGCATCAGTGACAGGTACGGATGCGTCTTTTGGTAAGAAATTTGCCGCCGGCGCTTTAAGTGTAGGCGTTACCCTTGCGACCGTCGGTGCTGGTAGCGGTCTGGTAACGGCCTATATTCCACAGGAAGGGCAACAGTATGTGGTACACATTGTTGATTTAAACAATAAAACTATTATGTGGACAAAAGCGGGGTTACTGATGGGCAAACCTTACTCCAAGAAAAATCATTCTGTTGAAGCGAAAGCAATCTTGAATCCACTCTTCGAAGTCGCAAGTAAATAAAATTTTAAAAGAAATCCTCATCAACTGTGGGGATTTCTTTAGCTCTGTTGCAAATCGTCGCAAGGATATTTAAGTGAGAATTTGTCGAACTGAATGAAAATCCACTAACTATGGGTTTCCTCTTCATCATCCCCCTCAAAAGTCTTGGAAATTTTTTCAATATTCAGACTCTTGGCCATCGCATCAAAGATGTTTTTATACAAGCCTTGTTGCTGGTACAGTTGATGATGTTCACCATGTTCCACGATCATGCCATCCTGCATGACATAGGTATAATCCGCATCAATAATCTGTGACAGACTATGGGAAATAATAATCACGGTCCGTCCCTGCTTAATCTCATCCAGACTATGTTTGATCTGTTCAGTTGCGATTGCGTCCAGACTTGCGGTCGGCTCGTCCAGAAAAATAATTGGGGGATTTTTCAGGAACATACGGGCAATCGCAATCCGTTGCTGCTGTCCACCTGAAAGTAATAAGGCGTCGGACTGATAGGCCTGCGGTAATTTCAGAATCTGCTCATGAATCGAGGCTTTCTTCGCGGCAGCAATAATTTCTTCCTGTGTTGCATTCATCTTGCCATAACGGATATTTTCCTCAATGGTTCCCTGAAAAATATGATTTTTTTGCAATACCAGACCAATATGATCCCGTAAATATTGGGTATCAATATCATTTAACGAGGTGCCATTCAGTAGAATTTCACCCGACTGCGGCAGATAAAACTTATCCAATAGACTGATCAGGGTAGATTTCCCCGCTCCCGATAAGCCCACCAAAGCCGTAATCTTGTTGGGCTGAATCGTCAGGTTAATATCCTTCAAAGCATGAAAACCATTGGGATAGGAAAAATTCACCTGTTTCAGCTCAAATTTGCCGGTGAGTGGTGAGGGTTTTAACTGGCCCGACGTCTCCACCTCATCATCCGCTTCCAGTATCTTGAAAAAGCTTTCTGCATAAATCATCGCGTCATTGACTTCGTCATAGATCCGGTGCAAGGACCGGATCGGCGCAGAGACATTGTTGAATAGCAAAATATGAAACATGATCATGCCGATGCTCATATCACCGACCAGCACAAAATAGGCGGTGAGGATGATAATAAACACTACCCCGATCTGTTCAATAAAGGTTTTTAGGCCCTCGAACAGAAAGCTAAGTTGCCTTGTCCGCATCTGGTGATCGGTTAACTGTTTTTGTAGCGTCAGCTGTTTTTCTGCTTCGATCTGTTCACGGTTAAAGGACTTGATCACGGTGATCGAGTTAATGATACTTAAAATACCCTGACTTTTACGTTCGCGCCCATCGCGTAAATTACGGCGTGTGCCACTGAGTTTCTGCGCCTGTTTAAAGGTGACCCAAAAATAAATCGGGACAATACACAGTGCCACCAAACCGATCCAGACATTGGCATAGAACATCAAACCCAAGGCGATCAAGGCACTACTAAACAGTGGGAAAATCTCGATAAAGAAAATCTGTACCAGTCGGGTGATCGAGCCAATCCCCCGGTCAATACGGGTCTGTAATTTTCCGGCCTGATTATCATCCTGGGTAAAAAACGCCAGCCGATATTGTAAAAATTTCACGATGATCGACTGCGCCACATCCTGCGAAATTAAAATGCGAAGTCTCTCACCAAAGAACTTTTGTCCAAACTGAATAAAGATATTGATGATCTCTTTACTCAACAGAATCACACTGATCGTGACCAGAATATGCCAGCCTGCACTCAAGCCCTGTCCTGATTCAACTACGGCATTGATCTGGTCAACCGCATATTGCAAGGTCAACGCATTGACCTGTGCAGTGAGAGCACCAATCAGCGTCAGCAGCAAGGTCACGGCAACCAGCCACTTATAGGGAAGGACAAAAGGTTTTACTTTATGAAATAGCTGCCATAAATTCATATATTCGACGTCTGCCTTTTATGCGTGCAATGTGTATTGAGTCAGCGATATTGACTACAGTTCTTCTTCCAGTACCTCTGCATTTTTTCTCTTGATCTTTTCCATTTTGCTATTCAATTTCAGCACATCCTGATACAGCGTATTAAACTTTTTCACCTGCGCGGATTCACGGAAAAGGATCATCTTGTCTTTTCTTTGCCATTGCTGCTTTTTCAGCATGTCAAACATGGCTTGTGCTTTTTCAATAATCTGCTGTTCGATCGGGAAAATATCATGCGCTTTATCCGCTTTCAGGTTACTTTCCAGTTTTGCCTGTAAGGACTGTCGCATTTCATTATGAATGGCCAGACTTTTTGCCTGTTGCATGGAACTGGACTGAATCTGGTGTCGTGCTTGCTCATATTCAGCAGATGCTTTACGCACATCGGCCAGCATCTGTTCCGTTTCTTTATAATCCTGCTTTCGGTCTTGATCCAGTCGTTCCACATCCAAAAAGGTATCCCAGTTCGCAGCTTTGAGCGCACGTAGATAACGATTGCGCGCTTCAACATTCTGCATCCAGTAGTTGAGCAGGAATTCTGACATCAGCTTATAATCGCCAGATAAGCGATCGTCATGAATATCCAGTTGTACAGGTGTAGTCCAGTCTTGTGCCTGATCGTAAAGTGTACGCATTTTCTCTGCCATCACCACTTCAAACATCTGTTTATTGTTTACTGCACGTTGCTGTAAATGATGCTGATAAAGAAAAAAAGAACCGATGCCAAGAACCACCACAAAGACAAATAATAAAAAACGGCGCATGTTGCCTCCAAATTCATTATATTTTTTTATGTTCTGAATCTTAGTTTAATCGATCAAAGACAATCCTTTATATGCTTTTTATTTCAGTTCTCGTAACGCTGCATTACATATTCATCGCTTTAAATTCATCGGTGCTGCCCCTATTATCTGTTTAACGAGAATTGAAGAGATACGCCATGCGTGTAGATATTTGGTCAGATGTGGTCTGCCCTTTTTGTTATATCGGTAAAAAACGTCTTGAACATGTCGCAGAACAAGCAGGCATCGAGCTGGAAATTCACTGGCATAGCTTCGAGCTAGACCCAGACGCACCAGCCAAGCATGACACCTCAAATACCGAACGCCTAGCCAAAAAATATGGCCGTAGTTATGCGGAAATGGAAGAGATGGAGCGTAATGTTGCAGCGATGGCAGCAGCTGAAGGCATCGACTTTCAATGGCAAAAAGCCAACTCCGGCAACAGCTTCAACGCGCATCGGATTATTCATCTTGCCCAGAGTAAAGGCTTGGGTAACGAAGCAGAAGAAGCATTCTTTCATGCCTATATGACCGAAGGTCTGGCCATTGGCGAACGTGAAGTGGTAGAAGAAATTGCATCACGTATCGGTCTGGATAATGCCGAAGTCGAGTATGTACTGGATTCCGATGAGCTGGCAGATTTTGTCCGTCACGATGAGAAAATTGCACGTGAACAGTTGAATGTCACGGGCGTGCCTTTCTTTGTGTTTGATCAGAAACTGGCGCTGTCTGGTGCCCAGCCACGTGAGATTTTCTTGCAAGCCTTACAACAGGCACAATCCACATCCTCTGAACAGATTGAGCAGGATGATGCCGCTCAATGTAATGATGAGCAATGTGAAATCAAACCTTAGTCATCACACTCAGCTGCTTTAATCTCATGATTAAAGCAGTTTTTTCTCCTAGAATGATAATCCCCCCTTATTGACCGCTGGTCCTTTTATATCCCATCAGCATTGGATTGCTGTGCCATATCAGTGTGTCACCAAGCCGCATTTTTATTTGCTGGACTTTTCACCGCTGCTTCTGTGAGTCTGGTCACAACTCGCCCATAAATTTATAGATACCTTTTTGCTTTATCATCTGGATATCCGATCTATTGTTTTAAAATGTTTTTATTTTCAAAGACAAACCATGATCCACATCTCGATTTAAACTGTTTGAATGTGATTTTCTACTCATTTTCAAGCTATAGATTTTGTCTGGTTTTCTTCTATAATCGTCATAAAGTGACAATCTTTTGTGATGTATATTCAAGCGTTACGCGCGTTATTCGAGCTTTTAATGCCAGTCGAATAGACAGATAGCTCACAGCTTGTCATAGGGGCAAACATATACTTGAGCAACAATAATTGATAAAGCCGGTCTAAAACAGCGGTCAAATTTGCACTGATTCATTATTTTAAAAACAGGCTCAAGCCTATCTCTAAGGAAACAGCAGATGGACGTATTAGAGAAAGCACTTTTGGTGGATGAGCTGCAACATCTCATCGATGGGCTCAACAATGAAAAAACCTCACTTTTTGAAATAGCAAAAGCCAAACAACGGATTAAAGATATTTGCGCCTCTTGCGATGATCCTGCATTTCAGCAACAAGTAACGCCATTCAAGCAATTTATTCTGAATGAAGAATTTTCGGCTGACGATTTAGCCAGCTATGGTTTTAGCATGACCTATCGCGGGACCTATAACTTCATGGGACGGGTAGAAAATGCCTTATTTGCTTCGGCAGATATGGGCTGGGCAGCGTTACGTCAGGCACAACTCTGGCAAGTCTGGGTGATTCGGCCGGCCTTATCCTTTCTCAAAAGCCCTTGGCTAAACTCATCAACAGATGCCCTGCAGTGGCTGCAAAATCATGCTCATGAATATATCAAAACCGATCATGAACTCCAGCATTTGATTCCGGTTCTGCAACCGCTGGATCAACATCTATCGGATCAAGATCAGCAGGCTTCAAACGATGCACTGGCAAGAATCAAACAAGAAAGCGCCAACTTTCAGTCCCAGCTCGATGCGATCATTCAAGATAAAATCAGAACAGTGCCAGAAAGCGTAGCTGCGCCAGTACCTACCGAGAACCGGATCAAACCCGGTTTTAGACACAGTGCCAAGCCTTCACCGCACCTGAATAAAGCACAGCCTTTAGCCTTGAATGATTTTAATCTGGATGGCCTGATCTGCCGTCTGGAACGTATTGATGCACGGACCTTTCCCTCGTTATATCGGGCCGATTTGCATAATGACATTGACCAGAATATTAAGATTGACTGGCTTTATTTAAAAGCCGAAAACGAAGCACAACCCATCTGGGAATCTGCGCAGGTTTTTGTTGCGGAACAGCTCTATGCGCAAGGGCAGTTTTCCCATTATGTGGTGCTGGTGGGAACCCATAACGTGGAATATGCCATTACTATTCTGCAAGCCTATACCGATCAGCGCCATACCCGTACCAGCTCGATTCATCAAACCAGCTGGTCCCATTTCAAACAGCATTACCATCAGCACGAAAGCCTGTTCAATGAATGTATTATGAATGGAACCTTGGTGTGGCAACGTGATCAGCGCGTTTATCCGTATATTCCAGCGTCATTTATCAATACGCAAAAATTCATTCCATTTGAAGAAACCTCTGCGACCTTTTTTACTCCTGTGATTTTATTACGGGAACGTCAGAAAATCCGGGTCATTCATGGCTTGGAACGGGTGAAACTTTCCAGTGAAGATCAGGCCTATCCCTATTTATTATTAGACCGCAGCGATGGTTATACCTGGCAGTTGATTCGTCAGGTGATTAGCCGATTACCGCAACCGATTTCGGTGCACGATTTATATCAGGCACTGGAAAACAGCATGCCAGTAGAATCTTCTTAAAAGCCTTTCAATCGCTCATTCATTTCATCCATCATTTCAAGCTATTCAAAAATCGACTGAAGCTTGGAATGATGGCTATTTATTACGCTAAATCCTTATGATCTTTAGCATTTTTGTACAGTTAAATTGCTGCTTTTTGTGACAGCCGCTTGATTTTATGCATTAAATCATCAAAAGTTAAACCAAGAACAACATATAAGCCTTTATTATGAATAATTTACAGCAAATGGTACCATCGCGTATCGTTTTTGCTTTGCTCGCATTGACGATGGGTACGTTCAATGTAGCGCAAGCAGAAACCACTCCCTCACCGCAAAATCAGCAGCCGAATACAACTTCGCAAAGCAATTCGGAAAATGCGCTGGACTATATTCCCCGTTTGGTCGATGCCACTCCAACGATTTTTCCCGAGCAGTCCGATCAAGTGAATGTTCCTCCCACCGCGGAAACAGAAGATAAAACCTGGTTTGATAAAAAACAACGTCGTATTCGGGAATGGGCCGATAATACTTCAGTGAAAATTGATGACTGGTTTGGCGAAGTCGATCCTGATAAACCCGCCTCAGCAACCATCCGGGTCATGTTGGATAATTACTGGAATGAATATGATAATTATGAGGTCAAGCCCCGTATTCGCGGTAAGATTAAATTACCGACCTTAGAGAAAAAGGTCAGCGTGGTGTTCGGTGATGACACCTTGGATGATGAATTCAAGAACAATGTCGGCAACACCAATAATCAGCCCAATCAGGACCCAGATAAAAAATTTGACTCCAAACAGACCCGTGATAGTAATGGCTCGCTGGCCTTGCGTTGGTCAAATTTCTCCAAAAAATTACCTTTTGAGACCGATGCCGATCTTGGTGTGCGCTCAGGCACGGATATTTATGCGCGTTTAAGAGCCGAAAAACACTGGGATTTACGCAATGATTTCCGTTTTAATGCCGAACAGATCTATCGTTATGGCAGTAAAAGTGAAAACTATCTACGCACCAATCTTGAACTGATTCATGCACGTCCCAATCAGCCCTTCTTATCCAATCAGTTCAGCTTAACTTATGCCGATAAGCAGGATGATGATCTATGGTGGGACAACCGTATTTTCCGTCAACACCAGTTCTTTGCCCACAATACCTTCAATTACGGCATTTATACAGGCGGTTACTACAACAACAGTGACTTGCGTTTAAATAACTGGGGACCGTTTGTATCATGGCGTCAACCGCTGTGGCGCGAATGGTTCTACGTGCAAGGTGATCTCAACTATTTCAATGATCACCGTGAAGATCGTAACCATTACGTGAGTACCTTTGTGCGTCTGGAAACTTTATTCTAAATTTCACACCAGCCTCGAAAAGCCCAAATGCTCCGTTGTTTGGGCTTTTTTTTATTGAAAAAATAATATTTCTTTCAATAAATCCTTAAGCTTTGCTTGCTAACGTCATCTTTTTTTATTGTTCTTATTTATGGCATGCGTCAACAATACGCTGTGGTTGTGTATTTTTTGATTATAGGGAACCTGTGTCTGGGGGATCTGCTGATGCCTTTATTTCCAATGCTTTTACTTGTCAGCAGATCGTTTAACCGTCCTTCTGTTTCAGGAGATACAGTATTTGTTCAAACCCACCAATCACTGACAACCAGTTTTAGTTGCGCAGAAGAAACTAAGCTTGCTCCCGATGATCCACAACTTGCCCGCGACTTAATGGCGGTTTTCGGCAACAATACTCTATGGCAACGGGCTCAACAGCCTCAACCAGTCAAAAAATTAGGTAGAAACAACAAACATCATAGCCAGCAAAAGCTTGCGACAGCAAATCCGCTCAGTGCAAGCTGGTCAACCATTTCAAGCCTATTACCTTTTAGTAATGATCTTGATCTGGGTGCAAATTCTGATACCGATATCTATATCCAGTTTCTCGCCAAAAAGAATTGGGCTTTGCCTTTAGGATTACAGCTCAATACGGCGCAAATTTTCCGTTATGGCTCCAGCAGTAAAAACTATGCCGAAACCAATCTTGATCTGACCCAAAAACTTCAGCATCAAAACCAACTGTCAAGCCAGTTCAATGTTTCCAAAACTCAGGATACCGACTATAGCTGGAGTAATCGTACCTTCCAGCAACTACATTTCTTGTCGCAGGATAAGCTGAGTTATGGCATTTTCAGCACAGGAGAATATGAAAATAGAGAACTGCGCGTTAACGAATGGGGACCCTACTTTTCCTGGCGTCGTCCCATCTGGCGTAACTGGATTTTTATGCAAAATGATCTGAATTATTTAAATGTTTCTGCCACCCGACAAGCGGATCATTTTAGTTACCAGATGAGCTTTGAAGCACAGTTCTGACGAAAATATCGACACAACTGTGGATAACTTTAAGGTTATCCATAGCAATAAAAAAACCTCTGCCGAAGCAGAGGTTTCTTGATCAAATGACTTATTTTAATAACAAGCTATTGATGCGTTTGACATAGGCTGCCGGATCTTCTGGTAAGCCACCTTCTGCAATCACCGCCTGATCAAAAATCACATTGGCCAGATCATCAAATTGCGCCGAGCTTTCCAGTTTTTTCACCAATGGATGCTCAGGGTTAATTTCCAATGTTGGTTTAATCTCAGGAACCGCTTGCCCCGCCTGTTTCAACATACGAATCAATTGTGGAGACAGCTCCCCTTCACTGGTCACCAGACAGGCTGGTGAGTCAACCAGACGTGTTGTGACACGCACTTCTTTGGTCTTGTCTTTTAATGACGTACTTAAACGCTCGACCACCGGTTTAAACTGCTCTGCTGCCTGCTCTAAGGCTTTTTTCTCTTCAGCATCTTGCAAGTCGCCCAAGTCAACAGCACCTTTCGATACGTTTTGAAGCGGCGTACCATCAAACTCAAATACGAAGTTCATCGCCCACTCATCGACACGGTCTGCCATAAGCAGGACTTCGATGCCTTTCTTCTTGAACACTTCAAGCTGTGGCGAGTTTTTCGCAGCAGTCAGGTTTTCTGCGGTAACGTAGTAAATGGCCTTCTGGCCTTCTTTCATCCGTGCTTTATAGTCAGTAAAAGAGGTTGAAATGTCATCATTATTTGAAGTCGCATAACGTAATAGCTTTAAGATCCGTTCGCGATTACCGGTATCCTCACCCAAACCTTCCTTCAATACTGAACCAAACTCAGTATAGAAAGTCTTGAATTTCTCTTGGTCTTTCTCATCTTCCGATTTTGCCAAACCATCGAGTAAAGTCAGTACACGACGTGCATTGCCTTCACGAATGGTTTTTACATCACGGCTTTCTTGTAGCAGTTCACGACTGACATTGAGCGGTAAATCAGCGCTATCGACCACGCCTTGAACGAAACGTAAGTAATTCGGAATCAGATTATCCGCTTCATCCAGAATAAATACACGTTTTACATAGAGCTTGATGCCCGCCTTGGCTTCACGGGTGAATAAATCCTGTTTGGCCTGACTTGGGATATACAATAATTGTGTATATTCAGTACTGCCCTCAACACGGTTATGGGCCCATGCCAACGGTTCAGCAAAATCGTGGCTCAGGTTTTTATAAAACTCGATGTATTGTTCATCGGTGATTTCACTCTTATTCCGCGTCCACAGCGCGCTTGCCGAGTTAATCGCTTCCCATTCATCGGTCTTGACCATCTTACCGCCGCTTGTAGCGTTAGCTTCTTCACCTTCAGCGACTTCGTCCTCTTGCCAGACTTCTTTTTGCATTTCGATAGGCAAGCTGATGTGGTCAGAATATTTATTGATGATTTGTTTAACTTTCCACGACTCTAGATATTCAAGCGCATCGTCACGTAAGTGCAGGATGATGTCTGTACCACGTGTGGTTTTATTAATACTTTGAACTTCAAATTCACCTGTGCCGCCGCTAATCCAGCGCACACCTTCTGCTGCATCTAAACCGGCACGACGTGATTCCACCGTAATCTTGTCCGCAACGATAAAGCCTGAATAGAAACCAACACCAAACTGACCAATCAACTGCGCATCGGCTTTTTGATCACCGGTCAGTTTAGACATAAAGTCTTTGGTGCCCGACTTGGCAATGGTTCCCAGATTATCAATCGCTTCTTGCTGGCTTAAGCCAATCCCGTTATCCGAAATGGTGAGGGTTTTATTGTCTTTATCTAAAGTGACACGAACATGCAGGTCTGGATCATTTTCATAATATTCAGGATGATTAATCCCTTCGAAACGTAACTTATCGCACGCATCAGACGCATTTGAAATCAATTCACGTAAGAAAATTTCAGGGTTGGAATACAGAGAATGCGTCACTAAATGTAATAACTGAGCAACTTCAGCTTGGAAACTATAATTTTGTGCGACTTGTTCACTCATAAATCACTCCTTTCTGTGAGGCTTATCTATTTGGAATGATTTATGAATGGTGTATATCTTGAATTTTTCAATCCTTGAAGCGTATTTTTCAGGCAAAAAATATACAAAACGGTAATTAGAACGGACCTCGACTCAATACTCGCTCCTGTAATAGCTGATCAAGCTGCTGTTGACGTTGCGCATAAGCACGTTTGATACAGGGCGTATTGGCACCACATGAATTACGTTGTTTTAACCACTGAAATTGTCTGTCTTTTTCAGCATCACGTCCGCCCATTGGCAAGGCATGTAAAATAATCTGATAGGTCGTTGCCATTCTCACATCCGCATCATTCAAACTGCGTTCATTACAGATTTGCTGCTCGACTTTCAACTTGGCTGCCTTACAGGAGTAACTGGCCGCATGCGCTGGGGATAAAAATAACACGGGGATCAACAATAAAATCGAAGTCATTAGTTTTTTCATGATGAAGGTCTCACTTTTATTAAGATTATTTTTTCAGCATACAAAACTCTCTGTGTAAGGCCTGTATCTGTTTTATATGGGAATTGCAAAAATAAAAAAGCCTCACAACGTGAGGCTTTTCAAGAGCAAGTTCAGCTTAGAACTTATAGCTATAACCTAAGGTATATACTACTGGATTGAGATCTAGGTCAAATTTAGTACCATCGACTAATGTCACTTCTGGACTAATGTCCGCATAGCGTACATCCATATAAACACCCCAGTTCTTTGCATCAGCAGGCTGGAAGTTAAAACCTAACTGGCCTGCGAAACCATAGGCTTCTTTCACATCTTTCGCCACACCCTTTTCATGCCAAGGAATGAAAGCTGTACCACCTACACCGATATAAGGTGTGAAACGGGTTGAGTTTTTAAAATTATATTTTGCTGTAATAGTTGGTGGTAAATGACGAACACTTGCAACTGATTCACCGTTTAATAGCACATCATGTTTAACTGGTGTTGCCAATAAAATCTCCGCTGAGAATGGTGTATCCCCGAAGAAATATTCTACTGATGGCGTAAATGCAAACTCATAATCCCCTTTTACAGTCGCACCTGGTGCCAAATCTACATCCGCGGTTGGGTCAATTAAACTTGCACCCACCTTAACCTGAAAGCCCCCTGCAAATGCAGTTGAAGATAACCCCAATAAAGCAACAACTAAAACTTTCTTTAACATTTAAACAACCTCTTTAACAATTTATGTTCTTGTTCAACATAATAAACACGCACATTTACATTATGCAATAGAGATTAATTCCAACTATTTTAATTTACTTTATAATGCATTGAATATTAATAAAATATAATTGTTAAAATATGTAATAATTAGTAATTCAGACTATTTTAATCAACTTAAATTACTATAAAACCTAGTATTTTTATCAGATTTAAAAATAAATTAAGCCAGATTTAAAAATATAGTCATATATAACTTAATATTAAAAACCCATTATAAAACCAGATTTAAAAAGAGACAAAAAATGTCATTTAATGATTATTTTTATATTTAAACCATACTTTATAAAGCAAAAAAAATGGCTCATTTCTGAGCCATTTTCGATTATAAAACCATTGCTGCAATCCAGCCAAAAATAAGGAGCGGGATATTAAAATGTATAAATGTAGGCACAACCGTATCCCAAATGTGATCATGTTGACCATCAACCCCCAGACCTGCTGTTGGCCCCAAGGTTGAATCAGAGGCTGGTGAACCAGCATCACCTAAAGCAGCGGCTGTACCAATCAGAGCGATGGTTGCCAAAGGAGAAAAACCGAACTGTACGCACAATGGCACATAGATCACCGCCAGCACAGGTACGCTTGAAAACGATGAACCAATCCCGATGGTCACGAACAAGCCGATGAACAGCATCAGGAATGCCGCAAGCGCATGATTATCCCCAATGATATGCACTACACCATTGACCAGATGCGTAATGTCACCTGTATGCGTCATCACTGAAGCAAAACCTGCCGCAGAGATCATGATAAAGCCGACCAGCGCCATCATGCGCATACCCTGCACAAACACATCATCGGCATCTTGCCATTTAAAAATGCCCGAAGCAGACAGCACGGCAAAACCGACCAGACCACCCAGAATCATCGAACCTGAATAGAGCTGTGCAACCAAGGTTAAACCAATCGCGAGCAGCGCCATAAACATGGTTTTCTTGGAAATATAAGGCACATTCTCTGCTTCATGTTTCAGCTCTTCAGCATCGGCTTTGAGATCATATTCTGCTTGCGTGGTGACTTTTAACGGTTTATCCAGATCAATCGTTTTAACTGGCGTAATTGAACGATCAACATAGATGCGTGGCTTACGATAGCTGATAAATACCGCAACCAGCGTACCAATCACCATACCTAATACCGGAATTGCCATACCGATTGGCATCATGCCACGTTCTACGTGCAAGCCATAAGCGGCACCAATCTTGTTGATATTGCCCATCAGAATCTGTTCAAGGAAGATCGCACCAAAGCCCACAGGCAGGAAAATATAGGTGCCAACCAGACCAAGTGTCATGACACATGCCGCCGCACGTCTGTCCAGCTTCAAGTGATTCATCACTTTCAATAAAGGCGGAACCAGCACCGGAATAAAGGCAATGTGGACAGGAATCAGGTTTTGAGAAAAAATCGCAGCAATCAGTAAAATCGTCAGCAAAAGATATTTCACTTTGGTCTGCTGATTTTTACCTGCTTCCATCCCCAATAACCCAATCAGTTTATGCGCCAGCAAATCGGGCAATCCTGATTTGGACAGTGCCAATGCAAATGCACCCAACACTGCATAAGCCAATGCAACTTCAGCCCCATCACCTAAGCCGGCATTAAATGCTTCGACGGTTTGAGAAAGGCTTAGACCAGCGACCAAGCCGCCAATAATGGCTGAAATCACTAATGTGAGAACAACAGAAACTCGTGCCAGTGACAGGATAAACATCACGGCAATCGCAATTACGACAGCATTCATGAACAAATTTAGGAGCAAAGAAAAGGCGATATTCTAGCAGATTCATAAAAACCTAGCTGAAAATATCGCCTGATTATCGCTAATCTTAAGTGATTTTTAGCTTAATAATTCCACTAAAGCCTTAAGCCGCCTGACGCTGGACAAACTGACGGATCAGTTCAGCAATTTTTTCTGGTTGGCTCAACACTGCCCAGTGATTGGCATCCAGTTCGGTATATTCAAAGTTTTCGACCCATTTTGGCATCGACTCGGTAATGTACTCGGGGCTGACGAAAGCATCGCGCTTTAACACGATGGCCTGCACGGGACATTGTGCATAACGCTGGCGTGGCCGGGTTAAAGACGGAATAAAGTTGGCGCGATACAGGTTAATCCCGTATTTGCCATCGGAGGCGATGTTGGCATTTAATGGCAAATCTTGCTTTCTCTCTAAACCACTTAAAATCTTGCCCCATTTTTCAGGACTAAAAAAGGTCCATACCGTCGGTGCAATCAGGGGTAAATGAAAAGCCCCGATATACCAGGATTTCGTCAGCATTTTTAATACATTGCTTGGCGCAGCTTTAAATTTTTCCCGTAGATAAAACGAGGCATGATCCAGACAAGGTCCTGAAATCGTGGTATAGGACAACAGGCGGCCTTTTAGTTTTGGTTCAGTTGCAGATTCCCAAGACTGCAAAGATCCCCAATCATGTGCTGCCATATGGAAATTACGATTCGGTAACACCTGATCAACAACTTCCTGTAAATCCAGTGACAAGCGTGGCAAACGGTAGTCCTTAATCCGTTTCGGAATTGAGGATAAGCCGGCACCACGTACATCATAGGTCACCACATAATAGTCATTGACCAGTTGTTCAATGATCGGCTCCCAGACTTCCTGATTATCTGGATAGCCATGCACCAGCACCAAAGCTGTGTTTTTCTCATCACCCCATGTTTTGACACAGAGTGTTTGCTGATCCGATGTGGTTACTGTTTTTACTTGTGTTTGCATAATTCTTTCCCATTTTGTTTTCTATCGGCCTAGTGATAAAACAGCCATTGCCAGCGATACACTAAAAATGATACTTATGGAGTATGAATAGAGTTGTAAGAAAAAAAATTGACCATGAAAGACTTTTTCAGAAAAATTCGAACCATTCCGGCAATTTCCAGATTTCTGCTGAATCACTACTCCCCTTATCGGGGTGCGGGAATCGAGATTGAAACCATTGATCTGGATGACTACTACATTCGGGTCAAAATGCCACTCACCAGACGCAATCGCAATCTGGTCGGAACGCATTTTGGCGGTAGTTTATATTCGATGGTCGATCCTTTTTATATGTTGATTCTGATCCATCATCTGGGCAATAAATATATTGTCTGGGATAAAAGTGCCACAATTAATTTTATTGCCCCAGGCCGCAATACCGTTTATGCCGAGATCCAGCTGAATGCCAATGAAATCACCGAAATTAAGCGGCTGGCAGAAAATCACCAACCAGTCTTACGGCATTACAGCTTAAATATTGTGGATGATGCCGGCACGCGTATTGCCGAAGTCGAAAAAGTGCTTTATATCCGGCGTAAAAAACCTAAAGCATCGTTAAAACCATAGCAATAAAAATGCCTGCAACACATGCAGGCATTTTTTAAATCTGTTGCGCAGACATTATCTTTTCTTCTCTTGAATGGCTGCACCTGCACCACCGCCAATTGCACCACCAATCGCAGCGCCTGAGTCACCACCAAAGATGGCTTTACCTACCACAGAACCGATACCCGCACCAATCGCACTACTGGTTGTAGAACTGCTATTCGCGCCTTTTGCATTGGCACCTACACCTGCACCCGCAGCTGCACCAACGCCCGCACCAAGACCACCGCCCACGTGGTTACCTAAACCACCACCGACAGCACCACCAAGCGCTGCGGTACCAATACGCTGGTCAGAGGCACTCATATTTTGACAGCCTGTGAACATTACCGCCGATAACACCAAAGTTGAAACTAAACCGATTGTTTTTTTCATGCCTATACTCACTTCTCTTATGCTCTACCCAAAAGCATAATCCTCTTTTATGGGGAATTTGATCACATTGTGTTATCACTCTGTCCCAATCGATTAGTATTTTGTAAAGACAGGGTTTAGGGCCGTTAGCTCGGGTAGCTAAAGGGTTTTGAAATAATTAAGCACAGAAATAATCTTGATACACCTGATCAAAAACTTGGTGTCTTTTCAATAGAATTCATGAGTTATGAAACTGACTAAAAAAATTATAATTTTTCTTGAAGCGCGCGCAGCAATGAAACTTTATCACTGAAAGAAACATTTATAAGATAACAGTTAGCGAGATGATCTGATTGAATTATTCAGATCATCTCCCAAGTCATCTGCAAATTTAGGCGCGGGCTTAGTACTTGCCTTTTTTCTCGCCATAAGCAGAGCCAGCACTACCACCTAATGCACCACCGACTGCAGCGCCTGAGTCACCGCCCAATACCGCACCACCGATCACTGCACCTAAGCCAGCACCGATTGCGCTATTACGTGTATTTTTACTATTTGAACCTTTAGCATTGGCCGCAACACCTGCACCAATTGCAGCACCAAGACCAGCGCCAAGGTTACCACCAACGTGCTTACCTACCGCACCACCTGCACCGCCACCAATCGCAGCAGAACCGATACGTTTACTTTCTGGGCTAGCATTTTGGCAACCAACAAACAAGGTGGTTGACATCAAACCTACACCAGCAATCATCATCATTTTTTTCATTCGAACATCTCCTCTCTCAGATGTGCATAGGATAGTATTGTTTAATGAACTGTTTACTTTGATTAAGTAATCAAATACTGATGCTGTAATGCGTTTTTGTAACAACTGCTTCATTTTTCCACAAAAAAAGGCACCCGAAGGTGCCTTTTTCATTGGTTAAGACTTAGAACTGGTCTGAGTTCAACGCTTGACTAAATGCTTGGTCAACTTCACTAAAGTCATTGTGAAGTTCAAATTCAGCAGCTTCTGCTTCTTGACGACGACGCTCTAGGTGATACGCAAGACCTGTACCCGCTGGGATCAAGCGACCCACAACAACGTTTTCTTTCAAGCCACGTAAATCGTCTTCTTTACCTGTTACAGCCGCTTCAGTTAACACACGTGTGGTTTCCTGGAACGATGCAGCAGAAATGAACGAGTCAGTAGAAAGCGATGCTTTGGTAATACCCATCAATTGACGTTCAAACTTCGCAGGGAACTTGTTCTGAGCCAAGACAGCTTGGTTCTCTTGAACAACGCGGATGTAATCCACTTGCTCGCCTTTGATGAAGCTTGTATCACCGCCATCAGTGATATCAACTTTACGCAACATTTGACGTACAACAACCTCAATGTGCTTATCGTTGATTTTTACACCTTGGAGACGGTAAACGTCTTGAACTTCGTTCACGATGTAGTTGGTTAATGCCACTTCGCCTTTCAAACGTAAGATGTCATGTGGGTTCTGTGGACCATCAGAAATGGTTTCACCACGGTTGACATGCTCACCTTCGAACACGTTAATGGTACGCCATTTTGGAATCAATTCTTCGTAAATCTCAGAACCATCATCCGGAGTAATCACTAAACGGTTCTTACCTTTGGTCTCTTTACCGAAGCTGACAACACCTGATACTTCTGCAAGGATCGCATGTTCTTTCGGCTTACGTGCTTCGAACAAGTCAGCTACACGCGGCAGACCACCGGTAATATCACGAGTACGTGACGTTTCTTGTGGTACACGACCAATAACGTCACCCACACCAATCGTTTCGCCATCACGGACAGTCACAATTGTGTTTTGTGGCAAGAAGTAGAACTGTTCGCCGCCATCGGTTGTATCCAACACGATTGCAGGACGTAAATCTTTACCAGAAGCAGGACGAGCTGTTACAGGCAAGATTTCAACAGTGGTCATACCGGTTGCATCATCAGTTTTCGATGTTGCAGTTACGCCATCAGCAATCTGGCTGAAACGCGCTTTACCAGCAACTTCTGTGACCAATGGATGTGTATGTGGATCCCAAGTCGCGACGATACCGCCAGCTTCTACAGCTTCACCATCTTTCAACAAGATGCTTGCACCGTAAGGAAGCTTATAACGCTCGCGCTCACGACCTAAATCATCCGCAATACCAATTTCACCTGAACGTGAAACAGATACTTGGTGACCTTTGGCATGTTGTACAGTTTTCACGTTGTGGAAACGTACAGTACCTTTGTTACGTACTTGAACACTGTTTGCAGCAGAAGTTCGGCTCGCAGCACCACCCACGTGGAAGGTACGCATCGTTAACTGTGTACCTGGCTCACCAATTGACTGTGCAGCCATTACACCCACTGATTCACCTGGGTTCACCAGGTGACCACGTGCAAGGTCACGACCATAACAACGCGCACATACACCGAAGGTAGATTCACAAGCGATAACTGAACGTACTTTAACTTCATCGACACCCGCTTCTTCAAGCTGAGCAGCAATTTTCTCGTCAATCAAGGTACCACGTGGAAGAACTACTTCATCATCAGATGCACGACGTACATCTTCAGCAGTTACACGACCCAATACGCGGTCGCGTAATGGTTCAATAACGTCACCACCTTGAATGAATGGTGTCATCACTAGGCCGCCAGCTGTACCACAGTCAGATTCAGTAATTACCAAATCTTGTGCGACATCTACAAGACGACGTGTCAAGTAACCAGAGTTCGCAGTTTTCAATGCGGTATCGGCCAAACCTTTACGCGCACCGTGTGTCGAGATGAAGTACTGAAGTACCGTCAAACCTTCACGGAAGTTTGCTTTAATCGGGGTCTCAATGATCGAGCCATCCGGCTTCGCCATCAAACCACGCATACCTGCAAGCTGACGAATCTGCGCCGCACTACCACGGGCACCCGAGTCAGACATCATATAAATCGAGTTGAATGATTTCTGTTTCTCGTCTTCACCTTGTTTGTTTTTCACAAGGGTATAAGACAAGTTATCCATCATCGCTTTCGCAACCTGGTCGTTTGTACGCGCCCAGATATCGACAACTTTGTTATAACGTTCACCTGCAGTTACGAAACCTTGCTCAAACTGTTGTTCGATTTCACGAACTTCTGTTTCCGCTTTATCGATAATCGTATGCTTGGTTGGTGGAATCAACATGTCTTCCATACCAACAGATACACCTGAACGCGTCGCTTGACGGAAGCCCAAATACATCAATTGGTCAGCGAAGATAACAGTATCTTTTAAACCAAGTTTACGGTAGCAAGAGTTGATTAACTTAGAGATGTTTTTCTTGGTCATCTCAAGGTTGATCGATTCGAAGCTTAAACCTTGTGGAACAACTTCCCATAACAAGCAACGTCCAGGTGTTGTATCAACAATGATGGTTTGCTTTTCACGGTTACCGTTTTCATCAATCACAGTTTGATGTACACGTACTTTTACACGCGCATGGATCGCAACTTTACCCGTTGCTAACGCACGGTTCACTTCGTGAGTATCCGCAAACACCATGCCTTCACCTTTGGCATTTACCGCATCACGTGTGATGTAGTAAAGACCCAAGACCACGTCCTGAGAAGGAACGATGATCGGCTCACCGTTTGCAGGTGACAAGATGTTGTTGGTCGACATCATCAAGGCACGTGCTTCAAGCTGTGCTTCCAAGGTCAACGGAACGTGTACCGCCATTTGGTCACCATCGAAGTCGGCGTTAAACGCAGCACAGACGAGTGGATGAAGACGGATTGCCTTACCTTCGATCAGAATAGGTTCAAATGCTTGAAGACCTAGACGGTGAAGTGTTGGCGCACGGTTCAACATCACTGGATGTTGACGAATTACAGAAGCTAGAACGTCCCAAACTTCCGGCGTCTCGCGCTCAACCATTTTCTTCGCAGCTTTAATGGTTGTTGCTTGGCCAGAGGCTTGTAGTTTCGCGAAAATAAATGGCTTGAATAATTCAAGTGCCATCTTCTTCGGAAGACCACATTGGTGAAGACGTAACGTAGGACCTACGGTAATCACCGAACGGCCAGAATAGTCAACACGCTTACCGAGCAAGTTTTGACGGAAACGACCTTGTTTACCTTTGATCATGTCTGCCAAAGATTTCAATGGACGTTTGTTCGAACCTGTAATTGCACGACCACGACGACCGTTATCAAGCAACGCATCCACAGACTCTTGTAACATACGTTTTTCGTTACGTACGATGATGTCTGGCGCAGCAAGGTCAAGAAGACGCTTCAAACGGTTGTTACGGTTGATCACACGACGATATAAATCGTTCAAGTCTGAAGTCGCGAAACGACCACCTTCAAGTGGTACAAGCGGACGTAAGTCTGGTGGAAGTACTGGAAGTACGTTCATCACCATCCATTCAGGCTTGTTGTTTGAATCTTTGAATGCTTCCATCAATTTCAAACGCTTAGACGCTTTTTTAAGTTTCGTCTCAGAGGTTGTTTGTGGAATTTCTTCACGTAAACGCGCAATCTCAGCTTCAAGATCGATATCTTTTAATAAGTCCTGAACTGCTTCTGCACCCATTTTCGCAGTGAATTCATCACCGTGTTCTTCAAGGGCATTGTAGTATTCTTCGTCTGTTAAAAGTTGATACTTTTCAAACGGAGTCATACCAGGATCAGTAACCACATAAGATTCGAAATACAATACGCGCTCGATATCACGTAATGTCATATCAAGAAGTAAACCGATACGGCTCGGTAATGATTTCAAGAACCAGATGTGTGCAACTGGAGAAGCAAGCTCGATGTGACCCATACGTTCACGACGAACTTTAGCAGTTGTTACTTCAACGCCACATTTTTC
>PJTY01000397.1_pt1 | contig 22976 bp, 17 predicted proteins | sample 1512121 | NCBI WGS metagenome assembly PJTY01 (sample SAMN08177680, study PRJNA422409) | Soil metagenome, whole genome shotgun sequencing project. | isolation source: Soil enriched (2) on filter paper: alkali lignin treatment | place: USA: Madison | collected 2015-01-15 | reverse complement strand
GACTTGCCCGCGAAACCGAGCGTGCCGCGCACCAGCTTCACTTCGCCGGCCATGATCGGTGCCGAACTGGTGCCGGTCAGCCGGAAATCGGCGCTCCATTCGGATTCGAGGCCCATTCCCGAGACATAGAGCTTTTCCGGAGCCTTGAGATGAAGGTCGAGCCGGACCGACGAGAAGGCGCTGCTGATCTGCGGCGCCGGTTCGTCACCGGTCACGCGCATTGGGCCTGAGCGGGGCTTGAAACGCACGCCAGTAAGGTGCGGCACGTCGACCGCGCCCTGACGGACGATCTCGTAGCGGGTTTCCGGCAGGCGCAAGTCGCCCGAGAGCAGCGGGGTCTCGCCCGCGCGCTTGGTCAGGTTGAGCGTGCCGGTAGCGCTGGCCGAAAGCGAATCGCTCCGCGCCAGCCGGGCCTTGTCGAGCTTGACGTTGAGGTCCATCGGATAGCCCGCATCGGCCGCGAGGCTGAGGCGACCGTTCGCGCTAACCGTACCGCTGCCCGCGTTGGCGTTGAGCGAGGTCAGTTCGAACGAGTTGCCGCTGAACTTGCCCTCCAGCGTCATGTTGGTCAGGCGCGTACCATAGGCCTGATATTCATAGGTCAGGTCCTTGCCCTTCACGAGACCGGTGATGCACGGGTCCGAGACACGGCAGGAGAAGTCCGCCGCCAGGCCGACCGATCCGGTCAGCGTCTGCCCGGGCTGGCCAGCGAAGGAGAACAGGGTGTCGGCCGGACCGTTGTAGCGGATGCCGCCGCCCAGCGGAGCCTGGAGCAGGCGCGTGGTCCAGGCTCCCTCGCCCGGAGGCAGCGGGCTGAGCGTGGCCGCCAGACGGCCGATCACGCTGCCCTGCTTGCGGAACACCGCATGGGCCTCACCGCCGTCGGGGTGGAGCTTGCCGACGAAGTTGATGTCGACCGGCTGGCTCACCGTGCTGGAACTGGTGCGGGTGAAGTTCACCAGGCTCATGCGGGCATCGGCGCGTGGGAAGGCGGTGGCGCTTTCCTGCTCGAAGTCGAGGCTGCCGTTGGCCTTGCCGCCGAGGCCGTAGCCGGGAACGAAGGCATTCACGAGCGCGACGTCGATGTTCTCCAGCCGGCTCTGGAACTTCATGCCGGTGCCGTAATGGCCGGAGACTTTCGCCGTGCCCGAACCGAAGGCGATCGTCGTCGGCAGCAATTCGTAGCCGCCGTCCTTGGGCACGATCCGCGCCGGGGACTGGGTCTTCAGCCCAAGCCCGCGCACGCGTCCCTGCAAGGCAACGCGCCAGAGTTCGGGAGTGAGATCGGCATTGAGACCGACGCGGAACGGCACGCCGCTCACGCCTTCGATCAGGCCCTTGGCCTTGCCGCGCCCGTCGCGGTAATCAACGATCACGCGTGCGGCGGCAAGGTCGACGGCGCCGAACGAGGTTCCGGCAAGCTGGGCATCGGCGACGACGCTGGGCTTGTCATAAAGCACCGCGCGCCCGTCGATGATGGCCGAACCGATCGTCAGCTTGGCTGCACCGGGGAACACTGCATCCTTGGCGCGCAAGTTGAAGTCCACGGCCTGGTACTTGCCCTCGGCATCGAGCTTCAGCGCGCCGCCGATGCCGTTGCCCTTGGCGGTGAGTTCGCCCGCGAATGGACCCGCCTTGGTCTGGACCATGCGGCCCGCGAAATCGACGCCGGAAAGGTTCGCGCTGTTGATGTCCACCGACATCTGCGATCCGAGGCCCAGCGACACGTCAGCTTTGAGCGGGCCGTAGTCAGTGTCACCCGTCACGTCGAAGCGATAGCCGCCGCGAACGCCGGTGATCCGGGCATCGAGATTGGCAAGGCCGATGCCGAGGCCCGGCCGCTCGGCGGTGACATGGGCGTCGGGATTGGCGATCGTGCCGTTCACCCGCACGCCGATGGCGCCATAACGGTTCGAACTGCCGCGCGCGGTGAGAGAAATCCGGCCGTTCGGAGACCAGCTCCCCTGCCCGCCCGTCACCTTGAGATCCGGGGCGTTCAATTGGAGCGAGGAAAAGCGCACGACGCCGTCAGGGCCATAATGAACACGCGAGGATGCCGCGAAATTGCCGCCGAGGTAAGTCTGGAGGCTCTCGTTCAGCAGCTTGGTCGACCGTGCGCGCACGGTACCGTCGAGCGCGAAGCCGCTGCCCTCAGTCTTGAGGTCCATGTTCGTGCGGATGTTGAAGATGCCGACGCTGTCGAGACGGTAATTGTCGATCTTGCCGTCGATCGCGCCAGTGTAGAAACCCTTGGCGAGATCGGCGACGAGGATCAGCCCGGCGTCGATTCGGTCGGAGCGCAGACGCATGTTGTCGGAAAGGACGCGGGTCCCGTCGATCGCGAGATCGCCGTCGAGGCGGACATTGGCCAGCGAACCGCCTGCCACCGTATCCAGCCCGGTGATGCGCTGGACGCGCGCGGAGACCGGGATCAGGATCTTGTCCGCATCTACCCGTGCCGCGCCGCTTGCGGTCAGGCGTTCCAGCCCCATGTCGTTCATCACCACGCGGGCGGCATTGATGCGATAGGCGACCTTGGGGGTGGTGAACGCGCCGTCCAGCGCAAGCGAGGCGGTCAGCCCGGCGCCGCTGAGCTTCGGCGCGATAGCCGCGGGCTTGAGCAGGGCGAAGTCCAGCTTCAGATCGTCGAAGCTGTTGTCCGAGAGGTCCACCACGCCGTTCGGCGTCAGGTTGAAGGCGTCGCTCCAGATCCGGCCGGTGACTTTCGCCCGGCGCTGGTCAAGCGCGGCAGTCACGTCGAGATTGGTGACCGGTCCCAGGAGATTGGCGGTCGGCCCGGTGACGAGCCGCGCCACTTGCGTCGGCCCCTTGATCGTGAAGGTGCCGTCGCGCGCGACGAGGTCCAGTTTGGCAAGATCGCCGCCGCCGAGACCGGCATCGAGCTTGCCGTTCCAGGCCTTCCAGTCGCCCTTGCCGCCGAGCTTCACCGTGAGCGGCTGCTTGAGCCCGCCCAAGGCGGCGATCACACCACCGGTCGGGGCATTGAGGTCGAGGTCGATGGCCAACCGGTTCTTCGAGGGGACAGCGTCGAGCAGGAGGTTGAAGCGGTCTCCGCCTTCCTTGCCCTCGATCGCGATCGTGCCACCCTTGGCGGAGACTTGTGCGCGACCGTCGGAAATGTGCGCCTTGCCGTCGATCGTGACGATACGGCGATTGCCGGAAACCGGCGGCTCGGAGATGAAACGGTCGATGCGCAACTCGCCAACGTCGACGTCGATATCGGGCAGCAGCGGCGCATCGCTTGGCGGCGTGGGCTTGAACTTGGGCACCCGGCGCAGGATCATCCGCTCCGCCACGGCGCTGCGCACGTCGACATGGTTGCTCAGGTAGGCGAAAGGCCGCCAGTCGACATGGATTTCCGGCGAAAACAGGAATTCGCCCTTGGGGTCGCTGACCGAGAGGTTGCGCAAGGTCATGCGCCGGTAGAGCGAACCTTCGATGCGCCCGACCTTGATCCGCATGCCGTTCTCGAAACGCAGGCCCGCGATCTGTTCGGCCACGAAGCGATGGCCCGGCCCGGTGTCGATGCCGAAGATGACGGCGGCGGCCAGCACGACGACGCCCAGCACGAGGCCGACGACCGTCTTGAGGATGCGAATCTGCACGCGGCGCCAGACCGTGGGCTTCGGCTTTCCGCTATCGCCGGCGGTTCCGGCTGAAGTTTCAGGCTCGTCGGCCGGGATCATGGTGTCATCGTCCGACATCAGAAAGCCTGTCCGATCGAAACATAGAGATTGAAGCGGGATTCACCCGGTTGGCGGGCGACCGGCGTCGCGATGTCGAGGCGGACCGGGCCGAAATTGGTATAGAAGCGCCCGCCGATACCCACGCCGTAGCGCAAGTTGTTGAACTGCGGCATCGTCTCGCGATAGGCCTGCCCGGCATCGACGAAGGCGACGACACCGTAGTTGCCGAAGCGATAACGCGCCTCGACCGAGCCTTCATTGAGGCTGCGTCCGCCGACGGCCGTACCGTCCGCGGCCTGCTCGCCCAGCGCCTGGTAGGCATAGCCGCGCACCGAACCGCCGCCGCCCGCATAGAGCCGCCGCGACGGCGCGATGTCGAAGAGACCCGCGCCCTGGATCGTTCCGAAGCGCAGGCGCCCGGCCAGTACCAGGCTGTCGGTCACCGGATAGTAGGCCGAAGCGTCGATCCGCGCCCGCACGTAAGGATCGAAACCGTTGCGAACGGTCGCTTCTGGCTGGATCAGGGTGGTCAGGCGATAGCCCTTGGTCGGATCGAGCAGGCTGTCGCTCCGGTCGAGCCCGATCTGGCCATTGACGCCCGCCACATAGTAAAGCTTGCGGTCGCGATTGCCGGTCGTGCGATTGTAGTCGGTTTCCGCCGTGGCCAGCATTTCGACGCCGAAGGCGTAAGTATACTTCTTCTGCCAGATCGGCGTGGAATCGCGCGCGATGCGGGCCGCGATGCGGCCGGTATAGGCACTGTAGGCATCGTAATCGTTGTGGAAGGCCTCTGCGACCACCTCGAACGTGCGGTCGCGTTTGCCTGCATTGGAGCGACGGAAGGTTACGCCCGCACCCTGCTGCCGTGTACCGGCGATGGCCTTGGCGATCAGCGCGCCTTCCGGCGGGAACATGTTGCGGTTGGTCCAGGTCGCCGCGGCCGTGATGCCCTCGCCCGTCGCATAGCCGAGCGACCCTGCGATCGTACGCGGCGGCCCCGCATCCTGCTGGATATGGAGATCGACATACTGGGTATCGTCCGAGGCCGCCTCGCCGGTCTTGCGCGGCTCGACGGAAACGGTGGAGAACAGGCTCGTCGCTACCAGCGCCTTGCGCAAGTCGTCCACCTTGCGGCTGTCATAGAGTTCGCCGCGCTTGAAACGGGCCAGGACCCCGACGTGCTCGGCGTCGAAGGCAAGGTCGCCCGAGGTGGTGAAACCTCCGAAGCGGCCTCTCGGTCCCACGTCGATCGGCAGCGTGTAGACGCCCTCTCCGGTGTCCTGATCGAGCAGGATGTCGCGGTCGCCGACTTTCGCGAAAGCATAGCCGTTCTCCGGCAGCGCCACGGCCACTTGCGCCTCAGCGCCCTGCACCCGCTCGGCGACGATCGGCTCGCCGACCTTCAGCGCCAGGTTCTTCGCGATGAGATCGGCGGGAACGGTAGGATCGGCCTTCACCACGATTTCGGAGAAATTGTAGCGCTTGCCGGGGCTCACCTTGATCACCGCGACCAACGGCGCGCCCTTCGTGCCGTCGACAGTCCGCTCGACACGGCTGGTCACGATCGGCGAGTACCAGCCTTCCGAAGCCAGCACCGTCTGCATCAGCGTGGTGTCTTCGTTCAGGCGGGCATTGACCATCGCCAGGTTCGCCGCCTTGCCGTCACCCTTTTTCAGCGCCGAATGGGTGCGGAACTCGCTGCGCAGATCGGTGCCGGTTTCGTCGTCGGCAGATTCCAGTCCTTCGATCCGGGTATCGTAGGCAACCTCGACGTCCTTGCTCTCTTCCTTCTTCTCCGCGAACTGGACCGGGGTCACCTCGAACTGGTCGATCGGCGGCAGCGGCGCAGTGAGTTCGGCGTCGCGTACCGGGGCATCGCCGATCGGGATATCCGCCGAGGCATTGGCAGCGCCATCAGTCAGAACAGGGCCGGTTGGAACGGGCGCGGCGACAGGCGCCGCCTGCGCGTCCTTCGGTTTCGCAGCGGCAGCCTGCTTGGCCGCCTCCTGCTCGCTCGCCATGCGGCGCTCGAATTCGTCGATCGATTCGAGCGGCTTGTCGAGTTCCGGATCGTCCTGAGGATCGAGCCGGGGAATGGACCTGTTGAACTCGTCATCGGGAATGATCGGCTTCACTTCGGGCAGCACGACATCCGCCGGCGGAGCAGGCACGACCAGCTTTCCAGCCTGGACCTGGTCGTCCTCGTCCGCAGTACTCGGCGTATCAGGCGTGTCCTGCGAAGTCTGCGCAGACGGCTGCGTACGCTCCTCCTGCGCCGATGCCGGGTTCACCGACAGCGCAAGGAGCAGGGAAATCGTGGCCAGTCCCGCACCGTCGCGCAGCGAGAGGGAACAAGCCGGCTTCTGATTGATTAGCCAAGGCATGAGCAGCGCGATGTAACACCCCCTGTCGAGAATGGGCAACAGGCCCCCTCGTGGAATACCCTATCGCATTGCAACAGCGAAAGTTCCCTGCCGCAAGTGGGTAAGCGATGAAATCCGACGAACCCTCCCCGCCGTCAACCGCCAAGGAAAAGATGTCTACACCGTCCATGCAAATTCAGGCCGGAACCGACGCGAATGCGCCCTGGCAAATTCCGGGCAAGGCCTGGTGGAAGATCCTCAAGCGCGTCTACGTGATGAGCGGTTTCCACGAACTGGGCCTGCTGGCGGGCGGTCTGGCGTTCTATTGCTTCCTGGCCCTCACCCCGCTGATCGGCGCGACGGTGATGATCTACGGCCTGTTCGGCAATGTGGAGAGCGTCCATTCGCAGATGCAGAGCATCGTCGAAGTGGTCCCGCCGGAAGTCGCGAAGATGCTGGAACAGCAACTCGTGCAGATCGTCACGACCAGTCGCGGCGTCACCGGATTCGCACTGCTGATCGCGCTGTTCTTTGCGATATTCGGCGGCATGCGTGCGGCGAACGGCATGATGAGCGCGCTCAACATCATCAACGAGGAGCGCGAGACGCGCGGCACCATCGCGCTCACCTTTCGCGCGGTGGGGCTGACGCTCTCAGCCGTGCTCATCGCCTTGACGGGCGTTCTTTCCGGCGGCGTCTTCGCCTGGCTCCAGACCCAGACCAGCGTCTTCCTCGGCGATGCCACCGCGATTCTCTTCAAATGGCTGACCTGGATCGCTGCCGTTGCCCTCGGCAGCGCCGGTTTCGCCCTCATCATGCGCTACGGACCGGACCGGCGCCCCGCGAAGTGGCGCTGGCTGGCCCCCGGTTCGCTGCTGGCGACGCTGCTGTGGATCGCCGTCTCGTTCGGCTTCTCGCTCTACGTCGCCTATATCAGCGACTACAACGCCACCTACGGCTCGCTATCCGCCATCGTGGTGTTTCTCATGTGGCTCTATCTCTCGGCCTATGGCGTGCTGCTGGGCGCGCTCGTCAATGCCGAGATCGAACGACAGACCTTCTGCGACACGACGACCGGCCCCACGCTTCCCGCCGGAGAACGCGGCGCGGTGCTGGCCGACCTGATGGAAAACCGGGTGCCGTCGGCGTCGGAACTCGAACGCAACAAGCGGCGCCGGGCCGAACAGGTTCGTCGGCAGGCCGAAGTCTAGGAGATCGCTATCGGCCGCCGCCGTTCGTCAAGGCGAATGAGCAAGTCGACACGCGGCGGCATTTCCGCGAGGATCCAGCGGGTCAGCCGCTCGTAATGGGCGATGAAGCGGCCGATCCGCTCTTCGTCCATGACCCGCGCGCCGCCGCCACTAGCGAGAAGTTCACGCTCCTGCTCCAGCCTCCAGTCATGGACGACCGCGAAGCCCGGTGCGGCAAGAAGGACCAGACGGTCAATCCGTGCGAACAGACGCTGATAGGCATCGCCGAGCGCATCGTTGACATAGGCCCGCCACCGCCCGTCCGCGTCCTCCTCCGCTTCCAGCGCGTTGACCGGATGCGCAAGTTCGCCGGCAGGCTGCGGAAAGGCCCCGAGGCACCAGCCTTCAAGGATCAGGACTTCCAGACCGGGCCCGACGATCGGCCAGTCCTGTTCCGGCGCGCGGTCGTCAGCCCCCTTGTCGAAACGGGGCAGCGCTACCGGCATTCCGCTTTCCAGCATATCCAGCGTGTCCAGCCCCAGCGCGATATCATGCGTGCCCGGCACGCCCCGCGTCACCAGCAGAGGATGAACGGTACGCGAGAGTTGCTGCCGCTCCGCATGCGTCAGATAGAGATCGTCGAGCGACAGGGCGGCGCCCTTCAGCCCCTCGCTCGCGCAGGCACCGAGGACGGCCCGCGCCAGCGTCGTCTTGCCCGAACCCTGCGATCCGCACAGCCCGATGACGACAGGACGATGGCCGCCGCTTCCGAGCGCCGAACGGACCTGCCCCATCACGGCGGCAATCACTTCCGGTGCCGGACCTGCCTTTTCGGTATTCCGTCCGTTATCCATGCGCTCTTCCTCGAAATCGACAGATCGCGCCTAGAGCGTTTTCACATGGGGTGAAAACTCCCCGTTCTCCCGATACCGGATTTTCCAGGCCACCGACCGTAAACGGTCAACTTGAAAATGCTCAGACAAAGCCCTGCCTACGACGCGAGACGACAACCTGCATCGTGCCCGCGATCAGCCTCCGCGACGGTTGAAGGCGCACCCCTTCCGGGACTAGCTATCCTCCAAGAAAAATTCACGCGGCCCGGTGCGATCACGCATGCCCGCGAGCGGCGAGAGGAGAACAGGAAGATGACCGACGTTCTGGGTTACAAGGGCAAGCGCGTAATCGTCAGCGGATGCTTCTCCGGCATGGGCGAAGCGACCGCGCGCATGCTGGTCGATCTCGGTGCCGAAGTGCATGGTTTCGATTTCAAGGAAAGCGCCGTTCCGATGGCCTCCTTCACGCAGATCGACTTGCGCGATCCCGCCACGATCGAGGCCGCGGTCGAGGGCGTCGGCGGCAAGGTCGATGCCTTGTTCAACTGCGCGGGCCTGCCGGGCGGCGGCGGCTTTCTCCCGATCGATGTCATGAAGGTCAACTTCCTCGGTACGCGTCACCTTACCGACCGGGTCGTGCCGCTGATGGGCGAAGGCGCCGCCGTGGTCTCGATTGCATCGACCGGCGGTCTCGGCTGGAGCCGCCGCATCCCGGTCCACATGCAACTTCTGGCCACCCAGGGCTTCGAGGCCGGTCTCGCCTGGTGTGAAGCCAATTCCGATCAGGTGGCGGAAGGCTATGCCTTCTCGAAGGAAGCGGTGATCGTCTGGACGCAGTTCATGGGCGCGCAGCTCATCAAGAAGGGCATCCGCATCAACTGCTCGCTGCCCTCGCCCACCCAGACGCCGATGATGGCGACCTTCCATGCGACTTCGGGCAAGGACGTGGTGGATGCCGCCGCCGAGCCGCTCGGCCGCTACACCACGCCGGAAGAACAGGCCGGTCCGCTGGTGCTCATCAATTCCAGGCTTGCGGGCGTCGTCAACGGCATCGTCATGCCGGTGGACGGCGGCTTCATGGGCGGCCTTGCCACGGGACAGGTCGATATTTCCCGGATGATGAGCAGGCAGCCCGCCTGACCTTCAAATCCATCGCCGGGGTGGATGCCGCGACATCCACCCTTTTACCTATGCGTCAACCTGCTAAGCCCTCCGGCAAACGGAGAAGGATCAAGGCGCATGGCAGACGCGGTACTCTACGAAACCGACGATGAAGGCATCGTCACCCTCACGTTGAACCGCCCGGACATGCGCAATCCGATCTCGGACCCGGAAGTGATCGAGGGCCTGCTCGGCGCGCTCGAACGGCTGGACAGCGATCCGGCGGCGCGCGTGGCAATCCTGACCGGCGCGGGCAAGGGGTTCTCCTCGGGCGGCAACATCAACGAGATGAAGCCCGGCGGCAACGTCAACGGCGGCGTACCGACCCGCACGCGCCTCAACTACAAGCGGGGCATCCAGCGCCTGCCGCTGGCCTTCGCGGCGCTCGAAGTGCCGGTGATCGCCGCCGTCAACGGCGCCGCGGCAGGCGCGGGCTGCGACCTCACCTGCATGTGCGACCTTCGCATCGCCGGCGAGAGCGCGCGCTTCGCCGAGAGCTTCGTGAAGATCGGCCTGATCGCGGGCGACGGCGGCTCCTGGCTGCTCCCGCGCGTCGTCGGATGGTCGAAGGCCGCGGAAATGGCCCTTACCGGCGACATGATCGACGCCGCGGAGGCCCTCGCCTGCGGGCTCGTGTCCAAAGTCGTGCCGGACCACCAGCTGATGGATGAAGCCCGTGCATTGGCCCGCCGCATCGCCGCCAATCCGCCGCACGCCGTGCGCATGACCAAGCGGCTGCTGTGGGAAGGCCGACGCAGCGATCTGGCTACCCTGCTGGAAATGGCCGCCGCCATGCAGTCCGCCGCCCACGCGACGGACGATCACGCCGAAGCGGTCGATGCGTTCCTCGAAAAGCGCAAGCCGGTCTTCAAGGGGTCTTGAATTTCGATGTGATCGGTTCATATGGCGATCACATCGAAATGTGAAAATTGGATTCCTGCAATGGCTGCTAATGTGATCGAACAGGTCCGCAAGCTCGTGACCGAAGGCGGCATGAGCAAAGCCGGCCTCGCCCGCGCCGCCGGGCTTCACGCCAACACCCTGCGCGACTGCGCCGAACCCGAGTGGAACCCCACGGCGGAAACGCTGACCAAGCTCGAACGCTTCCTCAACGCCAACGACGACCGCCAGGTCCTCGTGCCGATCGAGGAAATCATCGACGAGGCGCGCAACGGCCGCATGTTCATCCTGGTCGACGACGAGGACCGCGAGAACGAGGGCGACCTCGTGATCCCGGCCCAGATGGCGACCCCGCAGGCGATCAACTTCATGGCCACCCACGGCCGCGGCCTGATCTGCCTCACGCTCACCAGCCAGCGCGTCGAGGAACTCGGCCTCGACCTGATGAGCCGCCATAACGGCACCCGCCATGAAACGGCCTTCACGATCTCGATCGAGGCGCGCGAAGGCGTGACCACCGGCATCTCGGCAGGCGACCGCGCGCGCACCATCTCGGTCGCGATCGACGGCACCAAGACCAAGGCCGATATCGTCACCCCCGGCCATGTCTTCCCGCTGCGCGCCCGCGACGGCGGCGTGCTGGTCCGCACCGGCCACACCGAAGCGGCGGTCGATATCTCGCGCCTCGCCGGTCTCAACCCTTCCGGCGTGATCTGCGAGATCATGAAGGACGACGGCACCATGGCCCGCATGGACGACCTGATCGCCTTCGCCCGCATTCACGATCTCAAGATCGGCACGATCCGCGATCTCATCGCCTATCGCCGCAAGCACGACCGCATGGTCGAAAAGAAGAACGAGATCACCTTCCAGAGCCGCCACGGCGGCCAGTGGCTCGCCCGCAGCTACTTCAACAAGGCGACCGGCGAAGAGACGCTGACCCTCATCAAGGGCCGCATCGATCCCGAAAAGCCCACGCTCGTCCGCATGCACACCCTGTCGGTCTTCGCCGACCTGCTGGGCGAGGAAGCCACCGATCGCGGCGATCTGCTCCACCGTTCGATGGAAATGATCGCCGAGGAAGGCACCGGCGTGATCGTCGTGATCAACCGCCAGATGAACGGCTCCATCTCGCGGGTCATGGACATCAAGAACCAGGTTCGCGCCGGCGAAACGCCGGATCTTGAGGAACTGCGCGATTATGGAGTAGGCGCGCAGATCCTTGCCGAACTCGGCATCCACGACATGATCCTGCTGACCAATACCCATCACTCGCTCGTCGCGCTGGAAGGCTATGGCCTGAACATCGCCGGCGAACGCCCCATCACCGCCCCCGAAGGAGCGAACTGACATGGCCCGTTTTCTCATCGTCGAAGCCCGCTTCTACGACCATCTCAATGACAAGCTGATCGCTGGCGCCAAGGCCGCACTGAAGGCTGCCGGTCACACTGGCGAAGTGATCACCGTGCCCGGCGCGCTGGAAATCCCGGCCGCCATCTCGCTGGCCGACTCCACCGGCGACTATGACGGCTATGTCGCTATCGGCGTCGTCATCCGCGGCGAGACCTACCACTTCGAGATCGTCGCCGGCGAATCCGCGCGCGGCATCATGGCGCTGACCATGGACGGTATCCCGATCGGCAACGGCATCCTGACCGTCGAGAACGAGGAACAGGCCCTCGTCCGCGCCGAACCTTCCCAGAAGGACAAGGGCGGCGAAGCGGCCAAGGCAGCCGTCGCGCTCTACGACCTCAAGGAAAAGTTCGCCTGATCGCGCAGCCGTGCCCGACATGGCAGGCCTGATCTCGCAGGCCCAATAATACAAGGAGGAGCGGGCCCGTCCGTTCCTCCTTTTCTTTTGCAAAATCAGATGCCTCTCGAAGAGAAGCGATTGTCGTCAAGCTGTCACCCGCTGTGAATAGCCGGCGATTCTCCGTTTCTTCGAAGGCTTCAGCATGATCGAATCTCCATTTTCCCGCCGCTCGCTCATCCGCACCGGCGCCGGAGTTGCCGCAGGCACGTTCGCCGCCTCGATCATGCCCTCTGCGATCGCAGCGCCCGTCCCCGCCGCCCGCCAACGTCCGGCCAAGCCGCTGGTTATCGGTCATCGCGGTGCCAGCGCCCTGCGGCCCGAACACACTCTGGCATCCTACGCCAAGGCGATTGCCGACGGCGCCGATTTCATCGAGCCGGATCTCGTCGCCACCAAGGACGGCATGCTGATCGCCCGGCATGAGAACAACATCGCCGAAACCACCGATGTCGCCGATCATGCCGAGTTCGCCGCCCGCAAGACCACCAAGACCATCGACGGCGAACAAGTCACCGGCTGGTTCACCGAAGACTTCACGCTTGCCGAGATCAAGACGCTCCGCGCGAAGGAGCGCCTCGGCCCGCTCCGTCCGGAAAGCCACGGCTATGACGGCCGGTTCCAGGTGGTGACTTTCGAGGAAATCGCCGATTTCGCCGCTGCCGAAGCTGCCGCGCGCGGACGCGTGATCGGCGTGATCCCCGAGATCAAACACTCCACCTATTTCGCCTCGATCGGCCTGCCGCTCGAACAGCGCTTCCTCGACCGCGTCCACGCCAGCGCCTATCTTCAGACCGCCCCGCTGATCGTCCAGAGCTTCGAGGTCTCCAACCTCAAGTGGCTGCGCCAGCGTCTGGACGGCCTCGGCAAAGTCCAGCTCATGCAGTTGACGGTGCCCGGCAAGATGCGCCCGGCGGATCTGGCCGCCAAGGGTTCAGGCCCGAGTTTCGACGATCTCCACACGCCCGCCGGCCTTGCCGAGATGGCGACGTACGCGGACTGGATCTCACCCTACAATCTGGCCTTGATCGCGCGCGACAAGGACAACCGCCTCGCGGCGAAACCAAGCGATCTCATCGCCAATGCCCACAAGGCGGGTCTGCTGGTCTCGACCTGGACATTCCGCCCGGAAAACTACTTCCTCCCGGCGGACCTGCGCAGCGCTGGCGGCGACGGCTCCCGCAATCCCGAGGGCAGCATCGCCGAAATCCGCCGCTATCTTGCACTCGGTCTGGACGCCTTCTTCACTGACGATCCGGCGATCGGCCGCAAGGCGGTCGACGAACGCGCCTGAACTTTTCAGCACAATAAAAAAGCCCGCGAAATTCGCGGGCTTTCTTGTTTTTGGTGCGCCCGACGGGATTCGAACCCATGGCCCCCAGATTAGGAATCTGGTGCTCTATCCGGCTGAGCTACGGGCGCACTCGAGGGGCGTCCTAGCTTGCGCGGAAACGCTTGGCAATCCGTTTACATTGGCCGTTACATCGGCCGTTCAGTTCGCCTGTTCGGGCGGAGTGACCGCAAACGGCAGAGGCGTAAGCGCAATGCCTTCCTCGATAAGTTCCTTGGCCTGCTCCACGCTCGCGCGGCCGTGGATCGATTCCGCTTCGCGTTCGCCATAGTGCATGGCGCGGGCGTCTTCGGCGAAGCTATCTCCCACGAACCGGCTCGATTTGAGCGCTTCGGCCTGCATCACCGCCAACTTCTGGAGCACCTCGATCGCTTGCGGAGGCAAGGGTGCTGCCGGCGCTGGAGGAACTGGTTCCGGCTGAGACGAGGCTGCTTTTGTCGGGGCTTCCGAACGCTGGTTTCCCTTGCGCGCGAGGCGCGGGGCCTGGACCGCCTTGCCGACATCGGCCGACCCGCAGTGCGGGCAGGCAACCAGCCCCCGCTCCTGCTGGCGCGTGTAATCGTCCGAGGACTTGAACCAGCCCTCGAAACGGTGCTGCGCGGAACGGCATTCGAGATCAAAAACGATAGGCATCGCCGCCTATTTGGCGATCTCGCGGCGGTTGGCAAGACTGGGAAGTTGCGCGCGCACTGCGCCAATCCGCGCCGGGTCGAGATCGACGAAGCCCACGTCTGCCCGCTCGCCGCCCATGTCGAGCAGGATATCCCCCCAGGGATCGATCGCCAGCGAGTGGCCGTAAGTCTCGCGGCCGTCCTCGTGACGGCCCACTTGCGCGGCGCTGAGCACGAAAGCGCTTGCCTCCACCGCGCGGGCGCGTTGCAGAAGATGCCAGTGCGCCTTGCCGGTCGGCACGGTGAACGCAGCCGGTGTGGCGATCACGTCGCACCGTGCCCGGCCGAGCGCCTCGAACAGCGCCGGGAAGCGCACGTCGTAGCAGATCGCCAGCCCCAGCCTGCCGAGCGGAGTCTCCACCGTCACGACTTCGTTACCGGGGGCATAAGCGTTCGATTCGCGCCAGGATTCGCCGGTGGCGAGATCGACGTCGAACATGTGCATCTTGTCGTAACGGGCGCGAATCTCGCCGTCCGCATCGATAACGAAAGCCCGGTTCGCATAGCGGCCGTCACCGGGTTCCTCGCGCCGCACCGCCAGCGAGCCGATATGGACCCATAACCCCTCGCGCGCTGCCGCATCGCAGGCCGCGGCGAGAACGCGGTCGTCCGCCTCCCGCACGATATGGCTGGCCGCCCGTTCACGATTGCGGTCAAGCAGACCCGACATTTCGGGCGTAAACAGCATGGCCGCGCCGCCTGCCTTCGCCTCGCGGATCGCAGCGACGATCGCGGCGGCATTGACCTCGGGATCGACGCCCGAAGTCATCTGGAACAGCGCAGCGCGGCCCATCGCCGTCAGAGACCCAGCACCGGATCGAGCTTGCCCGCCCGGTCGAGCGCGCTGATGTCGTCGAAACCGCCATAGGGCTTGTCGTCGACCAGCACCTGGGGAACCGTCATGGCGCCGGGAACGCGCTCGACCATCTCGGCGCGCTTCTCGCCGCCCATCGTCACGTCGTATTCCTCGTAAGTCACGCCTTTGCCGTCCAGCAGAGCCTTCGCCATGACGCAATAGGGGCAGCCCCACTTCGTATAAATCTCGACCTTCGGCTGGCTCATTGAACTTCTTCCTTCAATCTTTTTGCGACCCTTGAAAGGGCGATCCGCTACCATATCTAGGAATGCAAGTCATGGCCCGCCAAGGGGATGACTTGAGAGCGAGGCGCCGCAAACCGGGCCTCATCACACGAAGATTGCTCGAATGAGGATTTTTGTCATGAACCGTATCGATTTTTCGCCTTACCGCCGCACCATGGTCGGCTTCGACCGCCTGTTTGACATGATCGAAAACCAGGGCCGCGTGAATCCGGGCGACAAGTACCCCCCCTTCAACATCGAACGTCGCGGCGCCGATGCCTATCGCATCACGCTTGCGGTCGCTGGCTTCAAGCCTGCCGATATCGACATCACCGCGCAGGCCAACCTGCTGGTCATCAAGGGCCACAAGCCCGAGGAAGCCGTCGACGGTGAGATGCTGCACATCGGCATAGCCCAGCGCGGGTTCGAGCGCCGCTTCGAACTGGCCGATTACGTCCGCGTCGATGCCGCCGACCTTGCCGACGGCCTGCTGGTGATCGACCTCGTGCGCGAAGTGCCCGAGGCGATGAAGCCGAAGAAGATCGCGATCGGCGGAAACACCCTTTCCGTCGTCGAAGGCGGCGATTCGGCTGCCGCCTGACAATTCGATGAACTGACACGTTCCGGGGGCGGTCCGAGTTTATCGGGCCGCCCTTTTTTGCTGCGCCGTTGCAAAGAGCCATGGCGCGCACCCTTGCCGCCCCCTAACCTGGCCCCGTCATTTTTAACGGGCCGCCCTCCTCCATGCTCTCCATCCTGTCGGTCGTCCTGCCGATCTTCGCGCTCACTTTCGCAGGCTGGCTGACCCGCCGCTTCGGCGTGTTCGGGCCGCAGTCGACCACCGAACTCAACCGTTTCGTCGTCTATCTGGCGCTTCCCGCCCTGCTGTTCGACATTGTGGCAAGCGCCCGGCCCGCAGACCTGTGGCAACCGGGCTTCGTCGCCGTCTTCGCCCTGACTACGTTCTGCTTCTTCGCACTCACTGTGACGGTGAGCCGCATGAAAGGTGCTGCGATCGGCAATGCGACGATCCATGGCCTCAACGCCGCCTATTCGAACGTCGCCTTCCTCGGCTTTCCGCTCCTGCTCGCGACGCTGGGACCGGCCTCGCGAACACTGACGCTGATCGCCACGATCAACACCGTCTGCGCCCTCTTCGCGACCTCCATCGTCCTGCTCGAATTCGGCAACCAGACGGGCGGGCGCCCCTCGGTGGTTGTTGCCCGCGTGCTTCAGGCGTTGTTCCGCAATCCACTGGTGCTCGCACCGTCGCTGGGCGCGCTGGTCATGGTCAGCGGGATCGGCATCGCCGCGCCGCTCGACACCTTCCTGAAGCTGCTCGGTTCCGCCGCCAGCCCCTGTGCGCTGGTCTGCCTCGGAATGTTTCTGGCGGAGCCGCGCAAGGTCGAGCCCGGCGACACCGGCCGGACCACTCTGCTCGTCGCGCTGAAACTCTTCGCCTATCCGGCACTCATGCTGGTGATGGCCCGCTGGGTAATCCCGCTCGAAAAGCCGCTGCGCGATGCCGCCGTGCTGCTGGCCGCACTGCCGACCGGGACCGGCCCCTTCATGCTGGCGGAACTCCATCGCCGCGAGGGCGCGCTCACCGCCCGCGTCATCCTCGTCTCGACGGTTCTTTCCGTGGCGACGGTGACGCTGCTGCTCGCCGCCCTACGCTGAATCGAAAAGGGCGGACCATCCGGCCCGCCCTCCCCTAACCCGAAAATCCCGTGATCAGACCAGTCGGGCCTGACGCAGCGCCGCCGCGATGAACCCGGCGAAAAGCGGGTGCGGCTCGAAGGGGCGCGACTTGTATTCGGGGTGGAACTGCACGCCGACGAAGAACGGATGATCCGGACGCTCGACGATCTCGGGCAGCAGGCCGTCGGGCGACATGCCGGAGAAGATCAGGCCATTGCCTTCCAGCGTCTCGCGATAGGAAGCGTTCACTTCGTAGCGGTGACGGTGGCGTTCCGAAATCTCGGTGTTGCCGTAGATCGCGGCGACGTGGCTGTTCGGCGAAAGCTCGGCCTTGTAGGCGCCGAGGCGCATGGTGCCGCCCAGATCGCCGCCTTCGGCGCGCTTTTCCAGGCCGTCCTTGCCCATCCACTCGGTGATGATGCCGACGACCGGCTCCTCGGTAGGACCGAACTCGGTGGAGTTGGCCTTCTCGACACCCGCCGAACGGGCGCCTTCGATGCAGGCCATCTGCATGCCGAGGCAGATGCCGAAGAACGGCACTTCGCGCTCACGGGCGAAGCGGACCGAGGCGATCTTGCCCTCGGTGCCGCGCTCGCCGAAGCCGCCCGGAACCAGAATACCGTGCATCGGTTCGAGCGCGGCGGCGATTTCCGAATCTTCCTTCTCGAAGATTTCGGCATCGATCCAGTTGACGTTGACCTTGACCCGGTTGGCCATGCCGCCGTGCACCAGTGCCTCGTTCAGCGACTTGTAGGCATCCTGGAGGCCGGTGTACTTGCCGACGACGCCGATGGTCACTTCGCCTTCGGGGTGTTCGAAGCGGTCGGTGATGTCGTTCCAGCGCGAAAGGTCGGGCGCCTGCGATTCCATGCCGAAGTGGTGGAGCACTTCCGCGTCCAGACCCTCGTGGTGGTACTGAAGCGGCACCGCATAGATGTTCGGCGCGTCGAGCGCGGGAATGACCGCCTGCGGGCGCACGTTGCAGAACAGCGCGATCTTGCGGCGCTCGCTCTCGGGCAGCTCGCGATCGGCACGGCACAGCAGGATGTCGGGCTGGATGCCCAAGCCGGTCAGTTCGCGCACCGAGTGCTGCGTCGGCTTGGTCTTCAGCTCGCCGGCAGCCGCAATGTAGGGCACCAGCGTCACATGGACGAAGCAGGTCTGCTCACGGCCGAGTTCGTTGCGCAGCTGGCGCAGGGCCTCGACGAAGGGCAGGCCTTCGATGTCACCGACGGTGCCGCCGATCTCGCAGAGCACGAAGTCGAGATCCTCGGTCTCCGTCATCGCGAAGTCCTTGATCGCGTCGGTGACGTGCGGGATCACCTGGACGGTCGCGCCGAGGTAGTCGCCGCGGCGCTCCTTGGCGATGATGTCCTGGTAGATGCGGCCCGAAGTGATGTTGTCCGCCTGACGCGCCGAGACGCCGGTGTAGCGTTCGTAGTGGCCCAGATCGAGGTCGGTCTCGGCGCCGTCGTCAGTCACGTAGACTTCGCCGTGCTGATAGGGGCTCATCGTGCCCGGATCGACGTTCAGATAGGGATCGAACTTGCGGATTCGGACGCGGTAACCGCGTGCCTGAAGCAGAGCCGCGAGGCTCGCCGCCATGAGACCTTTGCCAAGCGAGGAAACCACGCCGCCGGTAATGAAAATATGCCGCGCCATGGGAGTCGGCCCTTAAATTGCATGGGGGCACGAGCGCAAGAGCGCTGTGCCGCAAATCCACAGTTCAACACAAATGAAATGCCGCCTGCCAGAGCCAGACGGCATTCCTGTTACGATGATGCGCCGGGGTGAACCCTGCCGAAAGCCAGATTACTGGCCGGCAGCACCCGAAAGCGGATCGTTGGCCGGAGCGGTTCCGGCCGGAGCCGGAGTCGCGCCACCCGCAGGAGCCGCGGCCGGTGCGGCCGCGCCGGCGAGCGGATCGGCCGGCTGTGCGGGAGCGGCCGGAGCCGTCTCGCGCTGAAGGGAAGTGTCGATGTCGCGGCCGCTGGTCGTGTTGACCGCAAGGGCTGCAAGCACGATCGAGAGAATCACGAAGACCGCGGCGAGGACGCCCGTCGCACGGGTCATGAAGTTGGCCGCGCCGCGCGCCGACATCAGGCCCGAGGGGCTACCGCCGCCGACACCGAGACCGCCGCCTTCCGACTTCTGCATCAGAATGACGACGACGAGCAGAAGCGCGACAATCGCCTGGACAACGGTCAGGAAGGTGAACAGCATCTTGCGTTTTTCTCAGTCATCTCGGGGTCGAAACCCTCATCTCAAGCCGCGCAGATAGGCGCTCGTCGCCTTCTGCGCAAGTCATCAGCCGAACCCTTGGCGCGAAAGGCCGGATCCGGCGGAAATCGGCGTCTCAGTCGTTGCCCATCGAGGCTGCGGCACCGACGATCGCCAGGAAACTCTCGGCGCTCAGGCTGGCGCCGCCGACCAGCGCTCCGCCCACTTCCGGCACGGAGAGCAGTTCGCCGGCGTTCTCCGCCTTGACCGAGCCGCCGTAGAGAATGCGCACGTCCGCCCCGCCCTCGCCGTAGATGGCGACGAGCTTCGCGCGGATCGCCGCGTGCATGGCCGTCACATCCTCGATCGAGGGCACGCGGCCGGTGCCGATCGCCCAGACCGGCTCGTAGGCGACCGAAATCTTCTCGGGCGTGCCGTCGATCGACGGGCACGAACCTTCGAGCTGTGCGGCGACCACGGCTTCGGCATCGCCGGCATCGCGCTGCGCCTCGGTTTCGCCGACGCAGAGAATCACCGCGAGGCCCGCCGACAGCGCGGCCTCGCCCTTGGCCTTCACGTCGCCGTCGCTCTCGCCGTGCAGCGTGCGACGCTCGGAGTGGCCGACGATGGTGAAGTCCGCACCCGCATCCTTGAGCATCGGGGCGGAGATATCGCCGGTGAAGGCGCCGCTGTCTTCGGCGCGGCAGTCCTGACCGCCGACGCCGATCAGTCCGACGGCATCGCGAATGCGGTAGATCAGCGTCGCCGGCGGTGCGACCGCCACCTGCACCTTCGGAAAGCGTGCGGCAGCCCGGTCGATCGCGCGCGCCTCGTTGAGCATCGCACGCGTGCCGTTCATTTTCCAGTTACCGACGATGTAGGGCAGACCAGCCATGATATTAAGAAACCTTGATTTCAGAGCGCGCAGACTGCCCGGGAGTCCTGCGAGAAGCGGGAATCACGAGCTGCGCTTTCCGGGCGCTGCTAGGGCACGGAGGCCTCTCTTGTCAAAATCCGTGCACTTCCGGTTCAGGCACTATTGCAGATGCACGGCGGGAATTCGCGAGTCGCGAGCACCTTACCGAACGCCGGACCGGACCTTGGCCCGAAAGTCGGCATTGCAGGATGGAACAAGCCACCCTAAAGCCTGCCCGTTTCGTGCGCTGGCTCTCCTTATGGCGGCTCAGCCATCGCTCCGACCTGAACCTGAAATTTCCACGCTGATCGGCACGGTACATGCTCTCATTCTTCCGCAACGTCCTGAAGTCCAAGATCGGCGCCGGCATTGGCCTGGCGGTGCTGGTGCTCATCACGCTGGCCTTCGTCGGCGGCGATCTCACCGGCATGAGCGATTCCGGAGGCATCAGCCCCGGCAAGTCGGTCGCCACCGTCGGCAAGGATGACGTGGACGAAAACGGCCTGGCCCTGGCCGCCAAGTCGGCCCTCACCCGCGTCCAGCAGCAGGACCCGACGATGACGATGAAGTCGCTCATCGCGCAGGGCGGGCTGGAGCAGGTGCTCGACGAACTGATCGACCGCACCGCCACCGCGTTCTTCGGCAAGAAGATCGGCGTCGTCGCCGGCGACCGCCTGATCGACAGCGAGATCGCCCGTATTCCGGCCTTCCAGGGCGTGGACGGCAAGTTCGACCAGGCGACTTACCGCCAGCTGCTCGCCCAGCAGGGCCTTTCGGAAAAGTCGCTGCGCGAGGACATCGCCCAGGGCCTTATCGCCCAGCAGCTCATGTTGCCCGCACAGTTCGGCACTACGCTTTCGAGCTTTGCCGCCAAGCGCTATGCCGCCCTGCTCGACGAAAACCGCGCCGGTTCGGTCGTCGCCCTGCCCTCGCAGCTGTTCTTCCCCGCAGGTCAGCCCAGCGATGCCGATCTTCAGGCCTTCTACAAGAGCCATACCGGCGCCTTCGTCCGCCCCGAGCGCCGCGTGATCCGTTACGCCGCCTTCGGTGAGGCTGCCGTCAAGGACGTTGCCGCGCCCACCGACGCCGAGATCGCCAAGCAGTACCAGGCCGACAAGGCGCTTTACGCCGCGCAGGACAACCGCAAGATCACCCAGCTGATCGTCCCCACCGAAGCCGCCGCCAAGGCTGTCGCCGCAGAAGTTGCGGGCGGCAAGACGCTGGAGGCCGCTGCTCAGGCCAAGGGTCTCTCAGCCGCCAAGCTCGAATTCTTCAGCAAGGACCAGCTCTCCAGCCAGTTCTCGCCTGCCGTCGCCGACGCCGTCTTCGCCGCGCCTGTCGGCAAGCTCGCCGCGCCGCAGAAGAGCGCGCTGGGCTGGCACCTGATCCGCGTCGAGGAAGAGCAGAAGAAGCCCGAGCGCGCCCTTGCCTCGGTCAAGGACGAAATCGCCGCTAAGCTCGTCGAAGAGAAGAAGCGCGCGGCCTTCACCGACCTCCTTGCCAAGATCGAGGATGAGTTCAGCAACGGCGCCAGCCTCGTCGAAGTCGCCAAGTCGCTCGGCGCGACGGTCGAGACGACCGCGCCGATCGTCGCCGACGGCCAGATCTACGGCAAGCCCGGCGAAACCGCCCCGGCGCTGCTGCAGCCGGTGCTCAAGACCGCCTTCGGCATGGATCAGGAAAAGCCGCAGAGCGCACAGGTCGGCGGCCAGCCTGCCACGCAGAGCGCTCCCGCCACTCCGCCGAGCTACATCGTCTACGACGTCACCCAGATCACCGCCTCGGCGCCCGCGCCGTTCAAGGAGATCGTCAATGACGTGAAGGCCGCCTGGGCGCTCGACAAGGGCGGTTCCGCCGCCAAGGCCGCCGCGATCCAGATCCAGGCCCAGCTCCGTCAGGGCAAGACCGTGGAACAGGCTGTCGCCGCCACCGGCAAGAAGCTGCCCGTCGAGCAAGTCTCGATGTCGCGCGCCACGCTGACCGCGGCGCTGCGCTCGGGCCGCCAGGTTCCGCCGCCGGTCTCGCTGATGTTCCACATGGCCAAGGGTACCGTGAAGGTGCAGTCGGCCGGACAGGATCGTGGCTGGTTCGTCGTCCTCCTGAAGGACGTGGTGCCCGGCAAGGTCGAATCGCCGCAGCTCGTCGAGGGCACTCAGCGTGAACTCGGCGGCCAGCTCGGCCAGGCCTATACCGACGCGCTGGGCAAGGCGATCCGCAAGGAAGTGGGCGTTACCAAGCACGACAAGGCGATTACCGCCGTGCGCGACCAGCTCGCCGGCGCCGCCAGCGCTGAATGAAAACTGCCGCCAGCGCTGAATAAGACAACTTGAGATGAAGACCGGGGTTATGGAACGCGAATCGGATCGCCTTGCGGCATTGGCGCAGCTCTCTCAGGGCAAGCCCGGCGTGCTCTGGCGCAAGCTCGTGGCCGATACCGAGACCCCGGTCGCCGTCGCGCTCAAGCTCTTCGAGGAAGGGCGCGGCGATTTCCTGCTCGAATCGGTCGAAGGTGGCGAGACGCGCGGGCGCTACAGCCTGATCGGCCTCGATCCCGACCTCGTGTTCCGCGCCGAGGGCCATTCCTGCGAGATCAACCGCAACTGGCGGGACGACCGCGAGGCCTTCTCGCCGCTTCCGGGCGATACCCTCGTGGAACTGCGCGCGCTGGTCGAAAGCTGCCGCTTCGACGTTCCGGCGCAGCTTCCCCCCGCCCTCGCCTGCCTCGTCGGCTATTTCGGCTACGAGACCATCGGCCTGGTCGAGAAGCTGCCGCGTGCGCCGCAAAGTTCCCTCGAAGTGCCGGACATGCTGTTCGTGCGGCCCTCGCTGATCCTCGTCTTCGACCGCCTGAGCGACGAACTGTTCTGCGTCGCGCCGCTCTGGCCGGAGGCAGGCGAGCCGGAAGCGCTGGTGGAGCGGGCATCGGAACGCATCGACGAGGCCCTGCGCAAGCTCGCCGCGCCTGCACCGGTCATGCCGACCGCCGCGGACCTGCCCGAACCCGTCCAGACCCCGGTCATGGCCGCCGCCGACTACGAGGCGATGGTCCTGAAGGCGAAGGACTACATCGAGG
>PJTY01000395.1_pt1 | contig 23007 bp, 19 predicted proteins | sample 1512121 | NCBI WGS metagenome assembly PJTY01 (sample SAMN08177680, study PRJNA422409) | Soil metagenome, whole genome shotgun sequencing project. | isolation source: Soil enriched (2) on filter paper: alkali lignin treatment | place: USA: Madison | collected 2015-01-15 | reverse complement strand
TGAACCGCACCGGGATTGCCGGAGGCCAGTTTTCTTAAATTAGGCAGCCAGTGGGACGTCGTCCAGCATAGCGTAGTAGCGTTGCTCGGCTTCGACGGGCGGAATGTTTCCGATCGGCTCCAGCAGGCGCCTGTTGTTGAACCAATCGACCCATTCCAAGGTAGCGTATTCGACGGCTTCGAATGAGCGCCAAGGGCCTCGACGGTGGATCACCTCGGCCTTGTAAAGACCGTTGATCGTCTCGGCTAAAGCGTTGTCGTAGCTGTCGCCGACGCTGCCGACGGATGGCTCGATGCCGGCTTCCGCGAGACGTTCGGTGTACTTGATGGACACGTATTGCGAACCGCGGTCGCTATGATGGACCAGGCCGCCGCGATGAACAGGCCGTCGGTCGTGGATAGCCTGCTCAAGCGCATCCAGCACGAAGCTGGCGTGCGCTGTCCGGCTGACACGCCAGCCCACGATATAGCGAGCGTAGACGTCGATCACGAAGGCGACGTAGACGAACCCCGCCCAGGTCGCGACATAGGTGAAGTCGGAGACCCATAGCATGTTTGGCGCTGGAGCATGGAACTGGCGGTTGACCTGATCGAGCGGGCATGGCGCCGCCTTGTCCGCGATCGTGGTGCGAACCGGCTTGCCGCGGATCACCCCTTGCAGACCAAGATCTCGCATCAACCGCTGTACGGTGCAGCGTGCAACATCGAAGCCCTCGCGCTTCATCTGCCGCCACACTTTGCGCACACCGTAGACACCGAAGTTCTCGGCAAAGACCCGCAGAACTTCGGGCTTCAGCTCTTCATCCTTCCGGGCACGAGCAGATTGCAAAGCCGGGTCTCGCCGCTTGGCAAGGCGCTCGTGATAGGTGGATGGGGCGATCGGCAGAACCCGGCAGATCGGCTCGACCCCATAGGCATCGCGATGTTCGTCGATAAAGGCGATCATCGTTTGAACGGGCGGTCGAGCTCCGCCTGGGCAAAATATGCCGACGCCTTGCGCAGGATCTCATTGGCTTGCCGCAGTTCGCGGACTTCACGCTCCAATGCCTTGAGCTTCTCGGCGGTCTCCGTCGGCACACCACCGCGCTTGCCGCTGTCCACCTCGGATTTCTTCACCCATTCCAGCAGCGTGTGCCCGGAACACCCGATCTTCTCGGCCACCGACGTGATCGCCGCCCAGCGAGAGGGATAATCGCCTTCGTGGTCCAGAACCATCCGGATCGCCCGCTGCCGAACCTCAGGGGCAAACTTGTTCGTCGTCTTGCTCATCGTATACCTTTCCTCTCAAGAGTTAGGGCCTCCGGCAATCCCGGAGCGGTTCAACCCGGCTCCGAACCGGACAGACGCCTTCCGGCCAGAACTCCCCACAAACGTCCCTATTAGTGTAGGGCAGGTGTCGAGGAGGGCACTCGCTACGATTTACGTCCACTGTGGCGGCGGAAATCTTCGACTGGGGCGATTGGCAGTTTGCGACCGCACACCGTCTTTTGAACGGCGCTTCGGCGTTCACATCGGCTTGGCCTGAGTTGCGCTCAGTCAATCTCAGACCGCTTCCCGTCTTTCCAAATGCGCCTATTCGCTTCGGCGGGGGCAGGGAAAGCGGAGTTGACGATGAGCACCTGTCCACCGGAGCGCCCAGATCAAGATACTTCTCGCATTGATGAGGCCGTTCTCCGTAAGGATGTTCATCTCGGACTGCAGATATGTCGGGCCAACAGTTTATCTCTCACGCGGCTTCAGCTTGCTCTTAGAAAGGGCGACAGGCGCTGCGTGCTGGAAGCGATCGATCGACTGCATGACCTGGATGCCCAAATCGGCCGGCTCCTACAACGACAGCCCACATCCGCCAACGATGATCTGGAAAGCCAAGCGATCAGCAAATGCATCGACGAGCAAAGGATGGCGGTCGCATTTGAAAGGCTTGCGCTTGTCAGTCAGGTCAGCGGTCCGGATATTCTATCTGCCACCGATCACTGGGACGCCACAAATTGGGGAGAACTACCCGCCGGGCGTTCCTCCGGGCAAGCTAGCTCACTGATCGCGATGCACCGACAGTTCCCGGCCAAAATGCTGGGCCTCGTTCTAGCGCTTTTGGCGCTTACAGCTGTGATCGGCGTGATCGTTCTGACTTAAGGTGCCTAGGGCAAGACGGCTTCGTCGCACGGCAAGTTGTTTAGGTTTGTGCGTACTTCGGCGAACCGACGGCCTCTATCAGGCAACCGAGGTGAGGTGGTCTACGACCGCTCTGTCGGCTTAGAGGGGGGGAGGGGCTTTAGCCGCTAGTGCTCCCAATGCGGTTGGCTGAACGATCCTATGGCCATACCTTTGGCAGCCATTGGGCTGACCATCAAAGGAATGCGGAGCAGCCACTTTGTTCCAGACCGCATCGGCCCGCGCTGCCGGTAATGCTGCCGATGTCGCGCAGGCGATGATCGTCACCGCATGGAATCTGGCGATTGCCGGAGGCGCGTTTATGGGCGGCGCCCTGCTTGATCGGCTGGGGGTGACGGCGTTGCCATGGTCCGCGTTCGCACTTCTCCTCGTCGCTGGCGCGGCGATGCCGAAAGGACGGCGCGGCACCTTGTCCACCTGATATGCCTTTGAAGCGCAAGGGAGCTCATCGGAAAGTATAGCCACCGTCGCAAAACAGGGTGCTGCCGGTCATGTTGCCATTGTCGAGGAGGAACAGCGCGGCATGCGCCTGTTCCAGGACATGCGCCGGTCGCTGGACGACGCAAAGCCGGCCCCAGAGATCGTAGGCGCTCTCGCGCTGCTCTTCGGGCCGGTCATGCCAGAGTTCGCTGTCGGTCGTACCCGGTGAGAGGCAATTGACCCGGATCGGCGCGAGTTCGATCGCCAGCCCTCGTGCCAGCCCTTCGACCGCAGAGTTGCACGCTGCATAGGCGGGCGCGCCGATCGGACGCGCCGACGCCGCACCCGACATCAGCACGACACCGGCGTCCGTGTGCAAGTACGGCAGCGCCTCGAAGACGGTCCAGTGCTGGCTCCAGAACTTGGCGGCGAACAGTGCCTCGCTGGTTTCCGGATCGCCGTCGCGAAAGGCGCCGGTGCGATAGCTTGCAGCGGAGATGAACAGGCCGGAGAGTTGCTGCTCACCCGCTGCGAAGAACTTGGCAATCGAGGCCCGGTCGGTAGTATCGACCGCACGGCCGATGGCACCGGTTCCCAATCGCTCGATGGCCGCTTCGAGCTTTCCGGTAGACCGCGCTCCGATCAGCACGCGATCGCCGCGTGCGACCAGAGCCTGTGCAAGGGCAAATCCGATGCCCGACGAGCCGCCGATGATGGCGTAAGTTCTGTCACTCATGGACACGAAGCTATTGATGCCGATAAGAACGGTAAAATGAATAGATTTCTCTCCATTCACGAATTGAATTCCTGACTATGTCCTCTCGACATCCGTCCGGCGACGAGAGGGGCGTGTTCCTTGATGTCTGCGCGGCCGGAAGTTTCGCCGCAGCGGCAGTGCGGCTGGGACTGACACCATCTGCGGTCGCCAAGGCCGTCGGCCGGCTCGAACAACGGCTTGGGGTGCGCCTCTTTCACCGCACGACACGGCGCCTCGCTCTTACAGCGGAAGCCGTTGCCTATCGCGAGGTCTGCGGCGCGGCGCGGCAGAGGATCGAACGGGTCGAGATGGAGCTGGCCCTGATGGCGTCGGAACCTGCAGGAAACCTGCGGATCAGCCTGCCGCCTTTGCTGGGCACGCACCTGATTGCGCCGGCGCTTTACAGGCTTTGCGATACCTGGCCCCGTCTCCGCCTCGAAATCTCGACATCGACCGCCTGGACGGAACTGGCAGAAGACAATATCGATCTCGCCGTGCGGATCGGCGAATTGCCGGAGCTACCGGGGCTGATGGCTCGTCGGCTTGGTACGCAGCGGATCGTGCTGTGCGGTTCTGCGGAATATTTCGCCTCACGCGCAGTTCCGCAGACAGCGCAGGATCTGGCTGGGCACAGCCTCCTTGCCGCCGCGCGGGACGGGCGAGTGGCGCCGTGGCATTTTCGCAGCCCGGGCGGGGAACTCATCGTGATGGAACCGGAACCAAAGCTGGTGCTGGATGGCAGTCTTCTGACGCTTTCGGCGATCCGGGCTGGGCAGGGGATAGGGCTTGTACCTTATTGGCTTGCCCGTGACGCGATTTTGGATGGAAGTCTCGTCCCCGTCCTCGAAGAACTGGTGACCGGTCATTTGCCGATCAATGCCCTCTGGATCGCTTCTCCGATAATCGTGCCGCGTCTGCGGGTGGCGATAGACGCCGTCGTTGAAACCACCCGCGAAGCAGCCGAAACAGCCTTGATCGGTTGAACCTATCCGTCGCTTTTGGCAGCCTCGATGGCATCTGGCTGCGAATGGCGAGCGAATTTGGGTAAGAAAAATTCGCCCTCCCGGTTAGCTTTCAGGCAGGGAACTTGAGATTGGAATGGCGGTTGCAAGGGCAAAAACCGGCAAGACCAAACAGTAATCCCATATGTTGTGATACCAACAGGCGTTGCCGCAGATAAGCGCCGCCAGTGGCCGACAATCACCAATCGACGCGTTACAGGGTGTGAAAATGCGCGACTAACCGCTTGGCACGGTTCTTGTTTGGAGAGGTCCCGAACAACCTCCGGGGGACCAATGACCAAGTTTCTGAATGCCGCTGCCACGGTGACAATCGGCAGTATTCTCGTTTCGGGTTTCGCTTCCGCCGCCCTGGCAGCGGATACCGCCGAAATCGCGCCGGCAGATAGCAGCGGAGGAACGAGCGAAGAGATCGTCGTCACCTCGCTCAAGCGCGAAGTGAAGTTGCAGGATGCACCTGCGAGTATCACTGCGATATCGGGCGATACGCTGCGGTCCGCCAACATCGATTCCGCCAACGACCTCGTTCGTGCCGTGCCCAGTCTCACCATCACCGACGCAGGACCGGGGCAGCGCCGTATCACCCTCCGGGGTATCCGCAGCGCGGGCGACGCGCAGGTCGGGATCTATTACGACGAGACGCCGGTCGCCGGCCCTCCGGGCACCACCAGCGATCCGGGCGGCAGCCAGTCCGACTTCAAGCTGTTCGATCTCGAACGCGTGGAAGTGCTGCGCGGTCCGCAAGGCACGCTTTACGGCGCCGGTGCGGTCGGCGGCACGATCCGCCTCGTCACCCATAAGCCGGACTTCGAATTCGGCGGAAAAGTCGATGTTTCGGGCACGACGACCGAAGGCGGCGGTCAGGGATACCAGCTCAATGCCGCGCTCAACCTGCCGATCGTCAAGGACGTGCTGGCCGTGCGCGGGGTCTATTTCCGCCGTGACAATGACGGCTGGGTCGACAATCCGGGGCTGGGCCTCAAGGGCATCAATGCCGAGCGAAGCGACGGCGGCCGCGTGCTGGTGCGCTTCATCCCCGCGCCGTGGCTGACCATCGACGGCGCGGCGCATTTCCTCTTCACCGAGGGCGGTGCCAGCACCTGGTCGCCGGGCGCGGGCAAGTACAATGCGGTCAACGCCTCGCAGGTGCCCTATACCGACAAGCAGCGGCTCTACAGCCTCTCCGCGCGGGCGGAACTGGGCTTCGCCGACCTCGTGGCGACCACGAGCTACCAGGACCGCGATACGCTGGTGACGCGCGACCCAACGCCGCTGTTCCGCAGCTTCAAGACCCGCGCGACTTGCGCCACGCATTTCACGGCGGCGGTCTGCGCGACCAACAACGGGTTCGCGGCCTACAACGCCTATGTCGATGGCCTGCTGCCGGTCATCTACTACCAGCCGCAGTCGGTAACCGACTGGACCAGTGAACTGCGCATGCAATCGAGCGGGACATCGTGGTTCCAGTGGACCGTGGGCGGTTTCTACGAGGATCGCGACGCCAAGGTGCTTTCCGAGGCGCGCCGCACCAACGCATCGGACGGTTCGCAGATCGGGGGGGCGACGCCGCTGCTCCAGCGCCACGTCGTGGATTACCTGAAGCAGAAGGCGGCCTTCGGCGAGATCGCGGTCACGCCGTTTTCCGGCCTGACCCTGACCGGCGGTCTGCGCTACTACAGTTACGACAAGACCGTGGGCGGCGACACCACCATCGGGCTCGACATCCTGCGCACCTCGGTCACGCCCTGGACGCTCTACAAGACCAACAACAAAGGCTGGCTCTACAAGGGCAACGTGAGCTGGAAGGCGGCGGACAACGTGCTCGTCTACGGCCAGGTCGCGACCGGCTATCGGCCGGGCGGTGTCAACCAGGTCCTGGGCCTTGCGCAGGCGCTTTCCTATGCGCCGGACAAGCTGACCACTTATGAAGGCGGTATCAAGACATCGTTCGGCGGCGATGCACTGATCCTCAACCTTGGGGGCTACATCACCGACTGGTCGGACATGCAGGTTAGCATCAACAGTGGCAGCTTCGTCTATCTCGGCAATGCCGGCGCGGCGCGGATCAAGGGTGTGGAAGCCGAAGCCACGCTCAATCCGACGCGCGGACTGACCTTCAACGTCAACGCCGCCTTTACCGATGCCAAGCTGACCGAGGACCAGGTTCCCGACGGCGTCACCCCGCTTGCCTCCACCGCGCGGCGCGGCGACAAGATCCCGTTCATCGCACCCCAGACGGTGAGCTTTGCCGGGCAGTACGACTGGGCTTTGGGCTCCGGCGGCTGGAGCGCGTTGCTGCGCGGCGACCTCAGCTATACCGGCGCGTCGCGCGCCGACTTCCGCCCGACATCGATCAGCTACCGCAAGGTTGGCGACTATACCCTGGCGAACGCTCGCATCGGCGTGCGCAACGAGCGGTACGGGGTGTTTTTCTATGTCAACAACCTGACCAATACTGTTGCCCGTACGTCCGCGGGCAATACGCTGGGCGGCACGACCGAGACCGTGACCACCATTCCGCCGCGCACCTACGGCATCAACCTCACCGGCTCGTTCTGATCCGCAGCGAAAGAGCATCTTGATGAAACACGCTTATCTTGCCCGCGCCGCTTCCGGCGCGCTTGCACTCGCATCGGCCCCGGCGGCCCACGCCGATGCCCTGTCGGACAAGGATACCGCTGCGATCATCGCCGGGATCGATGCCCGCAAGCCCCAGCTTGCCGCCAATGCCCGCAAGATCTGGGAACTGGCCGAAGTCGGCTTTCACGAGGACCAGAGTTCGGCATTGCTCCAGCAACAGCTCAAGGGCGCGGGCTTTCGGGTCGAGACGGGGACGGATGGCATTCCGACCGCCTTTACCGCCACTTACGGAAACGGCGGCCCGGTGATCGCCCTGTTGGCCGAGTACGATGCGCTGCCCGGCCTGTCGCAGGTCGATCGGCCGGTGGAACAGTCGCGCGGCGGGCTGGCGGGTCATGCCTGTGGGCACAACCTGCTCGGCACAGCCTCGGTCGAGGCCGCGATCGCGCTGGCCAAGTGGCTGAAGGCCAGCGGCACGCCCGGCACCGTGCGGCTCTACGGCACGCCCGCCGAGGAAGGCGGTTTCGCCAAGGTCTACCTCGTGCGGGACGGTTTCTTCAAGGACGTGGACGCGGTGCTGAGCTGGCATCCCAGCTCTGCCAACGGCGCGTCGCAGGGGCAACTCCTGTCGATGGTGACGGCCAAGTTCCGCTTCACCGGCGTCGCCTCGCACGCCGCCGCCGCACCGGAGCGGGGGCGTTCCGCGCTCGACGGCGTGGAGATCCAGAACGTCGCGGTGAACTACCTGCGCGAACAGGTTCCGTCGGATGCGCGCATCCACTACACGATCACCGATGGCGGCGATCAGCCGAACATCGTGCCGGCTCATGCCGAAAGCTTTTATTACGTGCGCCATTACGACCCGGAAGTCGTGCGCGATGTCTTCGAGCGCGTGGTGAAGGCGGGTGAAGGTGCGGCACTCGCCACCGGCACCAGGTTCGAATACGAGATCATCGGCGGCAGTTTCGGCACTTTGCCCAACGATGCGCTGGGCCGGGTGGTCGATGCCAGCCTGCGCAGGGTGGGCGGCTACAGCTACACGCCCGACCAGCAGCGTTATGCCGACGCGATTGCGAAAACCCTGCCCAAGGGTGCGGCGAAGGCTGGCCCTTCCGAGATCGGCGCCTACGATTTCGGCCGCAAGGGCTCCGCTTCGTCGGACGTGGGCGACATTAGCTGGGTCGTGCCCACCGCCAGCCTCGGCACGGCGACCTGGGTGCCCGGAACCGCGCCGCATAGCTGGCAGGCGGCGTCCGCCAGCGGCACCTCGATCGGCGTGGAAGGCGCGGAAGTGGCGGCCAAGACCCTGGCGCTTTCAGGGGCGCAACTGTTCCTCGATCCGGGCAAGCTGAAAGACGCGAAGGCGGAGCTTCTGCGCAGCCAGGGGCCGGACTTCAAGTATGTGCCGCTGCTGGGAGATCGCAAGCCGCCGCTCGACTATGCCCGCAGCGCATTGCCGCAGGGTCGCTCGGCGAAGTAGTCATCTGGCTTACAAGCAAAAGCCCGCCGCCGTCTTCCGGGACGGCGGCGGGCTTTTTGTTTTCGCAGTCTCAGCGGCTGCGTTCGAGACGTTCGTAAGCGGCTTGCAGCGGACGCGGATCGACCCAGTCGGCCAGGGCGAAATCGCGTTCGAGGAAACCGAACAGGCCCAGCGCCTTCTTCTGCTGGTCGAACAGGGCGAGCCGCTCGGCGTCCAGCGTGGGGTGCAGGGTCTTGTGGAATTCGGCCCCATAAGCCTGGGTGACCGCCTCCACGCTGCCGCGGGTTTCGGACTGGAGGATCTCGTGCACCCGCGCGACGTTCTGCGCCGCCCAGTCCGCTGCGCGCAGCGTGCTTTCCAGGAAGCGGACGAGATAGTCGAAGTGATCGTCGATCAGGCTCTGGTGGACGGTGATCGGCCGGGGGGTGCCGTTGTTCACGCGTGAACTGCGGTTCGGCAGGGCATCGAGATCGATGCCCACGACCACGCCCGCCTCGCGCGCGCCGTCGAGTGCGGAAGCGCCCTTGACGTAGACCGCATCGACTTCGCCTGCGACGAGAGCGTCGATCGCCCAGAGCTTGTTGAGGCTGCCTCGTCCCGGCTGGCTGTCGCGACCGGCACCGCCGATATTGCGGATTGTGCCGTCCACTTCGACCAGTTCCACATCGTCGAACGTCAGCCCGGCTGTATGCAGGGCGCCCTTGTAGCCTAGCAGCGACATGCCCCGGCCGATGCTGGTGCCGCGGATGTGGCTGGGAATCTCGTGGTCGGTCCAGCCGGGCAGGGCAAGCCGCTTGCCCTTGAGGTGCTTCGCGTCGGTAATGCCGGAATCGGGGCGAACGAGGATGACCTGACTTTCCTCGATCCAGGTCAGGCCGACCAGTTTTGTCGGCTCGCCTTGCGCGCGCGCGGCGAAGGCGAGGATGTTGCCGCCTTCGCGGATCAGCGTCGGCAGGCGGTGGTCGTAATGGCGCAGTGCGATCTCGGGCGTCGATTCCTGCAGGGTGCGGACGGGAATGCCTTCGGCGGCGAATTCCTCGGTCAGCCAGCCCAGCTTGTAGGCAAGGCCGGTGGCGGTGGGCACCGGGCAGCGGGTGAACCAGATTTCGTCGGGGGCCGAGGACGCGGAAGGAACGGGTTGGGTTGCCATGCGAGTTGTCCTTTTTCTCAGAAGGTCACGGAAACGGCGCCGCCCCAGACGCGGGGCTCGATGATGTATTTGATGTATCCGAAGTTCGCGGAGGGGATGATCGTCGAGGCGGCGTGGCTGTTGGTCAGGTTGCGCGCGAAGACCGAGAGCTTGATGTCGCTGGGCAGTTTCCAGCTCAGCGCGACATTGCCCAGCCACTTCGGTCCCTGTTCCAGCGGTGCGGTCTGGGTGCCGGCGTTGAAGTAGAGATGCGAGCGATAGGACCAGTTGGTTTCCGCAACGATCCGATGCCCGTTGCCCAGTTCGAAAGTATAGTCCCCGGCGATGCTGGCGGTAACGTGCGGCGCGCGCACGAACTGGTTGCCGGAGCAGTCGACGCTTGCCTTGCAGTTGGGAAATTCGGTGTACTTGGTGTCTAGCAGGCCAAGCGTTCCGGTCAGGTGCAGGGCATCCACCGGGCGCGCGGAAAGGACGCCCTCGATGCCCTTGGACCAGCCCTTGCCCGCATTGGAAAGCTGGCTGAGCGGCAACTGGATCACTGTTACCTGGATGTCGCTGTAATCGTTGTAGAAGGCGGCGAGGTTGGCGCTCAGGCGGCCGCCGAACCATTCCGACTTGAGGCCGATCTCATAGCTTTTTACATATTCGGGATCGACGGTGGCGACCTGGGTCTGCACGGTGGCGCCGGTGTTGAAGCCGCCGGAGCGGAAGCCCTTCGCATAGCGGGCATAGACGTTGAGATCGCGGGTGAAGTTGTACTTGGCCGTCGCGTCATAAGTGAACGCGCGCCAGTTGCGCTTCGTATCCTGTGCCGAGCGGGTCGCGATGCCCGTGCCGGTCACCGAATTGCGCGACCAGAAAGCCACGGTGTCCAGATAGGTCAGCGTTCCGGTGCCGCCGGTGGCGGTGCCGATGGTGTCGAGGTCGATCGCCTTGTCTTCCCAGGTATAGCGGCCGCCCAGGATGATTTCGAGATTGTCGATCGGCTTGTAAGTGACATTGGCGAAGAGGCCGTAGCTGTTGTTGCTCTGGGTGAACTGCGTGTTGCTCCATGCCGTCCTGAGGCCCACGGTGTTGGGGAGTACGGCGGTGGCGGCCTCGGAATCCAGCTTCTCGTAGTAGTAGTGCGCGCCGAGGATCCATTTCAGGCGGCCCTCGTCCGGCGAGGCGAGGCGCAGTTCCTGGCTGAAGACCTTGGCGTCGAGACTGCTGTAGGTATGGGTGCCTTCGTGATCGACCTGGGTGCCGAGTTCGGAGCGGTGCTTGAACTCGTTGTAACCGCTAATCGATGTGAGATGCAGGTCTCCCACGTCCCAGTCGAGATTGAGCTGAACCCCGCGCTGGCGCAGATCCTGTCCGCTGTTGCCGAACGATGAATTGTTCCTGTAGCCCTGCGGCACCGCGAAGCCTGCGCTGTCGGTGGCGTTAACGCCCTGGTAGATGATGTCGCCGACGTTCTTGTAGTCGCGGTACTGCACGCGCAGCAGCGCTTCGAACCTATCGGTCGGCTTGGCCAGCACCGAGAAGCGGGCGGCGGCTTCGCGGTTCTTGCCCATCGGGGTGCCGTCGTGGCGGTTGGTGGCGAAACCGTCGTCATCGCGGAAGTGCCCGGCGAAGCGCACCGCCACCTTGTCGTTCAGCGGTCCGCCCCAGGCGCCTTCCAGCAGGGTGGATCCGTAGCTGCCGTATTCGGCGCGGGCATAGCCGCTGGCGTCGAACGCGGGCTTGCGCGAGATGAAGTTCACCGCACCCGCGGTGGTGTTCTTGCCCCAGAGCGTGCCTTGCGGGCCGCTCAGCACTTCGACGCGTTCGAGGTCGAAGATCGGGAAGCCCTGCGCCACCGGGATGCCCAGGTAGACTTCGTCCTGATAGATGCCGACCGGGCTGGTCTGGCCGTTGCCGGGCACCGAGTTGCCGATCCCGCGCAAATACCAGCGCGGCGTCAGGTTGCCGACGGACGTGTCCGCGCTGAAGCTGGGCACGAAACGGGAGATGTCGCTGGCGCGGGTGATGAGCCGGTCGCGCAGGGCGTCGCCGCCCAGCGCCACGACGGAAGCGGGAACGTCCTGTACGCTCTGGGTACGCTTTTGCGCGGTGACGAGGATCGTATTGCCGCCCGTATCGACTGAGGCATCGGCGGCCTCGTCGGCGGCTGCTTCGGGGGCGGTCTCGGCATGGGCCTGGGCCGAAAGCGCTAGGGCTAATACGAAAATGCCGGCGCCGCCGAGGCGGCGTGCGAGAGGAAATGGGGAAGGCTCCCTGAATGCCATGACGTGCTCGTTCCTGGATTGCGAGGTTTGTTCGCAATCGCACGAGCAAGGCGCGTGCCACTTCGGAAAACGGCTTTATTCCGACATCTTGCCCTGAGCGTCTTCTCCCGGCTGCGCAGAATGAAGCAGCCGGTGTGCGGATATGAACGCGAATGGCGAACGGTCAGGCGGCGCGGCCGTCGGCCCGCAGGGCGAGCGCCGCGGCGAGGGGGCGCGCGTCGATCCAGTCCTCGATATCGACGGCGTTTTCAAGAAAGCCATGGAGCCGCAGGAACTGTTCCTGCGCGCGCAGCATCTCGATCCGTTCGGGCGAGAGGTCCGGATGCAGGGCGCGGTGGAAGCCGTCGCGATAGGCGGCTTCCACACCGGCCGGACCGGAGAATGTCTCGCGTTCGAGGATCCGGCCGAGCCGGGCAGGATGACTTGCGGCCCAGTCCGCCGCGCGCAGGGTGCGCCGCAGGAAGCGCGCGACCACGTCGAAATGCTCCTCGATCATGTGACGATGGGTGACGATCGGGCGCGGCGTACCGTTGTTCACCCGCGTCATCCGGCTGGGATAGGCGTCGAGGTCGATGCCCACTTCCAGTCCGAGCTTCTGGGCCGCCTCGGCGGCGGCGGCGCCCTTGACGTAGACCGCATCGACGCGTCCGTCCGCCAGGGCCTGAAGGCCCGACCACATGCGCTGCATCATCTGCGGTTCGGAGAAATCCACCTGGGGAGTGGGCACATCCACGAAGTGCACATCCTCGAGGGTGAGGCCCGCCAGCCGCAGGGCGTTCTTGATACCGTGCAGCGACATGCCGCGCACGACGGAGGCGCCCCGCGTCGAGACGTAGCCGGGCAAGGCGAACCGCAGGGCGCGCAAATTCCGCGGGTCGAAGACCTGCTCTCCGGCGCGCACCATGATGGCCTGTCGCTCGTCGATCCAGGTGAGCCCGATGACGCGGGTTTCGGCGCCGAGCGACCGTGCCGCGAGAGCGGGGATATTGCCGCCCTCGCGAAAGAGCCTGCGGGTCATTTCCTTTTGGTCCCGTTCGGCCACGTAAAGCCGGTCCTCGCGCAACCACTCCACGGCGATGCCGTCGGATGCGAACTCCTCGTCCAGCCAGCCGAGCGACCAGGCGATGGAAGAGGCAGCCGGAACCGGCGAGCGCACCAGCCAGATCCGATCCAGTCTCTCCGCACGTTCCGGTTTCATCGCTGAGTCTTCTCCATCCGCCACATCGTATTTCTTCAAGCAAAGCCCGTGCCAGCAAGGCACGACGAAAATGCGCCGCATCGAACGGCTGGCTGCACGAAATCACACGGACATTGCGCAGATTTGCGCAGCGACGGCACTGTCCGCGCAAGTCGGGGCGATTTCAAGCCGCTTTGCCGTGCGTGGCATGATCCGTGCTTTCCCATCTTTCGAACTTTGCATTTTCCCAAGGAGAGCAAGAATGGCGTTGAGCTTCTATTGGCATCTGTCAACGGATGCGCCCGCCGATCGCGGGCGCGGCGAGTGGGCCGAAGGAGAGCGGCCCTGGACCCCGAAGCAGGATGTCGCCAGTCGCCGCCTTCAGATCAACCATTACGATTACCTGACGCAAGTCGCCCGCGCCGCCGAATTGACCGGCTTCGACGGTATCGTCGTCCCCGACGACCCTCAGGGCGAGGAGCCGTGGATCGTGACGGGTGCGCTGCTGCGGGAAACCCGCCGCGTGGGGATCGTCACGACTGTCGCTCCCGGTTCGGCGTCCGGGGTCTATCAGGGCAAGATGGCCGCCAGCGTCCAGCGCTTTTCGAAAGACCGTCAGAGCTGGCTGATCGAAAACGGCGAAGGCCGGGGCGCCGGAGACGTGCTCGCTGCCGGGGAGCGGGCGGTGCGGACGGGTGAATTGCTCACCCTCTTGGAAGGTATCTGGAGCGACGGCCCCTTCGATCTGGAGGGACGTCATTTCGTGGTAGAGAAGGGCGGGCTGGCAGGTCTGGTGAAGGACCGCCGCCGCCCGCCGGTCTGGCTGCGCCTTTCCGATGGACCCGACGCGGATCTGCTTGCCCATGCCGATGTCCTCCTGATCGATACCGACGAGCCGCTCGGTTCCCTGTCCGATCTCGTCCGGTTGCTGCGTCAGGACTATCCTTCGCTCCGGATCGCCGCGCATCTGCCGTTGCTGGCGCGTGCGGAAGCGCAGGACGTGGCGGTGGAGCTTGGGCGGCGCGATCTTTCGCCTTCCGCCCTGGTCGGCACTTTCGACGATGTGGCCGCCAAGCTCGGGGAGCTGGCGGGCGCCGGGCTCGACATCGCGGTACTGTCCGCGCCCGACCAGATTCAGGAAGTCCATATTGCGGGCGAGCAGGTCATTGGCCGCGTCCGCGCCTCGGCCGCGCTTACAGCCTGACGGAGACCAGACGATGAGCATCGATTTCTACTGGCGCATTCCCACCCATGGATGCAGCAGCTCGCTGCGTGAACGCAGCAGCAATCGCGGCGACTGGACGCCGCTCGTACCGGGCAACCAGGCGCCGGGTCTGGTGAACGGCGAACCCGACGGCACCAGTTATCTCGATCACATGGCCGAAATCGCCCGCGCGGCGGAAATTTCCGGCTTTGTCGGAGGATTGCTGCCCTCGTTCCCGATGACCGACGATCCCTGGGTGATCTCGGCAGCACTGGCACGGGCGACCAAGGCTTTCCGCTTCATGATCGCGTTTCAGCCGGGGTTCCTCAACCCGGTACGCGCGGCGCGCATGTCGGCGAGCCTCCAGCGGGCCACCAACGGGCGCGTGGTCTACAACATCATCACCGGCGGCGGCGGCCCTGCCCAGCGCTGGTGGGGCGATCCTTTCGACCATGACGACCGCTACGGGCGCACCACCGAGTTTCTCGACGTGATGAAGGGCGTGTGGAAGGATGGTCCCTTCACCCACAAGGGTCGTTTCTACGAAGTGGAGGACGCGGCATTGGCACCGGCCCTGTCGCGCGAGGATCTGCCGACGATCTACTTCTCCGGCTCGTCCGAGGCGGCGCTGCAATCGGCGGCGCGCCATGCGGACTATTACCTCTCGTGGCTGGAGCCGTTCCCGCAACTGGCCCAGAAGTTCGACCAGGTGAAATCGCGCACGGCCGAGATCGGACGCGGCATCAAGTGCGCCATCCGTGTCGAGGTCGTCGCGCGCAAGACCGAAGAGGAAGCCTGGCGCGAGATCGAAAAGGGCTTCGCCAACGTCAAGGCAGAGAGCCGGGAGGCGTTCGGCGGCCAGCGGGGCGATTCCGTGGGGGTGCGTCGCCTTTCGGGACTTGGCGTCGCGGAGGCGCGGGATTACCGCGATCTCATCGTCTCGCCCAATGTCTGGGGCGGGTTCAGCCTGCTGCGTCCCGGCCCGGCGCTGGGGATCGTCGGCAGTTACGAAAACGTCGCGGCGCGGCTGGACGAACTGATCGGGCTGGGCGCGGATTCGTTCATTCTTGCCGCTACGCCGCATCTGGAAGAGGCCTATCGCGTGGGTGAGGAAGTGCTTCCGTTGCTGGGCCATCAGGCGGTGCAGCGGCTGGAAGCGGCAGAATAGCACAGAACGAACGACGCCAAAGAAAAGGCCCGGCGCAACATCGGTTGCGCCGGGCCTTTTCGGGTGTGGGGCACATATCAGGGCCGGGCGGGATCGTTCCACCAGCCTTCGAGCTTGAGATCCTTCACGGCCTGGTCGACGTAGCGCCGGTCGATCAGGTGGGATACATCGACTTTGCTACGCGTCAGGCCTGTGCGGAACGCATAGTCGGCCACGAAGTTGAAATGCTCCTGGATGGCTGGCCTCGGCAGGGGCGAGAAGCGCTGGCGCCAGGGAAGCGGGTTGTTGTTGGTATCCTTGATGACGGCGGCGAGCGGTGTGCCGCCCAGGGTGCCCCACGCAAGCACGGTGTCGCGGTTCTTCTCCTCGCTCGACCACTTGGCTTGACGCACAAAGGCGGTCACGACGGTCTGCACGATGTCGGGATGGGCATCGAGGAAGTCCTTGCGGGCGAACGTACCGGCGGCCATCTTCCAGCTTTCCGGCGCATTGCTGGTGGACCAGAGGATACGCGCCAACCCCTTGTCCTGAAGAACGTAGGCTTCGGCCTGGATGAGGACGATAGCATCCACCTTGCCGCTGGTGAGCGCGGCCTGGCCGGCTACGGCATTGACGTTGATGATCTTGAAGTCATCGAGAGACATGCCCTGCGACTGGACGTAGCGGGCGAACCCGGCTTCCCAGGGACGGCCCCGGTGCAGGGCGATCTTCTTGCCCTTTAGGTCGTGCAGACTTCGGGCGGCCGAATTCTTGCCCACCGCAAGGTAGATGTTGGTGCTGCTGCGGCTGGGCACGACGAGCCGCAGGTCCACCCCGCCCGCCATGGCGATCACCGATGGCAAGTCTCCATAGGCGGCGAGATCGATCGTCTTTGCGGCGAAGCCTTCGTTGACGACCGGGCCGCCCACCGAAGCGGGCACCGGCACCCAGCGTGCCTTCCAGCCCTTCTTCGCCAGTTCGGCGTCGAGCCAGCCGTCTTCCTGGATACGGGCGAGGCCGCCAATGAATTCGTTCTTGCCGTCCTTGGGAGAGACGATGCCGGCAATGTCGACGACTTTCTCTTCCGCCTCGCTGCCCTTGGGCGAGCAGGCGCTGGCAAGGGCGAAGAGCGGAAGCAGCAGGGCCAGTAACATGCGGCCTTTGGTCATGGTGGAAGCTCCGAAAGGAAGGGGCGTTCAGCCGCGCGGGCGCGTGGGGAAAGTGACCAGCGTGCCGTCTTCCTCGCGCGGTTCGCTGGTCAGCTCGGCAAGGATTTCGTCCTTGAGGCGGTGCAGCAGCGGCGAGGCGCGGTCGCGGGGATGCGGCAGGTCGACATCGACGATCCGGGCGATGCGGCCGGGGCGGGACGACATGACGACCACGCGGTCGCCGAGGAACAGGGCCTCGTCCACGTCGTGCGTGACCATGATCATCGTCGTTCCCGCCTCCATCCAGATGCGCTGGAGTTCGGTCTGCACCTTGACGCGGGTGAGCGCGTCGAGCGCGCCCAGCGGCTCGTCGAGAGCCAGGACCTTGGGTTCGTTGACGAGGGCGCGGGCGATCGCCGCGCGCTGCGCCATGCCGCCGGAAAGCTGGTGCGGATAGGCCTCGCCGAAGTCCGACAGGCCGACCAGCGCGAGGTGTTCGGCGATCAGGCGGTCCCGCCGCTCGCGGGGGAGCTTCTGGTTGAGCAAGGCAACCTCGACGTTCTTCGCCACGGTCATCCAGGGGAACAGGCGGTGGTCCTGGAACACCAGCCCCCGTTCCAGCCCGGTGCCCGCCACCCGCGCATTGTCGAGCCGGATTTCTCCGTCGTAATCGGTATCGAGGCCGACGATCAGGCGCAGCAGCGTGGACTTGCCGCAGCCGGAAGGGCCGACGATGCTGACGAATTCGCCGGGCCGGATCGCCAGGTCGATGTCGTCCAGCACGGTCATGGCCTTGCCGCCCATCGCATAGTGCTTGGAAAGGCCGGAGATGCGGACGGCGCCGGTTCCGTCATGCGCGGGCCGGTGGGCGGGATCGCGGAGTGTTCGGTGGTCGGTCATGGCCTATCCTATTTTGCGGCGGCGCCCTGCCAGCGCAGCAGGCGCGCGCGCAGGAGAGCGAAAAGCTGGTTGAGCGCGAAACCCATCACGCCGACGCAGGCGACGCAGACGAGCACTACGTCGGTACGGGCGGCGACTTGGGCCGCCATCATCTGGGTGCCGAGCCCGGCCGTGGCGCTGAACAGCAATTCCACGCCGATGGTGGCGATCCAGGAGAACGCGAGCGCCTGCGAAATGCCGGTGAAGATCAGCGGAAGCGCGCTGGGCCAGGCTATCAGGCGCAGCGCCTGCATCCGGGTGAAGCCGTAGAGGCGGCCCACCTCGGCGTGGCGCTGCTCGATGGCCTGCATCCCCTTCTGGGTGTTGAGCACGGTCGGGTAGAAGGCGGAGAGCGAGACGAGCAGCAGCTTCGCCCCATCGCCGTTGCCGAACCACAGCGCCACCAGCGGCAGCCAGCCAAGGATCGGCACCTGACGCATGGTGGTGATCAGCGGCGAAGCGGTGCGGTCCAGCAGGCGGGAAAGGCCGGTGGCGATGCCGGTCGCAATGCCGATCGAGCCGCCGATCAGCAGCGCGGTCAGGGCGCGCTGGAGGCTGGCACCGGCGTGGAGGAGCAGGGTGCCGTCGGCCAGCATCTCCGCGAAGCTGCGGGCGATCTGTTCCAGCGGCGCGAAGGCATAGGCATGGCCGGCGCTCTGGTGCGATTCCCATTCCCACCAGCCCAGCACGAGCGCCGGGAACAGCAGGGCGAGCGCCAGGGCGCGCAGGCGCGAGGTGAGGCGGGCGGCGAGTGGCATTGTCATGCCGTCCTCCAGCGGGTCAGGCGACGTTCGAGGCGAACCATCGAACCGTCGAGCAGGAAGCCGATCAGCCCGGCGACGAAGACACCCGAGAGCACCACGTCGATCTGGAACAACTGGCGCCCCATTTCCATCATCTGGCCAAGCCCGCTGTCGGCGGCGAGCAGTTCCGCGGCCACCAGTGAAAGCCAGCCGCGCGTCAGGCCGAGCCGCAGGCCAGTCAGCACTTGCGGCACCGTGGCGGGCAGGATCAGCCTGCGCAGGAACGGCAGCAGCGGCATGCGATAGAGCCGCGCGACTTCGCGGTGGCTTTCGGGAATGTCGCGCACTGCGTCGTGGGTGGCCAGCGCCGAGGGGAAGAAGCTCGCCATGGCGACGATCACGATCTTGAAGCTGTCCTCGACGTCGAAGAACAGGATCAGCAAGGGGATGAAGGCGATGACCGGCACCTGCCGCACGCATGTGAACGTGGGCCAGAGCAGCCGATGGACTCCCTGCGAAAGAGCCATGGCGGTGCCGATGACGATGCCGAAGATGCTGCCCGTCACGAAACCGTTCGCCAGGCGGTAGAGGCTTGCCAGCAGGTGGCGCTCCAGTTCACCGCTGGAAGCCAGGGCGAGCAGGGTGGCGCCGACCTGTTCGAGCGGCACCAGCACCTGCCGAGGCCAGATGCCGCTGAGCGCCGCGATTTCCCACAAGGCCAGCAGCGCGGCGAGTGGGGCGATCCGAAGCAGTCCGGCGGCGATTGTCGGGCTTCGGGAACTTATGGCTTGCACTGCGGGGCAACTCCTTGCGCCAACGCGATCTGATGAGATTTCAGCAAGGTCCGTGCCATTCGCCGGAATGGGCCGATTACGGGTGTGTGTTCGGGGCGGCGCCAGCCCGGCCTGTCGAAATTTGCGCAGTGACTGTGCGGATAGGGCCAGTTTGACGGCTATGTGCAGCTTTGGCCGTGGCTGCGCAGTTCTGCGCAGCGATCCCGGCATTTTCGGTGCCGTGCGAGCCTGATGCCCGGTTTTGCGCGAACGGCACGTTCGTTGCTTTTGGAGGCGGACCGATCATGCCGAGAAAGGTTCTGCGCAGATGTCGACACCCGATACCCCGCCCGCCATGCCCCGTAGCCCGCTTGGCCGACGTCTTGGCGCCATGCTGGTCACCGCCGCGCTGCTGATCGCTCCGCCCGTCTCGGCTCAGGGCGTGCCGCGCGCCGACCCGGAGCAGGGCGACGGCCGGGTCTCCCCGTTTTACGAGTGGAAACAGGCGATCCCCAAGACACCCGGCAAGTTGCTGCGCAGCGAGCCGCTGCCGGAAACCATCGGCCTGGCGAGCGCCGGGCGGCAGCTTCGCATCCTCTACACATCGACCAGCGGTTTCGACGGCAGGACCCCCATCGTCGTGTCGGGGGCGCTGTTCCTGCCCAAGGGCAAAGCGCCGAAGGGCGGCTGGCCGGTCATCGCCTGGGCGCACGGCACCGTGGGCCTCGCGGATATCTGCGCGCCGTCCTGGGCGGGGCGTTCCTATCGCGACACGGTCTACCTCAACCGCTGGCTGGCGCAGGGCTATGCGGTCGTCGCGACCGATTACCAGGGGCTTGGCGTGCCGGGGCCGCATCCGCTCATCAACATTCCCGCGATCTCCTACGGCGTGCTCGACAGTATCCGCGCGGCGGTGAACGGTGTGCCCGAAATCGCCAACAATGCCGTGATCGTCGGCCAATCGCAGGGCGGAGCCGCCGCTTTCGGCGCGGCGTCCTATGCTCCGACTTATGCGCCGGATATTCAGCTCAAGGGTGCGGTCGGCACCGGGGTGATCTACAATCGTTCGCCCGAGTTGCCGCCGCTCCCACCGCCGCCGGTGAAGCCCAACCCCAATGTCTTTGACGAAGCCATCGTCTACAGCCTGTTCGGCTTCGTGGTGGCGCAACAGTTCGATCCCGCGCTGCAATTCTCGGACGTGTTCACCGAAAAGGGCACGGCCCTCGCCGAAAAGGCCCGGACTAGCTGTCTAGCGGCGGTCGAGGCCGATGCCCAGTTCGGCGCCTTCACCCGTGCCGAGACCTTCCTGGCCACGCCGGGAGAGCGCTACCGCCGGTTCCTGGCTTCGGCCGACGAGCGGGCCGCGCGCTACAGCCGTTACCCCACGCTGAAGCTGGAAGTCCCGATCTTCATCGGCACCGGCGCTTCGGACCTGACGCCCTCGGCGCTCAACCAGTTGACCTTGATGAAAGACGCCTGCGCCGCCGGTTCGGTGGTCGAGGGGCATGTCTATGCGGGGCTGGGGCACAGCGCGACGGTCAATGCGTCGCTGCGCGATTCGATACCCTTCGTGCAGAAACTCTTCGCGGGCGAAAAGATCGCGCCGGTTTGCGAGCCGCACTTGCAATAGCGGGCGCTCTCTTCTGATGGCTACCCTTGCGGATCTTCCGCCATGATGATCGCAAGCAGGCCGGGGAAACGGGCGTCCAGATCGCTCCGCCGCAAAGCGGCGGCCCGGCTGTTGCCACGATCGACCTGGCGGATCAGCCCGGCGTGGCGCAGCACCTTGAAGTGATGGGTCAGCGAGGCCTTGCTCACCGGAAAGCCGAACGAGGCGCAGGTCCGCTCGCTGTCTTCGGGCAAGCGCGCCAGCGTGGCGACCACGTGCCTGCGCAGCGGCTCGGCCAGCGCCGCGAGGACGGCGCCGAGTTCGATCTCCTGAAGGTCCGGATGCCCTTCTTCGTCACGCATGTAAGGTAAGCCTTATATATTACCTAAAGAGCAGGTATGGCCGCCTTCATACCAATGGAGGTGAAAATGTCCAAGAATGCACCCGACGTGCCGCAGCCCCAGCCGGGAGAGGTCGGCCCTTACGCGCTCGTGGGCACTGTGCGGGCGCTGCCCGGCCGGGCCGATGCCCTGGAAGAGCGCCTGCTGTCGATGGTGGCGCCCACCCGGCTGGAGGAAGGGGCGCTGGCCTATCATGTCCATCGCGACCGGGCCGATCCCTCGCTTTTCGTGTTTTACGAGGCATGGCGTTCGCGCGAGGATCTCGACCTGCATCTGGGGATGCCCTACGTCGCCTCTTTCCTGGAAGAGCGCGGCGATTATCTGGAGGGCGATCTCCAGATCACCTGGCTGCGCATGGCAAGCCCTTACGCAAGCTGATCGCGACCTTCTGCCGCCTTGCTTGGCAGTGGATCCGAAAAGGGTGCGCAGGTCTTCCGGCTGCGCGCCCTTTTCAAGACCGACTTCTAGAAATTGACGCCGAACTGCGCGACGATCGAGCGGCCGCGCGTGGGTTGCAGGAAAGCGTTGGTCGATCCGGCAAGCCCGCTCACGAAGTTGAGCTGATCGGTCAGGTTCAGCACCTGGATCGCCGCGTTCCAGCGCGGCTGGCGGTAGAACACGCCGAGGTCGAGATTGTAGCTCGTGGGAATCCTTACGGTCTTGCTGAGGTTGAGATACCAGGGACTCGTCAGCCAGCCGGAAAGCTCCGCGCCGAAGCCGGAGGGGTGACGCCAGTCGATATAGCCGCTGAGGTTGTACTTGGGGATCTGCACCGCATCGTAGCGGCCGGCGGGAAGCTGGTTCAGCACGTTGCTGTCGCTGAACACGGTGCCGTTGTCCGGCACGAAGCCGCGCGGGGCGAAACCGGCCTGCGAGGTATATTCGTTGTAGGCGGAAAGGTAGTTGAAGTTCACGCCGGTGCGCCAGGCCTCGCTCGGCTGGTAGCGCAGCGTGGTTTCGATGCCCTTCACCTTGAGGCGGGCGATGTTGTTGAACTGGTCGGGACTTTGATCGCGCGCCTGCCGGAAACCGGCGAGGGTGAAGAACAGCTGGCCCGCGATCGGCTCCGCCTTGAGGCCGACCTCGTAGAGTTCGCTCAGGCTCTTGAACTGGAGCGGATTGAGCAGGTTGGCGGCGGCTCCGCTGCCCCAGCTCAGGCCATTGGCGAAGCCGCCGGTATTGATCGCGATCGAACGGTCGTAAGTGAAGTAGATCGTCGTGTTCGCGGTCGGCTTCACATAAGGGCTGACCTGGACCGAATAGAGCTTGTAGAGTCCGCTGTCCGCGCGGTCGCTGCCGCCGGGCAGCACGAAGGGATTGCGGATGGCAGCGTCCACCCAGCTATGGCTCGCACCCGCGTTGAGCCCGGCAAACGTGCCGAACTTGAGGTTGTGCTGGGTGAAGATCGTGGTGGTGCTCCACTTCGACTGCGACGTATAGGACGCCACGGATTCCGCGTAGAGGCCATCGCCCGCGTAATACATCGGCGGCAGGTTGAGCCAGCCGAGCGAACTGGAATATTGGGGCACCCCGGCCGTTCCGATCCAGGCCGCGTTGCCGCCGTTGGGATTGGATCCGGTCAATCCCAGCAGGTCGCCGGGATTCTTGGTCGAGGGATCGAGCGTCAGGTCGTAGGCGTAGATGTTGAAGAAGCTGTTGTTCGCCGCGATAGAGCGGTTTGTCTCGCGGCGGTAGACGATGCCGGTATTGCTGTCGTCGTCGATGTCGAGTCCGAAGAGGTTCTCGAAGTGGTGGCGCAGTTCCAGCCGGTTATCGAAGATACGATCGCGCGACTGGACGTTGAAAGACCCGGTTGCATCGGTCACATCGTTCGAACGCTGGTAGAACGTGCTGTTTACCAGGCTGGTGTTCTCGTCGAACTCGTAGTTCAGGCGAAGCTGCGCGGTCACGCGTTTGGCGGTGCTCTTGTCTTCCGCGCGCTGCGAGCGCTGGCGCGAGAGCTTGACCAGTTCGTTGCCCTCCAGCGAAGGATCGTAGACCCAGCCGCGCACGGTGCCG
>PJTY01000394.1_pt1 | contig 23047 bp, 24 predicted proteins | sample 1512121 | NCBI WGS metagenome assembly PJTY01 (sample SAMN08177680, study PRJNA422409) | Soil metagenome, whole genome shotgun sequencing project. | isolation source: Soil enriched (2) on filter paper: alkali lignin treatment | place: USA: Madison | collected 2015-01-15 | reverse complement strand
GCAAGAACAGGCAGCAAGCGCGGTTGAAGCTGCTACAAACACAATCGCAGCAACAGCATCCAAGGTTTCATATACATCAGCGGGGTTATCAGTGGCAGCGTATGCAGCAAGCATTGATTGGGCGGTATGGGCCTCAGTCTTTATCGGTGTAATTACTTTTTTTACCACACTGTATTTTAAACGGCGAGATGACAAGCGGGCCCAGGAGATCCATGAACTGCGTAAAAAGCAATATGAGCAGGCTAAAGAACGTTTAAAAGGGGATTTTGATGACAAGTGAACAGACCCGGGCTTATCTGGCCTTCGCATTGGTTGGGCTGATGTTCGTTCTGGTGATTGCTTTATTTTTTGTGGATATGCCACGGGAAAATAGCAACCTGATTAATACAGCACTGGGTTTTATTGCAGGAGCAATGACAACAGCATGCGGCTTTTACTTCGGTGGTTCAGAGCAGGAAAAGAAGAAAGATAAAGACAGTCCAAATCAGTAATTAAATTTTTAAATCATCGTGACCGCCTTAGGGCAGTTTTTTATTATCAAAAGGAAATCAAAATGGATAGAACACCATTTTTTATTGAAGCACGTGCCTTACTCGGTGGCAAACTGACTCAGTATCAAGTTGACAGATTTAATGAACTTCTTGATGAGTTCCAAGGCAAAAGCCCGGGCAATAAGAGCAAGACAACCAGCTCGGTGGGCATCAATTTGATTACCAGCTTTGAAGACTTAAAATTATCCGCGTACCTTTGCCCGGCCAAAGTCTGGACTATCGGTTTTGGTACCACCGTTTACCCGACGGGTAAACGGGTTAAACAAGGAGATAAATGTACCGAAGCTCAGGCCAAAGCGTACTTTGCGCATGATTTAAGGAGATTCGAGCGAGCAATTAATGGATCTGTTACGGTACCACTTACACAAAATCAATTCGATGCTTTAATCTCCTTAATTTACAACATCGGTGAGGGAAATTTTGCATCTTCAACACTTTTGAAGATGCTTAATGCCGGAAACTATCAAGGTGCTGCGGATCAGTTCCTTGTGTGGGATAAGTCAAAGGGACAAGTTTTAAATGGTCTGGTACGTAGACGAAAAACGGAGCGAGAATTATTTTTAAAATAATCATTTTATTAATATTTAGCTTTGGTGTTTTATCCGGGTGCACGGCTCATACGATCAATAACAACATACACGTGGGTATCTGTGTGAAAGCACTTTGATTGGCATTATCTTCCAAAGAATTTTTTTGGCCACAAGATCTGCAGCTGAGATCCGGGCGAACGGTCGATAACTTAAGTTATTGAAAAATATATAAACCAAAAAAATGCCAATTTTTAGGGATTGGCATTTTATTACACTTTTACGGACAAAATATTATTTCAGTTTTAGACACTGAATATCACCCATAGGATTTGCCGAGTTTTTAAGAATCTTCTCAATTTCTGGCTGAAGAGCTAAGGCTTTATCTGATAGATCTTTTACGTCCGGTGAAATTTTACTTCCAGACTTAACCTTTAAAGCTGAGTACTTTCCAATAAATTTATTACCTACACATAAAGCATCTAGGGCATTTAGTGTCATAGCACTATTTTTCCCCTCTGAAAGTGCTTTAAGATCCCCGGATAAATTAATGCCCAAAGTATCATAAGTGGTTTTAATAGCATGGGCTTGATAGCTTGCAAAATTTAATAACTGATCATTGGTTTTGGATACTTGTGTAGCCTCTTCATAAGCAGCACTAAATACAAATTTTGTGTAATACAGTTGATTAAACTGAGCGTAGAGTGAAGCCTCTCTTGCCTTGTTGAGATCGTTTTCAACTTCCTGTTCAGTTAATTTATTTGTGTTATCAGCCTGACTGCAGGCAGCTGTAAAACCGGCAATAAGAATAAGTAATATTTTAAATTTGTTCACTGTTTAATCTCCCATTTTTCGCATTTCTGATAAAGGTTTTTCATAGCCATATTCTGATACGGCCAAATAAAAAATCAATTATCAGTATAAACTTCTTGTATGAATATGCGGATATGCGTATATTTAAATAATAATACTAAGTTGAGCTAAAAAATGGATCAAACCGATTTCTTCAAATGTCTTTCAGATCAAACTCGTTTGGATATCTTGAGGTTGGTTCTTGCTAAAAACAGTATTTGTGTCTGTGAGCTCACAGAACAACTTGAACTGAATCAACCTAAAATTTCTCGGCACTTGGCACTATTAAGAAATCTTTCCGTATTGCTAGACGAAAGAAAAGGGCAATGGGTGTATTACAGTTTAAATCCAGATCTCCCTGAATGGGCTAAATCTGTTTTAAATATTATTGCAAATCAAAATGATGAAACTATTAACAGTCAAAATGTTATTTCGTCAATATCAATTCAATGTGAGTAATATCAATGAAATTTTTATTTCTATGTACAGGCAACAGCTGCCGTAGCATCCTGTCAGAAGTTCTTTTTAACAGTCGTGCACCTGAAGGGTGGAAAGCATACAGTGCAGGAAGTAAGCCATCAGGACAAGTACATCCATTAACCATAGAAACTTTAGAAAATCTTGGTCTTTCAACAGATGGTTTATGGAGCAAAACAATTGATGACTGTGAACAATATCAACCTGACGTGGTGATTACTGTTTGCGATTCAGCAGCTCAGGAAGCGTGTCCCCTTTATTTGGGCGGAGCGATCAAAGCACATTGGGGCTTGGCTGATCCTTCACATTTAGATTTGCCGAAAGAAGAAAAATTAAAAGCATTCCAAGTTACTGTTGATCATATCAACCGCCGCTTAGATGCTCTTTTCGCACTGGACACAGCAAATATGACACGCCCTGAATTGATTTCTGCAATCAATCACATCTCAGATATTGAATGAGAACATCATGGCTCAGCAAAGATTGTCCTTTCTAAATCGCAACCTCACGCTATGGATTTTTATCGCCATGGCATTGGGAATTGCGATAGGTGTGTTCTTTCCGCAAGCCTCCGTCGCTTTGAATAAAATGAGTGTTGATTCTGTCAATATTCCTATAGCGATTGGTTTGATTCTGATGATGTATCCACCGTTAGCTAAAGTGGATTATGCAGCGCTACCACAAGTGTTTAAAGATAAAAAAACTTTAACTTTGTCTTTGGTACAAAACTGGGTGATTGCACCAGTACTAATGTTTGCATTAGCCATTATTTTTTTGCATAGCTATCCAGAATATATGACAGGCCTAATCCTGATTGGGTTAGCTCGCTGTATTGCAATGGTCTTGGTGTGGAATGGTTTAGCCTGCGGTGATAACCAATATGTAGCTGCATTAGTAGCATTTAATAGTATCTTCCAAATTTTATTTTTTAGTACGTATGCATGGTTGTTCTTGACCTTCCTACCACCTTATTTTGGTGTTGCGGGGCAAGTGATCAATGTCGATTTCTGGACCATTACCCATGCGGTATTGGTGTATCTGGGCATTCCATTTTTCCTTGGCTTTATTACGCGATTCACTCTAGTGAAAGCTAAAGGTCTTGATTGGTATCAACAAGTCTTCTTACCTAAGATCAGTCCACTGAGTTTGTTAGCTTTATTGTTCACGATTGTGGCGATGTTTAGCTTAAAAGGTAACGATGCGGTGAGCTTACCTATGGATGTTCTGCGTATTGCCATTCCATTGACGATTTACTTTATCGTGATGTTCTTTATTAGCTTCTTTATGAGCCGGTGGATGGGGAATAACTATGCTAAAACCACAGCAATTTCTTTTACAGCTGCAGGTAATAACTTCGAATTAGCATTGGCTGTCGCCATTGCAACTTTTGGTTTAGCTTCACCAGTCGCTTTTACCACGGTAATTGGGCCATTGGTTGAAGTGCCTGTGCTGATTGCTTTAGTCAGTGTGTCTTTGTGGCTGAGAAAAAAGTTTTTTAAAGAAGAGGTGTAATTTTTATGACTCTCCCAAATGTAGATATGAATCTTTTGGATCAACCTACTTTAGAAAAAGTACAAGCTAAAGAGCTGGATCATCCAGCACGTATTTTGCTGCTGTATGGCTCTAACCGCGAGCGTTCATATAGCCGATTGGCCGTGATGGAAGCCGGGCGTATCTTGGAGAAGTTTGGTGCAGAAGTAAAAATCTTTCATCCGAAAGGTCTGCCTTTACCTGAAGATGCGGACACTGAGCATCCAAAGGTGAAAGAGTTGCATGATTTACTCGCCTGGTCTGAAGGGATGGTGTGGTGCTCACCTGAACGCCATGGTTCCATGAGCTCAATCTTTAAATCGCAAATTGACTGGATTCCGCTTGCTGGCGGGGCAATTCGTGCGACTCAAGGTAAAACATTGGCATTGATGCAAGTCAGTGGGGGATCGCAATCGTTTAATAGCGTGAATCAGATGCGTATTTTGGGGCGCTGGATGAGGATGATTACGATTCCAAACCAATCTTCAATTCCTAAAGCATTTTTGGAATTTGAAGAGGATGGACATATGAAAGCCTCTTCTTATTATGACCGTATTGTGGATGTGATGGAGGAGCTTTATAAATTTACCTTGCTTACCCGTGGGCAAAGCCAGTATCTAACCGATCGTTATTCAGAGAGAAAAGAATCCGCAGAAGAGCTGTCTAAAAGAGTAAATCAAAAAAATATATGATCTGATATAGATGTGAGCCCTCTGAGGAGGGCTTTTATCATTGGCTAATTTCTTTGCAAATTTTCTTAATTATCCTTAATTTTTGTCTTTTAAGATTAGGCTATCTTTTTCAATCTTTTCTGCTGCTTTCCAACTCGGAAGAAGGCTCAAACGTTCAACATAGCTTTGAAGATGTGGATAATTTTCACCTTGGGCCATATTATGGATTAAGCCATGAAGTCCGAATCCCATCATAAAGTCTGCTCCAGTTAAACGATCGCCTACTAAAAATTCTTTATTGTCTAGATAATTATTTAAAAAACCAAAGACTTTATCAAATTCAACTTGAGCATAGTCTTCTAGAAATGCCAATTTGGTTCCCTGTTTCATTTCTATCGCATTAAAAGTTTTTAGTAGAAATGGGACCATGGCCGAGCTTTCAGCGAAATGAATCCATTGTAGGTAATCTGCATATGCAGCATCATTTATATCTGGTGCTAGGTGAGGGGCAAGCTTTTGAATTAATAACTCTACTATAGCACCCGATTCTGCAATGACTTTACCTTCCCACTCAATCACGGGAGATTTTCCTAAAGGATGGATCTTTTTTAATGACTCAGGAGCCAAATGCGTGGTTAAGTCCCGGTAATAGCACTTCAACTGATAAGGTTCTTTAATTTCTTCAAGTAACCACAAAATTCGAAAAGAGCGTGATTGGTTTAAGTGATGTAATGTAATCATGATAATTCCAATTTTAAAAATTTATGGGTAATTTCCCATGTCCTAGTCGTATCGGAGAGCTAGCTGTTGCTTTAGCAAGGTCTTAGACAGAGTGGTAACGCCATTACAGTTAAACATGAGTTGTCCTTAGGAAGTTTGATTAAACTCTCAAATATAGAATAATAGTATGTATATTAACCTTCTAGCACTGCTAATCACGATTAAGCTTGCTTATGAATGGTAAAGAGCCTATAAACCTAACCTGTCGGTGCGGGATGGAGCAGTCTGGTAGCTCGTCGGGCTCATAACCCGAAGGTCGTTGGTTCAAATCCAGCTCCCGCTACCAACCGATTTAATTAATTTTGCTCTTTGATGTATTTAAAGTTGCTATTCTGGAAAGAACAAATAGCAATTGAAATTAGCTTATATAATCCTAAATAAAGCTATATATTATTAAATTCTAGAAACTCAGTTATCATCTCTTATCTGTCTAGCGTATAGTAAATAAAATCAATCATTTGAGCTCTTAAGTAGAGTGATTTTGTGTTAACAATTATTAATGACTGGCGCGTAGCCAAAGCCATCAATGGCAATGAAATTTGTGTGAAAATTATCCCTTTGAAACGTCAACAGAGTACGTTGCAAGGTTTCAAATGGATAGAGGTTGGAAAAAGAGTACTACTAAATTGTGGCCAAGAAATTGACTTTAATTTAGATGGAAATAGTTTCTATACTGATGTTAATCAACTTTATCGATTAATCTAACTAATTCACACATTTGTAGTATCTTTTTAATAAAGATGAAATGGATTAAAGCATTTTTAAAATTATGATTTAATCCCTAAATAAAGTATATAAGGTTTAAAATATGTCTGATACATCTACTGGTACAGTTAAGTGGTTCAATGAAGCTAAAGGTTTTGGTTTCATCCAGGCTGATTCTGGTGAAGATTTATTTGCTCATTTCAGCGAGATTCAAAGCAGTGGCTTTAAAGTTCTGAATGAAGGTCAACGAGTAAGTTTCGTTTCGGGTCAGGGTAAGAAAGGTCCACAAGCTACTTATATTAAAGCTATTTAATTTATAGAAAAATAAAAAGCTCACTATATGTGGGCTTTTTATTTTCTTACATACACAAAATTATGTAATTTAATATAGACTTTCCTCCCCCGGGGGACGAGTCTTAAATCTACGGTGGAACCACATATATTGTGTAGGATACATACTAATTTGGTTTTCAAGTATTTGATTAACTCTAGTCGCATCAACCACTTCATCGGTACTTGGAAAATTGTCTAATGCAGGCTCTAAGAGAACATGATATTGAGGGTTCTTTATATCACCTGTCCTATAGAAAAATAATGGAATGGCAACTGCGTCTGCAATTTTCATTAAACGCCTATGAGCTGTCAGGGTAGCTGCAGGAACATTGAAGAAAGGGGCCATTACACCTTGTTTTAAACCGAAGTCTTGATCTGGGCTATACCATATAGCATGACCTTGCTTTAAATTTTTGATAAGCTCCTTCATATCATTTTTCGGAATTTGATTCTGATAAACTCTAGAACGCCCTCTAATGATCAAGAAATTTAAAAGAAGGTTATTTTGCGGTCTATACACAACATCTAAATTAAAGAAGCAACTACTTACGAAACCTCCAGCATCTAAAAGTGTAGTATGACTCCCAAGGAGCAGTATGCCTTTGCCTTTATGCTTTTTAAGGTGTTCTATTCCATCTATATGAATTCTATTTGCAAACCATTTAGGTGAGTACCAAGAATTTATAGCCTCAAAATAACCAAGCATTCCATTAAAAAAAATTTGTTTAGCATCTAATTCAATTTGATAGGACGATTTCTGAGGAAAACATAAGTGTAAGTTACGAAGAGTTGTCTTTCGGCGAGATCCTAAAGTCTTCCATGCTATTTTTGATAAAATTTCTGCAAGACGCCATTGAAGCGCCCAGGGCAATAATGCCAACACTAATAAAATTCCAATAGAAACCCAGATAAACCAATATTTAGGTAGCAAAAATGACCAGAGAAACGTACCTGCGATATACGGATATGTGTAATTCATAGCAGAGTGTTTCTTAAGAAGAGTCTTGTATAGAGTAACATAGATAATTTTTATTCAGTTATTTAATTATTAAACGATACTCTACTGGTAAGATTGATGAGTAGTGCTAATTAACCTAAATGAAAATAACAGCTTATAAGAGTTGGTATTATATTAAATTACTTGAAAGTAGGATTTTATAGTTACATATCTCAACTAGCATAGAATAGTTTTGGGTTTGATTGTTATTCCTATAAGTTTTTGGATGTATTCTCAAGCATATCTATTTTTTACGTAGTTTGGTTGGGTATTATCTTTTTTATTGTTAATCAGGCTTGTATTTAGTTTTCTTAAGAAAAAGCTTTTATAAAAGTTAACTTGGTAACACTGAGCTCAAGAATAATATGATCTTCCTCTTGAAATATATGAGAGTCCATTAAATAAAACTAATCCTGCTTATATAATGTCTTCTTTTTAAACATTTTATTGTTCTTGTAAAAATAAAGTATTACAATTCAATGGCGGTTTATAGACTTTTTGTGATGATATTGAGTTAAAATAATATAACTGTATATTCAGTATCGTTTGGTGAGCTAGCTATGAAAGATGGAATTTACTTACTAACATTTAAAAGCAGTGATAAAGATTTTGGAAATGGAATACTTGTTGTTGATGATGAGATAGCTGATGGAGGAGATACAACCTATTCTTATAATGGGTATATTGAAGAGAATCGGCTAATTTTAAGTCTCAGCAAGCACAATATAAATGTACATTCTCTTTTTGGAGGTTCTGGATCACTAAAACTTAATTTAACTTTTCAAGAGGATAATCAAGGCTATATGTTGCATGGAAATGTTGAAAATTTACAGACTGTACCTTTACTCGTCCAAGCAAAACTAATTGGTAAAAAAAGTTAGCTTTTTCATTGCTTAAAGTTTTTCTTAAATTAGAAAGCCTATTTTAGGCTTTTTTAATAAAATAATTTCAATAGCTTGAACTTTAAAGAATTAATTGAGTTTATTGGTTAAATGTGTTTTGAAAGAATTTAGTAATACTAATCTGAAGCTTAAGTTGAAACACCTTGATTTTAATTAAGGATTTAATGAGAAAGGATTTAGAGATAATAATATAGGTGTAAAACTTTGGGGGTGTAATGTTCATATTTATTAGTTAATTGTGGTTTTTTGAATTTAGTAGGAATTAATTAATTACAACTTAATGCAAGTTCGTGCTATCTATATATCAACTAAAGGCTTATTGTGAATGAGTGATAGATAGTTATCTACACATCATTATACAGGAGAGACACTAATGTCTCAGAATCAAGATAATTCAAAACAACAGTCTAATCAACAAAATCAACCACCTGGACAACAACAGCAATCTGACCCTAAACAGAACCCCCCTGTACAGCCAGATTCACAACAGCCGGTGACTAATCAGCCTAAAGAAAATAATGAACAATCTAAATGATCATTATTGATTTAGAATTTTAACTATTTAGTATAGTTAATAAGTTGGCGTTAGAGAGCTATAAGTAGCTCTCTAATTGTCGTTTCCAGTTTGTTGATAAAGTGAGTGATTGTGGATTGTATATATAAGAGTAAAATAATATGATTTTGGCCTTTTTTATAATAACAGTATTATTATGGGTGCTATATTTTAAGTTTGAAAAGAAGATAAGAAAAAAAGGTAGGGTACAAGAAATGCCTAATACCACGCTAAATATTTTAGGAAAAATATTTAATGAAGCAGGAGAAGAGTATGCACATGAAGTAATAGTTATACTTTATCAAAATGAATTAAAAACAGTGATAGGGATAGAAAGTGAAGAGTTTATTAAAGTCAAAAAGGATGCAATTATTGCTCAAGAAGCTACAGGAGAGGTTGGGGTATATATTGATACTTTAAGGGTCGGATATCTAAATGAGAGTAGCGCCAAAGAATTTTGTAATTTTATAAAAATAAAAAGTTTATCTGAACATGACGCTTTTGAGGTTGATGCAATCGTCATTGGAAATCCAAAGGGTGATAAATGGTATGTAAAACTAAACATGCCACATGATATGCAAAAATTTAGATATAAACTTTATTAATTAAATTTTATAAGATTGTATCTTATATATCCAATTGAATAATAATTATAAAATTAAAAATATGTAAGTTATTGTATTAATTGGGGATTACAAATAAAGACATTACTTAAACTTAAGCCCTAAAAGAATCATCTGATCTTTTCTCAAGAATACTTTAAGCTTGCGTCTCTTGTGTATTTCCAGATGTTTAAAATATGAAAATTAAATACTTAATCTTTGCATTACTCCCATTGTCTTTAATGGCTTGTCAAAAAGTACAAAACGATACTAATAGTGCTGCCTCTGAAGTTGCTACTGCAGCTGCAAAGAATTTGTCTGAATATAACTGGACATATCAAGGTGCAAAAGACTCTAAAGCCCTGATTTTATCATTTAATTCAGAGCAAAAACTCTCAATTCAAACAGGTTGTAATAACCCTGGTGGTACTTGGAAGATTGAAGGGAATACAATTGTAACTTCAGGACTAGTATCAACTTTGATGGCTTGTGCCGATGAGGATTTAATGAAACAAGAAGATCTAGCTGTAGAAATCTTCAACGAGAAAAAAGTACCTTTTGAAATCAGCACCGTAAATGATCAAGCAATTTTGACAGTGACTGATAGCAAAGGACAAAAACATGTATTCACTGGTGTTAAAGTGACGAAATAAGAGTTAAGAATTTTATTAGCTCTTAACCTCTATTTGCCAAGGTTAGTCAATCAGTCAGAATGCATGAATGTAATTAATATTAATTGATGCAAATAGCAGGTATATTGTTAGATGATTGAATAGGGTTCACAACCAGTCAATCAATAAAAAGCTCATCGAAAGGTGGGCTTTTTATAGAAATGTTCACTCCCCCTTGAGATGGAATTTATTAAAATGCCGTCGACTACTTACATGACAAAAATCTGTGGTTAAAATAAGAACAATTAATGTAACAGAAATAATCGGCTAAAATTGGGCGCCGATTAGAGTTAAGTAATTGAATTTATTGAATGAATACTACGTTGACATCGTAGAGGTCTCCAGTTCGAGTCTAGATATACCTACCAAGATATTAAAGTCATATAACTTTTCATAAAGTTACATGAACTCCAAAGCCCTGAGTCAAAACGATTCAGGGCTTTTTTTTATAGCTTCAAAAAGGTAGGTGGGACTAACTGATAAAACAAGACGTAACGACATGAATCTTAATAATAGATCTATTAAGCTGTTGCATTTTTGTTTTTAATTGTTGATTTTAATCGATAATTTATAAGACCTACTTTTTGTAGGGCATTTCTCGAGTAAACTATGCCTATCGTAGTGTGATGTCAACTGTTTAAGGACATAAACAGTGTTTTACGATGAGGTTTTGGAATGGTATTACTTATAAATTCTCAGGCGCGATAAAAGGCGTTATGAGCTTAGTGAAGTTAATGAAAAAATTTATTTTAACGGGCCTTACTGCAATGGTTGCAGTACTTTCTACCCAGACAATGGCAGCAGATTTTGTTGCAGGTAAAGATTATACGGTTGTACAAAATCCAGAAAAAACGTCTGTTCCAGATAAAATCGAGGTACGGGAATTTTTTTGGTATGGCTGTACCTATTGCTTTAAATTAGAACCGCATATGCAAAGCTGGTTGAAGAAGATTCCAAAAGATGTGTATTTTCTTCGTACGCCGGCAGCAATGACACCCATGTGGGAGCAGGGTGCGCGTGCTTATTATGTCAGTGAAGCATTAGGCGTTCGTAAGCGGACACATTTACCATTATTCCATGCCAATTTTTCTGGCAATCAAAGAGTTTTGCAAAAGGAAGCTTTTGCTAAATTTTTTACCCAATACGGCGTACCTGAGCAAAAATTTAATAGCATGTTTGATTCTTTTGCAATCACGGCAAAAATTGCCGAATCCAATCAATTGGCGCGTAAATACCAACTCACTGGCGTTCCTGCGGTCGTGGTAAATGGTAAATATATTGTTCAGGGCGGTGATGAAAAGGTTGTGCAAGTGGTGGATTATCTGGTGAATAAAGAACGTAAAAACAAATAATGTTTAGTTTTTTATGATGACATTATTTTGAGTTCAACACATTGTTTAGACAGTTTGCTTCGGCACGGCCATGCTGTATTGGGTATAGCTTTTTAGCATTAACCGGGTACTTGACCCCATTCATAATTGGTGCTAATTTAAACAATAAGGAAGTCATATACTATTTGGGATTTAAGAGAAATCTTGCCTAAATGCAAAAAGATATGATGACCTGAATACACAGCTAACAACGAACGAAACAATCTAGATTGTTTTTAAAAATGTTCAAGGTTGTAGAAAAGCCCGTTAATCGGGCTTTTTTAATGTCTATCTTTTTTAAAGTCTAGACTCAGGATATAGTCGTTTCTAAAGATTGGCAGGGCACACAAGATTTCTAATGCTGTTATTTATTATTGTACTGGTTGTGATTGGCTTGGTTTTATTGATACTCTGGGTAAAGAAAACCAGCGCTAGACAAGTTTCATCTGACTCTAGTGATTCGTATTCGCCAACGCCTTATATCAATGACTCATCTCAACATCATGCTTCCAGACATACCGATCACTGTAGCATAAGTGACAGTACTAGCTCGGATTCGGGGAGTTGTGATGGTGGGGGAAGTAGCGATTAAAAAGCTCGTACCCCCGAGGTAGGAGTACGAGTTAAAACGGGACTTAAGGTAGGTCAAACCAGATCATCTGACTGTCTTGCAGCGCAGTAATGGTTGCTGTTTCATCGAATAGTAAGGCATCACCAGCTTTGACTAAATGATCTGCAATCATCACTTCACCTGAAATCACATGCACATAGTTCACTTTTTTCCGTGCTGTAATGTCTAGATGTTGATCCTTTTCAATGACTGCGGTTTTTACTTCAGCATTTTGACGGATCAGCATTGGTGCAGATTCATCACCTGCGATTAAGTGCCATTGGTTTGGATGATCTTTCGGATTGAGCTGAATTTGTTGATAGGTGGGTTCCGCATCTTGTACATTCGGTTGAATCCAGATTTGTAACAGATGCACCGCTTTATCATGCTTGTTCATTTCACTGTGAGTGACGCCTGTACCCGCACTCATCAATTGCCATTCACCTGCATTGATCTGACCTTCATTGCCCATGCTGTCTTTATGGGAAATGGTGCCATCCAGTACACAAGTCAGGATTTCCATATTGTCATGTGGGTGAGTACCAAAACCATTGTGTGCAGCCACGGTATCGTCATTAATGACGCGCAGGGCACTGACACCCATGTATTTCGGGTTGTACCAGCTACCAAATGAAAAACTATGATAGGTGTCTAACCAGCCTGCTTTAACATGACCACGATTTTCACTGCGATGTAGATAAGCATTCATCTTTCATCTCCCAAATTATTATGTTCTGCTTGATGCTTATATTATCGATTCATAATAGGGATAAATAGTCTTTTATTGCGACGTGTTGTTCTATAATTGAGATGATGGGGTTGCTTATTGTAAGGGCATAAAAAAGGCCGAATACAAGATTCAGCCTTTTAAGGTTTGATACCAATGTATCAAATGCTTATTTTGATTTGTTTTCCAATTGTGGAATTGCAGAGCCTTGACCTACAGAAAGCAGACCAGTTTCTGTGTAGATACCCAGTTTTGCACGTGTATCGGTGATATCAAGGTTACGCATGGTTAACTGACCGATACGATCCATCGGGGTAAACATTGAATCACCTTTCTCCATGGTTAAACGCTCAGCTTCATAAGTGAGGTTCGGAGATTCAGTGTTCATGATGGTGTAATCATTACCACGACGTAATTCGAGCGTTACAGTACCGGTAATTGCTTTCGCAACCCAGCGCTGTGCAGTTTCACGAAGCATCAATGCTTGTGAATCGAACCAGCGACCTTGGTAAAGTAAACGACCTAAACGTAAACCGTTGATACGGTATTGTTCAATGGTATCTTCGTTATGAATACCAGTGACTAGACGCTCATAAGCAATGTGTAACAATGCCATACCCGGTGCTTCATAAATACCGCGAGATTTCGCTTCGATAATACGGTTTTCGATCTGGTCAGACATACCTAACCCATGACGGCCACCGATACGGTTTGCTTCTAAAATAAATTCAACCGGATCTTCGATGCGTTGGTCATTGAGTGCAACTGGCATACCTTCTTCAAAAGTAATGCTCACTTGTTCTGGCTGGATTTCAACGTCGTCTTTCCAGAATGCAACACCCATAATCGGGTCGACGATTTTAATACCGGCATTCAGGTATTCTAAATCTTTGGCTTCATGTGTTGCGCCCAACATATTCGAGTCAGTTGAATAGGCTTTTTCTTTTGACATTTTATAGTCAAAGCCGTTGTCGATTAAGAATTGCGACATTTCGGCACGGCCACCTAACTCGTCAATAAACTGTTGGTCTAACCACGGTTTATAGATTTTAAGGGCAGGGTTGGTCAATAAACCGTAACGATAGAAACGTTCAATATCGTTACCTTTATAAGTCGAGCCATCACCCCAGATATTAACGTCATCTTCTTTCATTGCGGTGACCAGCATGGTACCTGTCACTGCACGACCTAAAGGTGTGGTATTGAAATAAGGAACACCGCCCGTGCTGATATGGAATGCGCCACATTGAATCGCGGCAATACCTTCAAGCGCAAGTTGTAAACGACAATCGATTAATCGAGCTTTGACTGCGCCGTACTGTTCAGCTTTCTTTGGAATAGCATCATAGTCATCTTCATCAGGTTGACCCAGATTTGCAGTGTATGCATAAGGCTCTGCGCCTTTCTGTTTCATCCATAATAAAGCTGCTGAAGTGTCTAAACCACCAGAGAAGGCAATCCCTACTTTTTTACCTACTGGTACATGCTGCAAGATCGTTGCATTATCAGTCATTGCTAGTCCTAACTATTTCGAAATAGGCACCCTAATACTTCGGTGACCAAAGAGAATTTATACGTTTCGTACTATATCACTTTTCAAATCGATTTTTTTTCTGTTAGGAAAGGAATTCTTTTTTTTTCATTTGAAAAATAGATTAACATCACAAAAATATAAAGTTTTACGATAAACATAAAGTTTTTATTAAGATTCTAAACAGGGTGAAAGAATAAAATGTTAGAAACGAACAATCAGATTCTCTCCACATTACATCGCATTGTAGCGTTTATCTTAATTTCAGATCTCGTTTATGCGATTTATAACGTGTTTATGCATATGCCTAAATATTTTATTGGTGGTCTGTTGGGGCGTATAGCCTTGATTGTTGTTCATTTTCTATGTGCAAAAAGTGTTAGGACGGGAAGTACAAGTAGTCGTATTGGTTCAATCTTCATGACGGTCTTTATGCTCAATATGTTTCCTTTAGGAACGGTTGTAGCAGTTGTCATGTTATTTTTCTCTATATTTAAATGGGAAAAAGATTCAACTTTGAAATTACCCACTAAACTGCAAAAAAGTTAAATCTTTATTTTCAAATTAGTTCAGAGGGAATCATTTAAGCCAATAAATTGCTTTTCAATCGGTGTAAATACATGGTCATGACGTGCAATCAGATAAAGACCGATATCACGATACTGTTCAGGCGTTTCCCGATAATATTGAATCTTGTATTTCTCAATCAATGACTTGGCAATCATGGAAATGCCCATGCCCAGCTGGGTAAAGTGAATTAAAGCTTCATGATCATAAATATGGGTAAGTTCACCCTTTTTGAGATTGTAGTCGCTATAGATGCTATCCAGAGTTGTGGCATAGCAGCATTGTTCAGAAGCCAGCAAGATATTTTGATGATTCAGACACTCTTCAAGACTGTCGTGGTTAATCATATTTTTGCCAATAATCACCAGTTGATCATCCGCCTTTTGAATATATTGCAGATTCTTCTGTTTTGGATGACCTAGCGCATAGGCCATATCCAGATTGCCGGCGAGAATTTCATCTTCAATATAGCCCGTCGAACCCGTTTTCATGGTAATCGAGAGGTCAGGATAAGCCTCATATAATTTGCTAAAAGATGGGTAAAAACGCATGCCACCGAGACTGGTATTGGTCCCGAAACGCAGTACGCTTTCTTGTTGATAGATTTTATTTTCGGTTTCCTCCCAGGTGAACATCATCTTTTTATATTGGGTATACAAATTCATGCCTGATTCAGTCAGTTCAACGCCTTTGGGTCTACGGATAAATAACTGGCGTTTGTAATGATTTTCAATCTTCTTGATTTTTGCAGTCATATTGGATTGTAAATAATTGAGCTTATGTGCCGCCGCCGTAATACTTTTCAACTCGGCTACAGTGACAAAAGAACGGATATCATTAATATCAATATTCACGGCAATTCCTCAATCGTGCCAGCTCATCCATTCCGAAAGATAAAAATCAAAAAGGAGTGTCTGCTAAATAGGCATCAAAAAAAATGATGGATCTATTAAAACATAGCATTATTCATGATGTTATTTATTTTATACACTAACATGACTTTCCAAGGGTTGAGTACAACACGTGAATATTCGAGTCGTAAGCGCAATCGCGTTGTTATGTCTGGTCTGGGGTTCTTTATGGGGCTTGGTTAAACACAGTTTGCAAGTCTTTCCACCATTCCTGTTTATTTCTACACGTTTGATTCTGGCTGCACTGACTTTAATGATTATACAGCGAATGTTGAAGAAATCGATTCTGCCAAAACCGTCAGAGTGGAAGCCCTTGATGACTTTAAGCTTGCTGATTTGTCTAGGTTTCTATGCAACGCAAACTTTTGCGATGCAATTTGTGGATTCGGGTTTATCGGCAGTGCTGGTTTTTACCATGCCAATTTTTATTGGGGTGCTGGCACATTATTTCTTAAACGAGCGTTTGAATAGCCAAAAGGGTATAGGGCTGGTTTTAGGTACATTGGGGCTGATCGCCATTCTCTGGCCACAACTGCAGTATATCCATATGAATACCTCATTGCTCGGGCAAATCTTGTTAATTGGCTCTGGTTTTTTCTGGGCCTTATCGACGGTGTTTATTAAAAAGAATTTTGCGACGTATGACAAAATCAAGCTGACCATTTGGCAACTGTTATTAGGTGGCGCTGTTATTTTTGCTGGTGCCTTAGCTTTTGAACCTATAGATGTCCAAGTTTGGCTTAATCCTTTAAATGAATCGGCCTTATTTTATATTGCAGTGGTTGGAACCGGATTTGCATTTGCATTATGGAACTGGATCGTGAGTCAGGTAGATACTTTTGTTGCCTCGATCTCAATCATGTGTATTCCAATTCTAAGTTTATTTTTTGGTTCGCTGATCTGGCATGAACCTTTAACCCTGAATATCTTAATCGGTGCGGTCTTCATTTGTCTGGGGATTGTGATGAGTTCACTCAAAGTGAAAAAAACCAAAAGTCGTTTGGCTTATTCATGCAATCAACAGCCTTAAGCGATGTGCCATTTTAAAATATTGGTACAAAAAAGCAGTCAGTGAAATGGCTGCTTTTTTATAGGTCGATAATGAAGATTAGTTTCCAGTCATCACGTTAAATTGACACTTTCAACCATTAAAATTCGCGCTATAGTCATCCCAAATCAATAAAAAAGTATTAAAGTACTATGCAACAAGTTGCAAAGCCAAAATTAAAGAAGGAATACCATGACTAGCTATGCAAATATCTTAAAACCATTACATTTGGGTTTTACTACCATTAAAAACCGTGTCGTGATGGGCTCAATGCATTCAGGTTTAGAGGATCGTTTTTTTAATTATCCTAAACTTGCAGCTTATTTCGGTGAGCGTGCAAAGGGCGGCGTTGGCTTAATCATTACTGGGGGAATTTCTCCAAACCGTCAAGGCTGGTTGTTACCTGCAGGCGGAACCATGAATAGTCTGGCAGATATTCCGCATCATCGTCTGGTCACGCATGCAGTACACAAGCATGGTGCAAAGATTCTGATGCAGATTTTGCACTCAGGGCGTTATGGTTATCATCCTTTTTCGGTATCTTCTTCTCCAATTCAGGCACCGATTAATCCATTTAAACCGCGTCAAATGTCTGATTCACAGATTTTGGCCACCATTGACGATTATGCACGTTGCGCAAGTCTGGCCAAAAAAGCCGGCTATGATGGCGTAGAAATCATGGGTTCAGAAGGTTATCTAATTAACCAGTTCCTGAGCAGTCATGTGAATAAACGTACCGATCGCTGGGGTGGCGATATTGAAAACCGTATGCGTTTCCCGGTCGAAATCGTCAAGGCCATTCGTGCCAAAGTCGGTGAAAAATTTATTATTGCTTTCCGTCTGTCTTTGCTGGATCTGGTGCATGATGGCAATACCATGCAAGAAGTGATTGTGGTCGCCAAAGCATTGGAAAAAGCAGGCATTACTTTGCTTAACACCGGGATTGGCTGGCATGAAGCCCGTGTGCCGACCATTGTAACCTCTGTACCACGTGCAGCATTTGTGGACTATACCGCAGCCGTGAAGCAGCATGTTTCTGTTCCGGTGATTGCATCGAATCGTATCAATATGCCGGATGTTGCTGAAGAAATCATTGCTTCAGGTAAGGCGGATATGGTGCAGATGGCACGTCCATTTTTGGCAGATCCATATTGGGTCAATAAAACAGCCACTAATCGTGTTGATGAAATTAACACCTGTATTGCCTGTAACCAAGCCTGTTTAGACCATGCTTTTAAAAATCAACGGGTCACTTGTCTGGTCAATCCGCAAGCCTGTTTTGAAACTGAACTGGTCTATATCAAAACCAAAAAACCAAAACGTATCGCCGTGGTCGGTGGTGGTGTGGCTGGAATGTCTGCCGCAACAGTAGCTGCAAGTCGTGGTCATGCCGTGACGTTGTTTGAAGCCAATGACGATGTTGGCGGGCAGTTTAATCTGGCCAAAGTAGTGCCTGGTAAAGAAGAGTTCCATGAAACCATTCGTTATTTTAAAGTGCAATTGAAGCAAACCGGTGTCGATGTGCGTTTAAATACGCGGATCAGTCGCGAACAATTAGAGCGAGAAGGCTTTGATGAGGTTGTGGTAGCAACAGGCGTGGTGCCACGTGCGTTAAAGATTCAAGGTAGCACCGCACCGCAAGTCTTGTCTTATGCCGAGGTTTTGCGTGGTGCTGAGGTCGGACATAAAGTTGCGGTGATTGGTGCAGGCGGGATTGGCTTTGATGTATCAGAGTTTCTATTAAAGCCACCTCATCAGCCTCAGCCGCAACCTTTGGCAGAGTGGCAACGTGAATGGGGGGTTGACCCAAATCCAGATTATACTTCTGAAGGGGGCATGCAGCGTCCAGAAGTGGACGTTCCTGTGCGTCAGATTTATTTATTGCAACGTAAAACAACACCACTCGGAATCGGTCTGGGTAAAACTTCGGGATGGGTGCATCGTGCGCAACTGAAAAAACATGCTGTGCGTATGTTACGTGGTGTGCAATATAAGGCTGTGACTGATGAAGGCTTATGGGTTGAACATAATGGACACGATCAATTGTTGCGCGTAGATACCATTGTGGTCTGTGCCGGACAAGAATCGGTCAAGGATTTAATGCCAAAAGAAGGTGAAAGTACTTTGGCAAACTATCATATTATTGGCGGAGCCAAGCTTGCTGCGGAGCTCGATGCAAAGCGAGCGATCCGAGATGGTGCTGAATTAGCCGCTAAACTGTAAAATTGATGAAACAATATGCATTTGAATACATTGCAGTTAAATTTCTCTTGTATAAACAGGGCAAGCTTTGTATTCTTACGCACATGGAAGCGTGGCAGAGCGGTTTAATGCACCGGTCTTGAAAACCGACGAGGGTGTGAGTCCTCCGTGAGTTCGAATCTCACCGCTTCCGCCAAATATCTAAAAGGGAATCAAACATATAGTTTGATTCCCTTTTTCTTTGTCACAACTTTGGCACGCTTTGAAATTTTAGTAATTTCTCCTTTGTTCTTATCTGAATTAATCTACTTCGTATAACGCTTCATGAGCATGACCAAACTATGACCCAGCTGGGCTGTGAAACCACATAAAACCGGATTGAGTCCATTCTTTAAGCATATAGTTGCATAAGTATGACGAGTGTTATAGGCAGGGCGATAATAGATACCATTCGCTTTCAAAACAGCCATAAACTTCTAACTTAATGATTTTGTCTGGTAATGGAATCAAGTTCAGTCTTTTGAATTTTCTCATTCCTTAATCAATCATTCGGATACTAATTCGACATATCCAGATCATCATATTCGTTCAAGGTCTTACCTTGTTGAAGATGCTCCTGATAATGTTTAGCACGTAACAGATCGAGTTCTGAACCGGACATGCCATCTTTCCAGTAGCCTGCAATACGTACGTCGTTTTTATTCAAGTGTTTGTCTTCTAGAAAAAATTGACGTAAGGCCCTTGCTTCATTGCGTTCGCAAGCCGCCCAAATCGTCATATTTTCATAATTTTCTAGCGCAAATGCCGCCTTTAAAAGAAGACCTTTTTGTGGCGTATGATGTTCTTTATGGAACGAATGGATTTTGACATGGTCATGGTGAGGTAATTGACTAGCAATATCTTTTTCAAAACTTTCAATGAAAATATCAGCTCTTACACCATTTTCCCATTCGTTCAGTATCGAATATAACGCGGGTACAGCCGTATCATCGGCAAACATGACCACATGTTTTTGATGGATAAAATTGGGTATAAAATGAGGGCGGGGACCAATAAGCCCGATTTTTGTACCCACTTGAGCCGAATTAAGCCATTGCATTGCTGGGCTTAAATCTTCATGTTTAACAAAATCAATTTCGATTTGAGCATTTACAGGATCGAATGAACGTACCGTATACACGCGTGAGATGGGATGTCCCTCTGGTGAATGGTTCACAATTAAGCGAATGGCCAAATTGGGAGCTTGCCAAAGCTCTGGTTGTAATGTGTTGATTTTTCCTTGAATTCTTACAATAGATGGAAAAGGGGAATGGATTGAGACGATGGTCATCTCAAGCTGTTCCAGATCTTGTAAATGATCTTTCTGTTTGAGTACATCGCTATATTCTGGTTTTGTTTGTTCTGCAATTTTTGTCATATATATCACCTAAGCTTAATGACGACTATAGAGCGAGATAATGGTTATAAATGTAATCTCTTTATCGATTACGATAACCAACTCTCGTCTAAATGTAAATAATAATTATTATCAATTATAATTTTTAGTCAATGAGACTACCCTCTAAGTCATTAAATCTAAAAGTAAATGATTAATTTATAGTTTTGATATCTATGATTTTTCATCAAGAATTTTAAACCAATTAATGGCGGTGCTCTTATGGTATTAATTGAAAATGATTATCATTTATATTATTGTGAAGAGATATCTATGCTTCAAACCAAGAGCAAAAAAGGACGAAATTTTATAGCCTTGTTTTGAAGATTAGATGGGGCAGTACTGAATAAATAATCGGGTGAGGAAATAGATAAATGCTAAACGATTTTAATCAAAATTTAGAGCAAATGAATCATAAAAATAACAGCATAGAAAATTTCTTAAAGCGAATTTATGAAAATCTTTTTGATCGGACGTCCAATCGAACAGCAATCATTTTTGGAGACCGTAGCATGAGTTATGCTGAGGTCGGGGCCCAGGTCGCCAAAGTCATGTCTGCGCTAAAAAAGCAAGACTTGGTGACAGGATCAGTGGTTGCAATTTGCCTGAGAAAAAGTCCTGAGCATATTTATACCGCTTTGGCATGTGCGTTAACAGGCATTATCTGGCTACCTGTAGATATGGATTCACCGCCGTCGAGACTAAACTATTTATTGACGAATAGTCGGGCAGATGTGGTGGTGAGTGACGCACCCATTGCTGGGGTTCAACACCTAAATATTAATGAAATTTTATCGGCTACCACTGAGGATGAACCGAGCTTTAATGCTGCAATTAACCAGCTTCCGGCATATTATTTATATACGTCGGGAAGTACAGGCACTCCGAAATGCGTGGTCTTAAATAATCAGGCCACTGCAAACACGCTACAGCAGACAATTTCGAAATGGGAAATAACTGCTGATGACGTCATTATGGCAGTAACACCGTTTCATCATGATATGTCGGTATTTGATGTATTTGCTTCAATGGCTGTGGGTGCAACGTTGGTGGTGCCATCTTTTGAACAGAGTAAAAATGCTGTTGTCTGGGCCGATCTGGTAGATCGCTACAAGGTTACGCTTTGGAGTAGTGTGCCTGCCATTGTCGATATGCTGTTCAGTGTGGCTCGCAAAGAACAGTTACGGTCTTTGCGTTTAATTGCCCAAGGCGGCGACTATATCAAACCTGCACTCATCTCGAAGTTAAGACAACAATTGCCTAACACTCGTTTATTTTCATTAGGTGGACCTACCGAAACCACGATTTGGAGTATATGGCATGAAATTGATGAGCAAGATCAGGACATTATTCCGTATGGAAAAGCTTTAGAAAATAACCGATATTTTATTTTGGATGAAAATCTGAAGCCTTGCCCAATAGGTGAGATCGGTACGATGTATATGACCGGGCTTAACTTATCAAATGGTTATTTACTGAATGGAGAAATTTATTATAAGGATTTCGTTGATCTTCCGCTAAGCGACAATGAAACGCAAACGGCTTTCCGCATGAGTGATCAAGGCTATGTCCGGGAAGATGGAAATATTATTTTTGCGGGGCGTGAGGAAGGTTATTTAAAGATAAAAGGCGTGAGAATCTCTGCGGTTGAGGTTGAAAATGCTTTGACAAAGAACCCGTATATTCATAATTGTGTGGTAATCAGTTGTGTACATCCAACCACTGAAACTCAAGAGTTAGTCGCTGTTTATACCCTGGATAATCAATCTGAAAATACGGGCTTAAGTCATCACGAATTAAAGAACTTTTTAAAAGTGCATTTGCCGAGTTCTCATATTCCTTCGAAATATTTGGCCGTTGACATCATACCTTTGACCCGAAATGGCAAAATTGATCGTAAAGCTGTGCAAGAAATCGCTCAGGGGAAACTTTACGTATCTGCTACGTGGTCTGCAAATTCCACTAAAACACATTCATTAATCACTGAAGTGGGAGATTCGGTCTTATCGGTTTTCCGTGACTGCATCGCGGATAGCCAAGCTGAAAAAATGGATATTTTTTATAGAACTGAAATATTGGATATAGGCATCCGTCCGAAACAGCTCATGAGTATTGCCCAGAAACTTTCTCAGAAGCTCAGTACCGAAATTGATTTTTATACACTGATGAGCTGCAAAACAATTCAGGATGTGGTGAATAAAGTAGAGCAGCAAATCAGATAGGAAAATTGAAATGTGCTTAAAAGGAAGTTGAGTTGTTCGCTTTTAAGCACATGGTTGCGTCTAGGGCGACTAGATTTGAGCTAAGGTCGTCTGAATTTTTTCGCAAATACTTTTCACTGTTGCAGTCGGGAAGCGATGGGCCTGATACGTAATGATCATGCTTAACTGATGTTGCCCATCAATCACATTTTCCATTATTTCAAAATGTAATCCGAACATCGATTCATCACGTTCCGGCAAGATCTGACGATAAGGAAGGTCTTGTCCCTGAGG
>PJTY01000387.1_pt1 | contig 23401 bp, 21 predicted proteins | sample 1512121 | NCBI WGS metagenome assembly PJTY01 (sample SAMN08177680, study PRJNA422409) | Soil metagenome, whole genome shotgun sequencing project. | isolation source: Soil enriched (2) on filter paper: alkali lignin treatment | place: USA: Madison | collected 2015-01-15 | reverse complement strand
GCAGCATCGCAACCTCCGTGCCGTTCTACGTCAGCAGTGCCCTGCTGCGTCCGGGGCTGACCGAATATGCGCTGGCTGCAGGCTCGTTCCGCCGCAACTACGGCATCCGCAATTTCGACTATGAAGGCCTCGCCGTCAGCGCCTTCGCCCGGCACGGGCTGACCAGCGCGCTTACGCTGGAACTGCGCGGCGAAGCGGCCGAGGACATGCGCCTGTTCGGGGCCGGGGCGGTGTTCCGGGTGGGCGAGCTGGGGGTGGTCAACGCCTCCTACAGCCGCAATTTCGGGCAGAGTTCCGGGGGAGAGCTGACGGTCGGCTACGAATACCAAGCCCGGCGGTTTTCCGTGGGCGTGCGGCATATCCGGCACGACGCCGACTACGTGGATCTCGCCCTGCTCGACCAGCCCTACCGCCGCGGCTGGGAGCGCCAGACTTCCGCCACCGCCAGTTTCTCGCTCGGCGGCGGCGGGACGCTCGGTCTCGGCTATTTCGACCTTGCGCGGCAGGGCGCCGACAGCGGCAAGCTCGCCAACCTCTCCTGGACGGTGCCGCTCTGGCGCGAAAGCCGAATCTATGCGGGCGTGTCGCGAGACTTCGCCAGCAAGAGCTGGTCCGGCGCGCTGACGCTCACCGTACCGTTCGGCACCGGCTATGCCAGCGGCGGCGTGGCGCGCGATCAGGACGGGCGGACCGGGCTGACGGCGGACTACTCGCGGCCGATCCCCACCGAGGGCGGGTTCGGCTGGAACGCCAGCGTCTATGGCGAGCCCGGAGACCAGCCCTACTTGCGCGGCGACCTTGCCTGGCGCACCCAGCCGATCCAGCTGCGCGCCGGGGCCTATGGCCAGGGCGACTACACCGGATGGCTGGGGGCGAGCGGATCGCTGGTCTTCATGGACGGCGCCCTCTTCGCCGCCAACCGCGTGACCGACGCCTTCGCGCTCGTCACCACCAACGGCGAGGCGGGCGTGCCGGTGCGCTACGAGAACCAGCTGATCGGCGAGACCAACCGCGACGGCCGCCTGCTCATCCCCACGGCCAGCGCCTGGTATCCCGCCCATTACGATATCGACACGCTGTCCCTGCCGCCCAGCGTCCAGGCCGATGTCGTCAGCCGCCGCGTGGCGGTGGCGGCGGGTAGCGGCTATGTAGTCCGCTTCCCGATCGACCGCACGACCGTCGCGCGCGGCGTTCTCGTCGATGCCTCGGGCAAGCCGGTTCCGGCCGGTTCCGCCATCCTGCTCAACGAGAAGACGCGGACTTACGTCGGATGGGACGGAATGATCTTCCTGGAGGGCATCGCCGCCGAAAACGCGCTGGTGGCCACGTTCCCCGAAGGCGGCACCTGCCGCGCCCGCTTCGCGGCGCACCTGCCCGCCGAGGATATTCTCGACATCGGAACCCTGACATGCCGACCGTAAGCCGCCTTCTCGCGCTGTTCACGGCCATGCTGACATGCGTGCTGCTTTCGGCCCGCGCCGAGGCCTGCACCGTTTCCGCGGGCAGCGCCAACCTGGGCCAGGTGAGTTCCTACACGGTCGGCACCACGTCCCAGCAGGGCAGCGGCTCGGCCGGCTTGCAGTGCGACATCACGCTCGCTCTGCTGGCCACGCACTATCTCGGCCTTCGTATCGAGAACACCACGCTCCTGCTGACCGGACCCGGCGGACTGACGATCCCCTATATCCCGTCCGCCACGCAGAATGGCGCCGCCCTGCCCCTGAACACGTTCGAGAACGTCTCCTCGACACCCCTGCTCAGCCTGTTCTCCGGCGCGGGCGGCACTGTGCCGATCTACATACGCACCACGGCCACGACAGCCCTGCGGGCCGGAGACTATACCGGCTCCTTCGATCTGCGCTGGTACTATTCGATCTGCACGGTCGGCGTGGCCGTCTGCCTTGCTTACGACAACAGCCCCGGCCTCGTGCGCCCGCTGCTGACCGCGCCGACGAACTGGGGTACGGGGGTGGTCGCGCGCATAACGGTAACGCTCACCGTCCAGAACGACTGCATCATCAACGCCCCCGCCGCCGGGTTCGGCTCGGCTCCGCTGGTAGGCAGCTTCAACCCGATCACCCGCACGATCCAGATCCGGTGCAGCGCGGGAACCTCCTATACGGTGGGCCTCGACGATGGCGCCAATCCCAGCGGCAGCGTGCGGCGGATGCGCTTTACGTCCGGCACGACCTCCAACTACCTCAACTACGAGATCTACAAGACGACATCCTCCACCGAGCGCTGGGGTTCGGTCGGCGCGGCAAGGCGCGGCAGCGGCACGGCGGAAACCAATCCCGGCATCTACGACTCCGTGACCACGCAAAGCTATACCTACCGCGCGGCGATCCTGCCCGGACAAGTCACCCCGCCCGGCGGGACCTATACCGATACCGTCCGGCTCGACGTGGCATTCTGACCCTTCGCCTCTTGCAATTTTTATATCTCGATACGATATAAAATGGGAAGGTCTCTGGGAGAGGAGCCTGCCATGTCCGTCCTGAAAATTCTATTCGAGGCGATACTCGAAACCGGCGCAAGCATGCTTATCGTCGCCGCCGTCACGGCCCTCTGCATCAAGGCGGCCATGCGCATTCATCATGCCTTTGCCGCCGCTCTGGCGATGACCGCATTTCTGGTCGTCTTTGTGGTATCGGGCCTGGGGAGCGGAAATCTGCGGGCCATGATGCTGACGTTCGGATGCGTCGCCGCGGCAGGTCTCGTGCTCTGGGCCCAAAATGGCAAGCGGCCCTCAGCCAAGGGCTCAACCGAGGGAGGAGGCCTTCGACAAGGATGGCACTACCCGGCCCTGATCGCCCGCATCGGTGAGGAACGACAGCCCACGCCCGCAGAGCTTCGCGCCTTGCTGACGCGCCTGCGCACGGAAATGCAGCCTTCGCTCCCTGCCGACCGACCGGCGTGCCACGAGATCAAACGCGTGGCCAGAAGGGTAACGGCCAGAAGGGTCACAGAAAGCCCGAACTAGGCGGCGAGCGCCATTCCGGGCGGCTTTCCCGAGCCTCGCCGCAGCCGCCGCAGCAGCGGCACTTCGATCAGATGATGCACGGAAAGGCCGCAAGCGAGCGCACCGGCCAGCAGGAAGACGTAGCAGGACACGGGATGGGCGGCGGTGTCGATCCCGCTACGCAGCCAGACCTGCCAGGCCACGCCTATGCCCAGAAGGTGGAAGAGATAGAGGCTGTAGGACGCCTCGCCCAAGGCCACCGGCAGAGCGGGAACCCACCGCTGCGCGCCCGATTCCCACAGGGCCAGCCCCGCGATCAGTAGCGCGCAAGGCAGACCGTAGGCCAGCCGGGCGAGATTGCCGTAGCCATCGATCCGGCCCAGTGCCTCCATCGTCCCCACCAGCACGAGAAGCGCCATGGCCGCGAGCGCCAGCAGTCCTCCGCGACGGATCCAGCCCCGGTTCACGGCCAACGCCGCCCCCATGCCGAACAGGAACTGGAGATTGAACAGGCTGGTGAAGCGCGGCAGGCCGAAGTCCGTCAGCAGCCCGATCCCTTGCGCCATGCCCCAGAGCAGCCAGAGCGAAAGGCAGGCCAGCCCGAGCCTCCGGTCGAGTATCAGCAGCCCGAAGGCGGCGTAGAACAGCAGCTCGTGTTGCAGGGTCCAGGCGACGCCCAGCAGCGGGTCCTGCGCGACCGGCAAGAGGCTGGCGGAGAACAGCACGCGGGCCGGCGTCACGTCGCCGCCGTGATGCGGCAGCATCAGCGCGATCGTCGCCGCCAGCGCCACCCAGTAGATCGGCATGAGCCGCGCGAACCGCTGCCAGGCGTAGCGCCCGAGCGCCTGCGGATGGCCGATATCCTGCCGGTGGACATGAAGGATGATGAAGCCGGACAGCACGAAGAACAGGTCCACCCCCGCATGGCCGGGCTGGGTCAGGCGGGTGATCGCCGATGCGTCCACCGCCTGACCGAGGTGCCGGGCGGCATGATAGGCGACCACCGCCAGCACGGCGATCCCGCGCAGGGCCTGGATGCTCCGGAGCTTCGGCGTACGCGTCCCACTCACGCTTCAGCGCTCCGGCTGCGGCGGGACCATCGCGATCCAGCCGTCTCCGATACGGCGGAAATCCATGTTCCCGACAGGAAAACCGGAAGCCCGCAAATGCGCCGAGACGGCACCGGCATCGAACTGTTGCTTGCTGTCATGCTCGCCCCAGAACACCGTCGGGCAGCCATTCGCCATCTCCCGCGATCCCACCTGAGCAACCGAAAAACCGAAGGAGCGCGCCACGTACCGATAGGCGAAAGGCACGACCTGCGCATTGTCGCGCGGCAACATCGCCATGATTTCGGCATTCCAGAACGGGTCGACATGCACCACCGTACCCGGACAGCGGGCGACTTCCTGCGCGATCGCGCGGCCGGTGGTGAACCAGCTCACCCGGCTCACCGCAAGCGGCACGTTCTGGACGAGCGCCAGCAGCGTCGCCGCGAAACCGGCCAGCAGCGCCAGCAGCCGCCAGCGCGGCGACAGACCTTCGAGCAGCCGCCCTCCTGACAGCCCGACCCCGACCGAGACCGCCGCAACCAGCGCCATCAGATACTTCTCGATCAGGATCGGCCGCAGCATGTGCAGGGCAACGAGACCGCCCGCCGCCAGCACGACGCCGATCGCCAGCAGCGCCAGCGCTCCGGCCTCGCCGCTCGGCTTCCGGCGCTGGAGGACGTCGCGGCCCAACAGGACCGCCCCTGCCAAGGCCCCCGCCAGCACGACCGGATTGGCCTCCAGCGTGCGCAGCAGCGCCCATTCCACCGACCAGCGGGCGGAATCGAAGCCCGGCTCGATCCAGAACACCTTGGTATTGCTCAGCCAGATCGGAAGCTGGAGCGCGGTGATCGCGGCGAAGACCAATCCGGCGACTACCACCGGCACGCCGATCGCGCGTGTCTCCCGCCAGTCGCGGCGCACGGCGGCGGCCAGCAGGAACGGCAGGGCCAGCGCCGCGCAGGTCAGCGAGGTGATGATATGGACATTGAAAGCCGTGAGCGCGGCGATCCAGAACACCGCCTGTCGCCGGACCGAGCCCGCCTCTCCGGTCAGCCGGACGGCACAAAGCCCCAGCGCAAACACGACGACGGCGCAAAGCGAGAGGAAATACGAGCGCAGCTCGCTCCCGGCGATCAGCGACCAGGGGTTGGCGGCCAGTTCCAGCACCAGCACCGCTGCGGCAGGCGCGAGGCGCGGCACCTCGCGCACGAGAACCGCGCCGCCCGCCACCGCCAGCACTCCGAGCGCCGCATTGAGCAGGCGGTGATGTGCGATCGAGCCGAGCCACGCAGTCGCGCGGGCCAGCACGTAGTAGAGCGGCGGATGGTTGTCCGCGAGCCAGCTTTCGCGCAAGGCCGCCGTCCAGGGCACGCCGGGGCGCGTCACGAACTGGGTGTAGAACTCGTCGTACCACGGTCCGCGCTGCAGGCAGGTCCAGACCAGCGCGCAGCCGAGCAGAAGCAATGTGGCGAAAACCAGTAACCGGCTGGACGAACGGATCAACGACAGGCTCCGCAACTTGCGCGCCCGCTTCGGACGCAGGCAAGGCGTTTAGGCAGGTTTGGCGAATGAAGCGTTAACTCTGCTTCGGCGCCAAGCCAAGGTCCAGCCGTCACAAGCGCTTGAAACCCGGCCGCTCTCCGCGTTAGCATGGAGGCATGCGGAGACATGTTTTCCTGGCCCTCGCTGCGCTTTCCCCGTGCCTTCCGGGTATGGCCCTTGCCAACGATTCTTCCGCCCACCTGGCGGCAGGCGGCCTCGTGCTGACGCGCAGCGATGCCATCGAGATGCAGACCGAGGATCTCGAAATCTCCCGTTCGGCGGTCAAGGTGCGCTATACCTTCCTCAACACCAGCGGCAAGGATGTGGTCAGCCGCGTCGCCTTCCCGCTGCCACCCGTGGGCGGTCGGGAGATGTTCGAGATCGACGTCGCGATTCCCGTCGATTCTCCCGACAATTTCCTCGGCTTCGAAACCCGCGTGGACGGCAGGCCCGTGAAGATGGAGATCGAGCAGAAGGCCATGGTCGGCAAAGTCGACCGGGCCGCCTGGCTGCGCGCCAACGGGATTCCGCTCGCCCCGCATCTCGGCCCCGCGCAGGAAGCGCTGGAGCGCCTGTCCCCGGCGCTGCAGGCGGAAGCGAAAGGCCTGGGCCTCGTGGATGAGGAAGGCTACCCCGACTGGAAGCTGGAGACGACCTACCATTGGCTCCAGCGGTTCCCGGCAGGCGTGCCGGTGCTGGTCGAGCACGACTACAAGCCCTCGGTCGGCGGCACGGTCATGACGATGCTGGGCCGGGATGCGGCGCCGGAGACCGTGCGGGGCTACTGCGTCGATCCCGCATTGCTCACGACAATGCGCCGCGCCGCCGCGAAAGAGGTCATCTATTCGGAAAACTGGCTCGACTACATCCTCGTCACCGGCGGCAACTGGAAGAAGCCGATCGGCAAGTTCCGCCTCGTCGTCGACAAGGAACGACCCGAAGATCTCGTGAGCTTCTGCGGCGACGGCGTCCGCAAGATCGCGCCGACCCGCTTCGAAATGACGAAAACGAACTGGCGACCGGAAAAGGACCTCTCGATCCTGTTCCTCGAACGCCGGACCGAAGGAGAGTAAAGTTTCCTTAAAGACAGCCCGCATTATGAAATCTCAACGGGCCGCCGCCTGACCTCGTCTGGAATTCACACGCACCTCCTTTTAATTTTCGAGGCATCGGCCCGGTCGTTCCGAGGCCGATTGTCTACGTAACTTTGAGGAGCGTATCGTGATCGAATCCTTCGGCACTGCGGAGCCCGATCAACAGGGGTCCGTGCTCTATGTCGGCCAGGACCGGGCCGGACACTGGCTGGTCCAGGAAAACCACGGCCTTCTGGAAGGCAGGTTCATTTCCCGCGACGCCGCCTGGCGTTTCGCGCGCAGCGAAGTCCACGGCTTTCCGGGCGCGGTGATCGCCTTGGCAACGGAATGGCTCGTGCCCGCGATCCCCTTCGAGCCAACGCTCGAACGCGCCGCCTGACGGGAGAATCGACCATGCCTTACGCGCTTTCGCTGAAAGGTGCCTCGCCCTGGCCCGCCGTGTCGATCACGGCGGCGCTACGACCCCTGAAAATCGCCCCCGCCCCCTGCGAAGACCCTCGCTGGCCCGCTCTCTCGGCCCGGCTCGAAGTGCTGCGCGAAAGTGGCCGACGCGCCCTGCGCATCGTCCACGTCCCGTGCGGCGACGGCGCCCTGCTCATCGCAGCCGCCAGACGGGCAAGGTCTCTCGGCTTTCTGTCGATCGAGGCCGTTGGCGCGGATGTGGACCCCGAGCGCCTCGAACGCGCTCGCCGCCGTGCGAGCCTTCACGCGGACTCCGCCATCGGGTTTGCGTTCAAGCTAGCGCAGCCGCTCGCAAGCCTCGAAGCGGAGGCGGAGTTTCCGGCCGATATCGTGCTTTGCGAAGCACCGGCAGGCGCTCCGAAAGACCTTCTGGAGGCAGCGGCGCGCGCCGGCGATCTTGTCCTGCGTGCGCGGCTCTCCGCATGACACGGCAGGACTTTCGCTGGCGAGCGCTCGGCGCGGTGCTCTTCGTCGGTGGGCCTTGCCTGGCGCTGCTGACGCCGGGCCGGGCTGCCGGGCCGCATGGCCTCGTCACCGTGCTGTGCCTTGTGGCGACGCTGCTGGGCCTTGTCCTGCTGATACGGGGCCGGAAGGTCGCGCTGGCCCTGCGCGTCGAAAACAGCCCGCATCGCATGTTGCCCGCAATGCTGCACGAACGACGCCTGAAACGCCGCAGGCGGCGGGGCTGATCGCTATATCGAAAAAGCCCGGCATCCCCCGATGCCGGGCTTTCCTCCCTGTCAGAATGCCGCCGTCACCGAGGCAACGACAGCGGCATCGGCAATGGAGCCGGTGCCGTCCTGCCCCTTGCTGAAGTTCGGCTGGAGCCGCGCAGCATCGGCGCCGCCGATATCGGTATCGACGTAGGACACGTTGAAGGTCAGGTTGCGCCAGGCAGCGTCCAGCCCGAGCGACCAGTCCCAATAGCTGCCGGTGGGCGCGACGCTGGTGCCGTTGGGACCGAGACCGGGATTGCCGTTCGAATGGCCCAGATGGGCCTTGGCCGTCAGCGGCGTTCCGGCAATCGCCAGCGCACCGTCGCCCCAGAGGTAGAGGTTGTCCTGCTTCTGGCCCCGGCTGTTGGGCGCGTTCGAGACATTGGCGAGCGCATATTGCTTCGGCGCATAAGCCGCGCCTGCCGTCAGGGTGGCCGGGCCGGCGGTGCCCGAGAGCTTGACGTAGGGCTCGGCGAAATCGGTATCGTCCGCGCCGCCCGGATACATGTACCAGGTCAGGCCGACGTCCAGGGCGGCGTTGTCGCTGAGCTTCGCCTTGTAACCGCCGATCAGGTCCAGCTCCATGTTGGCGCCGCCGAAGGTGCCCCAGCCCGAAAGGTTCGACGCCCAGGTTCCGACGTAGAGTCCGCTCTCATGGGCGATGGTAAGGCCGCCCTGAACCGCCATCGCCTTGTCCGACTGCGAGGCGCCGCGGAAGCGGTAGTCGGACGTCAGCGTGGCGGAGCCGGACACGGTCACGGCGCTCGGTACGGCCTCCTCCTGGGCCTGAACGGCCAAGGGCGCGAACCCGGCAAAAAGAGCGACCAGCAGAGCGGCGGGGGTAGCAATGGATTTCATGATGTCCTCTTGAGTTCTCCGCAAAAGGGCGGAGCGATTCGAGGACGCCCAAGTAGAACAGGATCGCATTTGATATCGAGAGCGAGGCAAGTGCGATCGCATAGTGTTTTCATTACTTTATTATCGCGGCGACAGTTCAGGCAGCGGAGCGGCGGGTATCACGAAGTGGCAGCACGGTTCTGGTCTCCGGGAAATCGATGATTTCCTCGGCCGCTGCATGTTCCGGATGGCCGAACACCTCGACCTCTCGGGGAGCGACCAGAACGGCGCTCCACCGGGCCGGAATCGCGACCTCCCTCCATAGCCCCGGCCCGACGAACAACAGGGCATTCCCAGTCACCAGCAGCAGGACCAGCAAGGCGCAGAGCCCCAGTTCGCCCAGGCTCGCCGCCCTCGGCGGATGCGCATGAACGCTTTTGTAGAGCAGCGAGCCGACGAACCAGGCGGCGCTCAGCAGAGCGCCGCCGCCGAGCCGCAGACCGAGCCGGGCTGCGAGAGTTTCATGCCATTCGGCCATCGTGCACCTCCTTGGGGAGGCACACCATCTATAGGCGCGCGCATAGCAATTCGAGAGCAGGGAACGGCCCGCGGCATAGAGATTTCACAATGCCGCGGGGCCGATTTCAGGCCGCGTCTTCGGGAAGGCGCAGGCGGTAGCCGATGCCCACGTCGTTGCTGATGATCTGCGGCCGCTGGGGATCGGTTTCCAGCTTCTGCCGCAGCGACCGCACCAGAACGCGCAAGTATTCGACGTGACGCTCGGACTCGTTGGGCCAGACGTTCACCATGATCTGGTCGTGGGTGATGACCCGCCCCGGAAACTTGGCGAGCTGCGCCAGCACCGCGTATTCCTTGGGCGTGAGGTGGACTTCCTTGCCCGCCTTGGTGATCTTGCGGTTCATCAGGTCGATGGAAAGATCCCCGGCGGTCACCGCCGGCACGCCGCCGCCGCGCGTCATGCGGTTGCGCAGCGCGACGCGGACGCGGGCCAGCAATTCGTCGGTATCGAACGGCTTGGTCAGGTAGTCGTCGGCGCCGAGATCGAGCGCGGCGACCTTTTCCTCGGTCGCCTCGCGGGCGGAAACGATGATCAGCGTGGTGTCGCTCTGCTGCTTGATGATCGGCACGAGTTCCAACCCGTCGCGGTCCGGCAGGCCGAGGTCGAGCAGCACGATGTCGGGCCGCTCCTGCCGCAGCCGGTCGAGCGCCTCGCGCCCGTTCACCGCCTCGATGGCGAGATAGTCGGCCCGCCCGAGCGCGGCGAGGATGAGGCGGCGGATCTGCGGCTCGTCATCGACGATGAGGACCTTGTGGCGGATGGTCATGGTACGTCCCTATCCTCGAAACTCTTGAGTATCAGCGCATTCGGAATGCGGATGGTGAAGCAGGCGCCGTGCGGGGTCTCGTTGTTCGACGCTTCCACCGAAAGCCCCATGGCCTCGGCGAAACCCTTGACGATGGCGAGGCCGAGGCCGGTGCCGTGGCGCACGCGGTCCGATCCTTCCAGGCGCGTGAACGTCTCGAACACGCGCTTTTCCTGGCCTGCGGGAATGCCCGGCCCCTGGTCGATCACCGAAAGCAGCAACAGGTCCGGCGCCCGGCGGCAGCGGATCACGATCGGCGTGCCGGAATCGGCATAGCGTCCGGCATTGTCGAGCAGGTTGATGAGGCAATGGTGCAGCAGGACGGGATCGACGCGCACCAGCGGCACGTCGGGCGGAATGTCGAGCTGCACCGCGTGCCCGTGCAAGGCGGCGCGGGTATCGTGGGCGGCACCGGCCACCGCGTCGAACAGGTCGGTCGGCTCCGGTTTCATCGGCAGGGCACCGGCCTCGACGCGGGCCATGTCGAGCAGGTTGGCGACGAAGCGGTTGAGCCGCAGCGCCTCGGTCTCGATGGCCTCGGCCAGTTCGCCCGAGGGGTGCTGGCGCATCTCCTGCGCCGCCGTCAGGATCGTGGTAAGCGGGGTGCGGAGGTCATGGCTGACCGAGGAAAGCAGCGCCGAACGCAGCCGGTCGCGCTCGCCCACAGCCTGCGCCTTGAGGTTCTCCTCCTCCAGCATCAGGCGGTCGAAGGCGATCGAGGCCTGGTCGAGCAGGCTCATCAGCAGCGGCAACTGGTCGGAGCGCAAGGGATCGGCGGCATCGGTGCGGGCAATGCCCAGCACGCCGAGGACGCCGCGCCCGGACGCGGCTGAACTCCGCAGGGGGTTGAACAGCCAGTCGGAGGCAGTGAGCGTGGCGGAACCGCGCCCGGCGGGCTGGTCGTTCTCCATCGCCCACTGCGCGGCGGCGCGCTCGATCTCTTCGAGCCGGTCCTCGGGTGGCAGCGCGGCGGCGAGCACCGGGCCGTCGGCGGAGGGCAGCAGCAGCACGGCGCGCACGTCGAGCAGGCGGGAGACTTCCGCGCAGATCGCCTGCATCAGTTCCTCGCGGGTGACGGCGGCGGTAAGCTGGCGCGAGAAGCTGGCGAGCGCGGCGTTCTGGCGCGCGCTCGATCCCGCCAGATCGGCCTGCGCGCGCACTCCGGCGGCGAACTGGCTGGTGACGATCGCGACGCCCAGCAGCACGAGGATCGAGATCACGTTCTCGGGATTGCTGACCGTCAACGTGCCGGTGGGCGGCAGGAAGAAGAAGTTGTAGGCGAGGCTGGAGGCGAGGCCCGCGAACAGCCCCGCGCGCAGCCCGAACGTCGCCGCCGCGAACATCACCGGGACAAGGAACAGCAGCGCGATATTGCCGAGATCGAGCGCTTCAAGCAACAGCCGCCCGATCACGGCCATCGTCGCCACCATCAGCAGCGACCAGAAATAATCGACCGGGTTTCCCCATTTCCCGCGCCGCCGCTGCCGTTCCCTGCGGCCGGGCACGGTGTCCTCGCCCGAGGGCAGGACATGGACCGCGACATCGCCCACCGAACGCACCAGCCGGTCCACCACCGAACCGTGGCGCATCTCGAACCACCAGGAGCGGCTCGACTTGCCGATGACGATCTGCGTCGCCCGCGCCTCGCCCGCGAACTGGCGCAGGCCCTCCACCACGTCGGCTGCGGGAATGCTGGCGGTCGAGGCGCCCAGCCGGGTGGCGAGCGCCAGCGTGTCCGCAAGCTGGCGGCGCTCCTCGTCGCTGAACTGGCGGTGGCGCTGGGTCTCGATATGCACGGCAGTCCACGGCGCCCTCAAGGCGTCCGCCATGCGCTTGCCCGCGCGGACCAGCCCGGCGGCGTGCGGCAGCTCGCTCACCGCGACAACGATACGTTCCCCGACGGCAAAACTGCCAGCCAGCGCATTGGCCCGCACATGCTCCAGCATCTGCGCATCGACCGCCTGCGCCGCGCGGCGCAGCGCCAGTTCGCGCAGGGCCGTGAGATTGGATTTGGAAAAGAAGTGGCCCAGCGCCCGCGTCGCCTCGTGCGGGATATAGACCTTGCCGTCCTTCAGCCGCTCGATCAGTTCGTCGGGCGGAATGTCGACGACTTCGATCTCCGCCTGTTCGAGGATGGAATCGGGCACCGTCTCCCGCACCCGCACCCGGGTGAACGAGGCGACGACATCGTTCAGGCTCTCGACGTGCTGGATGTTGATCGTGGAATAGACGTCGATCCCGGCGTCGAGCAGTTCCTCGACATCCTGATAGCGCTTGGGATGGCGGCTTCCCGGTGCATTGGTGTGGGCAAGTTCGTCCACCAGCACCAGTTGCGGAGCGCGCGCGAGAATGGCGTCGATGTCCATCTCGCCGAGGCTATGGCCCTTGTGCTCGACATCGCGGCGCGGGATCACTTCGTGCCCTTGCACCAGCGCCTCGGTTTCGCGCCGGCCATGAGTCTCGACGACGCCCACCACCACGTCCACCCCGGCATCGCGCCGCTGGTGGCCCTCGGTCAGCATTTCCCAGGTCTTGCCGACACCGGGCGCGGCGCCGAGGAATACCTTCAGGCGGCCGCGGCCTTCCTGCGCGGCAGCGCGCAGGAAGGCTTCCGGAGAGGGTCTGTCGTTTTGAGTCACGGGGTCTGCTTAGCGCCGATACCGTCCAGTCGTCGATTGAGTTCGAACACGTTTACGCGCGGTTCGCCGATGAAGCCGAGCAGCGGCCGCTCGACGCTCTCTTCCACAAGGCGGCGGACGGCGGCGGGGTCGAGACCCCGCACCCGCGCCACGCGCTCGACCTGATAGACGGCCGCCTCGGGTGTGATATCGGGATCGAGACCCGAACCCGAAGTGGTCACAAGATCGGCGGGGATCGGCTTGCCGGGTTCAGCCGCCTGCATCGCGGCGACCTGATCCTTCACGCGGTCGTGCAGGACTTGCGAGGTCGGACCGAGGTTCGATCCGGACGAGGCCAGCCCGTCATAGCCCTTGCCCGCCGCCGAAAGGCGCGTCTGGAAATAGCGCTCCGAGGTGAAGGCCTGGCCGACCACGGTCGAGCCGATCACGCGCCCGCCTTTTTGGCCGCTTTCCCGAACGAGGCTGCCGTTCGCCTGACTGGGGAAAAGCAGCTGCCCCACGCCGGTCATCGCCAGCGGATAGCCGAGGCCGAGCAGTGCAGCGAACAGCCCGGTCATGACGATCGCGGGGCGAAGGGATGAAGTTATATCGTTGGTCATTGTGTATCTCCTTGGCCGGAGCCAAATTCCTTGCAGTCGCCAGGAACACCTGCGCCCGCCCCCTTCGTCACCCTGAACTCGTTTCAGGGTCCATTTCGCCGTTCACACCGCCGGTCGATCGGCGCGATGGATCCTGAACCAAGTTCAGGATGACGATGAGGAAGGGCGCCGCGTTCCGAAGGCCTGCTCCCTTACGCCAGCCCCAGCCCGTTCACGGCCAGGTCAATGAGCTTGATGCCGATGAACGGCGCGATCAGGCCGCCGAGGCCGTAGATCGCCAGGTTGCGCGCCAGCAGCGGACCCGCGCCCATCGGCTTGTACTTCACGCCCCGCAGCGCCAGCGGCACGAGGCAGGGAATGATCAGCGCGTTGAAGATGATCGCCGAAAGGATCGCGCTCTGCGGGGTCGCGAGGCCCATCACGTTGAGCACGCCCAGCCCCGGATAGAGCACGATGAACATGGCCGGGATGATCGCGAAGTACTTGGCGACGTCGTTGGCGACCGAGAACGTGGTCAGTGCCCCGCGCGTCATCAAGAGCTGCTTGCCGAGGCCGACAACCTCGATCAGCTTGGTCGGATCGCTGTCGAGATCGACCATGTTGCCCGCCTCGCGCGCGGCCTGCGTGCCGGTGTTCATGGCGACGCCCACGTCAGCCTGCGCAAGAGCGGGCGCATCGTTGGTGCCGTCTCCGCACATGGCGACGAGCTTCCCGCCCTGCTGCTCCTTGCGGATCAGCGCCAGCTTGTCTTCGGGCGTGGCTTCGGCGAGGAAGTCGTCCACGCCCGATTCCGCCGCGATCGAGGCAGCCGTCAGCGGGTTGTCGCCGGTAATCATCACCGTGCGGATGCCCATCTGCCGCAACTCGCCGAAGCGCTCGCGAATGCCCGCCTTGACGATGTCCTTGAGGAAGATCGCACCCAGCAGGCGGCCGTCTACGGCCACGGCAAGCGGGGTGCCGCCGGCGCGGCCGATCTCGTCAGTCACGCGGCGCAGTTCGGTGGCGGCAGCGGTCGTCCCGGCCTCCGGATTGGCGCGAAGGATCGCCTGCACCGCACCCTTCTGGATCACCCGGCCGCCCGTGTTCACCCCGGAGATACGGGTCTGCGCGGTGAAGGGGATGACCTCCGCGCCTTCGGGCAGCACGGCCGTGGTCAGGCCGAACTTCTCGCGGGCGAGGACGACGATCGAGCGGCCTTCCGGCGTCTCGTCGGCGAGGCTGGCCATCAGCGCGGCTTCGGCCAGTTCGCTGATGTTCACGCCGCCCACGGACCGGAATTCGGTGGCCTGGCGGTCGCCGATGGTGATCGTTCCGGTCTTGTCGAGCAGCAGCACATCGACGTCGCCCGCCGCCTCCACCGCGCGGCCGGACTTGGCCAGCACGTTGAAGCGCACCAGACGGTCCATACCGGCAATGCCGATGGCCGAAAGCAGCGCCGCGATCGTGGTCGGGATCAGCGTGATGAGCAGCGCGGCGAGGATCGAGACCGGCACCGAACCGCCCGCATAGCTGGCAAAGCCCGGAATGGTCGCCACCGCGATCAGGAAGATGATCGTCAGGCCGACGAGCAGCAGGGTCAGCGCGATCTCGTTGGGGGTCTTCTGGCGCTCGGCGCCTTCGACCAGCGCGATCATGCGGTCGAGAAAGCCCTGCCCCGGATTGACGGTGACGCGCACGCGGATCTCGTCCGAGATGACACGGGTGCCCGCAGTCACCGCCGAGCGGTCGCCGCCCGCCTCGCGGATGACGGGCGCGGATTCGCCGGTGATCGCGGCTTCGTTGACCGAGGCGACGCCGGAGATGACTTCGCCGTCCGAAGGGATCAGGTCGCCGGTCTGCACCAGCACCACGTCGCCTTTCTTCAGCTGACTGGCGGGCACGTCGTCGAACCGTGCGCCGTCACCCTTGAGGCGCTTGGCGGTCAGTTCCGCCTTGGTGGCGCGCAGCGAAGCCGCTTGCGCCTTGCCGCGCCCTTCGGCCAGCGCCTCGGCAAAAGTGCCGAACAGCACCGTCAGCCAGAGCCATACGACGAGCTGGAGCTTGAAGCTCGCGGCCAGACCGTCATGGCCGACGATCAGCAGCACCGTCAGCAGCACCGCGACGACGGCGGTGGTGAACATCACCGGGTTGCGGATCAGTTCCCGGGGATCGAGTTTGCGGAAGGCGTCTCCGATCGCCGGAACGATCAGGTCTGCCGTGAAGAGAGATTTGGTTTCGGAAGCTTTTGCAGGCCGGGCCATGTTGCAAGGTTCCTTAGAAAAGCTGGCCACGGATCATCGCGAGATGATCGGCGATGGGACCGAGCGCGAGGCTGGGCAGGAAGGTCAGGCCGCCGACGATCAGCACGATGCCGATCAGCAGGCCGGTCCAGAGCGGTCCCGTGGTGGGGAAACTGCCTGCGGTCTCCGGCGTGTACTTCTTGGCGGCAAGGCTGCCTGCCACGGCCAGCATCGGGATGATGATGAAAAAGCGGCCGATCCACATGGCCACGCCCAGCATGCCGTTGTAGAACGGCGTGTTGGCGGAAAGTCCCGCGAAGGCGGAGCCGTTGTTGGCGACGGCGCTGGTGAAGGCGTAGAGGATTTCCGAGAAGCCGTGCGGCCCCTTGTTGAGCGGTCCGGCAAGACCCGCAGGCAGCACCGAGGCCACCGCGCTCATGCCCAGGATCGTCAGCGGCAGCACCGCGATCGCCAGCACGGCCAGCTTGACCTCGCGGCTCTCGATCTTCTTGCCGACATATTCGGGTGTGCGTCCGACCATCAACCCCGCCACGAAGACAGCGAGGATGGCGAACAGCAGGAACCCGTAGATGCCCGCGCCGACGCCGCCGATAACGACTTCGCCAAGCTGCATGTTGAACAGCGGGATCATGCCGCCGAGCGCCGTGAAGCTGTCATGCATGGCGTTGACCGCGCCGCAGCTCGCCGCCGTGGTGACGACCGAGAACAGCGACGATGCGGCAATGCCGAAACGGACTTCCTTGCCCTCCATGTTGCCCCCGGCCACGCCGAGGTGATGGAGCACGGGATTGCCTGCCGCCTCCTGCCAGTAGGTCACGGCGGTTCCCGCGAGGAACAGCGCCATCATCGCCGCCAGGATCGCCCAACCCTGGCGCGTGTTGCCCACGGCCTTGCCGAACGTATAGGTCAGCCCCACGCCGATCGCGAAGATCGACAGCATCTGCACGAGGTCGGTCAGCGCCGTCGGGTTCTCGAAGGGATGGGCCGAGTTGGCGTTGAAGAACCCGCCGCCGTTGGTGCCCAGCATCTTGATCGCCTCCTGCGAGGCGACGGGGCCGAGCGCGAGCGTCTGCTTCACGCCTTCCAGCGTGGAAACGTCCACCGAGGCGGCCAGGGTCTGCGGCACCCCGCTGGCGATGTAGAACAGGGTGAGCGCGATGCAGAGCGGCAGCAGCAGGTACAGCGTCACCCGCGTCATGTCGGCCCAGAAATTGCCGATGCCCGATGCGCTACGGCGTGCGAAACCGCGAAACAGCGCGAAGGCCAGCGCAATGCCGGTCGCCGCCGAGAGGAAGTTGTGAATGGTCAGCGCCAGCATCTGCGACAGGTTCGACATCGTCGATTCACCGCCATAGCTCTGCCAGTTGGTGTTGGCGCCGAAGCTGATCGCCGTATTGAACGAAAGGTTCTCGCTCAACGCGCCGTAGCCCAGCGGATTGAGCGGCAGCAGCGCCTGCGCGCGCAGCAAAACGTAAGTGAGCAGGATCAGCACGGCGTTGAAGATCAGCATGTGCACGGCGTAGCGGCGCCACGACTGGTCCTCTTCGGGATCGATCCCGGAAAGCCGGTAGAACCCGCGCTCGACAGGCCCGAACACCGCATGAAGCGGCGTGCGGCGCCCTTCGTAAAGCGCGTGGAGCCACAGTCCCATCGGCTTGGTAAGCGCCAGCAGAATGCCGACGAAGGCCGCAATCAGCAGCCATCCCTGTAGGGTCATTGGGGCGCGCTCCTAGAAGCGTTCGGGCCGTGCGAGCACGGCAACGAGATAGACGAGAAGGCCGAGCGCGGTGAATCCCGCCAGCCAGAGGTCGATGGTCATGTCCGGCTGCCCCTCACGCCTTGTTGCACAGGCCGACATAGCCGAGGCTAGCCGCCAGCAACGCGAGGGTCAGGCCGATCCAGAGGATGTCCTGCATGGGTATTGCTCCTGCAAGCTCACGTCGCGGGAGGCGCGGCATGAGTCGAATGCAGCAGACCCATTAGGATAATCCGCCGTTGAAATTCGAGACGAGCTGTTCGGCGAAGGCGTAGTATTTGCATATGATTCATCGTTTGCTTCAGCATTTGAAGCAGCGTTGGATTTCGTGTTTCGACTTCGCCGCGCAGGCGCTATCGGAGCAGCGATGTTCATGCCCCCCCATGAAGCGCCGCCCAACGCCCTGTCCCGCGCCGCCGCCCTGCTCGAAGAGGATGCGGATCACCGGGTCTTGCGCCGCCTGCGCACCGTCTCGCGGTTCCATGCGCCGCGCCCCGGCGTGCCGTGCCGGATCGGCGTGGCCGTGGATGTCGAGACGACCGGGCTGGACAATACGTCCGACCGGATCATCGAACTCGCCGTCCAGCGCTTCCGCTTCGACGACGCCGGGCGCATCGTGCAGGTCGGCCAGCCCCGCGTCTGGCGTGAAGACCCCGAGCGCCCGCTCGATCCGCGCATCACCCAGCTGACGGGCCTGACCGACGAGATCCTGAAGGACCAGGCGATCGACGAGGAAATGGCCGTCGAGATCCTCGGCTCGGCGGACCTGATCGTTGCGCACAATGCCGCGTTCGACCGGCCCTTCATCGACCGGCGCCTGCCCGCCCTTTCCGGCAAGGCCTGGGCCTGCTCGATGGCCGAGCCGGACTGGCTCGAACTCGGCTTCGACGGACGGGCGCTGGGCTATCTGGTCTCGCAATGCGGATGGTTCTTCGAGGGCCACCGCGCGGAGAACGATATCCTTGCCCTGCTCTACCTGCTGGCGCACGACCTGACCGACGGCCGCACCGTGCTCACCGACCTGCTCGCCCGCTCGGAGCGGCCCAGCTACCGGGTGAACGCGGTGGACGCGCCGTTCGAGGCCAAGGACCGCCTCAAGGCACGCGGCTATCGCTGGAACGCGGCGATGCGGTTCTGGTCGAAGGAAATCGCCGAAGCCGAGCACGAGGACGAAGCGGCCTGGCTGGCGGCCGAAGTCTACACCGGCCACGACAGCCCCGCGTTCTTTCCGGTGACTGCCAACGATCGCTACAAGGGCGCATGACCGTTCAGGATTGCCAGCCGGAGCACCGGGCACTTATGGCTGCGATCCATCCATCTATCCGGCGGGAATCCTTCCGATGCTGCGTTACGTCATTCCAGCCCTCCTCGCGACTTTCGGCACCGCGCTTCCGGCAGAGGCCGAGGAGCGGCTCAGCATCGACATCTACGCGATCCCGTCCCGCCCCATCGTCGATGCCGTGAAGAAGGCCAGCCGCGACCTTGCCGGGCGCGGCATGACGACGTTCTTCGCGAAAGGCCAGGCGCCCCATGTCACGCTCTACCTCACCCAGTATCCGGCGGATGCCGCACCCCGGCTGAAAGCCGCCGTGGCCGCCGCCGCGAAAGACTGCAAGGCGATCCCGCTGACCGTCCGCGGCACCGAGCTTACGGCTTCCAACTGGCTGTTCCTGCATGTCGAACGCAGCGCCGACCTGCAACGGCTGGCGGACCTCGTGACCCTCGCGGCCGAGCCGCTGCGTGATCGCACCGTCACGCCGCCCGGCTGGATGAGCGCCTATCCGGCCAAGCTCCCTGCCTTCGAACGCTACGGCTCGCCCAACGTGTTCATGCAGTTCGAACCGCACCTGACCCTGCTCGCCAACGAGAGCAACCCCGCGCTTGCCGGGTTCATGGCCGACGTGCAGCGCACCCCGCCCGCCGCGACCGGCGCCGTGGAAGGCATCGGCATCGGCCTCGTCGACGGTGACGGGCAACTGGTGAAGACCCTGGCCGAGTTCCGCTGCACCGGCGGCGCCTGACCTCACCCCACCGGCGTTCCCACAATACCATTGCGTTTCAGAAGGCTGGAGGCATAGTCTCCCCATAAAGCCGGAATGAAAAGGGCATGAGGACGTGGAGAGCGAAAACGATACCGCGATGTCGTTGACCGAGATCGCCTCGGACCCGCGCTACCGCGAACTGGTCCGCCGCCGCGCCCGCTTCGGATGGATTCTGACCGGGGTGATGCTGGTCGTCTTCTTCGGCTTCATTCTGGTGATCGCCTTTCGCAAGGACCTGCTGGCCCGGCCGATCGGCGATGCGACGACGACCTGGGGCATCCCCGTCGGCCTCGGGGTGATCCTCGTGGGGATCGTGCTCACCGGCCTCTACGTCCTGCGCGCGAACCGCGATTTCGACCCGATGGTAGAGGCGATTTGCAAGGATGCCGCGAAGTGAGGGGCGGTCTCGGCGCCGCTGCGCTCGCTCTGGCCTGCTGCCTTCCTTTCCCCGCCCTTGCCGATGCCCTGACCGGACAGACGCAGCAACAGGCCACGAACTGGCCCGCGATCCTGATGTTCGGGGTCTTCGTCCTCGCCACCCTCGGGATTACGCGGTGGGCCGCCAGCAAGACCCGCACGACTGCGGACTTCTACACAGCAGGCGGCGGCATCACCGGCTTCCAGAACGGACTGGCGATCGCCGGCGACTACATGTCGGCGGCCTCGTTCCTCGGCATTTCGGCGCAAATCTTCGCCGACGGCTATGACGGCCTGATCTATTCGACGGGGTTCCTGGTCGGCTGGCCGATCATCCTGTTCCTGCTGGCCGAGCGCCTGCGCAATCTCGGCCGCTACACTTTCGCCGACGTCGCCTCGTTCCGCTTCGCCCAGACCCCGGTGCGGCTCTTCGCCGCCTCCAGCACGCTGGCCGTCGTGCTGTTCTACCTGATCGCGCAGATGGTCGGCGCGGGACAGCTCATCAAGCTGCTGTTCGGGCTGCCCTATTCCTATGCCGTCGTGATCGTCGGCGTGCTGATGACGCTCTACGTCCTGTTCGGCGGCATGATCGCCACCACCTGGGTCCAGATCATCAAGGCGGTGCTGCTGCTGGGCTGCGCCACGCTGATGGCTTTCGCCGTGCTGGCGAGCTTCGGCTTCTCTCCCGATGCCCTCTTCGCGCGCGCGGTCGAGGTGAAGACAGCCCTGGCGGTCGATGCCGGAGCCGATCCGGCGACGGCGGCGGCCAAGGGGCGGTCGATCATGGGGCCCGGCAACTTCATCAAGGACCCGGTCTCGGCGATCTCCTTCGGCATGGCATTGATGTTCGGGACGGCGGGCCTGCCGCATATCCTGATGCGCTTCTTCACCGTTCCCGATGCCAGGGCCGCTCGCAAGTCGGTGCTCTGGGCCACCGGCTGGATCGGCTATTTCTACATCCTGACCTTCATCATCGGCTTCGGCGCGATCGTGATGGTCGCCACCGAAGCGACCTTCCTCGATCCGGCGACGGGCGCCCTGCGCGGCGGCGGCAACATGGCCGCACTCCATCTCGCCGATGCGGTCGGGGGAGACCTGTTCCTGGGCTTCGTCTGCGCAGTCGCCTTCGCGACGATCCTTGCCGTCGTCGCCGGGCTGACCCTGGCCGGAGCCTCCGCCGTCAGCCACGATCTCTACGCCTCGGTCCTGCGCAAGGGACAGGCGAGTTCCGCGGACGAACTGCGGGTATCGCGGCGGACGGTGCTGGTGCTCGCGGTCGTCGCGATCCTGCTCGGCGTCCTGTTCGAGAACCAGAACGTCGCCTTCATGGTCAGCCTGGCCTTCGCGCTGGCTGCTTCGGGCAATTTCCCGGTGCTGCTGCTCTCGGTGCTGTGGAAGGGTTGCACCACGCGCGGGATCGTATGGGGCGGGTCCATCGGGCTGACCCTGGCGTTGGTGCTGACCGTGCTTTCCCCCGCGGTCTGGGTGTCGGTGCTGGGCCACGACAAGGCGATCTTCCCCTTCACCTCGCCGACGCTGTTCTCGATGCCGCTCGCCTTCTTCACGATCTGGATCGTGTCCCGGCTCGACCGCAGCGGCCGTGCGGCTGTCGATCGCGCGGGCTATCTCGAACAGCGCGTCCGTTCCGAAACCGGGATCGGTGCCGCCACCGCCAGCACGCACTGACCCCGCTTCCCCCGCAGCGCTGCGCCGAGGGGCTTGCCCGCAAGGGAGAAAATCATGCTACGGTGGGCCTGATCGGCAACGGACGGCACCTGCATTCATGATGAAGCGTTTCACATCGGCATCCTCGACCGCCCTCGGCGCGGCGCTCGCGCTCATGGCGCTGCCCGGCTCCGCCCTGGCGCAGGAAAGCGTCGAGCGGCTGATCGGCCATGTCGCCCCCGGCGAGGACGGCGGTGCGCAGGTGGACGTGCGCCTGCTCAACACCGGCACCGCTGCCGTCACCGCCGAACTGCCCGAAACCGTCGAGGCCCGGCTTTCCCGTCCCGGCGCCTTCGGCCGGGGCCGCACCGTCACCCTGCACCGCGACACCGCGACGCCCGCCGCGCTCCCCGTCGCACCCGGCAGCTTCGCGAGCGCCCGCTACCGGCTGGCGGCACCCGACGTCGCCGACGGCGCGCTGCTCTCGGTGCCCGGCTGGGGCGGCCAGTCGGTAACGCTGGCCGTGGCTCCGGCTTCCACCCCCACGGCATCCCCGAATGCAGCGGAAGTCAGGGTCGCCACCGCCGATCCCGCACCAACGCAAGTTCCCGCCACGCCGCCGCCGAGCGACCGCACCGTGGGCAATGCCTTCATCGAGAACATGAGCGCCTACGAGCCGATCTACGCCGTCTACGGCCCCGGCACCGACGACGAGGCGCGCATCCAGCTCAGCTTCAAGTACCAGCTGTTCGGCAGCCTCGCGCGGGCGGACCGGCCCGCGCTGGGCGACGGCCTCTACTTCGCCTATACCCAGCGCATGTTCTGGGACCTCGGCGCGAATTCCTCGCCGTTCCGCAACATCGATTTCCAGCCCGAGGTGTTCTACATCACCCCGCCCAAGGCCCTGTCGGACAAGACCACGGTCAGCGCGCAAGTGGGGCTGCGACACGAATCGAACGGGCGCGACGGGACCTCATCCCGCAGTCTCAACACCGTCTACCTTGCCCCGGCGGCAGCCTTCTCGCTGGGCGGCGATCTCCGCCTGACGGTGGCCCCGCGCGCATGGTTCTACGCCGGCGACCTTTCGGACAACCCGGATATCCGCCGCTATCGCGGCAATACCGGCCTGTTCGTGGAGATCGGCGAGGCGGACGGGCTGCGCCTGTCCTCGTCCAGCCGCTTCAACTTCGGCAGCGGCAAGGGCGCGATCTCGGCGGACCTGTCCTATCCGCTGCGCCGCCTGCTGGGCGGCGGCCCGGACTTCTACCTCTTCGCGCAGAGCTTCGCCGGCTATGGCGAGAACCTGCTGGACTACAACCGCCGCGTCACCCGCCTGCGCGTCGGCGTGGCCCTGGTGCGCTGACGCGAACGGTCCCTGCTGACAAACTCCGGGTGCGTCAGGTCTCGGCCAGTGTCAGGCCCGATGCCGGTAACGCGGGCGGTAGCTCTGCCGATACCAGTCCCGGCGTCAGGTCCGGTTCCCTGCCGACGCGATTGCGCCCGCCGCGCTTGGCCTCGTAGAGCGCGCGGTCGGCGCCATCAATCAGCGCCTGAGCATCCGCGCTTCCGGGCATGAGTTGGGCCAGCCCTATGCTCACCGTCACCCGCCCGCTCGGTGCAGGCGATGCAAGATGCATGTCCTCCACCGCCGCGCGCATACGCTCGGCCAGCGGCACCGACTGGTTCGCCTCGGTCCGGGGCAGGATCACGGCGAATTCCTCGCCGCCGTAGCGCGCCACCAGATCGCTGCCGCTCCTCGCGCAGGCCTGGAGCGCCGAGGCGACGCTGCGCAGCCGCACATCGCCGACCGGGTGGCCGAGATGGTCGTTGAGCAGCTTGAAATGGTCGATATCGATCATCAGCAGCGCCAGCGGCGTCCGGTCGCGCTGCGCACGCAGGACTTCGCGCTGGAGCACCTCGTCGAACAGCCGCCGGTTCGCCACCCCCGTCAGCGCATCGTTGTGCGACAGGTGGGTCAAGCGATCCTGCTCGT
>PJTY01000386.1_pt1 | contig 23420 bp, 18 predicted proteins | sample 1512121 | NCBI WGS metagenome assembly PJTY01 (sample SAMN08177680, study PRJNA422409) | Soil metagenome, whole genome shotgun sequencing project. | isolation source: Soil enriched (2) on filter paper: alkali lignin treatment | place: USA: Madison | collected 2015-01-15 | reverse complement strand
TGCGCTGGCAGACCGGAAAGGGCATCGCCGTCGATCTCTATGGCGATAATCTGACCGACAGGCGTTATGCGGTCTATGCCTTCAATGCCGGCCCCGGGATCGGCAATGCCTATCAGCTTGGCCGGGGGCGTGAACTGGGTGTGCGACTGAGTCTGAGCTACTGACGCCCATGTCTCCGACAGCCCTGCGGCGATGGTCCGGTCTGCATCGCTGGTCCTCGCTTGCCTGCACCGCGTTTCTGCTGTTGCTCTGCGTGACGGGGCTGCCGCTGATCTTTCATGACGAGATCGATCAGTGGCTGGAGCCCCGCAGCATGGCGCGGCAGGCCGGGCCGCGGACACTCGAGGAACTCGTTCAGGCCGGGAGCAAGGTCCGCCCCGATCGCGTGGTCCAGTTCATCGTGTGGGAACCGGCGACGCCAGACCGGCTGATCCTGTCGATGGGCACAAGCGCCACGGCCTATCCATCCACCAATGTCAATGTCGTGCTCGATCGGGCATCCGCACGCCCACTTGACGAGACTGCCGGCGGCGGCCTCATGGACTGGGTGCTGAAGCTGCACGGGCAATTGCTGATCGGGCCTGCAGGGCCTCCGGTTCTGGGCCTGGTCGCGCTGTCGTTCTTGCTGTCGGTGGTTTCCGGCGTGGTGCTCTATGCGCCGTTCCTGAGGCGCTTGTCGTTCGGAACGATCCGACAGGAAAAGGGTGAGCGGACCCGGCGGCTCGACCGGCACAACCTGCTGGGAATTGTACTAGCAGGCTGGTTGCTGGTCGTCGGCGGGACGGGCTGGGTGAACGCCTGGGGCGGCTATATCTTCCAGATCTGGCGGTCCTCCGCCATGATGCCGGTGGCCGATGGACAGGCAGTGCCACGGCCCGCCATCTCGCCGCAGCATGCGCTGACCCGGGCCATGATCGCGCTGCCGGGCAGTGAGCCGGCCATCATCGCCTATCCGGGATCGTTGATGGCGGATGCCCGCCACTATGCGGTGTATCTGCGCGGACGCAGTGCGATCGACAGCCGCCTGATGAAAGCGGCGCTGGTCGATGCGCGGACCGGCGGCTTCACTGCGGCGCCGTCCACGCCCTGGTACATCGACATGTTGCTGCTGGCCCAGCCGCTGCACTTTGGCGATTATGGCGGGATGACGCTCAAGCTGGTGTGGGCCGTGCTCGACCTGCTGGCGATCGCGGTGCTCTGGACCGGGCTGCGTCTGTGGTGGCGGCCGAGGGCGCAGCGGACATGATGCGCACTTTTGGCGTGCCTCTGCTCTGCACCGTCCTGACGATGGGCGGCCTGCTCCTCGCGCTGGCAAGCGACGGACCGATGGAGACGATCGGCGTGGCGGGCGTGGCAACGCCTTTGCTGCTGCTCGGCTGGAAACTTCGATGAAGAATGGAGACAGGACAATGACAGACGCCGCGACGGCAGACCCGACATCCACCCTTGCAGGAGTGCCGGAGACCTTGCTCATTACACTCGCTGCAAGATTGATGGCGAACCGGCAAAATCCCGACCTACACTTTACGGATACTGCAGCGGAGGAGGTCGGCAATGCGATCGGCTTCGACCCGGCGCGTTTCTCAAACGACAAGGCCAGCATGCGTGGTTGCGTGGCCCGTGGCCAGTGGTTCGACCGCGTCGTCTCACGTTTCCTGGCTGCGCATCCCGATGGGCTTGTCGTCTCGATCGGCTCTGGCCTCGATACGCGCGCCAATCGCATCAATTTGCCGGAACGTGCAGATTGGGTGGATAACGATTTTCCCGAGGTGATCGCGCTGCGCGAAGAGTATGTGCCTCCCCTGCCAAATGTTATCGCGATCGCAGCCGACGGGACCAACGTTGCGAGTTGGGCAGAACGAACCGCCTGGCGTGACGGACGCCCGGTCATGGTGATCGCGGAGGGCGTATCGATGTATCTTCAGCCGAAAGATGCGGAGGCATGGCTTCAGGGGCTTATCGCACAGGCCGGGATCCGTCGTTCGTCGCTGACCCTCGCGCTTGATCTGGCGTCCCCCCTGATGGTGCGCCAGTCGCATCGCCATCCCAGCGTATCGAAGACCGGAGCAAGGTTTGCGTGGGGCTTGAAGCGCCCACAGGATCTCGGCAAGCTTGGTGCCGGATTGCGTCTCGTTGAGACATTTGACATCGCCCGACAGTGCGGCCCCGCCGCATGGCTTGTTGCGAGTGCTTATCGAATGCTGACGCTCGGACATCCGGTATACAGCTGCGCTCTGTTTTCGACGTGAATGGTAGTGATCCGACACCATTCTCTGGACCACCCGGAGATAGCTAGAATCCCTGTCCTCTTCGGAAGATACGCCTGGTCAGGATATTGTCGTCACCGGTTTTCGCAGCGGCATCGAACAGGCCGTTCGGACCAGCAGGCTGGGGATCACTCTCGGGGATCTTATACCGAACGCCACCCCCAGACCCATCAGGTCGAGACCGGCTGGAACACCGTGACCGGAGCACAGGGGTGCCGCTGGGCGGCGGCGGCGACGATCTCAACGGCGATGGCCCCATCGATCCCGATCGTCTGGTCCGCATACCGGGCCTCTGCACCAAAATGTGACCGGAGATAAAACATCATTATCTCCGGTCGTGCATTTTCAGTTCAAAATTCCTTAGAACTGGAAGTTGACCGATGCCGAAAACGTGCGAGGAGCACCGAGATAGGCATAAGTCGTTGCGGTATTGCTGATACCTGCATCGTCGAAGGCGCCATAGTAGAACTTGTCGAACAGGTTGGTCACGTTGACCTGCACGAAGGTCTTGTCATTGAGGCCCAGGAAGCCGAGATTAAGGCGCGCATCGAGATTGACGACCGTATAGGCCGGGACCTTGGCGGCCCAGAGCTGGTTGCCCGAACTGTCGACCACGGCACTGTTGATGCTGTTGTAGTAACGCGATCCGGTCTTTTTCACTTCCACGCCCAGCGATGCCGGTCCGGCATGGCCTTCGACGCGCCCGCCGAAGCTGTAGTGCGGGACGCCGCCTTCCATCTTGTCCGCAGTCGCGGCGTAAGTCGAAGCGCCGGTTTGCACGTCGTCGCGGATCTTCGACCAGAGATACGAACCGAACAGGTAGGCGGAGATGTGCTTGTCGGGGCGGAACGACACGCTGCCGTCGATGCCGTAGCGGTCCACGGTGCCGAGGTTGGTATATGTCGAAGTCTGGGTGTCCGGGTTGTAGGCGGACGACAGGCGGTTGGAGAAGATCGTGTACCAGCCTGCCACCGATGCCTGGAATAGTCCCGAGCGATAACGCAGGCCGACGTCGAAGTTGTCGGTGGTCTCCGGCTTCGGGTCGGCCGAGCCGTCCGAATAATAGAACGCGTTGGTATAGAGGTTATCGGTGCCGGGAACCTGGAGGCCCTTCGAATAATTGGCATTCATCGACAGCGCCGGCGTGAAATCGTAAGTGAAGCCGACGTTCGGCAGGACCCGGCTATAGCTGAACACCTTGTTCTGCGGAGCGGCGTAAGTCGTCAGCGTGGCCTCGTAGGCCGCCAGGCTCTCGGCATCGGCAAGGCAGTTGACCGATCCGCTGTTGCTGTAGGTCACGCAGTTCTGCGTGAGATTGCGCCGGAAGAACGGTACGCGCAGGCCGCCGACGACGTGCAGCGAGTTGTCCACGAAGTCGCCCGAATATTCGCCCGAGACCTGGTGCAGGATCGCATAGGAGAGGCGGTCGCGCTTCTGGAGGACGTTGCCGTTCACGTCGGTCAGCGCACTGCCCGAATTGAAGTAGTTGGAGGCGAAGCCGTCCGCATCCAGATAGCCGAGTTCGCCGGTCTGGTGATGGCGGCCGCGGTCGTACGTATAGGCCACGCGAACGCGCTGGTTGTCCGAAAGGTCGTAACGCAGCGAGGCGATCACGCCGATGCGATAGGTTTCGGTCTGGCTGGGCGCAGAAAGGCGAACCGAGTCCAGAGTGTCGCCGTCGCCGTTGAGATCGACGCCGCCGAAATAGGGGGTGCCGCCGATGTAGCCGCTGGCGATCGTGCTGCTGTAACTGCCTTCCTTGGCCACGACGGTGCCGCCGCCGTTGGCGGAGGTGTACTGGAAGTAGGGGTCGACGCTCAAGGTCAGCTTGTCACTGAGGGTGAAGCGCGAATTGATCCGGATATTCGCGTTCTTCGAGGGGTTGTAGCGATATTCCCAGGCCGAACCGCAGGAACTGGCTGCATCGGCCACGCCTTCGGTGCCGGCGGGGATGGTGCAGCGCGCGACCGTATAGGCATCGCGCTCGCTGGCATTGGTGGGGATGCCGCTGGTGTTGGTCAGCGCCCAGTCCGACGCCATCGTGTTGTGGTTGACGTTGTAGTGGCCGGAAATCGAAATGAAATCGCCGTTGCTGCCAAGCGGCTGATAGACCTTGGCGTTGAACTGGGTCTTGTCGATCTGGCCGATACCGCCGTAAAGCGCGTCGTAGGTGTCCTTGGACGCGGAGAACCATGCGCGGGTGCCGGACGAATTGAGATCGCCGGTGTTGACCATGCCGAACACGCGCATCTTGCCGTAATCGCCGACAGTGCCGACCATGCGGGCGCCGAATTCATGGCTCGGTTCGATCGAGCGGTAGTTGACGGTCGAACCGGAGGCCGAGGCGGTCGGTGAATCGACGTCGGTGGTCCCGAGATTGACATTGACCTGTTCGATCAGTTCGGGGTCGAGTTGCTGATTGGTATAGAGCGCATAATTGCCGGTGTCGTTCAGCGGGATACCGTCGAACGTCTGGGAAATGCGGCTGTCGTCGAAACCACGGATCATCAGGCTGCCGCCCGAGGAACCGTAGCCGTCATAGCTCTGGAAATTGACGCCAGGGATCAGGTTGATGATCTCGTCGATCGACTGGCCGGGGGTTTCCCGGCCGATCACGTCCTTGGTCAGGACCTGCTTGGCCTTGGGCGTGTTGGGAATCTCGATACCGGCAATGTCGTTCTGGGTGCGGCCGGTGACGACGATTTCCGACTTCTCGAAATCGAGGGAGCCGGTGGACTGGGCGCGGGCCGGGGCGGAGCCGAGCGCGCAGGCAATCGCGAAGCTCGCCGCGGAGGCGACGAGAACGGAACGTTTCTGCATTGGATTTACGACCTCATTGGTGGTCCCCCGAAGGAACCTCATGGCTTCAGCATGCGTCTCCAAACTTCCGGAAGCACAATCGCCCGCCAACGGTCGTCTTCAAGCAGCCAGAGCGTCGCTGCTGCCGGAGACTTAATCGGCTTTATGTGACAGTGTCGAGACAGAAGGCGCCAAGTTTAATTGATAAAAACACCAACAATCCGGCAGTGAGGATTCCATGCAACGCCCGAATTCTGTGTATCTCCTATATTTCAACAGAGTTTCATCAATATTAAGCAGTATGCATAATCTGCAAACCGACTGCTACTTACAAGGAACTTCACTAAACCCCGAATCACGCCGATGCATTGTCTATGAGATTGCCAAACGCCCGGGCCACGGCATTGCGCTTTTTCCGCGCTTCGCCACGAACCTTGAAGCTCATGCCGCTTGATCCCCTCATTCCCTTTCGGTTTCAAGAAAGGCCTCGATCGCGGCGGCTGCGCGGGACCACGCCTGCTCGTATTCGAGCACGAAGTGATTGCGGCTGTCGAGTTGGACAAACCTCGAATGGGGAATGCCCGCCGCCAGCGACCGTCCCGACGAAAAGAGGAATGACTGCATCCTTGTCCGCATGGAGGACAAGGGTCGGCGTTGCCACCTGAGGCAGCATGTCCCGCACATCGATCGTCCCGAAGGCCTCCTGAAGCCGCACGGCATTTTCGAGCGATGCTGAAACCTTCTGGAGTTCGTTGAACCAGTCAGCCGCTTCGGGGGCATGTCGGGAAAGAAAAGTGAGGTGAAAATCTGCCGGAACGCGGGGTTGTTCCGCCCCCAGCCCGTGCGCGTCAGCGTCACCATCGCTTGGCCCGTCGCCACTTCATCCGGCTTGTCGCACAGCTTCCAGCCCAGTGCATAGCCGCCGTAGAGGACGAGCTTGCGCACGCGGCTAGGTCTTGTCGCCGGATTGGCGGCGGTGCCTTGCGGTCTCAGGAGGTTCCGCCGAGCGTCTCATCCGCACCGATCGCGCTGTAAACGGTCACGCGATTGGTGAGATCAGCCAGAATCGTCGCGATCCGCGTCTGCCGGTACGCATAAAGCGAGCGCTGGGCGACAAGGGCGTTGAGCCAGGTATCCGTACCCGCTCGGTACTGCGCATCGGCCAGATCGTAGCTTTTCTGCGCCGCCGCCACCAGCCGGTCTTGCGCGGCGCGTTGTTCGGTAATGGTGCCGCGCCGTGCCAGAGCGTCAGCCACGTCCTTGAAGGCCGACTGTACCGTGGCGCGGTAGATGGCGAGGTAGTACTCGCGCTGCGCCTTGGCATATTCGAGGTTGCCCTTGTTGGTGCCGCCCAGGATCGGCAGGCTGACGCTCGCGGTGCCGCTAGCGCTGAGCGCGCCGCCGGTGAACAGGTTTGACAGCGCCGTACTGGCCAGCCCGATGGCCGAAGTCAGCGAGATGGTCGGGAAGAAGGCCGCGCGGGCCGCACCGATCTGGGCGTAGGCACCCTTGAGCTGATGCTCGGCTTCCACCACGTCAGGACGGCGCAGCAGGACTTCGGAGGACAGGCCCGCCGGTACTTGCCCGATACGCCCGTCCAGCTCGGCAAGGGAAGCGGGCAGCAGGGTATCGTCGACCGGACCGCCGACCAGAAGTTCCAGCGCATTGCGGTCCTGCGCCACCAGCGTCGTCTGTGAGGCCACGTCGGCCTTCGCCTGTTCGAGGACGGTCTGGGCCGAAGCAAGGTCTCCGGCCGCCGTGAGGCCCGACTTCAGCAGGCTCTGGGTCAGTTTCACCGAGCGCGCGCCGCTGGCCTGGGTCTGCTCGGCAAGCGCCAGGAGATCGCGGTCGGAGGCCAGCGTGACATAGGCCGTGGCCACGTTGGCCACCAGCGTCAGGCGGGCAGAGCGATAGCCGGATTCGGTCGAGAGGTAGGTTTCCAGTGCCTCCCGGCTCTGGTTCTTGAGGCGGCCGAGCAAGTCGAGTTCGAAAGCGCTGGCTCCGACATTGGCATCGTAAGTCTGGGTGTCGGCTTGCGAGGACGTGAGGCCGCGCGTTCCTGTCGCGCTCACGTTCCCGGCCAGGGTCGGCAGCTGGTAGGAGCGCTCGACATGGTATTTCGCCCGTGCCGAAGTGACATTGGCGAGGCTGGCCTGGAGGTTCTGGTTGTTCGCCAGCGCCCGCTCGATCACGGTCTGGAGGCGCGGATCGGCGAACAGGGTGCGCCAGGGCATGCCCGCCTCGCCGGCTTCGGCCGGGGCATAGGCCGCGCCTTGCGGCCACTGCGCAGGCGTGGCCGCTTCGGGCTGGACGTACTTGGGCGCCATGTTGCAGCCGGCAAGAGCGGTGGCGGCGATAAGCAGCGGGATCAGGGTTCGACGCATCGACATGTTCCTCGATGAGGGTGCCCGGGACCCCGACCTGATGGGGTCCCGGGCTTCACCGGCGCGGGAGGGTGCGACTGTTCCGCGCCGGTGAAAGGGGAGTGGTGGGAAAGTCTCACGCCTCTCCTTCGGAGGGGATGCCCGGAACTTCGGCATTCGGCGCGGGCCGCAGGTCCCGGGCATTGTCGTCCTTGCCTCCTCGGTGGAAGAGCTTGGCAACGACGACGAAGAACATCGGCACGTAGAAGATCGCCAGTGCCGTCGCGGTGAGCATGCCGCCGAGCACGGCGGTACCGATGGCGATGCGGCCCTGAGCGCCCGCTCCGGTGGCGATGGCAAGCGGGATAACGCCGGCCATGAAGGCGATCGAAGTCATCATGATCGGCCGCAGGCGGACACGGGCCGCTTCCAGCGCTGCGTGGAGCATGTCCTTGCCGTCGCGCCAGGCCATCTCGGCGAACTCGACGATGAGGATCGCGTTCTTGGCGGCAAGGCCGATGGTGGTAAGCAGGCCGACCTGGAAGTAGATGTCGTTTTCCAGTCCGCGCACGGCCACCGCGATCACCGCGCCGATCACGCCCAGCGGGATGACGAGCAGCACGGCCAGCGGCACCGACCAGCTTTCGTAGAGCGCGGCAAGGCAGAGGAACACCACCGCGATCGACAGCGCGTAGAGGTAGACCGCCTGCCCGCTCGACTGGTTCTGCTGGTAGGACAGGTCGCTCCAGGCGTAGCTGGTGCCGGGTGCGAGCTTCTGCTGAAGCGCGACCATCTCCTGCATCGCGTCACCCGAGCTGTAGCCCGACCCGGCATCGCCCTGAATCGTGTAGGACGAGCGGCCGTTGAAGCGCGAGAGACTGTTTGGGCCGGTTTCCCAACCCATCGTCGTGAAGGCGGAGAAGGGAACCATCTTGCTGGTGCCGTCGCTGTTGGTGCCCGAAGTCGAGCGGACGAACCACTTGTCGAGATCGCTCGGCAGCATGCGCGAGGTCGCCTCACCCTGGACATAGACTTTCTTCACGCGCCCACGGTCGATGAAGTCGTTGACGTAAGTGCCGCCCCAGGCCGTGCTCAGGGTATCAGTGGCATTGCCGACCGAGAGACCGAGAACGGAAAGCTTGGCGTCGTCGTAGTGAACGTCGAACTGCGGCGTATCCGGCAGGGTCGAGGCACGGACTTGCGAGAGCTTGGGGTCCTGGTTGGCGGCGGCGATCAGCTTGTCGCGCAGGGCGACGAACTTCTCGCGGTCCATGTTGGTCGAATTGAGCAACTGGAAGGTGAAGCCGTTGGACTGGCCGAGGCCCTGGATCGCAGGCGGCGTCATCACGAAGACCTGCGCGTCGCGGATCTTGCCGAGCTTGGCCATGATGCGGCCGCTGATCGCCGCAGCGGTCTTGGTGGAATCCTTGCGCTCGTCGAACGGTGCCAGACTGGCGAAGCCCATGCCCGCATTCTGGCCCGCACCGTTGAAGCTGAAACCACCGATCGTGAAGCGCAGCGGCACATTGTCGCCCTCCGACTTGAAGGCTTCCTCGATCTGTTCGCGTACCTTGTCGGTCCGTTCGGATGTCGCACCGGCGGGCAGCTGGTAGACCACCATGACCTGGCCCTGGTCCTCGGTCGGCAGGAAGCCGGTAGGAAGGCGGGTGAAGACCACGACGAGGACGATGATCACCAGTCCGTAGACGACCAGCCAGACACTGCGACGGGCGATCAGCTTCTCGGTCGTATCGACATAGCGGCCGGTCATGCGGTCGAACCAACGGTTGAAGCCGCCGAACCAGCCGTCGATCCGGTTCTGGACCCGCTGAACCATGCCGCGCAGGCCGGTGGCGGGCGCGCGCTCGTGATCGTCATGCGCGCGCGGCTTCAGCAAGGTGGAGCAGAGCGCGGGCGAGAGGATCAGCGCCGTCAGCACCGAAAGCCCCATGGCCGAGACGATGGTGATCGAGAACTGGCGGTAGATCACGCCGGTGGAACCGCCGAAGAACGCCATCGGCAGCAGCACCGCCGAAAGCACGAGCGCGATGCCGACCAGGGCGGAACCGATCTCCTCCATCGAGCGCACGGTGGCGCGATAGGGACTGAGGCCGTCCTCGTGCATCAGGCGCTCGACGTTCTCGACCACGACGATGGCGTCGTCGACGAGCAGGCCGATGGCCAGAACCATGGCGAAGAGGGTCAGCGTGTTGATCGAATAGCCCAGCATCGCAAGGATGCCGAAAGTGCCCATCAGCACCACCGGCACGGCGATCGCCGGAACCAGCGTCGCGCGCCAGCTCTGGAGGAAGGCGTACATGACCAGAACGACGAGCACGATCGCGATCACCAGCGTCTCGATGACTTCGTGGATCGAGAGCTTGACGAAGTCGCTGGTGTCGCGGGCGTAGGCGATCTTGTAGCCGGCGGGCAGGTCCTGCGCGAGTTCGTCCACGCGGGCCTTCACGGCGGCAACGGTCTTGAGTGCGTCGGCACCGGAAGCCAGTTCGATGCCGATGCCCGAAGCGGGATGACCGTTGAGGCGGGCCGAAGTCGAGTAGCTTTCCTGCCCGAGTTCCACCCGCGCCACGTCCGAGAGGCGGACGACGGAGCCGTCCGTCAACGTCTTCACCACGATGTCGCGGAACTGCTCGGGCGTCTGGAGGCGCGACTTGGCCTTGACGACGGCGTTCAGCATCTGCCCCTTGGCCAGCGGCTCCGCGCCGAGCTGGCCGGCGGAAAGGTCCACGTTCTGGGCGGTGATCGCGCTGGTCACGTCGGAAGGTATTAACTGCCGCGCCACCAGCTTCGCCGGATCGAGCCAGATGCGCATCGCATATTGCGCGCCGAACACCCGCACGCCGCCCACGCCGTTCACGCGGGCGAGATCGTCCTGGAAGTTCGACACGAGATAGTCGGCTACGTCGCTGTCGGTGGTCTTGTCGGTCTCGTCATAGAGACCGACGACGAGCAACATGTCGGATGCGGACTTGGTGACGGTCAGGCCCTGCTGCTGCACCTGGGTCGGCAGGCGGGAGTTGGCCTGCTGGACCTTGTTCTGGACCTGCACCTGGGCGACGTCCGGGTCGGTGCCCTTGGCGAAAGTGGCCGTGACCGATGCCGAACCGGAACTGTCCGAACTCGACGAGAAGTAGAGCAGGTTGTCGATGCCGGTGAGTTGCTGCTCGATCACCTGGGTGACGGAGTTTTCCAGCGTCTGCGCCGAAGCGCCGGGATAGGTGGCGCTGACGGTGACGGAGGGCGGCGCGACGTCGGGATATTGCGCAACGGGCAGGCTCATGATGCCGGCGACGCCGGCCATCATGACGATGATGGCGATGACCCAGGCGAAGATCGGCCGGTCGACGAAATAGCGGCTGATGTTCATCGGATCAGTCGCCCAGCTTCACGGTCAAGGCCTTGACCCTGGCCCCGGCGCGGGCCTTGTCGGTGCCCTCGACGATCAGGCGGTCGCCCGCCTTGAGACCGCTGGTTATCAGCCATTTGTCGCCGATCGCCTGTCCGGTCGTGACCTTGCGCTGCTCGACCTTCCCCGAGGCATCGACGACAAGCGCCGTGCCGTTGCCCTTGGCGTCTCGGGAAATGCCCTGCTGCGGCGCAAGGATGCCGTTCTGCACCACGCCCTGCGGCGCGGAGACGTTGACGAACATTCCCGGCAGCAGAAGGCCGTCAGGATTGGGGAAGCGGGCGCGCAGGGTAACCGTGCCCGCCTGCGGATCGACATTGACCTCGCTGAATTCGATCGTGCCTTCGGTGGGATATTTCGTGCCGTCCTCCAGCGTGAGCGTCACTTTCGCGCTGCCCGGCAGCATGCTGCCCTTGGCGAGCGCGCTGCGCAGGCGCAGCAGGTCGGCGGAGGACTGGGTGATGTCCACGAAGATCGGATCGAGCTGCTGGATCGTCGCCATCGCATCGCTCTGGCTGGCGGTGACGAGCGCGCCCTTGGTCACGGAAGAGCGACCGATGCGCCCGGTGATCGGCGCCAGCACGCGGGTGAACTCCAGGTTCACGGCGGCGCTGCGGCTCGTCGCCTGATACTGGTGGACGGCGGCCTGCGCGGCGCGGGCCGCAGCGATCGTCTCGTCCCGGTCCTGCCCGCTCACCGCCTCGCTGTCACCCAGGGTGCGGTAGCGCTTGGCCTTTGCCTCCGCGCTGTAGAGCGTCGCCTGCGCGTTCTCCAGCTGCGCGCGAGAGGTGTCGAGCGAGGCGCGATAGAGCCTTGCGTCGATCTGGTAGAGCGGCTGCCCCGCACGGACCAGCGAGCCTTCCTCGAACAGTCGCGACTGGATCACGCCGTCCACCTGCGGGCGGACTTCGGCCACGGTCGTCGCCGCCGTTCTGCCCGAAAGCGTGGTCGAAACCGTCACCGGCTCGGCCCGTAGCGTGACCACGCCGACTTCGACGTCCTGCTGCGGCATGGCCTGTTGCTGGCCGCAGCCGCCGAGGGCCAGGGTCGTCGCCCCGAGTGTTGCCCACCCGAGCGTCGCCATCGAAAGCGCTGGGGCCATGGCGAGATGTTTGAAGGAATGGCGCAAGCGGGGGGCTCCTGTGCACGATTGCAGCTTTGGTCCTGCAATTGTGCGCCGCAGCACGGAACGGCAATCAACAGCGCGTATCGTCAAGTTGCCGCCGGTAGCCTATTGTTTCATCGTGTATCATCAGAGCAGACTTCACAGGGCAGCGCGTTTATGGCCTCTTTCATGATCCCGCAGAGCGATGCGCCGGAAGGCCGCATCATCGTCCTCGAAGACGATCCCGACATTCGCGAACTGATCGCCGCGCAGCTTTCGCGCGAGCCGCAGCGCGTGGATTCGGTCGGCTCGGTCGCGGAACTGCGGGTCTGCCTCGAAGGCGATCCGGTGGATCTGCTGATCCTCGATCTCAATCTGCCTGACGGCGACGGCCTCGACATCTGCCGGGACTTGCGTGCAGCCGGACACCAGGGCGCGATCATGATGGTCACCGCGCGCGAAGGCCCGATCGACCGCGTGCTCGGTCTCGAACTCGGGGCGGACGACTACCTGACCAAACCCTTCGAACCGCGCGAGTTGCTGGCACGCGTGCGCAACCTCCTGCGCCGCTCGCGCGTGTTCGACGGCGCGCAAGGCGCATCCGGAAACCGCCCCCGCCTCGCCCGCTTCGCGCGGCTCGGCCCATGGCGGCTCGACCTGCACCAGCGCCGCCTGGTGACCGGGGACGAGCGGCTGGTCATGCTCTCGTCCGCCGAGTACCGGCTGCTTTCGCGTTTCATAGAGGCGCCCAACCAGGTGCTTTCGCGCGAGGAATTGCTGCCCGAGCGTAGTGCCACCGTCGCCTTCGATCGCTCGATCGACATCCAGATCAGCCGTCTGCGCCACAAGCTGGCCAGCGAGCCCGGCGGGGACGAACTGATCCTGACCGTCCGCAGCGAAGGCTATGTCCTGCCCGGTCCCGTGGAGTTCGAATGACCGCCGAACCCGAACAACGCAGTGCCTGGAAGCGCTTGCGCGACTATCCTCGCTCGCTCGCGGGACGGCTGACGCTGGTTCTTTCGCTGGGCATGGCAATTTCGGCGATCCTCGCGCTCCAGGCCTCCGACAGCCTTGGCCATTACACGTTCCGCAGGGATCAGATCGACGCCGCTCTCAACAGCGCCGTCGATATCGCACATCGCTTCGACCAGAACCCCGAGCAGACGGCCGACCGGCTGTCGCGCGGCGTCATTCTGGGCGCGCACGATCCCAATCCCGCATGGCGCATGACCGCGCCGAATCCGGAGTTCTCACGTCGCCTGTCCGAACGCCTCGCCCGGCCTGCGCACGTGATGCCGCTGCTGAACGGCGAATGTTTCGTCCAGCTCACACGCTATCCCCATGCCGCGGGGATGAACACCGATCCGCTGCCCGATTGCTGGCTGATCCAGATCGATCGTGCCGATCCTCAGGGCAAAACGCTGAGCTATGTGGTCGATCTCTGGCCGGATCGAAGCTGGAACCGGCACCGCGTCGGGCCGCCCTATCTGGAACTGATCATCATCGCCGGGGCATTGCTGGGCCTGCTGGCCGCCAGCCTCGCCACTGCCCCCTTGCGCCGCATGGAGCGTGCGGCGCGCGCCTTTTCCCTGGTCGGCGAATTCGAACCGATCCCGGTCAAGGGGCCCAGCGAAGTGCGCGCCGCGCTGGAAACCTTCAACCTTGCGCAAGAGCGGGTGCGCGAAGGCCTGCGCGAACGCACGCAGATACTCGCCTCCGTCACCCACGATCTTCAGACCCCGCTCACTCGCCTGCGCCTGCGGCTAGAGCAAGTGGAGGACGAAACCCTGCGCGAACGGCTCGTCGCCGATCTTGCCGTGACGCAGCAGATGGTGCGCGATGGGCTGGACCTTGCCCGCAGCAGCGAAATCCGCGAGCCCTGGGCGGTGCTGGACATTGATTCCATCCTCTCCAGCATTGCCGAGGATGCGTCCGAATTCGGCCACCATGTGGCCTTCACCTCCGAATCCGGCGTGGAAGCGCGGGTTAAACCCAACGCTCTGGCCCGCGCTTTGGGCAATTTGGTGGACAATGCGCTGAAGTACGGCGGCAGCGCGGAATTGAGCTGCCTTCTCGAAGGCCCCGATCTGGTGATCCGCGTCGTTGACCAAGGGCCGGGCCTGCCGGAAGACGAACTGGCACTGGCATTCCAGCCATTTCGCCGCCTATCGTCCAGCAAAGGCAACGGCACCGGGATCGGGCTGGCCATCGCCCTTGCGCAAGTCGGCACTTTCGGGGCCACGCTCCGCTTGTGCAACGGCACGCAAGGCGGACTGATAGCCGAAATCCGTATTCCCGGCAGCGCCATACGGCATAGGAAAGACGGCCTCAGGGAGTAACCTGAGGGTTGCTTCGCCTGAAGGTGCAATGAAGTAAATTCTCTCAAGATTTACACAGATGCTCTTTTAAATTTCGCTACAGTCCGGAACGAAACTGGCGGGGAGGCATCTGACTATGGTGCTGTCGATGCGCTGAGGCGATGCCGGTCATCAAACCCAAGGCCCTGCTCGCCGACAAGGCTATGATGGCAACGTTGTTCCCGAGACCCTACTGATACAGGGCATTCTTCCGGTCATACCGCCCAAATCCAATCGCAGTGGGCCCTTTCCTTGCGACTTTCGCCGCTATCGGGATCGCAACCGCATTGAACGAATGTTCAGCCATCTCAAGCAGTTCCGCCGTGTGGCCACGCGCTACAACAAGACCGCTCTATCCTTCGCAAGCTTCCTCAACTTGGCCGCGCTCCGCAAATCGCTGCCTCACTTTGTCAACGCGATCTAGAGTCTTCCGGCCGTGGTCACGGTGACGGGGTGGGCGCGTCACCGGGTTTCATCAACGTGATCGGGGGCTTGTTGCCGATGGCACCCTGCGGCCGATCCTCGTTGTAGTACCTGCGCCACTCCTCCAACTTTCGCGGGCGTCTGCAAGCGTCAAGAACCAGTGAGTATTCAGGCACTCCGCCCGGAAGCGCTCGTTGAACGCTTCGATGAAGGCGTTGTCGGTTGGCTTCCCGAGCTCGAAACCATTACAAATTGCGCTGGGTTCGATACGATTTAGCGGCAGCAATTAAAACATGGCGCGGACGCCGAAGACCGCCGAAACGCCAGACACACCCTCGCCAGCTCCCCGAGCGAGATCCGCCGTTCCACCAAGCTTGCGCTCCCAATTGACGCCCACATAGGGCGCCAGCGATCGGTTACGCTCATAACGAAGACGGGCGCCCAGTTCGAGACGTTCGAAGCCTGCACCTACGCTCAGCGCCGGTACGTCCTGAAACGCGAAATCCACCTCGACCTCGGGTTCGACCACCAGCGACTGGGTGATGCGCTGCGTATAGCCTGCCTTGCCGCGCGCATGAATGTCGCCCTTGTTCGAGACGAGCAACTGGCCTTGCAAGTCGAACCAGTAGGGCGCCAGCCCCTCGATGCCGATCAGTGCGTAAGTGCGCTTCGGATCGGGGCGAAAATCCTGCCGCATGCCAAGTTGCAGATTGAACCATGGGTCCAGCGCGTGGCGCCAGTAGGCATTAAGTTCGATACGCTCGGCCCGCTCACCGAACGTGCCCTCACCTTCGCTGGCCAGCACGACCCGGTCGATATCGCCGCCATACCAGGCCTGCCCATCCCAGCCGAAGCCGTCGCCGCTTTTGCCGGTGCGAAATTCCAACTGGTCGACCTGAAGCGCAAAGGTGTTGAAGGTCATCTCCTTCAGCATCGCCACGCGCGAGGCCGCCATTCGGTCGGGCGCGAAGTAGCGTACGGCAGGAAAGTCTGTCGGAACCGGCGGCGGCGGGGCATCGCCCGGCTCGTCGGAAACGCTGCTTGCGGGCACGGCGTGGGTTGAGTGATCCATACCCTTCATGTCCTGCCCACTCATATCCATGCCGGACATGTCCATCTGGGAATGGTCCATCGAGGTATGATCCATACCGGCATGCTCGTCGACTTGAGGCGGCGCAGCGCCGGCCTCCTGAGCCTCCAGGGCAAACGGAGCACTGGCCAGCAGCAGGGAAGTGAGGATCGGGAAGAGCCGGGCCATCAGGTTGCTCCCTCCCGGCGCACCGTAACGACGCGCATCATGCCTGCGTGCATGTGCAACAGCATGTGACAATGGAAGGCCCAATCACCCTCGGCATCGGCAGTCAGATCGAACGATGCCTTGCCGCCCGGCAGCACGTTGACGGTGTGTTTGCGCGCGCGGTTCCCCGGCTCGCCGCTGACCAGTTCGAAGAAGTGGCCGTGAATGTGGATCGGATGCGGCATCATCGTGTCGTTGATGAGGTTGACTCGCACGCGCTCGCCAAGACGGAAAGGGATCGGCGCCGGGTTTGCCGACATCGCCTCACCGTCCATACTCCACATATACCGCTCCATCGCCGCGGTCAGATGCACGTCGATCTGGCGGCTCGGTACGCGGAGATCAGGATTGGGGTCTCGTGAGCGCAAGTCCGCATAAGTCAGCACGCGGTGATCGACGTTTTCCAGTCCGGTCGGGCGGTCAGCAAGCCGGTCCACGGGCATCGGCGAAAGCGTGGCGACGCCCGGCCCCATCTTCACGCCGGGCGCGACGGAAGGATCCCGCATGGACATGGAATGGCCGCTCATGGAACTGTTGGCGGGCTTGCTGAGGTCGATCACCCCGCCTTCGCCCATGTCCATGCCGTCCATGTCCATGCCCATGTCGCGCATGGTGAGAACGGGACGCTCGCGCAGCTTCGGAATTTCGCCGACAAGGCCCGGCCGCTGCGCCAGGGTCGCGCGGACGAGGCCGGAGCGGTCGATAGCCTCGGCAATCACGCCGTAGCTCTCCGCCGCACCCGGTTCGACGATGAAGTCGTACGTCTCGGCGATGGCGATCTGCACTTCGTCGGTTTCGATCGGCTGCACGGGATTGCCGTCCGCCGCCACCACGGTGAGCGGCAGGCCGGGGATCCGGAAGTTGAAGTTGGTCATCGACGAGGCGTTGATTACGCGCAGCCGCACCTTTTCGCCCGGTGCGAACAGGCCGGTCCAGTTCTCGGCATTGCCGTGACCGTTGACGAGGAAGCTGTAGGTCGATCCGGTCACGTCCGAGATATCGGTCGCGTCCATGCGCATCTTCCCCCAGGCAAGGCGGTCGGCCAGCGACTGGTCCTTGCCTGCCAGCAGCCCCGCCAGCGTCTGGCGCTGGCGGTTGAAATAGCCGCCCATCATCTTCAGGCGCCGCATCTGCTCGTGCGGATGGATCGGACTCCAGTCCGACAGTACCAGCACGTGCTCGCGGTCGCAGGCGATCGGATCGGAGCCGGCAGGATCGATCACGATCGGACCGAACAGCCCTTCCGCCTCCTGCATGCCGGAATGCGAATGATACCAGAACGTGCCGGAATGGGTGAGCGGGAACTCGTAGACGAACGTCTCGCCCGGATCGATGCCGGGGAAGCTGACGCCCGGTACGCCGTCCATCTGGAACGGCACCAGCAGCCCGTGCCAGTGGATCGAGGTCTGCTCCTTCAGGCGATTGGTAACGGCGATGCGCACCGTTTCGCCTTCCCGCAGGCGCAGCAGCGGCGCGGGCAGCGTACCGTTGACGGTCACTGCATGACCCCAACGCCCGCCGGTCGCGAAATGACTCTCACCGATCTGAAGCGCGATGGAGTTGCCGGAAAGAACCCCGGAATCGGTGCCGGCATGAACGATCCCCGGCGTACCGCTACGCGCCCATGCCGGGAACAGACCCGCCACACAAAAGCTGCCCGCGAAGGCGCCGCCAAGGGCCAGAAAACGTCTGCGTTGAAGCAGGGAGCGATGCAGACTGTCGTTCGGCGTCATGCAGACAATACGCCGCGATCACGCCTATCCCTCAAGTCCGAAAGAAGAAATCAGCGAGAAACGGAATTGCGACCGTCCCGTTCCATTTGCATTCGCTCGGCCGCATGGCGTAGGCTTCGGCCATAAACCAACGCCGGAGCTTTCATGATCGACCGTCGCCGTTTCCTCTCGTCCGCATCGGCGGGAGCCGCCGTCGTAGCGGCCGGGCCTGTACTTGCACGCGCATCCGCATCGCCGACGGGCTCGAACCCCGCTCTTGCCGCGTTCATGGATAAATACTTCAATGCCCAGGTCGATGCTTCGCCCGAGACTGCGACGCAACTGGGGCTGGACACAGGCACCCGCGCCGCTCTGAAGTCCCGCCTGACCATTCCCACGCGTGAGGAAGAGGAAAAGAGCCGCAATCTCGTCCGCACCGCCCACGCCCAGCTCTCCGCGCTTGACCGGGCTTCCCTGAATGCAAGGGATGCGATCTACTACGACACCGTGGCCGCGAACCTCGACGCCACCATCAAGACTTACGCCATCCCTTACGGCCAGGGCGGATGGCCGCAGATCTATCGCGTCAGCCAGGGCGGCGGTGCCTACCTCAATACCGGTGATTTCCTCGACAACCAGCATACGATCAAGACTGCCGCCGATGCGGAAGCCTATGTGTCGCGCGTGAACGACTTCGCCGATGTACTCGGTGCCGAGACCGACCGGATGCGAGAGGATTTCGGCCTTGGCGTCATCCCGCCCGATTTCATCCTGAGCAAGACCATCGGCCTCCAGGCCGGAATGCTGGGGACGGCTGCCGGCGACTCCGCCTTGGTCCAGTCGATCGTTCGGCGTACGCACGAGCAGTCCATCCCGGGCGATTGGGGCGACCAGGTCCGCAAACTGGTCGCCGAGCGGGTCTATCCGGCCCTCCAGCGCCAGAACGAGGCCCTGAAGGCCGTGCAGCCCAAGGCTGGCCACGACGCTTCGGTCTCGCGCCTGCCGCAGGGCGCGCAGTACTATGCCAATAGCCTGAATTACATCACCACGACCCGGCTCTCCGCCGAGGAGATCCATCGTATCGGGCTGGAACAGGTGGCGGACCTGACGGCGCGTTCGGACGCCTTGCTGAAGTCGCAGGGTTTCACGCGAGGGACGGTCGGAGAGCGCATGGCGGCGCTGATCGCCAACCCCGCCAATGTCTATCCCAACACCGACGCCGCGAAAGTGGAACTGGTCGCCCACCTCAACGAACAGATGGCGGCAATGCAAGCGCTCTTGCCCAAGGCCTTCGGCCGCCTGCCGAAATCCGGCGTGCAGATCAAACGCGTGCCGCCGGAGATCCAGGAAGGCGCATCGCAGGGCTACTACAATTCGCCCAGCCTCGACGGCACGCGCCCGGGCATCTACTGGATCAACCTGACCGACACCGCCAACTGGCCCAAGTTCGGCCTTCCGACCCTGACCTATCACGAGGCGATTCCGGGCCATCACCTGCAAATCGCGCTCCAGCAGGAAAGCCCGGCGGCGCCCAAGCTGATGAACCTGCTGTTCTTCTCCAGCTATTCCGAAGGCTGGGGCCTCTATGCCGAGCAACTGGCCGACGAACTGGGCGCCTATGACAACGACCCGCTGGGCCGGGTGGGCTTCTACCAGAGCCTGCTGTTCCGGGCGGTGCGCCTGGTCGTCGACACCGGCATCCACGCCAAGGGCTGGAGCCGCGAGCAGGCGATCCGCTACTTCATCGACAATACCGGCCGGGCGGAAGGCGGAGCGACTTCGGAAATCGATCGCTATTGCAGTTGGCCGGGCCAGGCCTGCGCCTACAAGGTCGGGCACAACGAATGGGTCCGCCTGCGCGAAAAGGCCAAGGTGGCGCTCGGCAGCCGCTTCGATATTCGCGGCTTCCACGATACCGCGCTGGCCGGTGGCGGCATGCCGCTGACCGTTCTCGAACGCGTCGTCGACGACTGGGTGGCAACGCGCAAGTCGTCTGCCGCCTGACGACGAAATGGCGGGGAGGACGGGGCTGCGAACCTGTCCTCTCCCGCATTCCGAACGTCAGTCGTTCAGGTACGTCTTCATGAATGCAGGAGGGGTATGACCGCCAAACTGTCCGACGAGGTCAGGAACAGCGACTTACCTCCCTGTCCTGTGCTGCAATTGGCAATGGCCTTGCCGGTCTCGATAACCCCGAGCAGGCGCGCGTCGGCCGTACAGACATGGACGCCGCCGGGTCCGGTCGCGAATACGTGGCCCGAGGCGCCGACCTTTATGCCGTCCGGCAAGCCGGGTTGGCCCGCATCCAGCTGCGCTTTCATATCGAGAAACCGGCGGTTTTCGCGCGGCATGCCGTCCGGCCCGAGGGTATAGGCCAGAACTTCCGGCCGGGTTTCATCCGACAGCGAGAGATAGAGCGTGCGCTCATCGGGCGAAAGCGCCACGCCGTTGGGGCGGCGATGGCTGCGATCGAGCAGATCCACCTTGCCTGCCGGAGAGAGGCGGTAAAGACCGCAGAACGCCAGTTCCCGCAGTGGAGACTCATCTCCTTCGGCAAGCCCGTAACTGGGATCTGTAAAGTAGACCGCACCGGACTTCGCCACGCAGACATCGTTGGGGCTGTTGAAGCGCTTGCCCTCGAAGCGATCCGCCAGGGTGGTGCGCTTGGCGGACTTGAGGTCAATCCGCACGATCGCCCGCGATCCGCTGTCGGCGCCGATCAAGGCGCCACCGGCATCCAGCGCCAGACCGTTGAGGCCGGGTTCACGAATGCTTTCGGGCACGGGCGCCTGAAGGCCGGACGGACGCAGGAATACCTCCACACCTTTCGCCTCGCTCCAGCGATGGAGCGTATTGGCGGGCGGGTCGGTAAACAGCAGGCAGTTTTCGCCCGGAACCCAGACCGGCCCTTCCGCCCAGCGAAAGCCCGAAGCGAGGCGGCGGACCGAAGTCCCCGGCGCGACGATGCGGTCCAGTTCCGGATCGAGGCGCCGCACAGTCCCGAAAGACTCTTTCGCCGCAACCCGCGCCGCGTAAAGCAAAGGCGCGGCGGCAAGACCGGCCAGCACGTTACGGCGATCGGTCATGCCGTCAGTCCGATGTGACGCCGTTCCGCCATCGATCGGTAGATCGCCTCGATAATCCGCATGTCCGCCAATCCTTCTTCGCCGGAAACGATCGGTGTCGCTCCGGTCAGCACGCATTCGGCCAGGTGATCGAGTTGCGCCGCGAACTGATTGCGGGCAGCAGGCGCCGGCGTCCTCGGCGCGATGACACCGTCCTTGCGGATCGTCATCGCCTGCCCGGTATAGGACGTCGCCGGTTCCATCGCGATCCAGCCCTGCGTGCCGGTCACCCGGTAGCCGTTATGCGCGGAACTGTAGCTGGAGATGCAATTGGCCTGAATGCCGGACGGGAAATGCAGCACGAAACCGATGCGGTCCTCGACCGTGGCAAAGCGCGGATCGGAGCGGTCGGTCGATTCCACCGCGCTCACTTCGAGCGGTTCCTCCCCGGTCAGATAGCGGGCGGCGTTGAGGCTGTAGATGCCGATGTCCATCATCGAGCCGCCGCCCGAAAGCGCCTTGTCCAGTCGCCACTGGGCGGGCTGGATGGGAAAGCCATGTTCGGCGGTGATGAACCGCGTCGGGCCGACATGGCCGCCACGCGCCAGTTCGATGGCGAGCCGATTGTAAGGCTCGAACCTTGATCGATAGCCGATCATCAGCTTCTTTCCGGCCTTGCGGCAGGCCGCGATCATTGCCTGGCATTCCGCCACCGAGGTCGCCATCGGCTTTTCGCAGAGGACGTGCTTGCCCGCCTGCGCCGCACGAATGGAGTATTCCGCATGGAGTCTATTGGGCAGGACTATGTAGACGGCATCGATATCCGGGTTGTCGCGAAGAGAGTCGAACTGGGCGTAACTGTAACGATGGGTCTTCGGAATGCCGTATTGCGTGCCGTATTGTTCCAGCTTGGCAGGCGTCCCGCTGACCAGTGCGACCAGCCGCGAATGTTCACATCCGGTAAAATTGGGCATGATCTGCCGGGTGGCGTAATAGCCCAGCCCGACGACGGCGTAACCGATCTTGCGGTCTCGCCTGCTTTCTGCCGCGAAGGCCCTTGAGGCGAAGCCGGGCGTCAGGCCCGCCGCCGCCATACCCGCACCGATACCGAGAATTTCGCGCCGCGATCCCATGGCCCGCTCCCCTCCGCAAGATCAGGCGCGCGCCAATTGCCCGGCCGCTATCGCCACTTGCGTACGGTTGCGCACGTTGAGCTTGCGCATCAGCGCGGTCATGTGAACTTTCACCGTCGCTTCGGCCATGCCGAGTTCGTAGGCGATCTGTTTGTTCAGCAACCCCGAACGAACACAGCGCAGCACCTTGAGCTGGGTCGGCGTGAAATGGAGGGCCGCTGCCGGAGCGTCGCGCACGGCGACATCCTGGCTGGCGGGAACCGTGCACAGATCTGCAACGAGGTGCATCCCTTTTCTCCCTGACTGACTCGATTCTTGTGGTGCCGCCCTGAATCGAAGACCCGCCGCACCGGAGTTCGTTGAACATGGTGATATCGGAATCAGTCAGACAGGTTCAAGCAAAATCTGCATCTACGACCTAATTTCTGTAGAATATGGCGATCTTCCAGCTATAACCTGTCCAACAGATTTGGGTTGGTACTGCTAGCCCGACAACAGAGCGAACAAGGGAGAGGCGAGGGATGACGCCGTCATTTCGTCGAGCGCGGCCGTTCGGCCCGAGCAAGAATGCAGCCGTCGCGAAACCCGAATCGCACAGCGCAGGATCGACCGGATCATGACTTCCGAAGACATCAGGCTGATCCTTGCGGCCGTGATCGGTATCGCACTGTCCATCGGGCTGATCGTGCGCGGGCGGCTCCATCCTTTCGTCGGACTGCTCTGCGGCGCCTTCACGGTCGGCATTCTCGCGGGAATCCCGCTGGAAGAGACCGCCAAGTCGGTCGAGAAAGGGGCAGGCTCGATCCTCGGCGGAACCGGGCTCGTCGTTGCGCTGGGTCTCGGCCTTGGCGCCATGCTGCAACTCTCGAACGGCGCCGCCGGTCTGGCCCATGCCGCGCTGCGCATATCGGGTGTCAAAGGAGCGCCCTGGGCCAGCCTGTTCACCGCGCTGCTGATCGGCCTGCCGCTGTTCTTCGAGACCGGCCTCGTGCTGCTGTTGCCGATCGTCGCTTCCGCCGCCGCCGCCCTGCCCAAAGGCATGGACGACGACGAATCGAAGCTGCGGCTGATGCTGCCTGCCTTGTCCGGCCTTTCGGTCGTGCACGCGCTCGTGCCGCCGCATCCGGGGCCGCTGCTCGCCGTCAATGCGCTCGGCGCGAACCTCGGGTTGACGCTTGCCTATGGCCTGCTGGTCGGCATTCCCACGGCGATCATCGCCGGGCCGGTACTAGCCCGCTTCACCTCGCGCGGGGTCAAGCTCAGCCCGCCCCTGCTCGCGCCCGAGACGATGGACGTGCCGACACCCTCCGTCACCCGCGCCCTGACTGCCGTTCTGCTGCCGGTAGTGCTGATCGCCGCCGGACAGGCCGTCGCGATCGCCCCGCCCGGCATCGCCGCCGGACTGGCCTTGCTCACCTGTGTCAGCGATCCGGTGGACGCCCTGCTTCTCGCCAAACTCGTCGCCCTGCCGC